>Ga0302320_10005682_pt1 | contig 27907 bp, 30 predicted proteins | sample Bog_T0_3_FD_202130 | JGI IMG/M metagenome (GOLD analysis project Ga0302320, IMG submission 202130) | Peat permafrost microbial communities from Stordalen Mire near Abisko, Sweden - Bog_T0_3 | ecosystem: Environmental > Terrestrial > Soil > Wetlands > Peat | place: Sweden: Abisko, Stordalen Mire...
CGGCCTTCGACGAATTGACGGAACCCAAAGCATAAGACACCCTCGACCCCATGAGCTTCAAAGTCCTATTCAAGGCCATCGTGTTCCTCGTGATCCTGTTCGTGATGCTCTACATCGGAGTGAACAACAGGCAGTCGGCGGACTTCTTCTTCCCGGTCCTCCTGGACAAGAAGCTGACAACGGACGCCGCGATGATTTACTTCGGCATGTTCGCGGTCGGGGTGATCGCCGGCACGCTGCTGACGGCCGGAGGCGGCTCGGGCAAGGCCCGGAGCTCCTCAAAGAGCGAGAAATAGCCGGCCTATCGCCGCGTGCGCGGGTTCTTTAGGCCCGTCTCAAGTTTGTTGCGGACCTCGCGCAGCGCGAGGGCCGGGAGCGACCCCTCGTTCCTACGCACGTAGGAGCGCACGGCCTCGGGCTCAGGCCGCGCGAGCACCCGGAGGGCCCACGAGAGGGCCTTCACGACCATCGGGTCCCGGTCGCCCTTGAGCAGGTCGCAGACCCGGAGCGTCCTCGGGATGTCGCCCGTGCCGCCCTGCGCCTTCAGGTTGAGCGGCACCGTGCTGACCAGCGCGGCGCGGCGCCACCACCTGTCGGGCGAGCGCGCCCACGCGTGGATCAGCCGGGTGCCCACGCGGCCCTCCCGCCAGGCGGGCCCCGAGACGTAGGTCGAGAAGCAGTCCACCTGCTCCCAGGAGGAGATTCCGCGGCCCAGCCGCTCGAGGGTGCGGGCGTCGACAAACGCCGGGGCCGTGGGATGGCGCTGGACCAATTCGTAGGCGACAAAGCGGTGCCCGCTGTCCGGCGCCCGGGCGAGGAGCGTGGCCACCTCGATCACCCGTTTGCCGTGCGCGTCACGGAGCTCCCGGGAAAGGGCGCGCCGCAGGGCCCGGAGCTCCCCCACGGTGCCCCGCGGCAGCGCGCGGATGCGGCGGCTCATGCGCCTTGCGATCGCCGCCGGCCGTGGCTTCGAGGGCATGGTCGGGGCCTCGGCATTTTCCCCCTGGAGCTCCCTAGCGGAGCGCCCTCCGGAGGTTGTCGCAGACAATCGCCGCCGCCACCGCCGCGTTCAGCGACTCGGCGGCGCCGGCCCTGGGGATCGTGACCGCGCGGGCGAGGAGCCGCCGCACCTCCCCGGAGAGGCCCCGTCCCTCGCTCCCGATGACGACCACGGCGTCGGGCAGTGCTGGAAGGTCCCGGACGTCCTCGCCCTCGAGCGTGCATCCGACCACGGGGACGCGGAGCCCCGCCAGGGCCCCGGGGAGGTCCGCGACGACCGCGCGCATGCGCGCGAAAGACCCCATGCTCGCCTGGATCACCTTCTGGGAGTGGAGGTCGGCGCACCCCGGGGACAGGAGCACCCGGTCGAACCCGAACCAGTCCGCTATCCTAAGGATGGTCCCGACGTTGCCCGGGTCCTGCACGCCGTCGAGCGCCAGGGTGAGGCCGCGCTCAAGCTCGCCCGCCGCGAGCGCCTCGCGCCGGATGCGCCCCACGGCAAGGACGCTCGACGGGGTCGGGAAGTGGCTCACCCGCGCCATGTCCTCCTCCGCTATCGGGTGGGTGCAGGCCCCGCCCCAGGCCGGCGTGCCGTAGATCTGCTCAAAGGGATGGCCCGCCGCGATCAGCTCGGAGACCACCTTTTCGCCCTCCACGGCGTACAGCCCCACCTCCTCGCGGTGCTTCTTGTCGCGGAGCGACCGGAGCATCTGGAGTTCCGAGCGTGTGATCACGGGGGAGCATGGCCGCCGCCCGGCATGTTTTTCAATTGTTTTGCGGGGGGTTCGCGGCGATATTGCCGCGATGTCGCCCCGAAACTCCACCGCGGCCCACGCACGGCTTCTCGACGAAGTCGGGGCGGTGGATCAGGTCGGCGTCGAGGAGAGGGTCGCCAAGTACACGACCCGGAGCATCAAGAAGGAGGCCAAGAGCTGGGGCCTGAAGACGGCGGTCTCGATGACGGACCTGACGACCCTCGAGGGCAAGGACACCCCCGGCAAGATCGAGTCGCTCTGCAGGAAGGCCCTGAGGCCCTACGACGGCCCCTCGGTCCCCACCGTGGCGGCCGTGTGCGTCTACCCGTCCATGGTGCGCTACGCCCGGGCGGGCGTCGGGTCCTCGGGCGTCAAGGTCGCCTCGGTCGCCACCGCCTTTCCGTCCGGGCAGACCCATCTGCGCACCCGCCTGGCCGAGGTCCGGGGGGCGGTTGCGGACGGCGCCGACGAGGTCGACATGGTGATCAACCGCGGGGCGTTCCTCTCGGGCGAGTTCTCCCGGGTCGAGGATGAGATCTCCGAGGTGGTCGAGGCCTGCGGCCCGGCCGCGCTCAAGGTGATCCTCGAGGTGAGCGAGCTCGAGACCTTCGACAACATCCGGAAGGCGTCCTTCCTGGCGATGGGGGTCTTGAGGCCCGGCGACTTCATCAAGACCAGCACGGGCAAGACCACGCTCAACGCCACGCTCGCCAACAACCAGGTGATGATCGAGGCGATCCGGGACTTCTACCTGGACACGGGCGTCCCGATCGGGATGAAGCCGGCGGGCGGCATCAAGACGGCCAAGCAGTCGCTCCAGTTCCTGATCGCGGTCAAGGAGACCCTGGGGGACGCCTGGCTCACCAAGAAGCGCTACCGCTTCGGGGCGAGCTCGCTCCTGAACGACCTGCTGCGCCAGCTCGAGAAGGAGCGGACGGGGGCCTACCAGGCGCCGTATTACTTCAGCGACGCCTCGGAGAGCTACTGACATGCCCACCCGGAAAAGGAACAGCCCGGCGGCATCGAGGCTCATCTTCGGGGACCTCTGGGAGTACGACCCGGCTCCCGAGACCGCCGACCCGAAGCTCAAGGAGCGGTACGACCTCTTCATCGACGGGCGGTTTGTCAGGCCGCGCTCCGGCAGGTACTTCCCGTCCATCAACCCCGCCAACGAGAGGAAGCTCTCGAACATCGCCCTGGCGGGGCCCGCCGACGTGGACCAGGCGTACCGGGCCGCGGCGCGGGCGTTTCCGAAATGGGGCGCGCTGGCCGGTCGCGAGCGGGGCAAATACCTCTTCCGGATCGCGCGCCTCCTCCAGGACAGGGCCCGCGAGTTCGCGGTGGCCGAGACCCTGGACGGGGGCAAGCCGATCAAGGAGTCCCGCGACTTCGACATCCCGATGGCGGCCGCGCATTTTTTCTACCATGCGGGATGGGCCGACAAGCTCGAGTACGTGGCCCCCGGCAGGCGGGTCTCCCCGCTCGGCGTCGTCGGCCAGGTCATCCCCTGGAACTTCCCGCTCCTCATGCTTGCATGGAAGCTGGCCCCGGCGCTTGCGATGGGCAACTGCGTGGTCCTCAAGCCCGCCGAGACCACATCGATCACGGCGCTCAAGCTTGCGGAGATCCTCCAGGACGCGGAGCTGCCCCCCGGGGTCGTGAACTTCGTGACCGGGGCCGGCGAGACCGGCGCCTTGGTGATGGGACACCCCGGCGCAGCCAAGGTCGCCTTCACGGGCTCGACCGAGGTGGGCAAGGCGATCATGCGCCAGCTCGCCGGCACCAACAAGAAGATGACGATGGAGCTCGGCGGCAAGGCCGCGAACATCATCTTTGACGACGCGCCGATCGACCAGGCCGTGGAGGGGATCGTGAACGCCATCTTCTTCAACCAGGGCCACGTGTGCTGCGCCGGATCGAGGCTGCTCGTCCAGGAGAGCGTCGCCGACCGGGTTGTCGCGAAGCTCAAGAACCGCATCCGGGTCCTCCGGGTCGGCGACCCCCTCGACAAGAACACGGACCTGGGCGCCATCAACTCTAGGGCGCAGCTTTCGACCATAAGGAGGCTCGTGGCGAGCGGGGTCCGGGAGGGCGCGGTCATGTACCAGGCGCCGTGCGCGCTGCCCGAGCGCGGATTCTATTTCCCGCCGACCCTCTTCACCGGGGTCACGCAGAGCCACAGGATCGCGCGGGAGGAGATCTTCGGGCCCGTGCTCTCGATCCTCACCTTCCGCACCGTCGACGAGGCCATCGAGAAGGCGAACAACACGGCCTATGGCCTGAGCGCCGGGGTGTGGACCGACAAGGGTTCGAGGATCCTGCGGATGTCGACGGAGCTGAAGGCGGGCGTCGTCTGGGCCAACACGTTCAACCGGTTCGACCCGTCGTCACCCTTTGGCGGATACAAGGAGAGCGGCTTCGGCCGCGAGGGGGGCCGGCAGGGCCTCCTGGACTACGTGAGCCTCTCATGAGCGCCCTGGCCAAGAACCGCATTCCCGTGACGAAGACGCCGAAGGTCTACATCGGCGGGGCGTTTGTGCGCTCCGAGAGCGCGCGGACCTTCAAGGTGAGCGACAGGTCGGGGGCCTTCTTTGGGAACATGCCCCAGTGCACCCGCAAGGACCTGAGGAACGCGGTCGAGGCGGCCGCCAAGGCGGGCCCCGGCTGGGCCAGGCGGACCCCCTACAACCGCGCCCAGATCCTCTACCGGCTTGCGGAGATGCTCGAGGCCCGCAGCGGGGAGCTCGTGGCCTCGCTCGTGAGCTTCGGGGCCCGCGAGGCCGACGCGCAGCGGGGCATGGCGGTCGGGGTCGACCGGCTCATCCACTACGCGGGGTGGGCCGACAAGTACGCCGCCCTCCTCGGCTCGGTGAACCCGGTCGCCACGCCCCACTTCAACTTCACGGTGCCGGAGCCCATGGGGGTCGTGGGCGTCATCGCCCCAGACTCGCCGCCGCTCCTTGGCCTCCTTTCCATGATCGCGCCCGTGATCGCGAGCGGAAACACGGTCGTCGCGCTGGCCTCCGAGGCCGTGCCCTACCCGGCGATCCTCCTGGGCGAGATGCTCGCCACAAGCGACCTGCCCGCCGGGGTCGTGAACCTCCTGACGGGCTACCGGCGCGAGCTTGTGCCGACCTTCGCGACCCACGCGCACATCCGCGCGATCTTTGCCTCCGCGGGAGCGGACGACAGGAAGGCGCTCAGGCTCGGGGCCGCCGCGAGCGTGAAGCGCGTCCGCTTCGCCGAGCAGTCGGGGGCCGGCTGGTTCGCGGACTCGGCCCAGGGCCTGGACCTGGTGCGCGACTTCGTGGAGCTGAAGACCACCTGGCACCCGATCGGCTCGTGAGCCCCCCCCCGGGGAGCCTCCCGCCCATTCATCCGGCCCGGGGGACCGCTTGTCCAAAGGTTGCCCCCGCCGGGGGCGCGCGATGTAATGTAGGGTGATGGAAGTATCAGCGGACATTTCCCTCCGGCAGGCCGACGCGGGCGAGCGCGAACGCGCCAGGGCCCGGCTCTACGTGCTCTGCCAGGTGGTCGGGTGGGGGGCGTGGATGGCGCTGGAGACGTCGGGGTCAATTGTGTTTCCCGACCCGGAGACGAAGCGGACCCTGGCCGAGACCATCTCGATCGTCGTGGTCATCGTGGGCTCGGGCCTCCTCCTGACCCATTTCATCCGGCCGCTGCTGACCCGGTGGAGGTGGAAGCAGCTCAGCTGGAGGGCGCTTCTTCCCCGGCTTGTCGCGACCTCGTTCGCGACCTCGGCGTTGTGGAGCCTCTTCACGATCGGCTGGGTGCACGGGGTCCTCAACTCGCCGTGGCCGCACAAGTACTCGCCCCTCCTCCTCGCATTCTTCGACATCTGCTACGGCTGCATCATCTTCTTCGGCTGGCTCTGCCTTTACTTCCTCTACCACACGTTCGACCGCCTGAACCGCTCCGAGATCGAGCGCTTCCAGCTGATGACGAGCGTCAAGGAGGCGGAGCTCCGGGCGCTCAAGTCGCAGGTGAACCCCCACTTCATATTCAACTCGCTCAACTCGCTGCGCGCGCTGATCGACGAGAACCCCGAGAGGGCGCGGCAGTCCGTCACCCAGCTCGCGAACCTGCTCCGGTACTCGCTGCAGAGCGGGCAGCTCGAGACGGTCCCCTTCGAGGACGAGCTCGGCGTCGTGAACGACTACCTTGCGCTCGAGCAGGTCAGGCACGAGGAGCGCCTTCGCCTGAGGCTCGACGTCGCGCCGGATGCGCTCCACCTGCCGATCCCCCCGATGCTGCTCCAGACCCTAGTCGAGAACGCGGTCAAGTACGGGATCACGCCGCGGCCCGAGGGCGGCGAGATCGCGATCGTCGCGCGGAACGAGGGGGGGGGCCTCCGGATCCGGGTGTCCAACCCCGGGCAGATCGACGGGGGCTCCGGAAGCCCCTCCACCGGTGTCGGCCTCCACAACGCGGCGGAGAGGCTGCGGCTCATCTTTGGCGAGCGCGCCACGCTCCGGCTCCGGTCGGAGGCGCCCTCGGTGGTGGTCGCCGAGGCGGTGATCCCGCTGCCGCTCCACCCGTGAAGGCGCTGCTCATCGACGACGAGCGCCTTGCGCGGAACGAGCTACGCCGGCTCCTCGCGTCCTTCCCGGAGATCAGGGTCGCGGGCGAGGCCCAGAACGCCAGGCAGGCCCGCGAGCAGCTCTCGGCCCTCAAGCCCGACCTCCTCTTCCTCGACGTCCAGATGCCCGGGGAGTCCGGCATCGATTTCCTCGAGTCGCTTGAGCCGCCCGTGCCGCACGTGATCTTCACGACCGCCTACGACGAGTTCGCGGTCAAGGCGTTCGAGCTGAACGCGCTCGACTACCTCTTGAAGCCGGTCGATCCCGCGAGGCTTGCGGCCGCGGTCGAGCGGCTGCCGGGGCAGAGGGCCGCTCCGGAGCCGGGCCCCCTGCGGCCGGGCCTCCTCGAGGCCGCGGACAAGGTTTTTGTCCGGGAGGGCGAGAAGTGCTGGTTCGTCGAGGTCGGCCAGATCCGCCTCCTTGAGAGCGAGGGCAACTACACCCGGGTTCACTTCGGCGACGCCCAGCCCCAGCTCTTCCGCTCGCTCAACGCCATGGAGGAGCGCCTGGATCCCAAGTTCTTCTTCAGGGCGAACCGCAGGCAGATCATCAACATTGCCTGGATCGCAGGCATCGAGCCCTGGTTCAGCAGCGGGCTCCTGGTGCAGCTCAAGGGAGGGGCGAAGGTGGAGCTTAGCCGCAGGCAGGCGCAGGAGTTCAGGGAGCGGATGAGCTTGTAACGGCGCCCGTTGCGGGCATTTCAGGGTAATGATCGAGGCGCGCCTCCTGACGAAGGTCTTCAGGGACAAGAAGCGGGGCGAGATCCGGGGCGCCGACAAAGTCTCGTTCCGGGTTGAGCCGGGAATGATCTACGGGCTCCTGGGCGCGAACGGCGCCGGGAAGACGACCACGCTCAGGATGCTCGGCACCCTCCTCAAGCCCACGGGCGGCTCCGCGTCGGTGGCCGGGCACGACGTGGTCGCCGAGCCCGACCGGGTCAGGGCCAACATAGGCTTCCTGGCGGCCAGCACCGCCCTCTACGCCCGGCTCACGGCGCGCGAGATGATCGCCTACTTCGGGCGCCTCTACGGCATGGACGAGCGCACCCTGCGCGCGCGGATCGGGGCCCTCTCCGAGGAGCTCGACATGGGGGACTTCCTGGACCGGCGCTGCGACAAGCTCTCGACCGGGATGAAGCAGAAGACCTCGGTCGCGCGCACGATCGTGCACGACCCGCAGGTCCTGATCTTTGACGAGCCGACCCTCGGCCTGGACGTCATGACGGCCCGGGCGATCGTGCAGTTTGTCCGGCAGTGCCGCGGGCGGGGGAAGACCGTGATCTACTCGACGCACGTGATGAGCGAGGCGGAGAAGCTCTGCGACGTGGTGGGCATCATCCACGAGGGGGCCCTCCGCGCCGAGGGAACGCTCGCGGAGCTCAGGGCGAGGACGGGCGAGGCGGACCTGGAGGAGAGCTTCGTGAAGATCGTGACCGGGGGGGCCGCCGCATGAACTGGCACACGATTGGCACCGTCTACGTGAAGGAGCTCCGGGACACGCTGCGCGACCGCAGGACCCTGATCTCGATGATCATCGTCCCAACGCTCTTCATGCCGGGACTGATCTTCGGCATGGGCAAGGCGGCGAGCGTGATCGTGTCGAAGGCCAAGGCGGAGATCCCGAGGGTCATGGTGATCGGTGGCGCGGACTCGCCGGGACTGAGGTCGGAGCTCGAGAGGTCCGGCAGGTTCCGCCTCGAGAAGGCGCTGCCCGACTGGAGGAAGCTCATTTCGGAAAAGAGGATCCGGGCCGCCGTCGAGATCCCCGACGGGTTCGAGAAGGCGCTCCTCGCCGGCTCGGCCCCGGCGGTCACCCTCTATGACTACGAGGGCGAGCTCAAGTCGGGCCTGGCCGTCGAGCAGCTCAGGGGGTTCTTCACGGACTTAAGGGACAAGGCGACCTCCCGGCTCCTCGCGGAGCGCGGCCTGCCGTCGACGATCGCGCACCCGTTCGAGGTGAGGCAGGTGAACGTCGCGCCCCCCGAGAAGGTGGGCGGCAACCTGCTGGGCGGCATCATCCCGTACTTCATCATCTTCCTCTGCCTGCTCGGGGCCATGTATCCGGCGATGGACCTGTCGGCCGGCGAGAAGGAGCGGGGCACGATGGAGACGCTCCTGTGCTGCCCGGCCGCTCGGACCGACATCGTGCTCGGGAAGTTCCTGATGGTGCTCACGGGCTCGCTCTTCGCCGTCGGCTCGTCCCTCGCGTCGCTCGCGGCCACGCTCCTTTTGGCGGCGGCTTCGATCAAGGCGGGGGGCGTCGGGGACGGGATGCTCTCCATCGACCCCCTGGGGATCCTCGGGGTCCTCGCCCTCATCGTCCCGGTCGCGGTCCTCTTCTCCGCGGGCCTGTTCGCGATCGCGCTTTTTGCCAAGAGCCTGAAGGAGGCCCAGAGCTACGTGACCCCGATGACCTTCCTCGTCATTGTCCCGGTGGCCATCGGCGTCCTGCCGGGAATTGAGCTCAATTTCCACCTGGCGCTGGTCCCGATCCTGAACATTTCCCTCGCCTGCAAGGAAATGCTCTCCGGGGTGTGGCACTGGGGGTACATCGGGGTGATCTTCGGCTCCACCGCGCTCTATGCGGCGGTGGCGCTCGCCGTCTGCGTCAAGATGTTCCGGAGCGAAGGCGTCATTTTCCGGACATAAATTGTAAAATCGGTCCGAAACTGGGCCCGGGGACTGTAAACGCCTTGTAAAAGCAGGCCCAGGCTCTGGCGCTCCCGTAACCGATATGGTGTAGTGCCGTCTAGGGTAATATGCCCAGCAAAGACAACGACTCTCCCACACGCCCGCCTATGAATCCGTCCACCACGTCGGTCCCTTTTCAGTCCCTGGTCAGGCCGGAGCTAAGCCTTCCGCGCCGCGATCACTCCGGTTCAAATCCCCCCATGGAGTCCGACAACATCGTTCCGAGGGAGCGCCGCAAGGCCGGCCCTTACGGGACCGTCGCCCTCCAGGAGGCCTGGGACAAGCTTTACCGCGCCCGCGCAATCCTTGAGGCCGAGCAGGCCCACCTCCGCGACGACAGGATCGCGCTGCAGGGCGAGATCGAGGCCCTGGACATGCGCGAGCAGACCCTGGCGAAGCGGGAGTGGAACATCAGGGAGTACGAGCGCCTGATGGCGCTTGAGCGCGCCGAGGCCGAGGACAAGGCGTCGGAGTCCACGATTTCGAAGCTGACGCGGGCGCCCTTCGACATGGCGCGCTCGGTTTTTGGCCAGAAGAAGTGAATTGGCGTGCCTCGGGCGCGATCCCCACGTAGGGGAAGCGTGTCCATGAGCACCGCCCTCTTTCCCCAGCACGTCATCGCGCGCAAGCGCGACGGCTTTGAGCTCGGCCGCGCGGAGATCCAGGCCTTCGTGACGGGGGCCACGGACGGCTCGTGGGCCGACTACCAGCTGAGCGCCCTCCTGATGGCCATCTACCTCAAGGGGATGACGCCAGGGGAGACGGCGTTGCTGACCGAGGCCATGCTCCACTCGGGCACGGTGGCCGACCTGTCCTCGATACGCGCCCCGAAGGCCGACAAGCACTCGACGGGCGGCGTGGGGGACAAGGTCTCGCTGCACGTGGCGCCGATGGTGGCCGCCTGCGGCGTCGCGGTCCCGATGATCAGCGGCCGCGGGCTCGGGCACACCGGCGGCACGCTCGACAAGCTCGAGTCGATCCCCGGCTTCCGCGTGAACCTCTCGATCGACGACTACCGCAGGCAGGTCGGGGAGATCGGCCTGTGCCTGATCGGCCAGACGGCGGAGCTGGCGCCGGCCGACCGCAAGCTCTATTCGCTCCGCGACGTGACGGCCACGGTCGAGTGCATCCCGCTGATCTGCGCCAGCATCCTGAGCAAGAAGCTCGCCTCGGGGATAGACGTGCTGGTCCTTGACGTGAAGTACGGCCGGGGCGCCTTCATGAAGGAGAAGGCCCGCGCCCGGGAGCTGGCCGTCGCGCTCACGACCGTGGCGAGGGCCATGGGGAAGCCGACCCGCGCGGTCCTCACCTCGATGGACGAGCCCCTCGGTCTCGCGGTCGGCAACGCCCTGGAGGTCGAGGAGTCGATCGGCTGCCTGAAGGGCTCCGGGGCCCGCGACCTGATGGAGGTCACCTTTGCGATCGGCGAGCAGATGCTGATCCTTCCCGGGGTCGCGAAGGACCGTGCCGAGGCCAGGGGCATGCTCGAGCGCAGCATCTCCTCCGGCGCGGCGCACAAGAAGTTCCGCGACATGGTGACGGCGCAGGGTGGCGACGCGCGGGTTGCCGACGATCCGGCGCTGCTCCCCCAGGCCAGGCTCATCATGGAGATGCCGAGCGCGCGCGCGGGATTCGTGGTGGACGTCGACGCGCTCGGGGTGGCCCTCGCCGGGCTGCACCTCGGTGCCGGCAGGGCCAAGGCCGACGAGCGGGTCGACCACGCCGTGGGCATCGACCGCCTCGTGAAGACGGGCGACGCCGTGAGGCTTGGGGAACCCCTCTGCAGGATCCATGCAAACGACGAGGGCAAGCTCGAGGAGGCGTCGCGCCTCCTGGAGAAGGCGATCGTGGTCGGGGACGCGAAGCGCGCTCCGGCCGTCCTCATCGACGAGATCATCGGGTAGGGCGCGCGGGCCACACCCCTCCCGGATGCCGACGCGAACACTTTTGGGGTATGCGGCCCGGGCGGTGGCGTGCATCTTCGCGGGCGGGTTTCTCCTGTGGTATGCATACGCAACGGGGCTGAAGGCCTACGAGGGCTACCTGGTCCGGGAGTACTGGCATCCGCTCCCGGGTTCCTACTCGGCAAAGGTGGTCGGGTTCCCGATCGGCGAAGGCGACCGCCGGTTGAGGAGGGCGAAGGTTCGGATCACCTTCCAGGACCGGAGGACCCTTGATTTTGACTCGTCGTATCCGGGGAGGTTCTCGAAGGGGGACGAGGTCCGGGTGCTCAGATCCGGCAGCGAGGTGAGGCTCGTGGTCGGTGGCGTGCTGGTCATGAGGAAGTTCCGCGACATCTATGAGATCGACGATCCCGGCGCGCTTTGGGAGGGCAATGCCTGCTATGGGGCCGCCTTCGCCCTCATGGGAGTAGCGATCCTGGCCGCGGGGATTGGCCCGGTGCTCGCGCTCTCGAGGCCGGGGGGGAGTCCCGTCGCCCGGATGCCGGAGGCGATCGCGGGCACTCCCGGCGTGTCGCCCCCGGCTCCGCCGCCGGACCTGCGCTTCTAGGCGCGGCGGGCGCCGGCTGCGGGGGCGCCCGGAAGCGCGCCCTGTAACTTTCGGCATGGGATCGGTGTTATGAGGGGAGAGCGTCCCCTTCCATCCCCATGAGATTCCTGATCGTCGTCCTCCTTTGGGCCATCCTGATATGCCTCTGCTGGCCCCTCGCGCTCCTGTTCATCTTCCTCTGGCCGATCCTCTGGGTCCTCTCTATCCCCTTCCGGATCGCGGGCGTGGCCCTCCACGCGATGCTCGCCCTGGTGGGGGCTGTCCTGTTCCTGCCCGCCCGCCTGGCCGGATACCGGCGGCCGTAGGCGGCCTCTCCGCCTGCCGATGCGCCTTGCAGGCCGGCGCCCCGCGGCTATTGCGAGGGGAGCACAGGACTCGAATGGGAACAAAGAAATCAAAGGGCGTCACCTGGCTTTCCGACGTGGAACGGCATGATTACGCAGCGGCGGAATCCTACCTGACCCTCCTCTTCCCGGCGGACCAGGCCCGCGACCTGGTGTCGCGCCTCAAGAAGGCGAAGGTCGCGCCCTACAAGGCCAAGGACATCTTCAGGGCATCCCGCCTGCCGCTGCTGCCGCCGACCAACTCGCATGTCACCAAGGACAGGGCGATGATGCGCCGGGGCGAGGGGCTCTCCCCGCTCCTCCTCGTCAGGGTCCGCCGGGGCTCCCGGGTGGAGATCGCCGACGGCTACCACCGCCTGTGCGCCGTCTACATGACCGACGAGGACGCCTGGATCCACTGCAAGATCATCTGAGCGGGGCGCTACTTCTCGAGCTCGATCAGCTCGGCCGCGGCCTTCTCCCAGGCTGCCGTGGCCGCCCCGAGCAGGTCCACGACCGCGCTCAGCTCACGGTTCAGGTGCTGGGCCCTTCCGGGCTCCGAGTAGGTCTCCGGGGCCTCGAGCTCGGCTGCCAGCTCGTTCTGCTTCTTCTCGAGCTTTGAGACCTCCTCCTCGAGGTGGCCCACCTCGACGCGGAGCTTCTTGACCGCGGCGGGGTTCGCGCGCTTCTCCGGGGCCTTGGCCGCGGCCTGCCTGTCCTTCTCGGGCTTCGTGTCCTGAACCGGCCTCGCGTCGGTGAAGCCCGCCGTGAGCGCCGCGCGCTCGTTCTTCGCGCGGCTCTTCTCCAGGTAATAGTCGTAGTCTCCCGCGTAGGGCGTCAGGCGCCCCGAGTGCACGTGGAGCACGTTCTGCGCGAGCGCCCGGATGAAGTACACGTCGTGGCTGATGAAGATGAAGGTCCCGTCGAAGGTCTTGAGCGCGTTCACCAGGGCGTCGATCGAGGCGATGTCCAGGTGGGTCGTGGGCTCGTCCATGAGGAGGAGGTTGGGCGGCTTCACGAGGAGCCGGGCCAGCGCGAGCCGGGACTTCTCGCCGCCGGAGAGGACGCTCACCTTCTTGTGGACGTCGTCCTTCCTGAACAGGAAGGCCCCGAGGATCGCACGGGCCTGCTGCTCGGTGAGCTGGTTCTCGTTCGTCCTCAGCTCCATCACGTTCTCGAACACCGTGGCCTCGGCGTGGAGGTTATCCAGGCGGTTCTGGGCGAAGTACCCCGGCACGACGTTGCTCCCCAGTTCGACCGTCCCGCCCTGGACCGGGACAACCCCCGCCAGGATCTTGAGGAGCGTGGACTTCCCCGCGCCGTTCGGGCCCACGAGGACGATGCGCTGGCCGCGCTCGGCCATGAAGTTGAGGTCGCGGTAGACCACGTGGTCGCCGTAGGCCTGCTGCACGTGCTCGAGCTCCACCACCTTGAGCCCCGAGCGGGGCGGGGTGGGGAACTTGAAATGGATGCGCTTGAGGTCGTCCTCGGGCTCGTCCACGGCGACCGCCTCGAGGCGCTCGATCTGCTTCTCCTTGGACTTGGCCCTGGAGGCCATGGAGGCCTTGGCGCCGAAGCGGTCCACGAAGCGCTGGAGGTGGGCGATCTCGCGCTGCTGGTTCTTGAAGGCGGAGGCCTGCTGGAGCTTGCGGGCCTCCTTCTCGCCCATGTAGTCGTCGTAGTTCCCCGTGTAGCGGTTGAGCGTGCCGCCGCGCAGCTCAAGGATCCCCGTGCAGAGCGCGTTCAGGAAGGCGCGGTCGTGGGAGATGACCACGAGGCCGCCCGGGTAGCGCGTCAGGTAGTCCTGGAACCAGAGGAGCGCCTCGAGGTCCAGGTGGTTCGTGGGCTCGTCCAGGAGGAGGAGCGCCGGCTCCGCGACCAGGAGCCGCGCCAGGTGGGCCCGCATCACCCAGCCGCCGGAGAACGTCTTCGCAAGCTTGTCGCTGTCGCCCTCGCGGAAGCCGAGTCCCGCCAGGATCTTCTTCGCCCGGGGCTCGAGCGTCCAGTCGATGTCGTAGTCGTCGTCGGTCTCCGGGACGAGCTTCTTGCCGCTGGTGGCGATCTGCAGGATCGTCTCGTCGGCCACGGGCGCGCTCTCCTGGGGCAGGAAGCCGAAGTCGGCGCCGCGCTCCCACTCGATCGTCCCGTCGTCGGGCGCCTCCTCGCCCAGGATCAGGTTGAAGAGGGTCGTCTTGCCGGCCCCGTTCGGCCCGACAAGCCCGTAGCGGTCCGTGCGCGCGATGAAAAGCGACACGTCCGCAAAGAGGGTGCGGGTGCCATAGGACTTCGAGACATCGGCGATCGTGAGCATGGAAACCGCCCATCAAACACACCTCCCACCGGGCACGTCAACCGTGCGGATGGGGGGTCCCTCCCGGGGCTTGGGGGGCCGAGGTTTGTATCACGATTACCCCCCCTGGGATTGCATTCGGGGCCCCGAGGCGATCGGCTGGGGGCCTAGGCATGAACGACGCAGACCAATCCCAGGGCGGGGACGAGACCCCCGGCGCCCTGCGCTGGACCTCGGCGGTGCCGGACGCCGCCGCCTTCCTGGCGGGCCTGGCGATCGCCTGGCACCTGGGATGGAGCACCCGGGACCTGGTGTGGAGCCTCTGGCTCTCGAGCCTCGTGGTCGGCTACTCGATCATCGTCTGGAAGATCTTCGGCCCCGCTGTCAGGGACTTCGTGCGGCAGGCCGGGGAGGGCGCGGGCCTCGGTTCGCGGTCCGCGCTTGCTGGCGTCCGGATCTTTGGCGGGCTCTTCCTGCTGCTCTTCTTCACGGTTCACTTCGGGATGTTCCACTACATCCATTCGATGTTCCTGAGCCAGTTCTTCCCCCTCCACGGGACCCGTGTGCGCGGGTTCCCCAAGTTCGCGGACTACCTGTTCGTCCTCGGGCAATACTGGCCCTTTGTGATCGTGGCCGCGATCGCCGAGCGGGAGGCCTTTCGCCCGTCGGCCCTCCAGGGCGCCGGGGGGGGCTTCATGGACGCGTACACGAACGTGATCCGCATGCACCTGCTGATCTTCTTTTTCTTCTTCGCCCATTTTGCCGGGCTCGAGAACTTCGCGGTGTATGCCGTGGTCTACGCGGTGTACTTCTTCCCGTGGAGGCTCGTGCGCGGCGCCAGGGCGCGCGGTGCGGGGCCCCGTGCCGCGCTGTCGCGATGATCGCCGTCGCCGTTGCCTCGGTCGTCCTTGTCATGGGGGTCGCCTTCTCCCTCTCGGGTGTGGCCCGCGAGAGGCTGGGCCTGGAGCCCGCCGAGAGCGTCGTGGCCGGGGCGGTCCTTGCCCTTGCGGGCTCCTGGTGTGTGGCGTGGGCCGTCTTTGTCTCCGGCTCCCCGCTGGGCCTCTATGGCCTCGTCCCCCTCCTGGCGGCCGCCTCGTACGCGTGGGGATGGAGGGGGACCCTCCGGCTCTCCGCCGACCCATCGGTGCGGGGGCTCGTCGCCGGCCAGGTGATCGTGACCTCCTGGTGCGTCCTGTTCCTTGCGTTCGTCCGGGAGCACACCGGCGGGCCCTGGGCGGGGGACTGGCTTGAGCACTGGGAGCGCGTGAGGTTCTTCCAGGGGTCGTGGCCCCTCGACAGGCTCTTCATCGGCGTTTACGCGCTTCCCGCGCGGCCGCCCCTCGCGAACACCCTGGAGGCCGCGTTCAGCTCGATGACCGGCGGAGGCTACGCGGCCTTCCAGGTGGTGACGACGGTCCTGTGCAGCCTCGCGTACCTGCCGGTGGCGCTCCTGGCGACCCGCTTCGGCGGCGGGCGGTCCGCGCGGATCGCGGCCGTGCTCCTCATGGCGAGCCCGCTCTTTATGGAGAACGCCACCTTCCCCTGGACCAAGCTCCAGGCGGTGTTCTTCATCCTTTCGGGCCTCTATTTCTTCCTGCGCGCATGGGACCCGGCGCGGGACCCGGTTGCGCCCGCCCTCGTCGCGGGCGCCGCGCTCGGCGCCGCGGCGGTGACGCATTATTCGGCGGGACCCTACGTGGTCGTGATCGGGGCCGCCTGGTGCGCGGCCGGCCTCCGTAGGGGATGGGACCGGCGGCGCGCGGGCGCGACGCTGGCTGCCTTGGTCGCGGGCGCGATCCCCCTGGCGCTCTGGTTCCTTTGGTCCCTCGGGCACTACGGGCCGCAGGGCACGTTCCTTTCGAACTCAAGCGTGTCCATGATGCGGGGAAACCAGGGCAGCCGGCTGGCCACCATGGCCATGAACCTCTGGTACTCGGTGGTCCCGCCCCAGGTCCGCGGCCTGGAGAGCAACCTACTCGACCAGTCGAGTCCCTGGGGCGCGCTCAGGGACCAGGCCTTCGTCCTGTACCAGATGAACCTGCTTTTCGCCTTCGGGTCCCTGGGGTGGCTTGCCATCGCGCGCGAGGCCGTGCGGCCTCCCCGGACTGCGGCCGTGTTCTGGGGCGCCCTCGTGGGAGGGATTGTCGCCGTGAGCTTCACGACCTACATGGAGCCGGGGTATTTCGGGATCGCGCAGCTGTGCCTGCAGCCGGTCGTGCTCCTGGGGCTCGCGTTCCTTGCCTCGCGCTGGGAGGGTCTGGGGCGCTCCTGGAGGGCCGTGGTCATCGCCGGCTGCGGCATAGACCTGTGCCTCGGGATCGCGCTCAACTTTGCGGTCGAGGACCTGGCCTTTGACCGCTGGCTCCATCCCTCCTTGGGCCTCCCCGAGGTGTCGCGGGGCTATTCCCTGATCGCCCAAACCAACATGGACGCAAAGGAGTCGACCCATCTCCGGTTCTTCGCCGACTTGGTGCCCCCGGGGCAGGGGGTCGTGGTGGTGCTCCTGGGGGCGATCCTCTGCCTTGCGGTCGCCCGTTCCAGGCGCAAGGTGGCGCCATAGGTATTTGCAGGATAGTGGATTGCATAAAAGCCCATTTTGGGTGGCAACAGCGTAGCACCGGGTGCACTCTGACCCTTTTAACGTCATGAGCGCCAAATCCAAGAGTCAGCTCCCTGAAACCGTGAACGCAGCGCTGGCGCGCTCCAAGGGCCCGGTCTCGCGTTTCATCGCGCGCCACTACAGGCATTTCAACTCGGCCGCGCTCCTGGACGCGGCCAAGGCCTACGAGGCGCACCTGAAGGCGGGCGGCAGGATGCTGGTCACCCTGGCCGGCGCCATGTCCACGGCGGAGCTAGGCATCTCGCTGGCCGAGATGATCCGCCGGGGAAAGGTCGACGCGATCGTCTGCACGGGCGCGAACCTCGAGGAGGACGTGTTCAACCTCGTGGCGCACGACTACTACGAGCGGGTCCCGCACTACCGCCACCTCACGGCGGGCGACGAGCAGGCGCTCCTGGACCGCCACATGAACCGCGTCACCGACACCTGCATCCCCGAGATGGAGGCCATGAGGCGCATCGAGAAGGTGATCCTCGAGGAGTGGGTGGCCGCCGACCGCGCCGGAGAGCGGTTTTTCCCGCACCAGTTCATGTACAAGATCCTCCGGGGCGGGAAGCTGAGGAAGCATTTCCAGATCGACCCGAAGAACTCCTGGCTCGTCGCGGCCTGCGAGCGCGACCTGCCGATCACGGTGCCGGGATGGGAGGACGCGACCCTGGGCAACATGTACGCGGCCCACGTCATGTCCGGCGACGTGAAGAACGTGCACACGGTGCGCACCGGCATCGAGTACATGACGGAGCTTGCGGGCTGGTACACGAGGACCGCGCGCGAGATGCGAAGCGGCGAGGGCTCCATCGGCTTCTTCCAGGTCGGGGGCGGCATCGCCGGCGACTTCCCGATCTGCGTCGTGCCGATGCTCCACCAGGACCTGCAGAGGCCCGACGTCCCGCTCTGGGGCTACTTCTGCCAGATCAGCGACTCGACGACGAGCTACGGCAGCTACTCGGGAGCCGTTCCGAACGAGAAGATCACCTGGGGCAAGCTCGCCGCCTCGACCCCCAAGTTCATCATCGAGTCGGACGCCACGATCGTCGCCCCGCTCATCTTCGCCTGGGTGCTCGGGCAGTAGGCATGCCCAACCGGCTCGCAGGCTCCGCCTCGCCCTACCTCCTCCAGCACGCCGGCAACCCGGTGGACTGGTACCCCTGGGGGCAGGAGGCGTTCGACGCCGCCCGCTCGAAGGACCGCCCCATCTTCCTGTCGATCGGCTACTCGACGTGCCACTGGTGCCACGTGATGGCGCACGAGTCGTTCGAGGACCCCGCGATCGCGGCCCTCCTGAACGAGCTCTTCGTCTCGGTGAAGCTCGACCGCGAGGAGCGCCCCGACATCGACCGCGTCTACATGTCCTACCTGCAGGGCCTGACGGGCCAGGGCGGCTGGCCGCTTTCGGTCTGGATGACCCCCGACCTGAGGCCCTTCTACGCGGGCACCTACTTCCCGCCGGTGGACCGGCAGGGCAGGGCGGGCCTGCCGACGGTCCTGAAGGCGATCGCCCGGGGGTGGCGCGAGGACAGGGCGCACCTGGTGGCCGAGTCCGCGCGCGTCGTCGAGGCGCTCAGGGGACGGGCGCTGGAGAGGACGGCCCCCGCGGAGGGCTCCGTCTCCGGCTTCGCGGAGGCCGCGGGCGCCGCCTTCGAGAAGGCCTACCAGTACTACGCCGAGAGCTTCGACCCGCGCCACGGCGGCTTTGGGGGCGCGCCCAAGTTCCCGCGGCCCGCGAACCTCGAGTTCCTGCTGCGCTGCGCGGTGCTCCAGGGGTTGGGCAGCGAGGCCGGCGTCGAGGCGACCGGGATGGTGGCCTCGACGCTCGGCGCGATGGCGCGGGGCGGGATCCACGACCAGGTCGGGGGCGGCTTCCACAGGTACTCGGTCGACGACGAGTGGTTCGTCCCGCACTTCGAGAAGATGCTCTACGACCAGGCGCAGGTCGCCGCGTGCGCGCTGGACACCTGGCGCGCGACCGGCGACGAGCGCCACGCCTGGCTTGCCGGCGACATCCTCGACTATGTGCTCAGGGACCTGACGGCGCCCGAGGGTGGGTTCTTCTCGGCCGAGGACGCGGATTCCCCGGAAGGGGACTCCGGCAAGTCGGTCGAGGGCGCCTTCTATGTCTGGACGTTGGGCGAGGTCGAGCGGGCCCTGGGCCCGGACGCCCCCTTCGCCTGCGGGCACTTCGGGATACGCGCCGAGGGCAACGTGCCCCGCGAGCGCGACCCGCACGGCGAATTCAACGGGAAGAACATCCTGGCGCAGGTCCGCCCGCTCTCCGAGTCCGCGAAGGCGCACCGGATGGACCTCCAGGCGGCGAGCGACCTCCTGGTCTCGTGCCTGGCGCGGCTTAGGGCCGCGCGCTCCGCCCGCCGCAGGCCGCACCTGGACGACAAGGTCGTCGCGGGCTGGAACGGGCTCATGATCTCGGCCCTCGCCCGGGCGGCCGTCCTCCCCGCGGAATCCCTGGGAGACCGGCGGGCGGGCTATCTCGACGCGGCCCTCAAGGCGGCGGCGTTCGCGGAGCGCGAGCTCTTCAACCTCGCCGGCGCCCTGCCGCGGCGCTCGTGGCGCCGGGGCGCGGGCTCGGGCGCCGGATTCGCGGAGGACTGCGCGTTCCTGGTCCAGGCCTGGCTCGACCTCTATGAGGCGACCTTCGAGAAGCGCTGGATCGAGCGGGCCCTGGCGCTCCAAGGGGCGATGGACGACCTCTTCTGGGATCCCGTTAAGGGCGGCTATTTCAACTCCGCGGCGGGCGCCCCCGACGTCATCGTGAGGCTGAAGGAGGACTACGACGGTGCGGAGCCGGCGGCAACCTCGACCGCGGCCCGGAATCTTTTCCGCCTGGCGGCGCTCTCGGGCGAGGACGCGCTCCGGGAAAAGGGGAGGCGGGCCATTGCCGCCTTCCGGGGACGGTGGGAGGAGGCCCCGCAGGCGCTCCCGCAATTGCTCTGCGCCTTTGAGTCCGCGCTCGAGGCCCCGCGCCACGTGGTCCTGACCGGGGTCCCGGGCTCTCCCGGGTTCCAGGCGCTCGCCTCGGTGCTGCAGGCAGGGCTTGGACCCAGGAGGGCCGTCATCGCGCTCGACGCGCCCGGCGCCCGGGAATGGTTCTCGAGGAATTCGCCGTGGCTGCGGCACATGGGGGAGAAAGACGCGGAGCCGACGGCCTACGTGTGCGAGGAGTTCACGTGCCGGGCCCCCGCAAGGACGCCCGGGGACCTGGAGCGCGCCCTGGCCGCTCCCCCGGGTGCCTGACCGCCGGAATGCCGCGATCCGGTCGGTAGCGCCTCGGTTTGGGATTCGGGTCTCGGTCCAAAGCGGCCCCGACGGGTAGGCGCAGCCCGCGGGGCGGGCCGCGCGATCAGGCAGGAACGTAGGTCAGCCTGATCACGCCCCCGGCAATCAGGTCGCTGGCCGCAAGGCGAAGCGGCGGCCGGGGGCCGGTGAAGTAGGGCTTGCCACCACCAAGCACGACGGGGTGCAGGTACATCCGGTATTCATCAATGAGGCCGGTGTCGGTCAGGGATCCCACCAGGCTTGGCCCGGCAACGTCAATCTCCCCGGCCAACTGGGCCTTCAGGCCGCGCAACACCGCCTCGACGTCATTCTCGACAAGCGTGGCATTGGGGCCGACCGATTTCAGCGAGCGCGACACCACCCACTTCCGCTTGCTCCGCCACGCCGCCGCATACTCGCGGTCCCCCGCGTCCCAATCCGCCTGGTCATTGTCCCAGTAACGCATGACCTCGTACATGCCGCGGCCGTACACCATGCCCGTCAGGCCCCTCACCTGCACCATGAAGTGATTGAAGAGCTCGGGGCGGGGCGGCCCCAATTTCTGGTGGTCGACGTAGCCGTCCAGCGACTGGTTCATTTCGAAAACGAGCTTTGCCATGCTAAGAAATCTCCAGGTTCCATTGAATAGCCTCGGCCGTCGTCGCACGGAAGCGAAATTGACGCTGCCCGCGCATCGCATCACCGGTGTGATCAATGCCCGGGGCCCGCTTTCCGCATGGGGCGGGGATCCCAAACCGGGACGCCGCACACGGTCCTGAAGGGTTGCGCCCCCTCGGGAATTCTGTAACGCTCCACACCCCCAATGAAGGTCCTAGCCGTTGAAGACGACAATGTGGCGCGCGCGGTCCTCCGGCGCACGCTCGAGCGCCTCGGCCACGAGGTGGTGGAGGCCAAGGACGGCGAGGACGCCTGGCAGGCCTGGCTCAGGGAGAAGCCCAGGGTGGCCATCTGCGACTGGCAGATGCCCAAGTTGAACGGGCTGCGGCTCTGCAAGCGGCTGCGGGCCCAGGGCGGGAGGGACTACGTCTACTTCATCCTGCTGACGGCGACGACCGACTCCGCTCAGAACCGGCGCGCCGCGGCCGAGGCCGGCGTCGACGACTTCCTCACGAAGCCGATCGACCTTTCGAGGCTCTGGGCGCGGCTCAGGGTCGCCGAGAGGATACTCAAGTACACGACCCAGGTGCACCGTCTCGAGGAGATGATGCCCATGTGCTCGTACTGCAAGAAGGTCAGGGACGACCAGAACTACTGGCAGCAGATAGAGAGCTACATCAACGAGCGCACCGGCACCGAGATCAGCCACTCGGTCTGCCCGGAATGCTACCAGCGCGTGGTGGTTCCCGAGCTCGAGCGGCTTAAGGAATCGGCCGCCAAGAGGGTGCCGTCCGTCAGAAGGAAGCGTTGAGCTCGAGCTGGGCTCCCGGCGCCACGGAGCGCTCGCCGAGCGCCGTGCATTCCGTCTCGTCGTTCTTGTAGAGCTTGAACGTGACGGCGCTCGTCGCGTCGTTCGTCTCCCAGCGCCACTTGCCGATCGAAACGAAGGAGAGGGGGACTCCCTTGTCCCAGCCGAGGCCGGGGCCCTCCCCGCGGATGAACAGGCGGTTGCCGATGCCGATGTAGGCGGTGACGATGAGGCGGGTCGCGCCGTCCGCGGAGACGGCGGGCTCGGCGATCTCCTGGACGACCGGGGCCGGCGCCTCGGGCGATTCAAGGACCAGGTCGGGCGCCGCCGGCTCGGCGGGGGCGACAGGCGCCGCGGGCGGCTTGCGCGGGCTCCGCTTCCGCGGCGCGGGCTTGGGCGCCTCGGCGGCCTCGACGGGGGCTTCCGCGACCGGGGCCTCCTCTGGCGCGGGAACCACGGCCTCGGGGGGCTCCTCGGCGGCAGGAGGGGGGACGGGGTCGTGGGCGACCACCGGGACCGGTGCCGGCTCGGGCTCGGCGACACGGGGGGGCGGGGCCGCGGGAGCCTCAAAGGGATGGTCGGAGGAGGCCACCGCGGGCCTTATCTCCACGATCTTGCTCGCAATCACCGGTGCCGGCTCGGGGATGTGCACGGGGATCGCGCTTGCCGCCTCGGCGGCCCTTGCGACGGCCGCCTCGAAATCGGACGCGGCCTTGCCGAGCTTCTTTGCGGCGGCCTCCAGCCGGCCCGCCGTCTCGCCGTCGTCCCTCTTGGCCGAGGCAAGCCGTGCATCAAGCTCCGCCACGGCCTTGGAGACGGACTCCAGCTTCACCACGGCCTCGCCGTCCCGCTTCGCCGCCAGGGCCAGCCGGGCGTCCAGCTCCGCGATCTTCTCCTGGATCCCGTGCGCAAGGCGCTCGGACTTGCTGAAATTCTCCTGGGCCGCCTCCGCGATCCCGTTGAGCCCGGTGGTGGCGATCGACACCTGCTCCGCCGCGGCCGCGACCGTGACGGAGAGCGCCTGGAGCGCCCGCTGGCGGTTGTCGAGCGCCTCCTCCTGCTTGTCGGCGTAGTCGGTCACGAAGGGGATGACCCCGATCACGCATGCAATGACGACCAGCGCCACGACCGCCCACAGGGCCGCGCCCGCCAGCGGGTGCGCCGAGGAGTCGAAGATCAGCCAGGCCGTCGCGAGGAGGGCCGCGTAGCCGACCAGGAATATCCATTTCGGCAGTCGCGGGGTATCGCTGGGGAAGTTCATTTAAGCGGGCGCGTGATTTTTGTGCGGCGCATGGGGGTTAATTTCAACACGGAAACGAGATTCGGGTGCCGGGGTCCCCGAAATGTCCGGCGATCGAGGCCGCGAGGCGCTCCCACTCGGGCGGGCTCAGGTCGCGCTTCCTTCCCGGGGAAACCTGCCGGTGGTCGGCCATGCGGCCCAGGTTCCACCCGAGGGGGACCCAGCGGGCACGGAGCCACTCCAGGGCCGAGGCGAGCTGGGGGCCGGTCAACGGGGCCCTGGCGGTGTCCCCCTCAAACGCGACGCCGAGGAGGAAGTCGTTGCAGCGGGTCCTGCCGAGGAACCGGGACTGCCCCGCGTGCCAGGCGACCCCCGAATCCTGCACGAGCGTGCAGCGCGTGCCGTCCAGCCCGATCAGGCAGTGGTAGCTGACCTGGCTCGCGGGGTCCTGCATCCGGGCGATCGTCTCGGCGAAGGCCAGCTCGCTGTGGTGGAAGAGGACGCCCAGGCGCTCGTTGGCGCCGGGGCCGAAGTTGGGCGAGGGCCGCTCGATCTCCGGGAAGGCCATCCGCGGCTCGGCTAGAGGTGGCTCCATGAGACGACCGTGAGCGGCGAGAGGACGGCCACCCGGGCGCATCCCTCGACCGTGAGCACCACCAGGATCCATTTCAGGCCGCAGTTGCGCCGGATCGAGTACCCGACCGCCGTGACCGCCATGAGCGCCAGGCCGAAGATCCGGGCATGGGGCGTCGCCAGGAGCGAGAGCACCCACAGGGCGTACACGGCGATGCCGAGGATCCAGAGGAAGGACGCCGGCTCGCTGGGGCCCATCTCGCGGGGGTCGGCCCCGCGGGCGATCTGCTTGATGCCCACGTAGCGCTCGCTCATGACCAGCTGCCCGAGCTCGAAGGCGAGGAATAGCGGCGCAAGCATCGCGAGACCGTTCACGGCCCCGATGGTGGGGTTTCGACCCCCGCTCTTCAACCTTCTTCAACCGACTTGCGCTTGCGCCCCGGCCGATGGCCCTATAGGGTCCCTGCAACGTGCCCATACGAACCGTTATCGTGGACGACGAGGTTGTATTCAGGCAGATGCTCACCTCTGCGCTGAGCCGGGTGCGCGGGCTCGTGGTTGCCGGCAGCTTCAAGGACGGGAAGACGGCGGTCGAGCACTGCCTGAAGGATCCCCCGGGCCTCCTGATCGTGGACCTCTACCTTCCCGGAATGCACGGCCTGGAGGTCGTGCGCGAGATACGGGCGAAGCTGCCCGCCACCCGGATCCTCGTCCTCACCGGGCATCCCGACGGCGACCTTCCCGCAAGGCTCATTTCCCAGGGCGTCCACGGCTTCGTGGACAAGAGCGCGCCGATCAACTACCTCATCCAGGCGATCGAGTCGGTGATCGCCGGGGGCATGTTCTTCGCGACGAACGTCCCCCCGAAGACGTCGGCCGCCGGCGCGCAGCAGCCCAAGGTCGAGCCCTCGGTGAAGGCCGGCCCGCCGGTCGCGTCCCTGGACGCGATCAAGACGCTCTCCGCCCGCGAGCTCGAGGTGATCCGGCTCGTGGCCGAGGGGCACTCCTCAAAGGAGATCGCCGACCGGCTCGACCTGAGCGTGCGCACGGTCGAGAAGCACCGCGCGAACATCATGGACAAGATCAACGTGAAGGAGGTCGCGAGCCTCGTGCGCTGGTGCATCCACGCGGGGATCGTGAAGTCCTAGCCCCCCGGGGGCCTTTTTCAGCCTCCCGCGTAGCGCCTGAGCTCCGGGGCCACCGCGTCGAAGTCGGCCACGGCGGCGGCGATCTGCCCCTCTGAGAGGGATCCCCCCGGCGCCCCGAGCGCCGCCTCGATCTCCGCCATCCGCACCGAGAGGGCCATGGCGCCCATGTGGAGCGCGCTGCTCTTCAGCCCGTGGGCCACGCGCTGCTGCTCGTCGCCCCCGCCTCCCGTGAGACGCGCGACCGAGCACGGGAAGTCCTCGAGGAAGAGGCGCACGATCTCCCGGGCCGCGTCGTCGCCAATGACCGACGCGAGCTCGCCGAGCGCTGGATTTGGTGCGGGGCCCACCGGGCAATGGCTGCGGATATCCGGGGCGACCGCAACCGCTTTCTCCGGGGCTATGGCCGCCTGCGCCTGGGCTTCGCGGGTGCGGGATCGGGGTCCTCGGCCGCCCTGAGCTCGCGCTCCGGCGGGGCGGCCGAGCCGTGCTCGGGATAAAAGTGCCATTTCCCGTCCGCCTTGTGGGCGTGGATGTCGGTCATGAAGCGGAGGTCCCACTCCGCCAGCATCTGGAAGTACTGGCTCCTGCCCACCTTCAGCTCTTTGCAGCGCGCCTCGATGCGCGTCCACATCTCGTGCGTGAAGGAGATTCCCTGCGAACGTGTGGTTTGGCCCATGCGCAAGTGTTGCGAATGGTTGAAAGCGTGTTGACGCATTTCAGCTGAAAACGATTGCGAGCCGCACGCACCCGTTTTCAACAGCCGGCCCGACGCGCAGGCCCCTAGTGGCCGCTGTCCTCGAGGTCGCCGGGCTTTAGGAGCCCGGCAAACGCGGCCTTGTTGGCGGCCTTCATGTAGGCCTCCCGTGGCTCGATGGTGCCGTCCTTCACCCGGTTCATGAGGCTCGTGTCCATGAGTACCATCCCGTCGGCCCCGCCGCTCTCGATGATCTGGCGGATGTTGGCGATCTGGCCGCTGCGGACGGTGTTGGCGAGCGCCTCGTGCTGGAGGAGGATCTCGTGGACGGCGCACCGGCCCTTGGGGACCTTGCGGCACAGGAGCTGGGCCACGATCCCCGAGAGGCAGCCCGCGAGCATCACGCGGACCTGGTTCTGGTCGTCGGAGGGGAAGGCGTTGATGATCCTGTCCACGGTCTTCGGCGCGTTGTTCGTGTGGAGCGTCCCGAAGACCAGCATGCCCATCGAGGCGCACCCGAGCGCCAGCTTGATCGTCTCCAGCTCGCGCATCTCGCCCACGAGCAGGATGTCCGGGTCGTGGCGCATCGCGCCCTTGAGCGCCGAGGCGAACGACTCGGTGTGCTCGCCGACCTCGCGGTGCACGATCACGCTCTTCTTCACCGGGTGCACGAACTCGATCGGATCCTCGATCGTGATGATGTGCTTGCAGAGGTTCGTGTTGATGTAGTCGATCATCGCCGCGAGCGTGGTCGACTTGCCGCTGCCGGTGGGGCCGGTGACGACGACTAGGCCCTCGTTCAGGTGGCAGAGCTTCTTGATGGCCTCGGGAAGCTTCAGCTCGTCGAAGGAGAGGATCTTCGCGGGGATCTGGCGGAACACGGCCGCCTGTCCCCAGTGGTTGTAGAGGAAATTGCCGCGGAAGCGCGCGAAGCCGGGGATCTCGTGCGCGAGGTCCAGGTCGTGGCGCTCCAGGTACTCGTTCCAGCGCCTCTCGGGCACGATCTCCTTGAGCAGCTTCTCGAGCGCCTGCGGCGTGAGGGGCGTGTCCCCGATCGGCGTGATCGAGCCGGAGATGCGCGCCTTGGGCGGGAGCCCCACGATCAGGTGCAGGTCGGAGCCCCCCTTGTCGACCATCGAGCGGAGCAGCGTGTCGATCTCGGCCATGGCGTCAGGTGATCTTCACGCGCAGGGCGCGGTTCGAGACGTTCTCGAGCGCGGTCTCCTTGGAGACCTTGCCGTCCTTGTAGAGCTCGTAGACCACGTTGTCCATCAGGCACATCCCCTCGCGCACCCCCGTCTCCATCGTGTTGCGCAGGCCCGTCGTCTTGCCCTCGCGGACCAGGTTCGAGATCGCCATGTTGTTGACCAGGATCTCGCACGCCATGACGAGCCCCCCAGCCGGGTTCGGGAGCAGGCGCTGGCAGACGATCCCCCGCAGGCTCTCGGCAACGCTCCCTCGGATCTGCGTCTGCTGCGCCGCGGGGAAGACGTCCAGCAGGCGGTTCAGGGTCGTGGCCGCGTCGCTCGTGTGCATGGTGCCGATCACCAGGTGCCCGGTCTCGGCGGCGCTCACCGCCATCTCGATCGTCTCCAGGTCGCGCAGCTCGCCGATCACGATAATGTCGGGATCCTCGCGGAGCGCGCCCTTGAGCGCCGTGAAGAAGGTGTTCGTGTGGTCGCCGACCTGGCGCTGGGTGACGTTGCAGCCCTTCGAGGTCTGGACCACCTCGATCGGGTCCTCGACCGTGATGATGTGGTCCTTGCGGGTCTCGTTCAGGTAGGCGACCATCGAGGCGAGGGTGGTGGTCTTCCCGGATCCCACGGGGCCCGTGATCAGCACGAGGCCGTTGTGGTAGCTTAGCATCCGCTTGAGGGTGTCGATGTGCTCGAAGAAGCCGAGCTCCGGGAGCGTCCGCACCTCCTTCGGCACCATGCGGTACGCCCCCGCGGCCCCCTCCTTGTGGAACATCAGGTTCACGCGGTAGCGCTCCGACGGGCTCACCTCGAGGGCGTAGTCGAGGTCGCGCTTCTCAAGGAAGGTCTTCCTCTGCTCCGGGGTCAGGAGGACCGTGTTGATGTTGAGCGCCTCCTCCGCGGAGAGGGGCTTCTCGCTGATGTAGGAAAGCACGCGGTCCTTGCGCACGAAGGACCGGCGGCCCGTGCACAGGTGCAGGTCGCTGGCCCCGAACCCGACCGACTTGGAGAGGAGGTCCTTGAGCGTCTTGGCGAGGCCGGCCTCGTCCTTGATGTCGATGTTGAGGACCGGCGCCGGGCCGGCCACCGCCTTCTTCTTCGGCATGATGACCACGTCCTCCACGAGGTCGTCGGGGGCCGCGAAGGGGTCGGCGCTCGGCGGGCCCTGGTCGGCGCGCTTTGTCGCCTGGCCGGCCAGCCTTTCCAGGGCCTCGACGTTTGTCACGATGTCGTCGTCGATCAGCTTCTGGGCGAAGACGAGCATCTCCAGGTTGTAGGTCGCGAGCTTCGCCTTGACCGACACGGCCTGAACCCGGGTGAAGAGGCCTTGTTCGATGCCAAGTCTAACAAACCAGAGGAGGTCGGGATTCATCAGGGCGGAATGCCAGCCAGATCATGCTGTGCGGCAACAGCCTGCCAAGCGAGAATCCAACGGCCCCCCCCGGGGGGGCACCCCGGAATGGGGGGTTGCAAAACCCGGGGAACGCAGGGATTGTGGTCCTTTCATCCAGATCATGCTAAGGAAGTTCATTGCCCGGCTTCGTGAATCGATAGCCCCAGCCCAGAAGCCG
>Ga0302320_10005684_pt1 | contig 27906 bp, 19 predicted proteins | sample Bog_T0_3_FD_202130 | JGI IMG/M metagenome (GOLD analysis project Ga0302320, IMG submission 202130) | Peat permafrost microbial communities from Stordalen Mire near Abisko, Sweden - Bog_T0_3 | ecosystem: Environmental > Terrestrial > Soil > Wetlands > Peat | place: Sweden: Abisko, Stordalen Mire...
CCCGATATATCGCACACTATTCATCTGGGTGTTCCTCCCTGTTGGCTTTGGTTGACTGCTTCAGCACAGCAACCGCAGCTTACAGGAAAGGGGCGCCCTTTTATAATGCGTGGCCCAGGCATAAATTCCCACAAATGTGGGTCCCTATCCTCGCGCGTTCTTTGCGCGAGGGTGGGCGAGCACGCGGATTGCCGGGTTGAAACCCAGGCACGCAGCGAACGCCGTTCCAGCAATCCCGTTAGGCATCCTTGAGAATGGAATCTTTGGGAACGTTCTTGTGCGCGGCTACAGCGGAAAGGATCGCGTTCAGAGTACCGATTCTGAGAGGCGTGTGCGCTGGAACTGCAATGCGGTGGGGCGCTGGCTGCTGGGTTTGAAGGATGATGTGACTGCCAACCTGATGGATTTTCTGGTATTCCCAGCGTTTGCAGAGGTGCTTGACCAGTGCTTCTCCGCTCAGATCGCGCGGGAGTCTCATGCGACCGCAAGCACTTCGTCGCGAGTCAGATGAAGACGTATGGAAGCGGGCGCTACAGAGTCGAAATAGAAGGCTTGAACAGCCTCCTTGACGTTGGCTTTCAGCTCATCCCAGCCATCAGCCTGGGTGAATATGCTCTCGCCGAGCGCTTCGGCGGTGAACCCGCCGTCTGCTTCTTGCGCGACTTCAAACACGATCTCATTCATGCTGTTTGCGCCCCCTGCCGGCATTTCTCCCATGATACCGCGATTTCACGCGCGGGGGCGAACGAAAAGCAGGGCTCCAGGGTCCAAGAGGCGGGAAACCCAGATTCCTGGATTAACCGCATAGGGCTACGCCACAAACATGCAATCCCCGTAGCTGAAGAATCGGTACCTCTGCCCGACCGCGTGCGCATAAGCGGCCAGCACCCGCTCCCGCCCGGCAAAAGCGCTCACCAGCATCAGCAGGCTCGATTGCGGCAGATGGAAGTTGGTGAGCAGCGCGCCCACTAGCCGAAATTCGAAGCCCGGCGCGATGAAGATCTCCGTCTCGCCGGAGTGGCCTTGCAGACTCCAGCCCCCGCTTGCTGCTGTGCCGCCGTAGCGGATGGCTTGCGTGGAACCTACGATGCTCAAACGCCAGCTACTGGACGGTAAGAGTGACTGTACCAGCACTCGTCGTCGTGCCTGAAGTGCCGGTTACGGTAATGGTGTAGGATCCCGGCGTCGTACCCGCAACGGCGATGGCTGAGCAAACTTTGGTCCCGCCACCACCACCGCCGCACGCCGTCATACCTCCAACTAGAGCTGCGTGGAGGACGAACATCCCGATCATCGTCCGCCAGCCGCGCCGCCGGGCGGGAATGCCAAACAGCAGAAGGCAGGCTAGTGTCGCGCCACCGCCTGTGTACCAGGGAATTCCCTTTTCGCGGAGCACGGTCGCGGAGCAACCGGAGGAAGCGGCGATAGTGGAGATCGTGAGTGTGGCCGTCCCAGCCGCGGTGCCGGCAATACTGACAGGCGTAGTCGAGCCGAAGCTTAAGATGGGCGGCTGCACGGCGCCGGACGGGCTGGATGTTATGGCGGCTGTCAGGGCGACGGTGCCAGTGAATCCTCCAGCAGGCGTCAAGGTGATCGTGGAGGTGTTTCCCGTGGTTGCCCCCGGCGCGACGGCGACCGCCGCGGTGCTGACGGTGAACCTGGGCGGGATGGTGTAGGTCGCGGTTGCAACGGCGCTGGTGCTGTAGCCCGAGGCCACGGCAATAGCCTGGATGATTTCAGTAGTCGAGACCGTAATTGCGCCTGTGTATAGGGTCGAGCCCGTGGTGGGCGTGGTCTTGCCGTCGGTGGTGTAATAGATAGTTGCGCCGGTAGTCGCATCGGAGATGAACACCGTTTGCGCCGCGGTATACGTCCCGGCTGCCACGCTGAAGGTTGGTGTAGCTGCGGGTCCGGTCACAACCTGGCTCACGGTATTCGAGGTGCTTGCGCCAAAGTTATTGTCTCCGCCATAGACTGCCGTGATCGAGTCCGTGCCCACTGGTAGCGCCGCGGTGGACAAAGCCGCCGAGTTTCCACTCAGGGACGCGGTCCCCAGCGCCGCGCTCCCATTGCTGAAGGTCACTGTGCCCGTTGCCGTGCCGCCAAACTGCCCCGAGACGGTCGCCGTTAAGGTCACAGGTTGCTGCAAAGCGGAGGGGTTCGGCAACGAAGTCAGTGTTGTAAAGGAAGTGGCCTTGCCGACCGTCTGACTGACCGCCGCGGATGTGCTGCCGGCAAAATTCGTGTCGCCTGCATAAGAGGCCGTGACCGAGTCCGTGCCTACCGGCAGCGCGGTGGTAGTAAAGCTGGCAGTGCCGCTGCTCAACAGCGCCGATCCCAGTTGGGTTGAGCCGTTCGTAAAGTAGACAGACTCTCCATTCGCCGGTGTGCCGCCGTTGGAAGAGACGGTTGCGGTGAAGCTGGCCGGCTCGTTAAAAACAGACGCACTCTGCGAGGAAGTGAGCGTGGTTGTCGTTGCCGTCGGCGGGGCGTTTCCCACAAAGCCGTGCAGCACGGAGTTCGCGTCAAGGTAGATCCCGGCGATGGTCCCCGCCGCGTTAATGGCGAACGCGGCAGTTCCCTGATACGACCCCGTACCCGCGCCCGGAGCGTCGAAGCTGGTAATGGAGCCGTTGGCAGCGCGCAGAAAGCCGTGGCCGATATTGTTCGTGTCAATGTACACTCCCACGATCTCCCCGGCATCGTTGATGGCAGAGGCACCCGAGCCGCATATTACGACAGTATTCCCGGTAAATGGACACGGGCTGGAGTCTGTGCCTGGAGGATCGAAAGAGGTGATGACACCGTTGGCCAAGCGCACAAAACTGTGCCGTGCGCCGTTTATGTCCGTGTAGGTACCGGCGATGTCTCCCGCCGTATCGATGCTGGTGGGGAGGGTTCCGATGTAGTTGCTATATGTGTTCGATCCGAGAGAGGAATTGGTGACATTAGCAGGATCGAACGTGTTGATTGTTCCATTGGCTGCGCGAATAAAGCCATGAGACAGGAGGCCAGTGCTGTTGCTGTAAACGGAATATCTTCCGGCAATTATGCCAGCCGTGTTGATGGCGATGCCTATGGTGTTGTAATTGTCGGGAGCGGGCTGTCCAGGAACAGGAGCGGCGAATGTGGTGATGGCTCCGTTGGCCGCGCCGACAAAACCGACAGGTGAGTTGCTGAACCCGCTAACGGAGTAGGCTTCTCCTGTAATGCTTCCCAGCGAGTTGATGCCTATCACCAAAGTGCTATCGCTATAACTCGAAGCATTGAAGGTACTAAAAATGGCGCCATTGGCCGTGCGGACAAAGCCGGAAGTTTGTCCGTATTGCGAAACGGTGTAATATCCGGCGACATCCCCGGCCGGGTCCATCGCCACAACAAAGGTTCCGTACCCCTTGGTTGAAACCGATCCGGGAACGTCGAAGGTGGTGATGGTCCCATTGGCTGCGCGTATGTAGCCATGATGCACAGTGTTCGCGTCGATGTAGGTTCCCGCCACATCCCCAGCCGTATCAATCCCGATGACAGTGGTTCCCTGAAGCGCACCCGTGCCTGCGGCTGGAACCTCGAAGGTTGTGAATGAGCTGGTTCCCTGAGGCAGGGCGGGCGTGGCTAACACGAGTAGCAGGCACCCAAACAGAAATCCTGACCGCAAAAAGTGATTCTTCATTGGAGTCTCCTCACAAAAAAACGCGCTGCATCAGAGTTCGCAAACGCCCCAGAGCTCACACCACTCTCAATTGACCGATTGGTTGACTATGTTGAAGTTTAACAGAATGGATGATTCCGCAAGGATTGAGATACTCTTTTCATGCCCCATCAACAATTTGGTCGCGCCGATGGGGCGATGGGGGCGGGATTGGGAGAGATTTACCAGTCTCAGGAATCCGAATGTATGGCGCCAACGCCCGCGCTGAGCAGACAGCAGGCGCGCGCCTGGGCGCTGGAGGCTGGCTTTGCCGAGGCTGGGCTGGTGGCGCTGCCTCATGCGCAGGAGGCGCGCGATGCGGCGCGATTTAAGGAGTGGGTGCAGGCTGGCCACGCGGGAACGATGCACTACCTCAAGCGGACGGGCGAGGATGGCCAACTGCTGCGATCGCGGGCTGGAGTTCCCTTCCCATGGGCGCGGTCGGCGATTGTTTGCTTTGCCAGCTACCACAGCGCGCAACCGCGTTCGACCGATCCTGCGGCCGAGGGTGCGGGATGGATTGCGCGCTATGCGTGGAGCAGCAAGACAGATGCTTGCGGAACGCGGCGGCCCAGCGACTATCACAAGGTGCTCAGAAAGCGCCTCAATGCGCTCGAAGCCCGCATTCGAGAAGCGCGGCAGCCGGGGGATTTCGGCGAGTTTGAAGCCCGGGGATTTGTGGATACCGGGCCGGTGGTGGAGCGGGCGCTGGCCACGGCGGCTGGGCTGGGCTGGACGGGAAAGAATACCTGCCTGATCCATCCGAAGTTAGGGTCGTATGGATTTTTGGCTGTGCTGCTGACTTCGCTGGAGGTGCAGCCGGAAGCGCCCCCGGCGCTGCCCGACCGCTGTGGAAGCTGCCGCCGCTGCCTGGACGCCTGCCCCACCGGGGCGCTGATTGCGCCCTACCGGATGGATGCTGCGAAGTGTATCTCTTACCTCACCATCGAGCATCGCGGGCCCATTTCGGAAGAGTGGATGCAAGGGATGGGACGGCAGGTTTTCGGCTGCGACATTTGTCAGGACGTGTGCCCATGGAACCGGAAGTCGCCCATCGGCGTAGACCCTGAGTTGGAGTCGCGAGAGGAATTGGTGAATCCGGCGCTGGATTGGCTGGCTGAGCTTAAAGAGCCGGAGTTTGAGCGGCTCTTCAATGGGTCACCGGTGAGGCGCGCGGGGTTCCTGGGATTCAAGCGGAATGTGGCGATTGCGATGGGCAACAGCGGGCTGGCGCGGCACGCAGTGAAGCTCAGGGAGTGGGCCGAGGCCGCGGACGAGAGGCTGCGCGCGGCGGCGCAGTGGGCGCTCGGCAAGCTATCCTAGTCGATATACCCTTTCGGCAATCGTGAACCGACAATTTAGGGTAGTTCTGCTCACGGCCACATCAGCCGTGAAGATTCATTGATTCCAGCGAGGAAGTAGAGCATGGCTCAGGTCTCAGATCCCGGCACTCTGAACGAAACGAAAGTCGTGGTTGCGAGCACCATCGACGCGCAGGATTCGGCCAGCGGGTCGAAGTGGTACCGCTGGCGCAAGGACGGCAAGGCGCTGGTGACCTATCTGCTGGACAGTGAAGTACATACCTATGCATTCAGCGTAGCGGCCAACGCCATTCTCTCGTTCATCCCGTTTGTTGTGCTTCTGTATGAGCTGGCGCTCAGAGTCTTCAAATCGCAGACCATGGTGAACGTGGTGACGGATATGGTCAACTACTTTCTTCCCACGCACACGGTAACGGCGAACTGGCTGGCAAACAGCATCGAGGCTGCGGCAGCGAATTCCTCCCGGAACGGCGTGCAGGTCATGTCGCTGATCATGATTCTGATCTCCTGCACCGGCATCTTTCTGCCACTTGAGGTTGCGTTGAACCAGGCCTGGGGTGTGACCAAGAGTCGCAATTACCTGTTGAACCAAACGCTTGCCTTCGGACTGGCTCTTCTGATGGTGGCACTAGCAGTCGTCTGCATGTTCCTGAACGCCGGCACACAGGATTTGATCGGCGTCGTCTTCTTTCATCACGTGGATAACATCGCGTACAAGAGCCTGAGTTATGTCTGGATGGCCGTAACGACCGGGGTTGCATCGATCGTATTCTTCTTTTGCATTTATTGGATACTGCCCAACCGTAAGGTCCCTTGGCGGCCGGTATTGCGCACCTCAATCTATACCGGGATTGTATGGCTGGTCGCCAAACTCATCTTTGTGGCCGTGCTGCCATACCTGGACCTGGAAGCGCTCTATGGGCCCTTTTATGTGTCGGTGGGACTGCTTTTCTGGGCCTATGCGTCGGGGCTGATTCTGTTTGCGGGAGCGCAGTTCAGCGTGGCGCGGCTGGGAGATCGAAAGTGCTAGTGCATATCGAAATATTCATGGCATATAATCCGGCGTGACATTCTGGGGTGTCCGTAGATCCCTTAAAGATCGACTCCGAATCTGCCGATGAATGCAGTAGACGAGTGTCAGGGGGCAAACGTCTTCTTGGGGTTTTCAGCGCTGCCTGCCTCAAGAGGTTCATTGCTCACGCCATCTTAGACTGCGTGTTTCCGGCGGATGGAGTAGTATCCTGCCGGATTCAGGAATGACCGGAATGAGCAATCGCGCTGAGGCAAATCTTTCGGCCCTGATCGAAAGCACCGAGGACTTGATCTGGTCGGTGGACCTCGACTACGCGTTGCTTACCTTCAACCGCGCGATGCAGCGGAGTCTAGAGCACAATTATGGCGTGCAGGCTGAAATCGGCAAGGGCTACCTAGACTTGCTGCCGCCGGACAGGGTAGCAATCTGGCCTCCGCTCTTTGAACGCGCGATCACGGAGGGCCCGTTCCGCACCGAAGTTCCTTTCCTGAAAGGCAGGACTCTGGAAGTATCCTTCAACCCCATCGTTGTGCATTGCGAAGCCACGGGCATCTCCGTTTTTGGCAGAGACATCACAGATAAAAAGGCTGCGGAGGCTGCGCTCAACGAAGCCGAGAAAAGGTTCAGGGCCATCTTCGATGGGGCGCTGGAGGGCATGTTTCAAACCACGTTCGAGGGTCAGTGTATTCTTGCCAACCCTGCGTTGGTAAAGATGCTCGGTTACGATTCGCTTGAAGAGTTCACATCCACTATCAAAGACTCAGCCCACGATGTGTGGGCAGAGCCAGAAGAACGCGCTGGCTTTATCCGGCTACTTGACGAGCAAGGAGTCGTTCTCGGCTTTGAGTGCCAGTTCAAGCGCAAGGATGGAACGAAAATCTGGGCTTCGCTCAACTGCCGCAAAGCCCTGGGCGCCGACGGCGTAACCCTCATCAACGAAGGATTTGTAGAAGACATCACCGAACGCAGGCGGGCTGCAGAGGAATTGACTGCAAGCGCGACCCGGCTTAGAAGCTTCTTTCAAGAGAGCCGCTCGGTGATGCTTCTGCTGGAAGCCTCCAGCGGAGAAATTGTTTCCGCCAATCGCGCCGCGTCCGCCTTTTACGGCTATCCCCCAGAGCAGTTGGTCGGCATGTATACGAGCCAGATCAACACCGAGCCGCTCGAACAGCTCGCGCTGGACCGCCAGAGCGCGCTCAACAAGGAACGCAACTTCTTCACCTACCGCAATCGGCTCGCATCCGGTGAGGTACGCGACGTCGAGGTCTACGCATCGCCCTTCGTCGTAAATGGCAAGCCGTTGCTCTTTGCCATCATTCACGACGTCACCGAACGCAAGCGGGCGGAGGAATCGCTGCGAGCGAGCGAAGAAACGCTTCGTGAGTCGCAGAGCATTGCCGGCCTGGGCAGTTATGTTCTGGATATTCGCACGGGCGTTTGGAACAGCTCCGAGGTTCTCGATCTGATTTTTGGCATCGGGAAGGACTATGACCACACCGTGGCGGGATGGACTGGCCTGATCCATCCCGAGGACCAGGCCATGATGGCCGCCTATTTTGCCGGCGACGTTGTGGGATTGAGAAGGCCCTTCGATAAGGAGTACCGCATCGTCAGGCAGACAGACCAGGAGGTGCGCTGGGTGCATGGGCTGGGGCGGCTGGAGTTCGATGCTCAAGGCCAGCCTGTGAAAATGCGCGGCACCATCAAAGACATTACGGAACGCAGGTTGGCTGAGACACGGCTGCGCGACAGCGAGGAACGCTACCGCGCCACCTTCGAACAGGCCGCGGTAGGCATCGTCCACACTTCGTTTGAAGGCACTTTCCTCAGATGCAACGCGCGCTTCGCCGAAATCGTCGGCTATCCCCAGCAGGAGATTCCCGGCATGACCTTCCAGCAGATCACGATCCCTGAAGATCTGGATGCCAGTCTCGATACTCTACATCGAATGTCACATGAAACCATCGAAAATGCTGCATGGGAGAAACGCTACATTCGCAAAGACGGCAGCATCGTCTGGGTCAAGATGACAGTCTCAATGCAACGCGACGCCGAGGGACGCGCGCTGCACTCCATCGCCGTGGTTGAGGACATAGGTTCTCGCAAGGCCACCGAGGAGCGTCTTGCCACTGCGCAGGAGGCGCTGAGGACTAGCGAAGAACGCCACCGCATTGCATTCCAGGCCAGTTCCAATGCGGTCAGCATCGTCCGATTGAGCGATGGAATGTATCTCGACGTGAATCCGGTATTCCTTGAAACCCTGGGTATGAGCCGCGAAGAGGTTATTGGGAAGACCGTGCGGGAACTCAACATTTTTATTAACACTGGAGATCTGGATGACCTTGCCGAATCGTTGCGGCGCAGGTCGGCTTTCCGCGGTGAAGTCCCACTGAGAAAGAAGTCTGGCGATGTTCTGTGGGGCCTGATGTCCGCTTCTGTGTTTGAGCATGACGGGGTTTTCTGCGTCCAAGCCGTCACTCAGGACATTTCCGACGCCAAGGCCGCCGAAGCGCGGCTTGCCGCGGCTACTGAAGCTCTTCGTGTAAGTGAAGAGCGCTATCGCACCGCGTTCCAAACCAGCCTGGACGCCATCAACATCAACCGCCTGGAAGACGGCGTCTACATCGATTGCAATGCGGCATTCCTCAAGATCACGGGCTACGAGCGCGAAGAAGTGATCGGGCGGAGTTCGTTGGAGTTGGCGATTTGGGCGGATACCCGCGATCGAAGCAATCTGATCGAGATTTTGCGCCGGAACTCGGTTTGCCGGGATCTTGAGGCGCGATTCAGGAAAAAGGATGGAGAGGTTTTCTGGGGGCTCATGTCGGCGTCTGTTTTTGAGCTTGATGGCGTTCCCTGCCTCCTTTCCATAACGCGCGATATCTCCGATGCCAAAGCGGCGGAGGACAAAATCAGGAGCCTCAATTTCTACGACTCATTGACCGGCCTGCCCAACCGCCGTCTGTTGCTGGAGCGCCTGCGGCAAACCCTGGCCGACAGCGCCTCCGATCTTCGCATGCAAACTCTGTTGCTCGTCGATCTTGATAACTTCAAGACCCTCAACGAAACACTCGGCCATCAAACGGGCGACTTGCTGCTACAGGAGGCCGCGCAGCGACTAATCTCCTGCATCGGAGAAGAGGGCACCGTGGCGCGTTTGGGCGGAGACGAATTCCTGGTGATGCTCGAAGAGAGATGCGCAACCGCCGAGGATGCCGCCATCCTGGCCAAGGAGACAGCTGACAGAATGCTGATGGCCATCAGCCAGCCCTACCTGCTGGCAGGCCACGCTTGCCGCAGCACAGCCAGCATCGGTATCGCCGTTTTCGGAGATAGCCCGGACACTGTGGATGAAATCCTGCAAAAAGCCGATATTGCCCTGGATCAGGCCAAGACGACGGGCCGCAATGCAGTGCGCTTTTTTGTTCCCGCGTTACAGGAAGCCGTCAACGCCCGGGCCGCGCTGGAAGCCGAGCTGAGGCTGGGAATAAAGACCTATCAATTCGAGCTCTTCTACCAACCTCAGGTAAATCGCGCGCGCTTGATTGGCGCTGAAGCGTTGATTCGATGGAATCATCCCAAGCGCGGGCTTCTAACCCCTGGAGAGTTCATTCCATTAGCCGAAGAAACCGGGCTGATCCTGCCCCTGGGCGATTGGGTTCTTGAAACCGCCTGCACACAGATTGCGGCATGGGCAGACCGGCTCGCGACGGCCCCCATTCCGGTTGCCGTGAATATCAGCGCCCGGCAATTCCGCCAGTCCGACTTTGTCGATGGCGTGCTGGCTGCCTTGGATCGAACCGGAGCCAACCCCCGGCACCTCGAGCTGGAACTTACCGAAAGCATGCTGGTGGACGATATCGAGGACATCATTGCAAAGATGACCGCTCTGAAATCCCATGGCTTGAAATTCTCCCTGGACGATTTTGGCACCGGCTACTCCTCGCTGGCCTATCTGAAACGGCTGCCGCTGGACCAGTTGAAGATCGACCGCTCCTTCGTCAAGGACATTCTGGTGGATGCGAGCAGCGGTGCCATAGCACAAACTATTCTCTCCCTGAGCAGGGCAATGGACTTGCCTGTCATTGCCGAGGGCGTTGAAACCGACGAGCAGAGGGTCTACCTCGCCCGTCTCGGCTGCCACTCGTTCCAGGGCTACCTTTTTGGCCGACCGCTGCCTTTACAGGAGTTTGAAAGCCTGTGGCTAAGCACTGCAAGAAACGCTGCCCCCGCTTTTCGTTAATTGTGCTTCCTCGTGGGCTGCATCCGATGCAACCCTGAACCCGTTCGCCCGCCTGGCAACCGGTCCAGAGCCAAACTAGAAACGCCAGTGTCCGTTTCCGCCTGTTAGCATGTCCGGTATGTTCTTGATGCCGATTCGCAACTGTCTTCGGGCCGGCTCGATCACGGGAGCCGCCCTATTTCTGTGCGCAGCTTTCAGCTTCTCTGGCGCGCAGGCGCAGGATGCTGCCCCTGCCAAGGCGCCGGATCGCCCGAGCATCGACGAGGTATTGCGGGGATTGAACCGAGGCCGGTTTGTGGGCCAGGTTGCGGTTTCCCCAGACGGCAAGCGCCTGGCGTGGATCGAGCGTGCGGACGGGGGCGCGGAGATTCGCGTTGCCCCTTTGACCGACATGAAGAAGAGCGATCGCGTGACAGCAGCCGCTAAACCGGAGCAGCATTGCCACGAGACCGATTTGGCATGGTCGCCGAGATCGAACGCGCTGGCTTTCTTTTCCGATTGCGCCTCTCCGGGTGACCAAACCGACCTTTACCTTTCAACGCTGGACGCCAAGCCCGTGCGGCGGCTGACCGAATTGAAGGGTTATGTGGAAGCACCGGCATTTTCGCCCGATGGAAAGAGCGTGGCCTTCTTGTACGTGGAGGGCGCCACGCGGCCGGCTGGCGCGCTAGCCGCAATGAAGCCGCCGGCAGGGGTGATTGGCGAAGACGGAGTCGAGATTCAGCGGGTTGCAGTGGCTGAAACGAATGCGCCGAAACCGGGGCCACCCGCGCTGGCATCTCCGGCCAATCTGCATGTGTACGAGTTCGATTGGAGTCCAGATTCAAAGTCGCTGGCGTATGTCGCCGCCGATCCGCCGGGAGAGAACAACTGGTGGGTGGCCAGGCTGTATACGCAGTTGTTAGGCGGCGACGCCAAAGCTGTTCTTGCACCCGCAGAGGTAAAGGGACCGCTGCATGGGTTGCAGATAGCCGTGCCCCGCTGGTCACCGGACGGAAAGACGATTGCGTTTATTGGCGGGCTGATGAGCGATCAGGGCTCCACAGGTGGAGACGTATGGACGGTCAGCGCCGATGGCGGCGCGCCGCGCGACCTGAGCCCCGGCAGGCCTGCGTCGGCAGCGTGGCTGGAGTGGGAAAACAACGACGACCTCTTTGTCAGCGAGCTGTCCGGCGGCAATAGCCAACTGCTGCGCTTGCATATCGACATGGACATTGCCGCCAAAACCATAACCACCACATTCGACCCGCCTGTCTTCAGCATTCCTGCGACCGTGGGCGACGGACGGCTGGAGATGAGCCTCTCCACCACGGCCGACCACTCGGTTTTCGTCTACCAGTCGAGTAGCTACGACCATCCGGAGGAGATTTATGCGGTCAGGCGGGGGCGGGAGAACAGCGAGGAATTGACGTTCTCGACCCAGCTATCCCACTTCAACGAAGGCGTAGAGCCGGCCTGGGGCAAGAGTGTCTCGTTGACCTGGACAAGCGATACATTCCAGGTGCAGGGCTGGCTGACGATGCCCAAAGACTACGATCCGGAGAAGAAATATCCGCTGATTGTGCTGGTGCATGGCGGGCCTGCCGCGGCGGAGATTTCGCATTGGGGCGGCGGCATTCTGAGCGCTCCAGCCTTCTCGGCGCTGGGCTACTTTGTTTTGCAGCCGAATCCCCGCGGCAGCTTTGGCCAGGGCGAGGAGTTTACCCAGGCCAACCGCAAGGACTTCGGCTACGGAGATCTGCGCGACATTCTGGCCGGGGTAGACACGGTGGCAGCCCAATATCCAATCGACGCGAACCGCGTGGGTCTTACCGGCTGGAGCTATGGCGGATTCATGACCATGTTCGCGGTAACCCAGACGCAGAGGTTCAAAGCGGCGGTAGCTGGCGCGGGCATCTCAGACTGGAAGAGCTACTACGGCGAGAACTCGATCGACCAGTGGATGATTCCTTATTTTGGAGCCTCGGTGTACGACGACCCGGCAGTTTACGCGAAGAGTTCGGCCATCGACTTTATCAAGCAGGCACGAACGCCTGCGCTGGTGGTTGTGGGCGATCGCGACGGAGAGTGTCCTGCGCCTCAGTCCTATGAGTTCTGGCACGCGCTGCGAGACCGGCATGTGCCGGCGCAACTGGTGGTTTATCCTGGTGAAGGCCATGGGTTTGTGAATCCCGCGCACCGGCGGGATGTGATGGAGCGGGCCGCGGAGTGGTTCGCGCGACATATGCCGCCGGGCTAATGCCTGCTCGCCATCGCTGCGCAGCTACGTCTATTCAGGTTGGAGCAGGGGATCGCTGTGCGCGGCGTTCTGCGGCGGCCCAGCCGGTCCTGATACACTTTTCTTTGGAGTTCTTGAGAGCGTGTTTCACCAGCCGGCTGCATGAACGAGCGAACAGACGGGCCTGGTTGCTGTTCAGATGACCGAAGAACCCAATGGACGGAATTCACCAGCGCGGCCGGCTGGGGCGGGCCGATCTGGAGTCGTATTGCAGTTTGAGTGGAGTCGCAGGCAGCCTGACAGAGGGAGATTCTCCAAGTGGGGATAGCCCTTCGGGATCTGCGGTTTGCGATCGCGGCGATTGAAGAATCGCTATGACCCAATTTTTTTGACGGATTCGGAGAGACCGTTCCGCAGTTTGAAGAGGCGGTGCGGGGAGGATTCATGCGGCGGTTTTTGACGCTTGTCTGCTTGTTGTGCCTGGCCATTCCGGCCGGAATATCGATCTCCGGCTGCACGCGCAACCCGGATGCGAACTATTGCAACGGCTTCGGTTACGGGCCGAAGGTCACGGATGTGTCGTCCATCCTTCTACAGCCTCAAACCACGGGCATCTCCCTTGCCTTCGGACAGACGCAACAGGCTTTGCAACCCAACGCCACTGCGTGCCATGGCGCTACGGTCGCTGTATCCAGCTTCACCTATGGCTCAACGAATACCCAGTTAGTTGACATTTCGCCAAGCGGCAATATTTGCGCTGGAACGTGGAACCGGAACACCGGCGGAGGAATTGCCAACTACACCACCTGTAGCAAACCGAATCCGCTGCCCTCGACGGGCGGCCTGCCCTATGGGATCGCCTATATCACTGCGTCCGCGAATTCTGTTTCGTCCAATCCCGTCGCGGTGTACGTGCATCCGCAGGTCACCTCGGTGGACCTTGCGCTCTCCGGGACTCAGCAGTGCTATTCGCAGGGGACACAGGCTCAGCTCGACTCTCAAGCCTGCTTTGCAGGCGGCAACAACCAGCAAATTGAGCTCTGTGCGCCGGCCTCGCTTTCTACCGCCAGCTATGCCTGCACGCAGCCTACTCAGCTCGTCAACGGGGTTCTACAGACTCTGCCGGTTCCGAGTTGCTCGGTAGCCCTCGGCACGCTCAACTATCTGGTCGGTTCGACGGCTGTGGGTACTGTCAACAACGAAACCAACCAGATCACTGCCGAGCAGCCAGGCACAACCGAGATCAGCGTTTTGTCGGCTGGCTCGGCTTCCTCAGCCGGTTACTTCTCCACCTGCCCGCCCAAGTCGATCAACGTCACGCTGGCGAATGGCACGACGAAAGGCACCATCACCCAGGGCGTGACTCAGAATCTGGTGACCACAATTCTTGATACCAATAATCTGCCCATCACCGGCCTGAATCTGGACTACCAATCCACCGACCCGATCGATATCAGTGTTGGCAGCAGTGGTGGCATTGCGACAAACTTCCCTGGTGTGGCCTCGATCTATGCCATCTGCCAGCCCTCAATCTGCAATTCGTCTCCCATCAATACGATTGGACTATATGGTACGGGCCTCTCCATTTCCTCCAATCCGGTTACGGTGACCACCCCCGGCACCGCCAGCGACTATATCTGGGTTGCAGCGCCGGGCCAGTCACAGTACTTCGTTCCCGTCGAGCTGCTCACCGGAACGCTGGGTTCACCGGTTCGCATGCCCTATGTGCCGAATTCGATGGTGATGGACCAGAGCGCTCAAAATCTATATTTCGGATCAAGCCGCGAGCTGATGATCTACAGCACGATCGGCAACACGCTTTCAAAGCAGGACATAAACGCCCCTGGCGTGGTGCTGGCTGTTTCGCCTGATAACTCGACGATTCTCATCAACGATCAAATACGCCATATCTTCTATCTTTACAACTCAACAGCCGGCGTCAATTCATCAACCGGCGGGGTGGGCAACGCAGCCGCCTGGACGCCGGACTCAAAGACCCTCTACATCACCGACAATGCAAGCCTCGGCCCGGACCACAGCGACAAGCTCTACATCTACAACCAGAACACCGGCTGGACGAGTTACCCGCTGCCGCCGAGCCCCCTGCCAACGAGTGCGCTTCAGCCGAATGTGGGCGTTCCAGGCACCAAGCAAACACCGGCGCTCACCATTCCCAGCGTCGGCGCGTATTTAAGAGGCGCGCCCACGTCGGCTCACACCTGGTGTCCCTCGGGTACGGTGGGCAACTCCGCAAGCATCCTGCTCTACCCACAGGGAGATTCCGTTCTTGACGCGTCCAACAATCCAGTCAGGACAGATACGCTGGCAGCCACCACCGATGGCAACCACATTCTGGGCGCGGCCTTTATCAATGGCGGCATCACGCTCTCCGATATCGGAGTCACGATCCCCAGCAGCACCGAGTGTCCCGGCGCCGGCTCGAACACGCTCACGCCGCTTACCATTCAGCACACTCTCAATCAGGCTGTGCTGAGCAAAGCGAATGCCACCTCGGTAAATCAGGTTATTGCGTCGCCGGCGTCCAACCTGGCCTTTATCACCTATACCGGATCAACGCCAGGGGCCTCGCTGCCCTATTATGTGCCGGGCAGTGGCGGCGCGGCGGGTTCCGTCGGTTATCTCACGCTCACCGGGAGCTCAACGATTACCGCTCCGTTGGCCGGCGCGTTCAGCCCAGACGATTCGCTGTTCTTCGTCTCCACCGCAGGGGACAACATGATCCACTATCTCAGCGTTCCCCTGGTCACGAGCAACCCGGCAAAGGCCGACACGCAACAGATCGCCCCCAACCTGCCTGCCTGCACCCCTGTTGCCAATGGTGGCGTAGACGCCGGCTGCACGCTGACGACGCCGACCACTAATCCCGTCCCGGCTACAGTCATCGTCGTCAAGCCGCGCTCCACCACGTAGCATTCGGATCATCGAGTTAGAAGCAAGCAAAAGGCCGGCCTCGCGCCGGCCTTTTGTTTCGCCTAGCTTCACTGGAATGCGAGAAGTCAGAGCCATCTCCGCACGATAGAATCAAAGAATGATCAAGGGCATCTCCTTTCTTCGTCCTGCTGGAAGCGCCGCCGTTTACGAGCGGCTGGCGAGCTTCTTTACCGCGCTGGGCTTCGCGCCTGGCGCAGGATGGACCGAAGAAGCAAGCCGAGGCGCATCGTTTCTGGCGCCGTTAGGCAATTTGGAGTTTGTCGATGGCCAATTTCCCGCGACCGCCGATGTGCTGGTGGAGGTAACCGCACTGGATGCGGTGCATCAGGCGGCTCAGAGCTGGCTGCGCGCCGAGGGCGGCGATGGGGCAGTTGCGCGACTTTCCGCCATCTCTCAAACCCATTGGAAGTCGAGCATCTTTACTGTCGAGCCGAAGCCGGGGTTTGCCTTCAGCTTCTGGGCCTGGACCGATCCTCTCAAGGGCAGGCCGGTAGCTGTCGAGGGCGATCTCTCGGCCGCAGGCATGAAGTTTGCAATCGTAGTCGCTCGCTGGAATGCGGTGATTACCGAGCGGCTGCTCGAAGGCGCGCTGGATGCTTTGCTGCGCAGCGGAGCGAAGCGGGATACGATCGAAGTGATACGCGTTCCGGGCGCATGGGAGATTCCAGCAGCGGCGCGCACCGTCGCTCAACTAGGCCGCGTAGATGCAATCGTGACACTCGGGTGCTTACTGCGCGGAGAAACTGCCCATTACGAGGCCATCTACAACGAAGTGGCGCGCGGTATTGGCCAGTCGCAACAGGAGACCGGGATTCCTCACAGCTTTGGCGTACTGACGTGCGAAACTCTGGAACAAGCGCTCAACCGGGCCGGCATCAAGGCCGGGAACAAAGGCTATGAGGCGGCCGTGGCGGCCATCGAGATGGTGAGCCTTCGCCGCAAGCTGCAAAAAAATGGCGTCACGGTAGAAGGCGGCGCCGCTTGACCGCCGGTCCGCGGCGCAAGTCGCGCGAGCTGGCCATGCAGATGCTCTTCCAGGCGGACATCGGCAAGCAGACCCCCGACCAGGTGCGCGCCACTTTTTGGAAAGCCGGCGATGAAGTGGAACCAGAAGTCCGCGGCTTTGCTGAAGATCTCTTCCGCGTGGCCGTGGCCCACCAGGAACAGATCGACAACCTGATTGTGGCCAACTCAAAACATTGGCGCCTGGAGCGCATGCCGGCCGTTGATCGCAACCTGCTGCGCATGGCCGTGGGCGAGATGCTCGGCTTCAAGGGTACGCCCTTCCCTATCGTCATCAACGAGGCTCTGGAGATTGGCCGCCGCTTCTCCGCGCCCGAATCCATCAACTTCCTCAACGGGATGCTGGATTCAATCGCGCGCAGCCTAATCGGCAAGTAAGGCGCTGCCGATGCGCTTGTTCCCGGTTCCATCTCCATCGAAAGAGCCAGTCAGGCCTCAACCGATCAGGTTACCTAAACCTAGACATATTGCTCGATGCGCATTCCGCTTTTGTCCGCTAGCTTTACCAAGGGGCATGGCAGGGGCCGGGCGTGCGCCGGAATAGCGGGAGGCGCGCATATTGGCGCCCGATGTCTGTCCGCGCCGCGCACGAGTTCTCTTCATGACCCTGGATCAAATTTCCAAAGTGAAGAGAGGCATAGCGCATGTATTTTCTTTCATTGAAGAGTTACACCAGTGTTCAAACCGAAGTTAAGAGAGCCAGCGGAGCCGGAAAGATAGCGACTCTGTCTCTTGCTATCATTGCCGCAGCCTTGTCCGCAGGGCAGCTAAACGCCCAGGGTTGCATCCTGGCGCGGTCGCCGGAGCAGAGCGGCTTACCCACCGGCCAGGGCGGAACGCTTGAACCTGGACACTTTCAAATCACGTTCGGCGAACGCCACCAGTATTCCTATCAGCATTATGTTGGAGACGTGTATCAGGAATATCGCGCGCAAGCTGGCAATCAGGTTCAAAACAAGATCAATCTGATTACCACCAACCTTACGTACCAGTGGACGCCGAGAATCAGCTTTGACATCGATGCGCCCTGGCTGTTTGCAACGCGCAAGAGCCAGAACTCGATCATCAAGTACTCTTCAACGGGGCTAGGCGACACGATCCTTGGAGCCAATATCTGGATTCGCAACCCGCAGCACGCACCGCACGACAACTTCTCTGTGGGGCTGGGCGTGTTGATACCCACAGGCAATGACGATGTACAGAACACCACCAATACCAACACCACCGGCACTGGCGCCGCCGTCGATGTGACCGCGCCGGTAGATTACTCCATCCAGCCCGGAAACGGCGGCTGGGGCCTCGTGATGCAATGGAATGGATATCGGCGTGTGGGCAAGTCTCTGACCTTCTATACTGACGGAGATTACATCGCAACGCAGGGCGGCACCAATGGAGTGCAGCGAGGCGCAACTCTCTCGACCACGCAGCCGCTGAATAACTACGTTGCCATCGCCGACCAGTATTTACTCGAAGCCGGGGTCGCTTTTCCCCTTCACATCAGCCGCGTGAAGGCTCTCAGTGCGACCTTTGGCCCGCGCGATGAAGGCGTGCCTGCCTATAACTTGTTTCCCAACAGCAATGAAGGCTTTCGCAGGCCTGGTTTTGCGGTAACTGCGGGGCCTGGGGCTCAATACGCGCGCGGTTCAGATTCACTCACCGCGGGCGTGTACAAGGCTTTGCATCGCGATCGCACGGGAAGTTATCCCGACTCGGTTTATGGCACGCATGGAGACGCTGCCTTTGCTCAATATGTGTGGCTGGCAAGCCTGACACATCGATTCTGATTTATCCTCGGGCAATATAGGGAAGGCAATGGCGGCGTTCCCACGCCGCTGTTGCCTCCCATTCTTGCTGTATTCCCTAACATTCTGGAGGAGACAACATGAAACTCACTTTTCGCACTTTGACAGCCCTGCTGTTCTGCTGTCTGATCCCTGTGGCGCAGGCAAAGCGGCCGCCCAATCTTTCGTTGAAAGACCTCAAGGGAAATAAGCAGTCGATCTCCAGGCTGCGAGGCTCCATCGTGGTAGTCAACTTCTGGGCCACCTGGTGCGGCCCGTGCCGGGAAGAGCTGCCTCTGCTCTCCAGGCTAAGCGAGGAATACTCGGCAAAAAAAGTTCGCTTTGTGGCGACGTCCGTCGATGTGGCCAAAGATCGCCCCCAAGTCGATGAATTCCTGAAACACTTCAGCATCGCATTCGATGTATGGGTGGGAGCGGATATGGATACACTGGAGGACGCCGGACTCGGAAACGTACTCCCAATCACGCTCATCCTGGACGAGCAAGGCGAAATCATTGCCCGTGTGCAAGGCCAGGCGCGCGAGGAAGATATAAGAAAGCCTCTGGAGTGGCTGCTGAGCGGTAAAGATGGCCCCGCTCCGGAAGCATTGACCAAGCGGTATTAAGCCGCGGCGATTAAGCCCTGCGGCCCAGATTGTTCCTCCACACATGCCCGCCGCGCTCAAGCAGCCGATCGGAACACTCTGGCCCCCACGTCCCCGCAAAGTAATTGGGGAACACCTCGGGAGACTTTGCTGCCCAGGCTTCCAAGATCGGCGTATACAGCGCCCAATTGATCTCCACGCCATCGCGATGCGAGAAGAGCGTCTGGTCGCCCAGCATCGCGTCCAGCAGCAGCCGTTCATAGCCGTTGGCGCTCGATTTGCCAAACGCCGCAGCATAGTCGAAGTCCATGTTCACCGGGCACACATCCATGTTCGGCGTGGTGGGCACCTTTGCGCCGAAACGCAGCGCAATGCCCTCATCTGGCTGAATGCGAATGGTGAGGAGGTTCGGCTGAATCTCCTGGCAGGGACCGCTTCCCTCCATCCGATTGAAGATCAACAACGGCGGCTGCTTGAACTGGATGCTGATTTCCGTGGCTCGCTTTTTCATCCGCTTGCCGGCGCGAAGATAAAACGGAACTCCCGCCCAGCGCCAATTCTCGATCTGGAGTCGCACTGCCGCGTATGTTTCAGTACCCGACTCGGGATTGACCCGCTCTTCGTCGCGATACCCTACCACGTGCTGCCCCTCCACGATCCCCGGCCCATACTGGCCGCGCACCGCACTCAAAACTGGCAATGGCGGAATCGCGCGCCATACTTTCACCTTTTCCCGCCGGACAGCCTCGGCGTCAAAGCTCGACGGCGGCTCCATGGCGACAAAGCTCAGCAGCTCCATCACATGGTTCTGCACCACATCGCGCAGCGCGCCCGCCTTCTCATAGAATGGCCCGCGCCCCTCCACGCCCAGCGTCTCGGCTGCTGTAATCTGCACATGGTCAATATAGTTCCGGTTCCAGATCGGCTCGAAGATTCCGTTGGCAAACCGGAAGACCAAAATGTTCTGCACCGTCTCTTTGCCGAGATAGTGGTCAATGCGAAAGACCTGGCTCTCATGGAAGACCGCGTTCACCTGATGGTTCAGTTCCCGCGCCGAGTCAAGATCGTGACCAAATGGCTTCTCGACGACTACTGCCACATTCCCTTGCTCGGGCTGCGCCATGCCCTTCGCGCCGAGGTTCTCGATGATACCGGCAAAAAACTCCGGCGCCGTGGCCAGGTAGAAGAGCCGCTTGCCGCCGATGCCTTTTTCTTTGGCGATACGGCTTAACTCCGTATTGAGCCCCGCATAACTCGCTGGATCGTCGAAGTTAAGAGCGTAGTAACTGATGTGCTTCACAAACTCTTCCAGTTTTGGGTCGCTCGCATCCGCGCCCCCAAACTCGATCATCCCCGCACGCATATCCGCTGCAAATTCGTCGCCCAGCGGCCGCCGTGCCACGCCCACAATGGCAAACTGCCTGGGCAGCAGATTGTTCTGACTCAGATGGAAGAGCGCCGGTAGCAGCTTGCGCTTGGTCAGGTCTCCCGAAGCCCCAAAAATCACCAGAATTCCCGCCTCAGGAATCCTCTCGTTACCCGCTGGGATCTGAGAAAGATCCTCTGGCCGAACGCTCGCTCGTATCGTCGTCATCCCCGCCTCGCCTCCTTGGGCAATCCCTGGTCCTCGTCCCTAGTCTTTCTTTACCGCATGTCCGCCAAACTCGTTGCGCATGATCGCCAGCATCCGATCTGTAAAGTTGTTGTCCTCTCGCGAACGAATCCGCCGCATCAGAGACTCGGTGATCACCGGCGCGGAAACATTCAGATCGATGGCCTCGAAGACGGTCCAGCGGCCCTCGCCGGAGTCCTCGACAAAGGCCTCGAGCCCATCCAGCGTGGGATTCTTGGCTAGCGCATCGGCCGTCAGATCCAGCAGCCAACTGCGAACCACGCTGCCGTAGCGCCATATCTCGGCAACCTGCGGCAGGTCCAGCGCGAAATCCGTCTTCTTCTCCAAGATCGTAAACCCCTCTGCGTAGGCTTGCATCATGCCATACTCGATCCCGTTGTGGATCATCTTCACAAAGTGGCCCGCGCCGCCCGGACCCACATGCCCCCAGCCTTTGTCCGCCGCGGGAGCTAACGCCTCGAAAATGGGCCTCAGATAATCGACCGGATCCTTGTCCCCACCGATCATCATGCTGTAGCCCTCTTTCAGTCCCCACACGCCACCGGAGGTACCTACATCCACAAACTGGAAACCTTTGGCCGTAACTTCCTTGTGACGCCGCATGGAATCCTTGTAGTTCGAGTTACCGCCGTCGATGAGAATATCGCCGGGATTCAGCAGCGGCTCGAGCTTTGCAATGGTCTGATCCACAGGATCGCCCTGTGGCACCATGATCCAGATTGCCTTGCGGCCCTCTAACTTCTTCGCCAGCTCTTCGAGCGTCGTAACACCCACGTTGCCCGCGGCTGTTAACTTTGCCACTGCTTCCGCGTTAAAGTCGAATCCCACCACCTGATGGCCGCCCAGTCGCAGCCGTTCCGCCATGTTGCCGCCCATTTTACCCAGGCCAATCAATCCAAGCTGCATGATTCCTCCCATAACTCGCTGTTATAGAACTCCCAAACTCGCCAGATCTTTCCGCAAACCATCCGCGCCCGCAAACTGGATCGCTTTCATTCCCACCGCTGTCGCGCCCGCCACATTCTCAGCACGATCGTCGATGAACAAAACCCGGTCCGCCGGCCTGCCCAGAATATCCAGCGCCCGCCGATAGATCGCCTGCTCTGGCTTGCGGAGCCCCAGGTAGCAGGAACTCAGCGCAACCTTGAACGATCTGCGCAGACCGAAGCATTCAAATCGATATTCGTTTGTCTCACGCGCCTCGTTATTCAGGGCGCCCAGCAGACACTTGTTGGATGCCGCAAGCTCTTCAAGGATGCCCAGCGCACCGTTGGGCAGGAGTTTCGACTGGTTGAGCATGAAGCCAAAAAAATCGTCGCGAGAAAACCTGCGAGGCTCATAAAAGACGGTCGCATCCAGGTAGGCCTCAACAGTAATCGCACCCCGCTCCCAGGCGGCATAGGGTTCAGGATGCCGGGCCTCGAACTCTGCGCGGTCCAGATGAAAGTAATCCAGAGTAAGCGCGCGTTCGCTGTGGTCCCAGCCATTTGTGAGCAGAACTCCACCAACATCGAAAAGAATTACGTCGAAGGGGAACATCGGCGCCTTTCAGTATGCTTTTCTGCGATGAATGCTTGATGAAGTTATTTCGGATATTGCAGGATGATCGATGTTGTTCGATTGGGAAGTACGCCGGAACCCACCCTAGGCGCAAGAACAGAGGCGCGCCGAGGGTGGGGCACCCAGATTCGGAACCAAAACTATGCGGGGTTGGCCGAACCATCCCCGCATTGATACTTCGCCTCGATGGCCATTACCTTGTTGAATCGCCGCATAAAGCGCTCTTCCGTGGCTGAAAACTTTGCGCCTATAAATGCGTTCACAACCTCGAACGCCAGCGCCGAGCCGATAATGCGCGCGCCTAGCACGATCACGTTCATATCGTCGTGCTCCACGCCCTGATGCGCCGAGTACGTATCGTGGCACATGCCTGCGCGAATCCCCGGAATCTTGTTTGCCGCCACGCAGACACCAACACCTGAACCACAAATGAGAATCCCGCGCGGCGCATCGCCCCGCTTCAGCGCCGCCCCAACAAGCTCAGCAAAGTCCGGGTAATCGTCGGGAAGGTCACCTTGATAAGCCCCAAGGTCCACAACCTCGTGGCCGGCCTGCGCAAGATACGCACGAACCTCTTCCTTCAGAGGAAATCCCGCATGATCAGAACTGATAACAAGCTTCAAAATGTACTCCTTCGGAGTTAGAGGTCAGGGGTCAGAGATCAGGGATCAGTTTTCCGTTTTGAGTGACAAGCTAAGCTTGGTCATTCAACTCTACTTGCTCCTGCGAAAAAGATGGAAAACCACGTATGCTGCGTGGCCGGAGATGCCTGATCTCTGACCCCTGTTCCCTGATCCCTGTCTTACTTCACCAGCTTCTTGGCCTGCGCCGCAATGTTCTCCGCGCTGAATCCAAGCTCGGCCATCACCTTCGGCCCCGGCGCCGATGCGCCAAAGCGGTCAAGCCCGATCACATCACCGTCCAAGCCGACATACTTCCACCAGCCCTGCGTCGCTCCGGCCTCCACCGCCAGCCTGGGTACGCCGGCCAGCAGCACGCTTGCCTTGTACTCCGCCGTCTGCTCTTCAAAGATCTTCCAGCTCGGGAAGCTCACCACGCGCGCCCGAATGCCCTCGGCGGCCAGCAGTTTCGCGGCATCCAGCACCGGCCACACCTCGGAGCCTGCGCCAATCAGCACCACTTGCGGATCGGCAGCATCTTGCAGCACATACGCGCCCTTGCTCACGCCCGCATAAAAGTCCTGCGCAGCTGAATCAAACACTGGTACGTTTTGCCGTGTGAGCGCAAAGAAGCTTGGCCCCTTGCGTTCCAGCGCCAGCCGCCAGGCCACAGCCGTTTCATTGGCGTCCGCCGGACGGAAATCCGTAAGCCCCGGCACCGCTCGCAGGCCCATCAGTTGTTCGACCGGCTGGTGCGTCGGCCCGTCCTCGCCCAGCGCGATCGAGTCGTGCGTAAACACGAAGAGCGCGTGGACCTGCATCAACGCGGCCAGCCGGATGGCCGGCTTGGCATAATCTGAAAACACAAAGAAGGTCGATCCAAAGGGGATCAGCCCGCCGTGGACAGCCATTCCGTTCACCGCGGCGCACATGCCAAACTCGCGCACGCCGAAGAAGACGTTGCGTCCGGTCGGATCGATGTGGAAGCTCTCGCCCGGCTTGAAGATCGTCCTCGTGGACGCGGTCAGGTCCGCCGCTCCGCCAAACAACTCAGGCACAACGTTGGCAATGGCGTTCATGATGTCGCCGCCGGCAGTGCGAGTGGCCACCGGTTTGTCCTTCGCAAAGCTGGGAATCGCCTTCTCCCAGGCCGTCTTCAACACACCCTTCTGTGTACGCTCAAACTCCGCTGCCAGCTCCGGATTTGCAGCCGCATAGCTGGCGAAGAGCTCTTTCCACGCGGCTTCGGCCGCGGCCCCGCGCACCTTGGCCTGACGCCAGTTTGCCAGCGCTTCCTCGGGAACCACAAAGCTCTGGTCCTCAGGAAATCCAAAGAACTTCTTGGTCGCCGCCACCGCTTCAGCGCCCAGCGCCTCGCCGTGCGATTTATTGCTGCCAGCCTTGGGGCTGCCATAGCCAATAATCGTGCGCACCGCGATCAGCGACGGCCTGCCGGTCTCTGCCTTGGCTGCCTCAATCGCTGCCTCAATCGCCGCAAGGTCGTTACCGTCGGCCACACGCTGCACATGCCAGTGATAGGCCTCAAACCGCTTCGGTACGTCATCGTTGTAGCTCAGGCTGGTGGGCCCGTCCAGAGAGATCAGGTTGTCGTCATAGAGCATGATCAGCTTGCCCAGCCCCAGTGTTCCGGCCAGCGCGCAGGCCTCGTGGCTGACGCCTTCCATCAGGTCGCCATCGCCCAACAGAGCATAGGTGTTGTGATCCACCACCTCAAAGCCGGGCCGGTTGTAAACCGCCGCCAAGTGCTTCTCTGCCATCGCCATGCCCACAGCCATGCCAACGCCCTGTCCCAACGGTCCAGTGGTCGCTTCCACGCCGTCTGTATGGCCGTATTCTGGGTGTCCTGGCGTCCGCGAGTGCCACTGCCTGAAGCTCTTCAGGTCGTCCAGCGTCACATCGTAGCCAGAGAGAAACAGCACAGAATAGAGAAGCGCCGACGCGTGTCCGTTCGAGAGCACAAAGCGGTCCCGATCAGCCCACTTCGCATGCGCGGGATTGTGCTTCATCAGCTTACGAAACAGCAGATAAGCAATTGGCGAGCAGCCCAGTGGAGCACCGGGGTGGCCGCTCTTGGCCTTTTCTACGGTGTCAACGGCGAGCAGGCGCAGGGTGTCAATGGAGAGTTGTTCAAGGGTGGTTTCTGCGATGCCGGATGTCATAATGGTTTCTTGAATTCCTTTCGATGAAGAGCCAGCCGTTCTGGTGAGACCGATGATAGGACAAAAAGATCGTTATCGAGCATTATCTGGCTTCAACCTTCACTTTCACATTGTAACCAAGCCAGCCGCCCTCGTCGGGCCAATGCAAAGTCCATTCCACTTGGCCGATCTCTTGGCCCGCAATGAGATCGGCGCTAAAGCCGGAATATCCAAAGCTGCGGCTTTGCGTGGTCTGCGTCGTCTGCCACCCATCCGCGCTCCACACAAGTTCAAACCGCTTCCCATGCAGAATGCGCAGCGTACTGCCCACAACAATTCGTTGGATGGGACGCCTGAGAGTGTAGATTTCCAAATCCTGCCGCCTGCGGCTGCGACCTTCCTTTTCGCAATACCGTTCATACACTGCGTCAATGCGATCGAAGACCTTGCCATCCATTGCTGAACGCAGCAGCTTGAGATACTCGGCATGGGCCCACACCAGCGGTACCGCCGATCCGGCGGGCCTGCCCTTTCGCAGGCTCTTATCCGGCAGATCAGTTTCGTCCCACACCTGCTCCGGCAGCATTTGCCCACAGGTGGCAAAGCGTTCATAGGTCTTTATCAATGCGGAAATGTCCTTGCCGGCCGCCAGCTCATAATGTGCGCGTTCGCCCGTCAACAACGGCCATACGCGCCCTTGTCCCCAACCCTCGAAAGCACAGCCATCCGCCTTCTGCCCATAACCGTCCCAGTTGTAGCGCAGCCAGCCTGGCCCCTGAGGCAAATCACGCTTCAGAACTGCATCTACGACCTCCAGAGAGTCCACAATCAGCGGATCGTCGGCCCGGCGCACACCGTAGCGCACCAACTCAAGGAACCCGCCGTCCACAATCTCCCGCGCCTCAAATTCAGTCCGAGTTCCCGGCGGACGGTTGTTGATTCGGACCTTTTCTTTTCCGCAGCTCTCGTGCGCATATGCCTCACCGCACTCCGGTGGCCGAATGCGCATATAGTGCCGCTTGATCTCTGGGTGCAGCACTCCATTGTTCGTTACTGTCCAATCCTCGATATGATGCTCGATCCAGTCGGCATACTCCTCAAGAAACATGGCAAGCTCTGTTGAATCGTGCGCCCGGGCAATCTCCGCCGCACAGATCAGTCCGGCAACAACCGCCGCCAGTGTTGAGGGCGAGTAGCCGGCGTTTTCCTCCCACCGCTCCTGCTGGGTAATGGGCGCGTGCTGCACCAGGAAACCCGCAGCGCGCTCCACAAACGGAAAGATGTGGAGTTGGCCCAGGCCGTTCGCCTTCCACAGCCGCCACGCAAGGATCAACGGGAAAGCCACCTCGTCCAGTTGCAACCCCGACCAGTAGGGCGTTCCATCGATCCAGAAATTCTGCGCAAAACTTCCGTCCGGCTGTTGCGTGCAGGCCAGGTAGACCAGCGCCCTCCGCGCTGTCTCCGCCCGTCCGCAGGCCAGCAGCGCCGTAGCCGTCTGCACCATATCCCGGGTCCAGACCAGGTGGTAGCCGCCCAAATCGTCGTCGCCCTTTACCTGGCCCCACGGAATCGATGCGGAAGCCACAAACGCCCCGGAATAGGTTTTGTCCTCATGCGCGAGAAGCACGTTGTGGCTGGCCCGCATCAGCTTCCCGCCATCGCCCGCCTTCACAGCCAGCCACTCCGGATTCGCCGCCCGCCGCCACTGCGCTATGAAACGGCTCCGGTGCTCTGCATATGGCATGGCCAATGCACCCATCGTCTTCTGCGCCGCCGTGTGATGCCCATCGCCAAGTCCGAACGCAAGCGTAAATTCGTATACCCCCGGCTCGGATCCAGCCTGCAAAGCCAGCTCTCCCATCACTGCAATGTTCCCGTTTGTGGCCGCGCCAAACTCCCAGTCCATGCGGAAGTTCTCCATCAGGTCGCGCCACCCGTCGCTCGCGCCCACAAACCCGCAGCTCGCCCGCGAGAAGTCGCAACTGGCCGCCATCGCCAAGGACAACCTGTTCTTCCATGCCATCAGCACGGTGTGCCCTGCGATGTCCACAGCCCGCGCCGAGTTGCCAGCGCCTCCTCCGTCGAGGTGCGGCGCCAGCAGAGCGTATACCTTCAGCCGCGGAAGCAGCTCTTCATCGCCCTCGATTCGGACATGAGTTAAAACCACGGAGTGGTGCGGGTCGCAAATGATCTCTTTTGTCAGCTTGTAACGGCCCGCCGGATCGCTGTTCACATACCGCACGCCCAGCGCCTCTGGATCGATGTACTCAAAGGTCGATAACAGGTCGCGCTTCTCTTCGTGAAAAAACGTCTCCCCATCCGTTATCAGGAACTCCATGTCCCGAACCTGCGGCCGGTCGATGGTCGGATGGTAGATCTCATTCAGGATTCCGTGCGAGCAGGTAAACCAGACCCGGCTCGACGCCGAGTAGGCCGTCCCCACCGCATCCTTCACGCTCGATGTCCACCGCGGCTCCATGCCGGGTGCGCCAAAGGCTTCGCCTTGCAGCTCAAGCCAACGATATTCGTCCCGGCAATCTCGGGGTTGTTCGCTCATAGTCGCAAATCACTTTTCATCGTGGGGAACGCCGATAACGCCGGGCGGATCGGGGGAAGCCTCTGGTTACCTTCTGCTATAAAGATGTTCCTTCGCGCTTAAAAGTTTCCCATCTCCGCAGTTTTACGAAACTTGCACATGTTTTCACGCATCCATCCAATCGTAGGAGCACATACTACACCAATTGCTTGAAGCTCCTGAGAATGTGAAGTTTGCAATTCACCGGGCGGAACAAAACGGCTTTTCAATGTGCCGCCCAACCATCGCAGTACAATCGAACCGAGGAGATTTCCCCTATGGCTTACGAACTCGCACCGCTTCCCTACGACTACGCCGCCCTCGAACCGTTCATCGACACCGAAACGATGAGGATCCATCACGGCAAGCATCATCAGGCCTACGTCAACAACCTGAACGCCGCCCTGGCCAACCACCCCGACCTCGCCGCCAAGTCCGTTGACGACCTGGTTCGCGACCTCGCCCAGGTTCCCGATGACATCAAGGCCGCAGTC
>Ga0302320_10005686_pt1 | contig 27901 bp, 20 predicted proteins | sample Bog_T0_3_FD_202130 | JGI IMG/M metagenome (GOLD analysis project Ga0302320, IMG submission 202130) | Peat permafrost microbial communities from Stordalen Mire near Abisko, Sweden - Bog_T0_3 | ecosystem: Environmental > Terrestrial > Soil > Wetlands > Peat | place: Sweden: Abisko, Stordalen Mire...
CAAGCAGACGGTCACGATCATCGGCAACATTTCGGGCGTCAGACCTACAGCCACCGCCAGCGCAAAGAAAAATGCCTGCCCCCAATCTCTCTTGGTGAGGCCGTTGATGAGGAAGATCAGGGGTACCATCACCAACATGAAGCGGAGCATTAGCCATGTGAACTGGGCAATGCCGCGATCAAAGGATGTCTGGGTCGGCTGATCCTGGAGCGACTGGGCCATGCCCCCGAGGTAGGTGTCCTTGCCGGTGGCCACGATCACCGCGCTGGCAGAGCCGCTTTCTACGCTCGTGCCCAGGAACGCGATGCTGGTCAATTCGAGCGGCGCGGTCGCTGCCCCCGTGGTCTTCTTCTCAACCTCCAACTTCTCGACAGGAAAACTCTCTCCGGTCAGCGAGCCTTGGATAACGAATAGATCCTTGGCCTGAACGATCCGCACGTCGCCGGGAATCATGTCGCCCGCGGCCAGTCGAACCACGTCGCCGGGGACAAGTTGTGCGACGGCGATCTCCCGGGGTGCTCCGCCACGAAGCGCTGTCGCGGTCACCGAGATCATAGCCTTGAGTTTGGCCGCGGCGTTGCCGGCTTTGGACTCCTGAATCAACTTCAAAGCGACGCTCAGGGCAATCATGGATGCCATCACGGCCGCGCCCGGCGAATCTCCCGTTGCCAGCGAGATCGTCGCGAGCACGGCCAGCAGGATTACGAGCGGGTTGAGCATTGCGCGCCAGAGTAGCTTCCCGAATCCCGCCCGCTGGTCTTTCGCCAGCACGTTGGGACCGTACTCGGCCAGACGCGTGGCGGCCTCGCTGTCGGTTAGTCCCTCGGCGCGAGTGTTCAGCTTCGCATAGACGCCCGCTGTGTCCATCGCCGCCGACTCCACCACCAGGGGCGACACGCGTATCGCCGCGGCCTTATGCCGATCGGTTGCAAGCACGCTCTTGGGAAGGACGGCCGATGGGGGGCTAGTCATGTTGAATTCGCGGGCAGGTTGAACCATTGACCCGTGCGCCGACTGTATACCCATTGCCGCCGCAATTCAACTTGAAAGTGAAAACTCCTGGGCCCATTGGGTGTTCGGCTCGGTACTGATGCCTTCGGATCAGAAGTCTGCAGGTTCAAGTCTTGCCGGGCCACGAAAGCAGCAAGGCGGAAGCTGAATCAACTTTCGGGGGATCCTCCAATGGTGCATAGTAGGGTTTTACCCCATAGGACAGGACGATCCTTTGTCGTAATTTCTTCACATCGAACGGCGACAGGCACACGCTTGCCGTCACGTTGGCGTCAAGCAAGGACGAAGAACGAAAGAATCATTATGAACACACTCGAAAGCAAAGGCGACTGGAACATCACCAAGGGCAAGCTGAAACAGAAGTGGGCCAAGCTCACGGATGACGATCTCCAATTCGCCGAGGGCAAGCACGACGAGTTGTTGGGCCGCATTCAGAAGCGCACTGGCGAAACCCGAGAAGCGGTCGAGAAGGCTTTCAAGGAAGCCTCGTCCTGTTGCTGCAAATAGGCTGCCATCATGGGTTTCGACACCGATACTGAGCAAACCCCACTGGCCATCGCCGAGTTCATCCGCGCCTCCCAGGCGCCTATCAATACCGTCAACATCCTCTGCGCGCTGCCCAAGACCCCTCTTTACGAGCGCCTGCATGAGCCAGCCCAATCGCATTTCCTTTGTTTTCATTCTGCTGGTCTTCGTGCTGGCGGGATGGCTGCACATGGGCGCGCTGCTGCTCTCGGTGTTGTTTTCCTATTTCGTCATCCGCAAGCTGGACTTTATCAAGCCCCGGGGAAATTGGCTGGCGGTGGCCATCTTTCTGACGCTGCTGGCCGTTCTGGCTTATGCGCTCACCTATTTTATCCAGGCCACCGTCCAGGCGCTGCCCAACATCGCGGAAAAGGCCGTGCCCGTCATCATTCGCTGGGCCACCGACCATAAAATCAAGCTTCCCTTCACCGATCTGGACAGCTTGAAGGACAGGGCTTTCGAGTTCGCGCGCGGTCAGGCGAGCAATCTGGGCAACTTCGCAGACTTCGCACGCGGGGCCACGACGCAGTTTGTGTATTTGGTGGTCGGCTGCGTGGTGGCCATTGGATTGTTTCTCAATCCGCGGCTGGAACAGGATCACCCCTCCGACGTCCTGCGCCATAATTTGTATTCACTCTGCTGCGAAGAAATCAACCAGCGTTTCGCCACGTTTTACAGCAGCTTTGACAGGGTCATGAAAGCCCAGATCATCATCTCCGCCATCGACACTGTGCTGACGGGAATCTTCATGGCCAGCATGGGCCTTCCGCACCTGGTGGTGGCGGTCGGAGTCACTTTTCTCTGCGGCCTTATCCCGGTGGTCGGCAACCTCGTTAGCAACACCTTGGTGGTGGCCATTGGGTTCATGGTCACGCCCGCCAAGGGATTGTGGGCTTTGGCCTTTTTGGTTCTCATCCACCAACTGGAATATCTCCTCAACAGCAAAATCATCGGGAGGAAAATCCACACTTCCGTCTGGCTGACGCTGCTGGCTTTGTTGCTGGGCGAAAGGCTCATGGGGATCACCGGCATGGTGCTCGCGCCGGTGGCGCTGCATTACATCCGGATCGAAGCCTCGAAAATATCAGTCAATCATAAGTTGGAAAAAGGGCGGCCTGAACCCGCCCTGGCCTTCACGGGAGCGGAGCGGGGAATAGATTAACCACTAGAAAGAAAGAAACAAAATGGAAAAACAAACACATACAAGTAATAGTGACATGGGTCAACTGGCCGAAGACGCGCAAGCATTGATGGCCGCCACCGCCGATGTGGCTGGAGAAAAGGTGGGGGAAGCCCGCAAACGTCTCGCCGCCGCGCTGGAACGCGCCAAGGAAATCGCGGGACGTGTCCGTGACAAGACGGTCCAAGCCGCGAAAGCGACCGACGAAGCCGTGCATGAGCATCCCTATCAAGCCATGGCCATCGCCTTCGGTGTCGGTGCGCTGATCGGCTTTTTTGTCGCCCGCCGGTGCGCCTGCAAACGCGATTGATGTGGTTATGGCAGAATCCACGGCCAGCTTCGGGAAACTGGCCACGACCTCGAAACGCTTTGCGCGGCGTCTGTTGACCATCGGGGAAAATCGGCTCGAACTGTTGAAGGTGGAAGTGCAGGAGGAGAGCGAGCATCTCATGCAAGCTTTCCTTTTGGCCCTCGGGGTGGCGGCATGCGGTCTGCTGGCCGGCATCACGCTCACGGCGGCCATTCTGGTTATGTTGTGGGCTTGGTCACCTGTGGCCGCCCTCCTGATATTAACTGGACTCTACGGGGCAGCCGCAGTTTGTCTTTGGCGGAGATTCATCGGATTGCTGCGTGACCGGCAGACGCTTTCCGCCTCGTTTGATCAACTTCGAAAGGACCGCGCATGTTTGGAAAAAATCCTCGCATGACCCCGCTGAAATTGCGGAAACAGCTTTTGATTGCGAACGCCCGACATCGAAATCCGATCAACTTTAAGCGTCGCATTGGTTGCGCTCAGGGTGACAGACTGAGCGATCAGGCGATTGGCGCCCAGCGAGTAATGCAGTTCGCCGATTCGCAATACCGACCCTGGATGCGCTTTGACAAACGCCCGCTCTGCCTTATTTTTACCATAGCTATTCAAGATCGCGCCACCGAAAACAAGGATGAGCACGGCGCCAGCGAGGACAAGCGCACCCAGGCAAGCCCCCGCGAGGACCGTCAGCCTCCGCAACGACAGCCTTCTGCAATTCTTCACCGCTTGTTCGAGCATCCTGTCCTTTAGTTCGTTTTGTTTTTCGATGGTTGATCCAGAAACTCGGGTGAGGTTGCCCGGCATGGGGCTAATGCCAATGCCTGTCGGAAATAAATCATCAACTAGGCAATTTTTGCCTTGTACTTTTAGTGTTGACATGTATTTACACTGGGAATGCGAAAACATTCTCAGTCGTTTAAGCAACGAAAATCCGGCGTCCAACGGCGGAGAGCCGCTCGGCGCACACCCTGCAAGTCTCACTCCCAGCCCACGAACTCGGCCACCCCGCCTGCTACCGAGGATTCCTCCGGCTTTCTGGCTGCTTGGAAGGACTTGTTGGCAGCAGCGGTTCTGCCCCCGATTCCACAGCGTCGCGGGCGCAAGCCGCGCGTGGCCTTGGGCAGTTTGCTGGCCGCCTTGGTCTTTCACGTCATGAACGCTACCGGCACGCTCGGCGCCCATTTTGCCATGCTCTTTGAGGATGCGCTCCACGACAGCGCTTGTTGTGATCGTCGGGCGCGTTTGCCCTGGCAGGTTTTTGCGGAACTGAGGCAGCGGGTGCTCCGTCCGCTGGCCCGCCCGCGCCGCCACCCGGAGGCCTTTTGGCGCGGTTGGCGGCTGACCGCCCTGGATGGCACCCAACACAGCGTGACTAACACCCCGCAGAATAACGCCGCCTTGCGCAAGGCCAAGGCGCGGCGAGGGCGCGCCGCCTTCGCCAAGATCAGCACCAGCGTGCTCTTGGAACTGGGACTGCACAATCCCTTGGCGGCCGCCATCGGGCACAAGAGCCAATCGGAGTGGGAACTGTCCCTGGGACTGCTGTCGCGTCTGCCCAAGAAGGCCTTGTTGTTGGCCGACCGGCTCTCTGGCTGCGCGGCCTTTGCCGCCCAAGCACTCCAGGCCTGCCAACGCGTCGGAAGTCATTTCTTGTTTCGCGCGCGGACACAGATCAAAGTGCAAGTGTTGCGGCGCTTTAAAGACGGCAGCCGCTTGGTGCGGGTGCCGGTGCGCAAAAAAGGTCAGCCTCGCCTGATCTTGGAATGGTTGGAGTTGCGGGAAATCCGTGTGCAGTTGCATCGCAAGGGTCACCGCCCCACTGAACTGCGGCTGTGGACGACCTTGCTGGACCCCGCAACCGCTCCGGCCACGGAACTGGTCGAGCTTTACGCCAAACGTTGGGAGCACGAACTCTTCTACCGGGAAATCAAGCGGCAGTTGCGCAAGAGTGGACTCTTGCAGTCCCATACCGTGACGACGGCCGCGCAGGAAATCGCGGCACTGATCCTGGCGGCGGCGTTGCTGGCCAAGGAGCGGGACCGGGCGGCCGCCGGACAGGTGCCCGTCTTGCGCGTCAGCTTCATCAAGCTGCTGGAATTGCTCCGCCCATTGTGGCTGGTGTTGGCCTTGGGTGAGGATCTGTTGAGCGAGCGACAGAAGCAGCAATTGACCGAGCGGTTCTATCAACAGGCGCGCGCTTATCTTACCCCCAAGCGGCGCTTGCGTTCCTGCCCGCGTAAAATCCGCCAGCCTGTCAGCGGCTGGCCACGGCTCCTGGAAAACGAATATTGGGAGGGACCAGTCACCTTCACCTTTGTTCAACCATGATCTATTTCCGACAGGCATTGGGGCTAATGCGGGTTGTCCGAGCGCTTCGGCTTGGCCAGCGCAGAGGCAGGCGCCGAAGATGAAAACGCACCCGGAAAGATAAACCCACAGCAGCAACGCCATGATCCCGCCAAACGCCCCGTAAACCGCATTCAAGGTGGCGAAGTGTCCCAGATAGATCACGAAGAGACTCTCACACGCCCGCAAGAGAATTGTGGCGCACAGGGCGGCCGCCCAGACTTCGGCAAACCTCGTGGGCCGGCGCGGCGCCAGCCTGTAAAACAGGCTCAGACTGAAGAACAGCACCAACACCGGAATGAAAAAGGTTCCCTGGCCATACATCCAGGAACGGAAATGACGCGCTGGAAAGAGCCAACCCTCCGCCATCCTCATCAGCACCGGCGCCGCCATGCTCAGGAGGGCCGCACCCGCCGTGATGCCGAGCAGCGCCAGGCTTTTCAGCGGCAGTCGCCACCAATTGTCAACCACAGTACCCCAGGCTCGGTTGGTCGCGCAGATCAGGCTGGTGAAGCATTGGAGAGCAGCCCAGACCAGGAGGAGAAAGGCGACCGCGCCCGCCTGCTTGCGCGCTTCGATCACACCGGTAATGGCGCCAAAAATTTGATGTTGCAGTTCGCCACTTATCGGGACGTAGCTTTCCATGTGGGCAATCACCGCTTTCCCGGCCCGGTCCCGGTCCACAAAGAAAGAGGCCATCGTGACGAGCAGGAGCATCAAAGGAAACAACGAGAAGAACGTATTGAAGGCGAATGCTCCCGCCCACTGTGCTCCGTCAATCCGGGAGAACTTCTTGAGGCTGAGACAAAGTATCGCCCAGACTCGGCGAGTTTCTTGGACCAGCCTGTTTGGCCTGCTTAAGGACACCATGGGCCGCGGTCGCATCGTGCTGGCGCCCATCATTGAGCTCTGCCTGGGTGATGGCTCATTCATGCTGGTTCTCCTTCAACCAGCCGCAGTTTGGTTGTGGATGGTATTGCATAAAAGAGCACGATAAGCTGGAGACCCTGACAGGTGCTATGAGGTGTTCACCCCATTGGAGTCGTTGTGCCTCGATTTGCCAATGGGTGTATGATTTTTAAAAAGGGCAGGGAAATGATGGGGCAAGCCGGGCTTTATGAAACGCCTGGTAGGGTAGCCTATCCTTCCTGCGCCAAAACCTGTCTTTAAAAGCGACAGCAAATTCCCATCTCCCCCGCGAGGAACAAGCGGGGGAGAGAGGTCTTTACACCTCGCAGTTCAGACTCTCCCCATGGAGACGGGTTTCAACAACGGGATAAAGTCCAATCGGGCCTTGCGCGCCACGGCGTGCAGATAATCATGGGTGCGGACAGATTGAGAATCTTGCGGGTTGTCGGCGCCGATCAACGCGGTGAAGGCCCCCTCGCGCGCATTCCGACGTGGCAACCACGCGTTAATCCAGACGTAAAGGTCAAGCGGCAGCACATCCGCGGCATAAACTGCGACTACAATCACATCGGCCACGAGGGCGGCACGAACGACTGCCAGCAGTATTCCGAGATCGCTTAAGGAATGAACGTCATACCAGGTGTTGCGGACGAGATCCTCTCCGGCCAGTTGCATCGCCAGGCGGCACATGGGCGCGCCCCAGCTTTGGGTCAGCGGGTCTTGATAAACTCCAACAATGTTTAACTCATAACCCGATTCTCGGGGGGCAACGGTCATTTCGTCCGAAAAAAGCTCAATGGCTTTCATACGTTTCGCATGTTGAGGAGCGACCGTGCCAAAAACGCGATGTGGGCGCTATGGGGTGTTCACCTTATGCACAGATTGATTGTCCGGCATGGACAAAACTGCAAAAGCCGGCTCTGGCAGTGTGTCACCGGCGCGCGGACTGGGGCACGGGACAACTTTCGATAATCAGGGGCGGGACGATCGCGTGACTGGAGGCTTTTCACTTGAGAGAATCACCCACTTGATTATAATCCCCGCGTGGATCATGGAAGAGAACATCCAGTTGAACCACTACGCCAGATGTTGGGGCATCGGCCTCAAAGTCGGGACCAGTTGCGGGCACCTATCGCACCGGACTGAGGCAGCGCAGGAAACAGACGCCGGAGCCACACGCAGGACATGAGCGCGTGAAAACGAATTCTTCACCGAGCCGACGATGGAAAAAGCAGGCCGCAGTTGCTTCCCTGGCAACCGCTGCTCCGCCCGCGGGTATTTCGTTCCCCATCGTTGGCATCGGCGCTTCTGCCGGAGGATTGGAGGCTTTGGAACACTTTCTGTCGCGCGTGCCGAAGAACAACGACATGGCTTTTGTCATCGTGCAACATTTAGACCCCACGCGCAAAGGCATCATGCCCGAATTGCTCCAGCGTACCACCAGCATGAAAGTGGTCCAGGTCAAGGATCGGACCCTGGTGCGTCCGGACAACGTCTACGTGATCCCGCCCAACAAAGACATGTCCATCCTGCACGGGGTCCTGCACTTGCTTGAGCCTGTGTCGCCGCGCGGCCTGCGACTGCCGATAGATTTCTTTCTCCGCTCCCTGGCGCAAGACCAGCAGGAGCACAGCATTGCCGTCATTCTCTCGGGCATGGGATCCGACGGCACGCTGGGGTTGCGGACCATCAAGGAGAAAGGAGGCGTGGCGCTGGTGCAGGATCCCACGACAGCCAAATTCGACGGCATGCCGCGCAGCGCGATTAGCTCGGGGCTGGCAGATATTGTGGCCCCGGTGGACGATCTGCCGGGGAGGATCCTGGCCTACCTGAAGCGCACTCCCCTGGTGCATGCCGCCGAACAGAAGCTGGAGGACAAGACCCAGAGCGCCCTGGAAAAGGCGATCATTCTGCTGCGCACCCATACCGGCCATGATTTCTCCCTCTACAAGAAGAACACTTTCAACCGCCGGATTGAGCGTCGCATGGGCATCCACCAGATCGGCAAGATCGGCGATTATGTCCGGTACTTGCAGGAAAACTCCCAGGAGTTGGATTTGCTCTTCAAGGAGCTGTTGATTGGCGTGACGAGCTTTTTCCGCGATCCCGCCGTGTGGGAGGAATTGCGCATGGAGATTCTGCCAGCGCTGATGGCCAGCCGGCCAGACGGCCATGTCCTGCGGACCTGGGTGCCCGGCTGCTCCACCGGAGAGGAGGCCTATTCGTTGGCCATGGTGTTCAAGGAGGTGATGGAAAAGATCAAACCCCGGAAGAACATCAAGCTGCAGGTTTTTGCCACCGACCTGGACAAGGATGCGATTGACAAGGGCCGCCAGGGCATTTACCCGGAAAATATTTCTGCGGACGTTGGCCCGCAGCGAATGGGCCGGTTCTTTACCAAGGATGAACACGGCTGCCGGGTGACGGCGGAGATTCGGGAGATGGTTACTTTTGCCCCGCAGAGCATTATCCTGGATCCACCCTTCACCAAGCTGGATATTTTGAGTTGCCGCAATCTGCTGATTTACCTGGCTACGGAAGTGCAGAAGAAGCTCATTCCGCTGTTTCACTACAGTCTGACGCCGGGTGGCATCCTGATCCTGGGAAGCGCGGAGACCATCGGGACCTTCACCGACCTGTTTACGCCCCTCAACAACAAATTGCGGGTCTTTCAGCGGAGGGAGCCCGCGTTGCCGCCGGAGCCAATTGCGTTTCCGTCGTCCTTTGCCTCTCCGTTGCCAGATGGGATCGAGCCACGCCCGGCACCAAGAACACCGCTCAGTCTCCAGTCTCTCGCGGATCAATTGATTCTGGAACATTACGCCCCGCCTGCGGTGCTGGTGAACGAAAAGGGGGACATCCTTTATGTGAGCGGCCGGACGGGCAAATACCTGGAACCCGCCTCGGGCAAAGCCAATTGGAACATATTTGCCATGGCCCGCGAAGGCCTGCGCTACGAACTGGGCAACGCTTTCCACAAAGCGCTCAAACAGGAACCTGCCGTGATCGTTTGTGGGCTTAAAATTGGGACCAATGGCGGTCCGCAATACGTGGATATTACGGTTCAACGACTTGAGCAACCGGAATCACTGCGGGGTCTGGTGATGATTCTGTTCACCGATGGGGCTGCGCCCCTGGAAACGAAAACATCGAGCCGCGTTGGGAAGGGTGGAAAACCCCCAGCCCATAACACCCAGCTGGAGGAACTGGAGCGGAAGTTCCAGCAGGCCCGGATGGAGGCGCAAACCGTGCGCGAAGAGATGCAAACCTCGCAGGAAGAGCTCCGGTCCACCAACGAAGAAATGCAGTCCACCAATGAGGAATTGATGACTTCCAAGGAGGAGATGCAATCGCTGAACGAAGAACTCCAGACGGTCAACACGGAGTTGCAGTCCAAGGTGGACGAGTTGTCCCGGTCCAACAATGACATGAAGAACCTGCTCAACAGCACCGATATCGCCACCCTCTTCCTGGACAATGACCTCAAAGTGCGCCGGTTCACCACGCAAGCGACCAAAATCATCAAGCTCATCGCCGGCGACGTGGGCCGGCCGATCACCGATCTCGCCTCCGACCTGCTCTATCCGGAACTGACCACCGACGCGCGGGAGGTGTTGCGGAAGCTGGGCTTTGTGGAAAAGCCGGTGAACGCGCGGGATGGACGCTGGTTTACGGTGCGCATCATGCCTTACCAGACCCTCGACGACCGCATCGATGGCTTGGTGATCACTTTCGCGGACATCACCGTCGCCAAGACGCTGGAAGCGCAGTTGCGGGAGAAGCACGACCTTCTGGAAAAGCATGTTGCGGAACAATCCAAAAAGACAGAGAATTCAGCCGGCAAGGCACGGGTGAAAACCGCTGGGTCTAAACGTAGCGGGGACGCCTCTGGAAAACTGCCGGCAACCGGTAAGCTGTGAAGAATCCCGCCAAGCACAATCAGCCAAGGACTTCGGATGACCCAACCGGACTGCGCCGTCGCGCCGAGTTGCGCCTGAAGGATCGGCAGTCGAAGAAACCACCTAACCAAGCGGACGCCGACGACAAGCGGCAGCTCCACGAATTGGAGGTGCATCAAATCGAGTTGGAGATGCAGAACGAGGAACTCCTGGATTCCAGGACAGCGATGGAGGCGTTGTTGGAGAAATACACCGACCTTTACGATTTCGCGCCGGTGGGCTACCTGACGCTTGACCGTGGAGGGGTCATTCGCGAAGCAAACCTGGCCGGGGCCAGCCTGCTGGGCATCGCACGATCCGCGCTGATCAACGGTCGCTTCGGACATTTCGTTTCCACAGCCGACCGTCCATCTTTCGGAGCTTTTCTCCAGCAGGTATTTGAGAGCAAGGTCCGGCGAAGCTGCGACGTGACGCTCCAGGTGGAAGCTCGCCCAGTGATCGAGGTGGAGATGGAGGCCGTTGCTTTTGAGTCGGGAGAGGCGTGCCGGGTGGCGGTGACGGACATCACCGCGCGCAAACGGGCCGAATCGGATCGTCTCATCCTGGACAAGCTGGAGTCTACGGGGATTCTGGCGGCCGGCATTGCCCATGATTTCAATAATCTGCTCACCGTTATCCTGCTTAATCTGGAACTGGCCCGGACGCACACACCCCTCGACGAGAACTTGGCGCGGAATCTGGAGAAGGCAAAGGAGACCTGTTTGCTGGCCAGCAGCTTGACCGCGCAACTCCTGACCTTTGCCAAGGGAGGCGCTCCGGTTCGGAAGGCGATGCTCCTTTCCGGAGTCATCCAGGAATCAGTCGGGTTGGCCTTGAGCGGTTCCAGAGTGGGCTGCGAATTCTCTTTGGCGGAGGATCTCTGGATGGTGGAGGTGGACGCCGGACAGATCGGACAGGTCATTCGCGGCATGGTGCTGAATGCGTGCGAGGCGATGCCTCAGGGAGGGCTGGTCTTTGTCCGGGCGGAGAATGTGGTTCTGAACGCCCAGCAAGAGCCATCCCTGCCAGTGGGGGAATATGTGCGGGTGAGCATTGAGGACCAGGGCACCGGTATTGCCAAGGATGTGTTGCCAAAAATCTTTGATCCTTATTTCTCCACCAAGCACCGGGGAGATCAAAAGGGAATGGGATTAGGTCTGGCGATTTGCCATGCCGTCGTTCAAAAACATGGAGGAGCGATTGCCGTCAAGTCTGAGGTGGGCCATGGAACCACTTTCGATATCTACCTTCCCGCAGCCCGGAAATTGAGCGGTGGTGAGAAAGCCCCGATGCCACCGAGCGAGCCGCGGCATGGGAGAGTGCTGGTGATGGATGATGAAGAGGGGGTGAGGGAGGTTCTCGGTCAGACCCTCGAGGGGATGGGGCATTCGGCGGAGATGGCGGAGGATGGGCAGAAGGCCATCGAGTTTTATAAACAAGCAAAGCGCCTTGGCCGTCCCTTCGATGTGGTGCTTCTGGACTTGACGATTCGTGAAGGGATGGGCGGGCAGGAGGCAATCCAGGCGCTGCTCGAGATTGATCCAGAGGTGAAGGCCATCGCCATGAGCGGATACATTGACAGTCCGGTGATTCTGGAACCTGGACGCCACGGATTTAAGGCCGCCTTGGAAAAACCCTTTGATGCCGGCAAGCTACAGGAGATCCTTTCCCTGGTCATAAGCAGCCCATCGGGCGGCAAGCCCGCGCCATGAAGAGAAAGCCGACCACCGCCGACGGTCCCGCCGAACTGCGCCGCCGCGCCGAAGCCCGGTTGCGCGAGCGGAAAATCGTCAAGCAGTCAGACTTTTCCACCCAGCGGCTGTTTCATGAGTTGGAGGTCCACCGAATCGAACTGGAAATGCAGAACGCAGAGCTGCAAAAAACCAGGGACGAACTTGAGGTGTCACTGGAGAAGATCACCGACCTCTACGATTTTGCCCCCGTCGGTTATTTCTCCATTGATGAATCGGGCGTGATCTTGGAGGCAAACCTGAAGAGCGCCGCGTTGCTGGGGACGGAACGGTCGCAGCTGATTAATCGGAGCGTACTGCCTATTATATCCCCGGCAAGTCGTCCGGCCTTTCTGGCCTTTCTGGAAAAAGTATTCACCGGGACCAAGGATCAGGAGTGTGAGGCGCTGCTTCTGAAAAAGCGCGGCGGCACATTTTTGGCCGTCTTTCGGGCCACGTCCGCCGTCGGCCCTGTGGGGGCGCGGAGATGGTGCCGGGTTGCGTTCGGGGACGTCACCGACCGCAAACAAGCGGAGGAGGCGCAACGCCGCCTGGAAGACCTGGCCAACACAAACCAGGGATTGAACCGGGAAATTGTCCGGCGGCAGACGGTGGAGCATACCCTCAAGCAGAGCGAACAGCGTCAGAGCCTGTTGGTGAAGCAGTCGCGTCACATGCAGGGTCAATTGCGGCACTTGTCTCATCAGATTCTACAGGCACAGGAGGAGGAACGAATGCGCATCAGCCGCGACCTGCATGATGAAATCGCCCAGACTTTGGTGGGCATCAATGTCCAGCTCGCGGCTCTGACTAAAGAAGCCGCGGGCGGTCCCAAGGGTCTGCAAGAGAAGATCGCACGCGCGCAAAAAATGGTGGAAAAATCGGTGGAAAAGGTGCATCAGTTCGCCCGCAAATTGCGCCCAGCGTTGCTGGATGATCTCGGACTGATTCCCGCCCTGCATGCCTTTATGAAAGGCTTCACCAAACGGACAGGCGTCCACACCAGTTTGACGGCCATCGCGGCAGCGGAGCGGTTGGACGCGGCCAAACGAACGGTGCTCTTTCGCGTCGCCCAGGAGGCGCTCACCAATGTGGCCCGCCATGCCCAGGCCAACCGGGTGGAAGTGATCATCCAGAACCTGCCGGAAGGCATTTGCATGAAAATAAAGGACGACGGCAAATCCTTTCAAGTGGATCGCGTGTTGGACGGGAAGGGATGCAAGCACCTCGGGCTGCTTGGCATGAGGGAACGCTTGGAAATGGTCGGCGGCAACTTTGCTGTCGAGTCCGCCCCGGGCAAGGGCAGCACTATTATCGCACAAATTCCGCCCGGTAAAGCTGCGCGGGGCGCGCGTTGAGAGAGTCCTTTGGAGCCGAACTTGAAAGTTCCCCCCATAGCAATTTTGCGCGATGTCCGGTTTCGGAGTGGATTGCCTGATCCAGCACTTCCCACATCATGTTGTCATGCTCATCCACTATTTTCGCTTGGGTTCTTTGGGGAAAAGGCGCCGCCAAAATCCGGACACGGAATGTCTGAAGATCACCCCGAGCACCACGAGGGCTATGCCCGCGAGAATCAGATAAAGCGCCGTGGGACCCAGCCAGGCTTGGAGCTGTTTCCACTTCTTCCCAAAAAAATATCCAAGCAGGATGTAACTGATGGTATAGGCCGCCGACCCGGTGAGATTGTAAAAAAGAAAGCTTCGCCAGGGAATCTTCGCCATGCCGGCCAGCAGATTGGCCGCGACGGGCGGAAACAGGGCGATGAACCGCGCGATAAACACAGCCTTGGCGCCATGCCGTTTGAAAAATCGCTCAGGCCACTTTAGCCTTTCCGGCGTGAGATGCAGCCAGTGAATCTTTTCCAGACTGCCATGGCCCAACCGCCGCCCCACCCAAAAGGAACAACAGCCGCCCAGGAAACAGGCCGCCGTTCCCGCCGCCATGGGTTGCCACAGCGACTCTGCGGATTTTCCCAGGATAAACCCGGCCCCCAAAAGAATCGTTTCTCCTGGCAGGGGAAGACCAAGGTTGTTCAAAAGCACGACGACGAAGACCAGCACATATCCGTAATGAGGAATGTGGGGTAATAATGAATGCAGCCAGTGGAGCATGTTCACCGCTTTCTCTTGAGACCATTCAGACTGCAAGGCGGGGATACAATCGGGCGCCAATGAAGACCAGGATGGTCGTGGTCAGGAAGATGACAGCGTAGTCGAGACCCGAACCGAAGGTGCTCGTGCTGTCGGCCAACATGAAGGTGCGCAAGGCATCCACGACGTAGGTCAACGGATTCAGATGAGAAATGATCTTCAGCCATCCGGGCATCATGTCGGTGGGATAAATCGCGTTGCTGGCAAAGAACAGCGGCATGGTGAGCACCTGGCCCACACCCATGAAGCGTTCGCGCGTCTTCACAATGCACGCGATGATAAGCGAAAAGGTCGAGAACAGTGTCGCAGCCAGGACCACGATGAGCAGTACATTGAGGAGGGCGAGCGGGCTCCAATTTAACTTCACCCCGAGGAGCAGCGAGAGACCGTAAACGATCCCCGTCTGCGAGAGAGAGCGGATGCCTGCGGAAAAGCCCTTGCCGAGCACCAGCGCCGCGCGCGGAGTCGGGCTGGCCAGGAATTTCTGCACAATGCCCAGATCACGCTCCCAGATGACGTTGATGCCGTAAAAAATAGCCACGAAGAGAACGCTTTGCGCCAGGATGCCGGGAGCAATGAAGTCCAGATAGGGAATGTTGCCCGTGTGCATCGCCCCGCCGCGTGAGAACACCTGGCCAAAGATAAGCAGCCAAAGAGCGGGTTGGAGGGCGCGGGTGATGAGTTCCGTGAAATCGTGGCGCAGCTTGCGCAGCTCAAACTCGGTGATGACAAACGTCTTCTCGATGAAGGCGGTCACAGGGTGGATGAAAGTGGCGGCCATAGGGTTGGCGTCAGCCAAGGCGCTGGGCTGTGGCGCGTTCGGCGGATACATCGCGAATATTGCCGCCGGAATCCAGGGCGGTGCCGGCATAGTGAACGAAGACCTCACTCAGCGTGTGAGCGCCTCCGCCGAGCGAAGTTTCGAGTTCTTTGCAGGTGCCCAGCGCAGCCACCTTGCCCAGATGCATGATCGCCATGCGGTCACAATGGCTCTCCGCCTCCTCCAGATAATGGGTGGTGAAGAACAGGGTCGTGCCGAAGTTGCCCCGCAGATCCACCAGGAGCTTCCAAACCGCGTCGCGCGCAATCGGGTCCAGCCCGACGGTCGGCTCATCCAGGAAGAGCACCCGCGGGCGATGCAGCGTGGCCTGCGCGATTTCCAGCCGGCGCACCATACCGCCGGAGTATTGGCCCACCAGTCGGCCGCCGTCGGCGGTCAGTCCCATGAACTCCAATGCTTCGCGGATGCGCGGCTGCTGCTCGCGGTGCGGCAGGTCGTAGAGTTTGGCGAAAATGAGCAGGTTTTCGTAACCGGTGAGCGAACCGTCCACCGAAACCGCCTGTGGCACATAACCGATGGAGCGGCGAACGCTCACCGCCTGGGTGGTAATGGGAAAACCAGCCACGCGCGCCTCGCCCGACGAGGGCGGCAACAGCGTGGTGAGCATCTTGATCGTGGTGGTTTTGCCCGCGCCGTTGGAGCCGAGCAAACCGAAGATCTCTCCGCCATTGACCGAAAGTGTCAGCGCATCAACCGCTGTAAATGCGCCGAAGCGGCGAGTCAGGTTTTTGATTTCCAGGACGATTTCGCTCATAAAGAGAGTTCAACCGGAAGGGCTGAAAGAGTGGATGCCAATTCTCACACAATGGAAACGCCGAGAATCCGACCGATAAGGGCGGTCACTGCCATTGCCAGGGCGCCACCGAGGGTAACGCGTAGCGAGGCGCGGCCCAGAGGTGCGCCGCCGAGATAACCGCCAAAGGCGCCGAGAGCCGCAAGGCTCCCCAGACAAAGCGCCGCGATCAAGGGGATGCGCAGTGACGCGGGCGCGACGAGAAGAGCGACAATCGGAATCGTGGCAAAGAACGCAAAACTGGCGGCGGAGATCCACGCCGCTTGCATTGGACGCGAGAGGCATGCCTGGTTGATCCCAAGCTCGTCGCGCAAGTGCGCGCCAAGCCGGTCCCGCGCGCTGAGTTGCTCCGCGACTTTCATCGCGAGATCCTTCTCCAAGCCTCGTTTCTCGTAAATCATGGCAAGTTCGCGCAGTTCGGCTTGCGGCTCCGACGCAAGCTCTTGCTTTTCACGTCCGATGTCGGCTTGCTCCGCGTCGCGTTGCGAACTAACCGACACATATTCACCCACGGCCATGGACATCGCCCCCGCCACCAGGCCCGCCACGCCCGCGACCAGGATCGCCTGCTTCGACGCGGAGGCCGCCGCAACCCCAATCATGAGGCTCGCGGTAGATACGATGGCGTCGTCCGATCCGAGCACCGCGGCGCGCAACCAACCGGTGCGCCCACTTCGGTGCATTTCGCTTTGACCTGTCAGGATTTTGGGTTTCGTGTTCATTTCCCAGCGTGCGCGATAGCGCTACAGGGCGCCGCCGATTCTTTTGAATTACCGCCTTTCGTCGTTTCTCTCTTCCTTCCTCTCCGGGGCTTTTCCGCGCGCGTTTGGTCCGGCATTGCGAACGGCGGTTCTGCGCCATTCTGGATGGCCCCTTTCCCATCCGTGGAAGCGGTCGAGACGGACGGGGTCGCAGACCAGCCATACTTCACCGGGGCCAAGGTACATATACCGGTCGCCCACCACGCCGACGTATTCGACACCATCCCAGACGTAAGAGTCAGGCATGCCGACCGTTACCACCGCCTGGGGCGGCGGCACATAGACCCTTGCGGGCTGGAATGACACCGTGCAGCCGGCTGCCAGCACGAACATCAACCCGAAAAAATATATGTTCCTGCAATTTTTCATTTTCATATTTCTTCTGGTTTCCTGGGCACTGAGCGTGCCGTGTGTTCTGGGGTAAAAATGACCGAGCGGCGCCGCGGACGCTATGGGGTGTTCCCCTTACGAGTTCATCCATCAAGGCAGGGCCGGCTCTTCCGGCATCACTCTTGCCGCAGTTCCAAGTGGACTCGGCCAAACCGCTGGCAATAGAACGCTCCGGTTTTCAGGGGCGCTCACCGGACTCCAGACTTTCAATTCGACGGAATGCTCGCGGCGGTCGTCCAGCAATGGGACCGCATTGACGGCGAGTTCTGTTCCGTCAAGAACAAGACGGTTGGCGCTGGTTCCCTTCGAAAGGAGTCGCGTGATGGTGATATGATAAACGGTTTGGCGGTAGCGGTAGTGGATTTTGCAGGTCGTCCAGCTATTTGGAAGACGGGGGTTTAGACGCAGTTGATCGCCCTCCAAGTGAACGCCGAGCAGGGTTTCGATGAGAAGCCGGTACATCCAGCCGGCGGAGCCGGTGTACCAGGTCCAACCGCCCCGGCCCGTGTGCGGCGCGACCGCATAGACATCCGCCGCGACCACGTAAGGCTCGACTTTGTAGGTGGCGATCTGTTGCGGCGTTCCGCTGTGATGAACGGGATTGAGCAGCGCGAAGAGTTCCCAGGCGCGTTCGCTTTCTCCCATGAGCGCGAAGGCCATGGCGGTCCAAATCGCGGCGTGGGTGTATTGGCCGCCATTCTCGCGCACGCCGGGAATGTAGCCCTTGATATATCCGGGATTGAGCGAAGATTTATCGAAGGGCGGATCAAACAACTGAACTAGTCCGGCGTCGCGGCGGACCAGGCGCTGATCCACCGATTCCATCGCCTGGCTGGAACGCTGCGGATCACCGGCGCCGCTGATCACCGACCAGCTTTGCGGCAGGGAATCAATCTGGCATTCCGGATTGGTTTGGGAGCCAAGCGGTTCGCCATTGTCGAAGTAGGCGCGGCGGTACCATTGGCCATCCCAGGCGTGTTGCTCGATGTTCTGTTGCAGTTGCCGGGCCTGGGCGAGGCAGCGTTCGGCAAAAGCGGGATCGCGGTGGGCGCGGGCCAACTGAGCAAACTGGGTGAGCACGTCGTAAAGAAAAAAAGCCAGCCAGACACTTTCACCGCGTCCCTCGTTTCCCACCCGATTCATGCCGTCATTCCAGTCACCGCAACCCATCAACGGCAAACCGTGTTCGCCGAATTTGAGTCCGCGCTCGATGGCGCGCACGCAATGTTGGTAAAGTGTGGCCGACTCTTCGGAGCGATTCGGCAGATCATAGTAAGATTCCTCGTCCGGCTTGACCGGCCGGGCTTCAAGGAACGGAATCTTCTCGTCGAGCACCCCGGTGTCCGCGACACATGAAACGTAACGGCAGGTGGCGTAAGGCAGCCACAAGTAGTCATCGGAAATGTGCGTCCGCACCCCGCGCCCGGACGGGGGATGCCACCAATGCTGCACATCGCCTTCGCGGAATTGACGCGCGGCGGAGCGGAGCAGATGTTCGCGGGTCAGCGCCGGTTCGGCATGGACCAGCGCCATCACGTCCTGCAACTGGTCCCGGAATCCATAGGCGCCGCCGGATTGATAGAATCCGGTCCGGCCCCAGAGCCGGCAACTCAAGGTCTGATACAACAGCCAGCCGTTGGCCATCACATTGACAGAAGGATCGGGCGTCTCCACGTTGACCGCGCCGAGGGTTCGATCCCAATAAGACCAGACCCCTTCGAGCGCCGCGCGGTTGGCGTCGGCCCGGCGAAAGCGCCGGATCAGGTTTTGCGCATCCGCGGCGTTGCGACCGACCCCGAGGCGGAAACCCGTTTCCCGTTCCTGCCCATCCGCCAAATTGAAGGCGACTTGCACCGCGCCGCACGGGTCCAGCCCCGCGCCGACTTTGCCGGAGAGGCGGGCGCGTTTCAGAGCCGCCGGCTGCGAGAGGCTTCCGTTTCTGCCAATGAACTCTTTGCGGTCTCCGGTAAGGGAGCGCGCGGCCTCATTCACGTCCAGGAAGACGAGGCGATCGGGGAACTCGGTGTTGTAGTAATTGCGCGCCAGCAACGCGCCGGTCTTGAGGTCCACTTCCGTTTGCACATGGAGCAGGCTTTTGTGCCGCAAATCGCCCAGCACCCATTCCCAGTAACCCGTGACGGACAAACGGCGCGGACGCCCCGAGAGGTTGCGTGTTTTCAAGACCGTGAATTTGACCGGGGCGTCCATCGCCACATAGACCCATAACTCGGAGGCGATGCCGTTTTCGGTATGTTCAAACACGGTGTAGCCGAAACCATGGCGGATGACGTAGGGCGTGGTCCCGCGCGCGGGCAACGGCGTGGGCGACCAAAATTGGCCGGTCTGCTCATCGCGAATATAGAAGGCCTCGCCGGTGGTATCCTGGACGGGATCGTCGCTCCAGGGCGTCAATCGAAATTCATGCGAGTTTTCCACCCAAGTGTAAGCCGCGCCGCTCTCGGAAACAACCGTCCCGAAATTCGGATTGGCCAGCACATTGACCCACGGCGCCGGGGTCATCTGGCCGGGCTGAAGGGTGATGACATATTCGCGGCCGTCCTTAGTAAAGCCGCCCAAGCCGTTCGGAAAAATCGTCTCGCGTTGCGGGAGCGGCGCGGGAAAGTCGGCGGACCGGGAACGAGTGACAGGCAGGGCTGGAACCAGTGGCTCCAATACGCTTCGATGTTCCATTTGTTCCGCCAGGGTTCCCTTCTCATCGTCCAACACAATGCGCGCGGCGGATTGCAGCAACACGCGGTCATCGTTGGGAATTTGTTCGAGGCGCCGGACGAAGATGCCGCCCGGCTTGTCCAGCAGTTGCGCTTCAATTCCAGAGGAAATCAAGTTGGTGATCCGGTCCTGCAAGGACTGCCGGTAGACCGATACATCCTCGTTCAAGATCACCAGATCCACCATCAGTCCCTTCATGCGCCAATAGGAGTGGGCCCGGATCAGTTGCCGGACGATCTCGATCTTTTCCGCGTCGCTGATGCGGAGCAGGATGATCGGCGCATCGCCGGAGATGCCATAACTCCAAAGGCCGCTTTGGCCGCGACGGTTGTTGAGCAACACGCCCGGGTTGGCCCGGCGGGCGGGGTCGGCATAAATCAACGCGCCGGCCAAACGGCCATAGAGTTGGGCTTCCGCCTCCGAGACGTTGAGTTGGCGCAAGGTCACCTGGCTGTGGGTCCAGGCCAGATCGAATGCGCGGTCAGCCATGCGGGAGCTTTGGTATTTCTCCAGGTGCGCCAACGCGGCTTCCCGGCTTTCTGTCATGCCAAGCACCAAGTCAATGATGGCGGTTTCATGGGGCGGCAATGTGATCGTGCGCCGGAGTGATACGATGGGATCGAGCACCGAACCGACGGTGTTGGACAATGGCGAAACGCCCTGCACCGCCGCCGGGTTGGCCAGGGTTCCGCCGCGTCCGACAAACCGGAAGCGGTCCGTTTCGCAGGAAATCTCCCCCTGTTCGCCACCCTGGCCCACCATCAGATGCAGCAGCCACGGCGGCTTTTCCTCCTCGGAACGGGCGCGGCGGGTGCAAAGAATGGCAGAGGATTCTTGCGCGAATTCCGTTTGTACGAAGAGATTGCTGAACGCCGGATGCGCCGCGTCCGCATCCGGAGTGGCGAGCACCACTTCCGCGTAACTGGTCACTTCAATGACACGCGCCACGGGGGAACGATTGGTCATGGTAATGCGCCGCAACTCCACGTCGTCTTCCGGCGACACGCTGATCTCGGTGTGGATGTCCAGGCCGGCATGACGTTGCCGAAACTCCGCGCGCGACTGCGTAAAGATGGCTTCGTAGCCTTTGGCCGCGCACAAGGTGGGTTGATGCGCGGCAGACCAAATATCTCCCGTCGCCAGATCGCGCAGATAGACAAACATCCCCCAACAATCGCGCGTGGCGTCCTCGCGCCAGCGAGTGACCGCTAGATCGCGCCAGCGACTGTAGCCGCCGCCCGCGCTGCTGATCACGACATGGTAGCGGCCGTTGGACAAAAGATGGACTTCCGGCGCGGGCGGGGCGGGATTCGTGAAAACGCGCATAACGGCTTCGCCGTTTCCGGAGAGCGTCCGCGATTCCTCCAATTTCAAATCCTCGGAGAGCACATTCGCGGCGGTCTTGGGCACGCGCTCCTGCAACAGCAAGTCCGCCGCCTTGAGCAGCGGACAGGCCATGAAGCGCCGTTGCATGGGGTAGCCCTGCAATAGATTGACCAATGCCAGCAGGCTCATCCCTTGATGATGCGCCATGAAGGATCGGATGGTGGCGCTCTTCTCGTCCGGCGGCAGGCGTGACGGTGTGTAATCCACCGCTTCGAAGAAACCGTAAGGGCCTTCGCGCCCCTCGACCGCCAGCCGTTGCAAGTTGTCACACGCTGCCCGGGGCGCGATCATAAGCGCCAAGGCGGTGGCATAAGGGGCAATCACCAAGTCCTCGGCCAAGCCTCGTTTCAACCCCAGTCCCGGGACGCCGAAGGCGCGGTATTGGTAGTTCAATTGCACGTCCGTCCGGTTGTAGCCGGATTCGGAAATGCCCCACGGCACGCCGCGCAATCTGCCATACTCGATCTGTTGTTGCACCGCCCCTTGGCAGGTGTGATCGAGCAACGTGTTCTCATAGTTGGGCATGACCAGCAGCGGCATCAGATATTCGAACATCGAGCCGCTCCACGAAACCAGGATCGGCCCGCCCCGAGCCGCGACAAGCAGACGGCCCATCGAAAACCAGTGGTCCTGCGGAACTTGCCCCAAGGCGATGGCCACGTAGCTGCACAAGCGCGCCTCCGAGGCCAGCAGATCATAGAAGCTGTTGTCACACCGGCGTTCGCTGACATTGAACCCGGTGGAGAATAAATCCCGCGCCGGATCGAACAAAAAAGTGAAATCCATTGCGGCCATTTCATCGCTTTGCGCGGCCAGGGTTTCCAACGCCAGCAGGCGCTGGCGGGCATGCTCGCCGCCTTCCCGCACGCAGCGCGAGAGTTCTGTGAGATGGTCTTGTTCTTCTTTCCAGATTTGGGCGGGTTCCGTTGGGACGTCTCGCAAGGCCGCTTCGATCAACGGACAGAGAGATTGCTCCAAGATTGCGAGCGCGCGCAAGGTGGGCGCCTGGTCGAGTAGAACGAGCTTGTCGAACCTCTCCTCAAGCGTTGGCAAAGCCAGCCACGGCGCGAGGAAAAGTAGCTCTTCCACATGGTCCCGGCAATTGTTCTTGAGAGTTTCCGCCCACCCTTTGAGTTCTTCCTCCGCGTCCGTCAGCGCAGCGGCGATCTGAGCCGCCTGTTCCGCCACCCTTTCCAGCAAAGCAAACGCCGCGCGCAGGCTCGAAGGGGGTTGCTCCAACTCCGCGTCGAGCTTCGCCAGCGCCGCGTTTTCCCGGGCCAAATCTCTTAGTGCTTTCACCGTGTCGCGCAGACCGGCAAAAACTTGGGGCGTGAAGATTTTTTCATCGGCCTGTTCCCTCAGGCCGGAGCCGAGCGTCAGCAAATGTCCCGACAGGTTGCCGCTGTCCACACTGGACACATAGAGCGGCAGGAGGGGCCGCAGCGTTCGCGTTTCATACCAATTATAGAAGTGCCCGCGATGGCGCTCGAGTCGTTGCATCGTGGCGAAGGTGTCCTGCGTTCGCCGAATCAAGCCGCCCGCGGACAGATAACCCATATCCCGCGCGGCCAGATTGGCCAGCAGCGCCAGTCCGATATTCGTGGGCGAGGTCCGCGACGCGATGGTCGGCGCCGGCACTTCCTGAAAATTGTCCGGCGGCAGCCAATTCTCTTGCGCGGTGACAAAGGTCTCGAAAAAATGCCAGGTCTTGCGGGCGGTGTGTCTGAGAAACGCCAATTGCTCCGCCGTCAAATCCGGCGCCAGAGATGCAATGGGCTGGCTGACCCTCCAGGCGATCCACGGAGCCGCCAGCCAAAGGCCAAGGATGGGCAGCGCCAACGACAACTGGGCCGGTTGCGGGGCGGACAGGAAAAGTCCCGTCGCCACCGCGATGGCCGGGGCGACCCACATGGTGGCATAAAAGCCGGTCAAGTCGGCGCGCGTTGTCCGTTCGGAATCACTCGACGTTTGCCATTCCAGGAGTCGTTTGTGCGTCACCAGCAAGCGCAGCAATGTCTTTCCAATGGCGTCCAGGCTGATAAAGGCGTCATAAGGCAGAAAGGCCAGGGTGAGAAAGATCTGGCAGAGCTGCCGGCCGCATGACCGGGCCACTCCCCGCAGGTGCATCGCCCACGGCAGATCAGCCGGCTTGCGAAACAGGCTGGCCAGCGCCGCCAAGAATCCGGGGAGCGTGATGATCGAAACGACCAGGATCGATCCCAGGGCGCCCAGTTGAGGCAGGAGCAGCCAATTGCCCAGCAATAAGAACGTTAGGGCAACGGGAACCAGACTGCGCCTCAGGTTGTCGAAAATCTTCCACTGGGACAGCACGGAAAGCGGATTGGCAATGCGACGGGCATCAGAACCTGGAACCCGCGGCAGCAGCCATTGCGTGATCTGCCAATCGCCGCGAATCCAACGGTGGCGCCGGTCAATGTCCACGTTGTAGCGGGAAGGATATTCTTCGTAGAATTCCACGTCGCTCACCAGGGCGGAACGGGCATGGCACGCTTCCAATAAATCGTGGCTCAACACGGTGTTCTCCGGGAAGCGTCCGCTCATGGCGCGCCGGAAGGCGTCCACATCGTAAATCCCTTTTCCGATAAACGAGCCTTCCCGGAAAACATCCTGATATACGTCCGACACTTCCCGCGTGTAAGGATCAATGCCCGCGTCGCCGGCAAAAAGCCGCGCGAACCAGGATCGCCGGGCGCCGGGCAGACTCACGCCGATGCGCGGTTGCAGAATGCTGTAGCCTTCGGCCACAATCTCGCGCCCGGCCTCGAACACCGGGCGGTTCAACGGGTGGGCCATCGTCCCGGCCAGTTGCCGGGCGGCCTCGCGCGGCAATTGGGTATCCGTATCGAGCGTGATGACATACTTGATCGCCGGCAATATGGATGTCTCCCCCACAATCGCCGAGAAGCAGTCGCGAGAACCGCCGCGGAGGAGGGCGTTGAACTCCATGAGCTTTCCCCGTTTCCGCTCGTAACCCATCCACAAGCCTTCCCCGGCGTTCCAGCGGCGAGCGCGATGAAACAAGAAGAAGATGGTCTGGTTCGCGGAAGGATACTTCCGGTTGAGCATCTCGATTCCGCCCCGCGCCCGCTCGAGCAACACTGGATCTCCAGGCAGAGTCTCCTCCGGGGCATCGCGGAAATCCGTCAGCAAGGCGAAGTGAAGATACGGATCCCGATTGGCCAGATGGTGAATCTCCAGGCTCTCGAGCAGGCGGTCCACCCCGGCCAGGCTCGTAAGCATTGTGGGAACGACCACCATCGTGCGGCAATCGGAAGCGATGCCGGAAGAAAAATCCAGGCGCGGGAGCAGGCGGGGTTTCACCAGCAGCGTGGACAGCCAGTTCATCGTCGCCACGGCCAGTTGGCTGGCGCAAATCAGGAATACCAGTGTGAAGAAAATGAGTTTCCATCCCTGCACTTCGACCGCCTGGGCCTGGAGGACAAACCCCAGCGCGGCGAGTGCCGTGAGCACCCCAATCCCGCCGGCATAAAACGACAGCGGAAAACGGTGGATGCTTCGCTCGATGATCGTTCGCCAGGGCCGCCGCACCTTCAACAAGCGCCCCAGCGTGGACTGGCCTTTGTCAATCAGGTGGAAGCCCACATGGGCGGTCCGGTCCTCCATGCCCTTTTGCCGGGCGCCGTCCGCGGCCAGTTGGATGGCCCGCCGCGCCACGTCCGCCTCGGAAACTTGGCTGTGCCGGGCCAGGAACTCGACCGCATGGCGATAACGGTCGCGGGTCGCAAAGTCCATCTTGCCATAGACCCCGGCCAGGTCGGAGCGCAAGGTCTCCTCGACCAAACTGAGGGTCTCCACGAACTCCTTCCAATCCATCGCGCTCAAGAAACGAAGGCTGGTGATACTGTGGCTGACGGAAACCTGGTCGGCGGCTTGATTTTGGCTTTCCAGTTGGACCAACTGTTCGATGGACAACCCTTGTTCCACGAGCCGTTGTTCGAGCCAACTGCGCGCCAGATGCAACACCGGACTTTGGCGCGACAAACGCTGACAGAATTCCGCCACAAACGAACTGGAAATGGGAAGATCGGATTTCGCCATGTCCGCCACCACCATCACCAGATGCGACGGATTCTTCTCCGCCATCTCCTGCAAACGATCCACCCACAAGTCCGCCAGATCGCGATCCTCCCGGGCGAGGGTCAACCGGGTGGCGACGCGCTGGAGGTTTTCAATCAACCCCAGGCGCAGCATGATGGGAATGGCCCATAACTCGCCCAGTTTCAACGAAGCCACCGTCTGGTAAGCGGCGATGAAGGCATGGAGCGGTCCCGCGTCAATCTGCGCGTCCACATGCGAGATCAATTCGAGCACGATGTCATAGACGCGCGGAAGCCCGGACGAAGGGCTGTTCAAGAGGCGGGGCAGCTCCCGGCTGTAGCCCCGGGGCAGATGCCGCCGGGCCAGTTGAATTTGCTCTTCGACCAGGTAGAAGTTGTCCAACAGCCATTCAGCGGCGGGGGTGATGACGCGGCTTGGACTGACAGCCAGGGTCGCTCGATTGAAGGCTCTGAGCATGTCCTCGTTTTGGCCCAACCGGGCCAGCAGCCGGTTGGAACCCCGCCGCGTGACCACCTGATGATTGGCGGCGAGTGCTTTGGCGTGGCGCGCCAATTGTTCGACGCTGAACAACTCGGCCCGCAATGGCGCTTCGCCCGCGCCTGGGCGCGAACGCTCATGCGCCGCCCTCCAGTTTTGAATGCGCAATGGCAACGTCTGCATGTTGTTCTTATCCTCTAAGAACATACCCGTGAACCCGGGCAGAAAATATGGGGTGTTATCCTTAGCCTTTGCATGGCGGTCATCCATGTTGCTTCGGCAAGCAATCGCATGGGGCTGAAACTCCGGTTCGCGTGGCACAGCCACAGTGTGTCACGGGGTTGTTTCATATTTCACCCATCCGCCGCTGGGTCAGTCCACGGGCAGCGCCGTCAATCATCCGCAGTAGGGTTACACCCCATAGCGAAGTCCCGGCGCATCGCTTAGTGTCACCCGAATGTTGGAAGCAAACGCAGCAACAATTGAAATTAGAAATACAACGAAAATGAAAACAAACCGCATCCTCCCGCTCTTCGTGGCCATGAGCGCCATCTTAGTCACCGCCACTTCGCTGCGGGCTGCCGAAACGGACAGCCGCATTGAGTCCTCCGCCTCCAAGTCCTACGTCTTCAAAACCTATCTCAAGGACGATTCCATCAAAACTGTCTCCAAGGACGGCATTGTCACCTTGACCGGCACGGTCTCCGAACAGTCCCATAAGGCCCTGGCCCAGGATACGGTGGAAAGCCTGCCCGGAGTGAAAAGCGTGGACAATCAATTGAAGGTCAGCGGCGAACAGCCCGCCGAACATTCCGACACCTGGATCAGCATGAAGGTCAAGTCCGCCCTCCTGTTTCATCGCAATGTCAGCGCCTCCGGAACCAAGGTTTATGTCAAAGACGGCATCGTCACTTTGCAAGGCGAAGCCAGCAGCCTGGCCCAGAAGGAGCTTACCACCGAATACGCCAAGGACATTGACAATGTCAAAGAGGTTAAGAACGAAATGACGGTCGCCAATACCCCGCCAGCGCCAGACTCGACCGTCGGCGACAAGATTGATGACGCTTCCATTACGGCCCAGGTCAAATCGTCCTTGATGGCTCATCGCTCCACCAGCGCCTTGCACACCAAGGTCTCAACATCGGACGGGGTCGTCACCTTGAGCGGCGTGGCCAAAAACGCCGCCGAGAAGAGCCTTGTCACCAAACTCGCCACGGACATCAATGGGGTGACCAGCGTGATCAATAACATGACGATCACCGCGCCTGTGGTCTCCAATTAAAACGCCATTTCTCCGCGGGCTGGCGGCAAAGTGTGCCAGCCCGCGGTGAACTGAAAACAAGACACACTGAAAGAAAAACATATGTTATACACAATTGCGGTCGTATTAATCGTTCTTTGGCTGCTTGGTCTGGTGACAAGTTACACCATGGGCGGATTTATTCACATCCTGCTGGCCATTGCCGTTATCATGATCCTCGTCAACCTCATTTCAGGTCGCAGGACCGTCTGATGGGCTTCCATTTGAGACATCAGAACTGGAGATTCAACATGAACACAAAAACGATAGTTGCGGTTATTTTGGTGACTTTGGGCATTGTGGTGCTCGCATACTCGGGCATCACTTTCAAGACTCCGGGGAAGCCGATCGAGTTCCTCGGCATGCACATGGAAACCACCCACAGTCACTTTATCCCGCCCGTCGTCGGAGCACTTGCTCTTGTCGGTGGGATCGTGTTGCTGCTGGTGAAACCCAAATCGGTCTGATGAGCGAAGTCGAAACGAGTGCATAGTGGAGTTCGATCTCTGCTTAGGTGATGGCTAATTCATGCTGGTTCTCCTTCAACCAGCCGCAGTTTGGTTGTGGATTGTATTGCAAAACAAGTACGATAAGCTGGAAAATCTGACAGGCGCTATGGGGTGTTCACCCCATTGGAGTCGTTGCGCCTCGATCTGCCAATGGGTGTACGATTATTCAAAAGGGCGGGGAAATAATGGGGCAAGCCGGGCTTTATGAATTTCCTGGTAGGGTAACACCCCATAGCGCCGAAAATGTTTCACGTTTATTGTACAGGACGTTATGGAGGAAGCCCTCCACCGAAGAAAAACAAAACGCGGAAGAAAAATAGGAATATGAAACGGAAACTGCAAACCTTTATCAACGCTCCCGCCGCTTCGGTTCTGGCGTTTTCGGTTCTGGCCCAACCGACCGATTACAGATCTCAATTTATGGACCTATGATTGCAATAATAATAATGCCAACCATGTTTGCCGCCGCTGGTTACTCCTTGATATATCTCCTCGGAGGCGGAGGCCT
>Ga0302320_10005687_pt1 | contig 27898 bp, 35 predicted proteins | sample Bog_T0_3_FD_202130 | JGI IMG/M metagenome (GOLD analysis project Ga0302320, IMG submission 202130) | Peat permafrost microbial communities from Stordalen Mire near Abisko, Sweden - Bog_T0_3 | ecosystem: Environmental > Terrestrial > Soil > Wetlands > Peat | place: Sweden: Abisko, Stordalen Mire...
CGCTCTTGGAGTGCGGTGCGAATCCGCAGGTTAGCCGCAAACATCGTTCGTGCGGCGCACATGGCTCACTTACTCATCCTCCTTCCAAGGTGGCTTGAGATAAATGACTATGGTTTAAGGAACGGTTGCCATACCCGAAGAGCTACGGGGGAAGGCCAAAAGTGCTTGTGAAGCCGCCTTATTCTCCACCCGCCAAGCCTGTCGCAGGGAGGTCTTTAGAGCCCCCTCGTGAACTTCTACCCCCTCCCTAGCGTGGTGCTATACTTTGGGAACTCACATGAAGAAACTTCTCATTGTCCCCGCCGCCCTGCTGATGCTGCTGAGCGCTGGGTGCCAGTCCACGCTGGCCTTCCTCCAGAGGGCGCCCTCCACGGCCACGGCCCCCAGTTCCTCGAGGACTTATACTCAGGCCCTGGACATGGCTCAGTCCGACGCCGCAAGGGATCCGTCCCTGCGCATCGTCCAAGTCTCGGACACGGGCAGCATGAAACCTCTCCTCGGCGAGAACTCCCTCGTTCTTCTCGAGCCCGCGAAGGTGCAGAATCTTCGCCCCGGCAGCCTGATCTCCTTCGTTATCGACGGGGTCGAGCACCTCCATCGCATCTCCGATGTGGCCCCGGACGGCGTCGTGACCCAAGGGGACGCCAATTCTGAGAGCGAGCACGTCCGCTTTGACCAAATCACAGGCTGCTCAATTGCCATCTACTATTTCGATCCGTCCACGCTCCCTTCGAGTTCAGTCGATAACAAGGTTCCGACGGCATACGCCTCGAAGGCTTCGCAGATCCCCTCGTCGACCAGCCTTCAGATCGTCGGCGCACAGATGCTTACGGAAGGAGATACAGCAAAGGTGTTGCTGCTCGATGTGGGTAAATACTCCGTGACGCTCGCCCATGCCCAATCCGTGCGCCTCTTCGTGGGTGCCGCGGGCACGCCGACCTCGGCCGCAAGCAGTGTCGACCTGGCGTGGTCTGCCGACACGCCGGAAAGCACCGCGATGATCAACGACCCGAGCCATCCAGCTCTGGGCAATTTCATGCTCACCATTTACGACCAGCAGTAAGGCCACAATCGAGAACCTATCCCTACCAAGTCGCTAACGCTTTACTCGAATGAAGCCGTTAAAAATAGGAATTGTTGTCGTCCTAAGCCTCGGCCTTGGCCTGGCTGTCCGATTCGCCTACGAACAACTCATTAACGGGGACCAAAGTCCCGAGAACCTGAGTTCTCAATTCGCCAAGGTGACATCCCAAGGTTTGTCGGACACCTGGACCCGACTGTTTTACCAAACAAACAAGCCTGGAGAGAAACAAAACCTGCTCCCTCCCAATGTGCTGATGGCCTATTCCAAGGACACATCAGGGCTGATTTGCACAACCTCTGATGACGTAAGCCTCACCTTGGAGAGTGCCCAGATAGACAAAATGACGAAGCGCGGGGGAGAGGTGACGGAACAGATAACGTGGAAACACTGGGGGTTCAAGTACGCCCTAAAAAGCTCCTATGGTGTGGATTACAATGGGAAAAACTGGGATGTGACTCCAATCGACCACGAAATGTCGGTCAAACCGCTTTAGCGATAAATCACTTTACGGCCAGGCATAGCCTGGTCGTGGAAATGGGTTGAAAGGGTTGTGAGAAAAAAGGGCACAGGGGCCGGTCAAAAAAACCGGCCCCTGTTGCGTTCAGCGACGGGGAGGGAACACCCTGTCCCTGTCCCTGGTTTGCTCATTCTCGACGTCGGGAAGGAGCCCCCTCGCTCTTTGCCGCCTGATGGTCGCCCTCACCGCCCGCAGAATTGGGGTAAGCTTCTTGGCGAGGTCTCGACGTTTATCGAGCGCCAGGTACATGCGCACTTCGGCAAGGAGCCCGGCGGAACCCTCGAGGTTCGCCAAGCGCACGCGCCGGCGGTCGGAAGAGGGAAGGCTGGAGAAGTCGGTTGGTTTCGCGATCATGATTCTAAGTACGCCGCAGGGGAGCGTGCGAGGGACGCAGGGCTAGGAGGAAGGCTCGGATCTTCGGATCAAGGCGGTAAAATAGGTTCTGAGGGATTGGGGTCCATGGGGAAGGGTGAATCCCATGGGGCAACTGCCAATGGCTCCCCTTGCCTGGAGGGGTAAGGCAGAAGTAACCAAACTCTGCTCGGCCGCTTCTGTACCGGTAGACAAGGCCCGGCAATGGACCCGGGACCTCTAGTTTCACAATATCACGGTGCTCCGCGCGGCGAACTGGGCTCTTGCTCGGATCTCGAAACAGAAGTTTCCCCCCGCAGGTAGCGGAAGCGCCCGCACCTTCTCTAGGTTGCGAACGTAGCCGCCATGGGCCTTGCGCCTGGCGCACGAGTTCCGGGCATTAAGGACCATCAATGCCTTTGGCTGCTTCTTGCGGTCGTGGCCGGTGAAGAGCCGGAATGCCGCCCGTACCCGATCGGGAAGAGCGCAGCGATCGCGCCGCCCGGCTTGTCGACAATACGTCAACCAAGCGCCAACCGTTTTCCGGGCTAGCGCCTTGGTGAGCCGCCCTCTTGGCACGCTGAAAATGAAGCCCATGCTTCGCCTCCCTAGTCCCTTAGCGGGGAGACCCCGACTTCTCGAAGAAGAGGTACTCCTCGCCGGTAACGAATTTAAGGCTCTTGGCGAGCCGAACGAGGGCCGTGATGTCACCGGCGATTCCCTTGCCCGGAGAAAGCAGGGTGTTGATCTTGCTGAGCCGGATGCGTTGCTTGGCGTTCAGCTTCCCGATGTCGGCCCGCATCGCCTGGGCCTCCTCGCTCGCTCTGTCGCGGGCAATTTGAAGGATCTGGGCGGGCGTTGTGGCGTTTTCCATGGGACAAAGATACGTTGAGGTACTTTAGCGGGGTTGTCTATCAGCCTCAAGTTGTTCTAAGCGGCGCCGGGCCTGTTTTTCTCAGCCCACGCCTGGCCCGATGACTCGACATAGCGGGCATACGCTTGATCGGCTGTTTCTCCGGGTCTTTACGCCACAGGCAACCTACGGGGATGCCCGGCGGCGAAGATCACGACTTCCTCCATTCAATATCTGGAGAGCGAAAGCCATTTGGGTTTGGAAGCCATTGAATCTCCAATACCCTTCCCTCATCATCTGCAATCTGCTGGAGAACAAGTTGAGCGACGGCCGCATCAAACGCGGTGGCTGGCTTGTAGATCAGCATCTTTTCTGCGCCGTCCAGGCGGCGAAGGCGGGAACGAAAGCCCGACGCAGCGTGTTCGATCGCCGCCCGAATTTCTACTGGCTGGCCGATCTCAACGGCATAGCGGATCGCATCGGCGTCATCCGGGTCAAAGGTGCATACGAGCTTCTTCAAAGAAAGGCCCTCCGTCCTTCTGCATCGGTGATTTTGAAGCCGTTCGTGTCGCGACCCTTTTTCATTCCATGGCCATCAGGGAAAATGACCGTAACGAATTTACCGCCTGCATCACGGACGGTGCAGTTAGTGGCCACGCGTTCGGTGGCTCGCGGGTGCGAGCGAGAGCCGCCCCATTCGAGCCACTTCACGGAACATCCGGTTATTTCTTTGACGGGCTTTTCGGCAGCGGCCTTCTGCGTTTCCCTCCAGGCAGCGAGAGCTGCGTCGAGCGTCTGGCCGCGCTCCTCGACAACATCGGCTTCACCGGCCTGCCAGGCAGCGATCATCTCGGTGTCGAAATACGCAACACGGTTGAAGAATTTAGAAGAATGGTGCCATTCTCCGCCGCTCGCAAATTGGGAACAGTCGCGGACAAAGCCGGCTGGAAGCCTGACTATGCGAGCCGTTTCAGTAGCGGGGAAGCGTCCGTAACTCTCGGCGCTTACCGCGTTGTTTGATTTAGAAAAGCCTGAATACCCAGTCATCGTTGACCTTTGTTTTTCACGGGCAGGACTGCCCTTCGATGTAGAGATTATGTGGAATAAAATGTTCCGCCCTCAACCCTCTAAAATCAATAGCTGCCCTTGAGGAAGACTCGAACGTCAGACCCCTTCTTGAAAAGGCCCAGGGTTGCCTCTGCGGCAATATGACCGCCAACGAAAACCAAGGTCAAAACGCCAATCGAGTGAGCTAAGGGCATTTGCAGGGGGATCGGATGCAGAAAGACTGTCCACTTCACCCCGAGGAACAAGGCTGCAAGCGTTCCAACGATGAACTCGCCAATCAAACCGGCGGCAGCGACGAATCGAACAACGGCCTTTGAAGGATCGTGCTGAAGCACCGGCTCAGTCCAGCCGCCAAAGCCGATTCCGATGCGGAGCGGAACGCCTCCGAGGCTTCCCACTCCAACGTAGTCTCTGTTTGGGTCTCCCATCAGGAAAACAAACGCCGTCTGCCTCTTAAAGAGCGAAAGAACCGCAAAGTGGGATAGCTCGTGCGCGCTCACCGCGAACAGCAGGACAATCGGGAGCAAGACAGAGCTCATCCCGTAGAAGGACCAGTAGCCTACCAGGGGAGCATCAGGGTTATTTCCACCGAAGAGGAGCCAAACCGCCACTCCGATAGCCATGACTACGAAGGCCGTTCCCGCCAGCCAGGGGCCGACCTTTACCAGGTACGACGGGAGGGAGAGTTTCTTTCCAGTGTATATAGGAGCGTTATTCATAGAGGAGAGGTACGGGATCCGACCAAAGGAGGCCGAATTTTAGGTTTCGGGCAAAAACTACGACTCGGTCGCGAGTTCCGCCTGCGCCCCAGCGCAGTAGCACAGGAGAACATCTATAGCCTTGTCGATGCGACGTTCTGTCCGGGTGATTGCGACGTCCGCCACCTTGGCCTGTGCCGGATCCCATCCGTCCCGGGGGAGGGCCCAGATCGAGACCACGGCCTCTTTGGCCGTAGGGAAACCCTGAAAAGCAGCCAGATAGCGTCCGCCCCTGTTAATAGCCCGGACCACCACAAGGAGAGGCTTCCAATCCGTGGAGACCCTGCGGGTTGAAGCATGGGCCAGGGATCCGTCGATGCGGTCTTCTCCATCCGGGACTCGCTCGCCTGGGTCCACCCGTTCGTCGAGGTCGGGAATGTCCCCGTTCAGCGACTCGAGGGGCCAGCAGAATCCGTGATTCTGGCCAACGCCCAAAGTTAGCGCGAATTTTGAAGGAGGAAGCGACTTGTTCGCGACGGAAGATTTTCTCCTCATTTGATTGATCGGTTTACGAGTTTCACAGGCTAATCCAGAGACCTTGAAAAATTGGTGCGCGCGGCACCGTCGTAGTTGGCCATGATATTTTGGAGAGGAGCCGAAGTTAAGAGATACGGAACAGGGAAAAGATAGCGGAGGCGCTTGAGGGAAGATGGCGCACGCCGGAAGAGGGAAGGACTGGCCACGCCGACGGCGCGGCCAGTCCTGGGAAGCGGCTTGGGCAAGCGAACCGCCTCAGCTACCGGAGGCCGCGAGGGCGACGTGAATGGGAGCAGCCAGTTTCAATTTCGACCCCATGCAGCCATCGTCGAAGGCGATACTGTTGACTGCCTTCGATTCGGCGAGAAGCGCCCGCGCCAAGGCCACGATTTGCTCTGACGAAGCATTCGCGGGGGCCTCAACGTCGAACTCGACCGTCGCGGCGACCTCGATTTCAAATTCCCCTTGGGCCATCGTCCCGCGAGGATCGCCCGGCTCCCCGCCCGTCACGGTCGCATCCGCATCGATTTCCGAGGGGAGCACGAAGGCGGCACCACGCAGAGAGCCATCGGCAAACCCGAGATCGACATCCGCGTTCGCGATGTCCTCGCGGACCTCTTCCAGCGATTCGCGGGCGTATCGCTCAGCCGCCTCGGTGTCATAGGCGGAAATGTCGTCGGCGACCATGAGCACCTTCGCAGAAACCCGGAACGACGAAATTTCACCCTGGTCGGATTGAGTGGCAAAGAGCGACCAAGGTTCAGAGGAATGTAAGGATTTCATAGAGTGAAGATAGTTGAGGTTGTTTTAGAAAGATGGGGAGCAGACCTAGAGATACGGGCCGGCATCGCCGATGGCGCGCCCACGCCGTGGGGTCGTAGAAGAGATGCCTCAGGGGGGCCTTGGCGGAGATCGCGAGGTAGCGGGCCTCACCCGCTAAAGTACTTTAGCACTTCCTCCGCTAGCCCGACTTAGAGGCAAAGAGGGAATCCAGCCGCCGATTTGCGGCCCGGACGAAAGCCCAGCGCTCGGGGGTCATGTCCTCCGGGTAGCCGGCAACGTAATACTGTCCGTTGTGCTGCTTGAACTTGCTCCCATAGCCGAGGTTTCCGTCAAACCTCCACTCGCTGAGCGAGTCGGTGTTATGGAGCGACGCGTTGTGGTGCTCGCAGAAGGCCTGCCGCCCGCACTCGGGCGCGGCGCATTCGGCTACAAGGATGTCATATGCCTGCTCAGAAAGCTCGGGAGATGCGATGATGCTCATAGGTGAAAGATTACGAGGTTCGGGGGCCTACGCCGCCTGCTCGATTGTCCGCCCGAGGGATGCGTCGCGCCGGCTCACGTGCTTCGTCTGCACCTTCAGGATGTGCTTGCAGCGCAAAACCATGTCCGCCCCGCGGTGACGGTTCGGATTGCTGGTTTCCCACGCAATACAGGTGCAAGTCGGGTACAGGGTGGGCCCGTCCAGATCCACATAGTAATCCTCGGAACCCTTGACGATAAAGACACCGCCCCCCTGCGGCACGATCGCAGAGTCAGGGATAGCCTTTGCGCGAACCATGTTCTTCTCCTCCTGCACCACGAGGTGCCGGACAAGGGATTGGATATCCGCGTAGGTCTGCTTCACGGGTTAGAGATACGGCCAGTTCGCGACCGGGTTCAGCCTTGCATGCTATTTGCAGCCTCCAGAAGCCGCTTCCAGATGTCGGGGACACGAGACGGCTCGATCCGCTCGTAGCCTTCATCCCGCTTTTCGCTGAACTTGGAATAGGTATCCCTCCCCTTCGTCGGCATGGTTTGCAGTTTCCCTCCGAGGAACTTCCCCCAGGCAAAGAAGCGCTTCTTCCCAACGGTGACCGCGAGGTAAATCTTGTTAGAGGAGTCGTCCTGCTTATGGAGGACTTCGAGATCAGAAATGTCTTCGGGTTGGACCGCAAACTGGAAGCCCTGGCCAAAGGCAGGGAGGCCATTGGCGATTCCGGCGGGCCCGTCGTAGTTGGGCAGATGGCGTCCGGCGATCCGGTTGGCGAGCTTGCCCCAACCCCCTCGGTAGAAGCCGGAATGACGGTTCTCGTCGAATGCCAGCTGCCCCGTGGGGCGGAAGAGGAGGAACAACCGGGCATTCTCCGGGTGCTCGAGCACAGCGTCTGTCACGTCGAGGCGAATACCCCCGCAATGTTCGGCGACAAACAACGTCTCGGCAGGGGCTAGGGCCGCTCCAAGCTCGAGAATCGCCGCCATGATCTGTTCGCACCCTGGCGAACGGTCCAGAAGGGCCTTGGCTTTGAAATCGGCATTAATTCGCTCCCCCAGCATGATATACTTGGGCGGTTCGTGGTCCTGCACCCAAATATCGGTTTCCAGCGCGTTATTGATCGCGAGGGCGCACGACTCGAGGGAGAGGTAGAAGATCGTACCCGAGCCAAGACCGCCTCCCCAGCTGATGGCATAGAAACCAGGGTGCTCGGCTGTGTACTTCCGGCACAAACCCCATGCCGCGGAAGGGGACTTCCGAGCCTTCTTCCATTGGGCGTCAGGAATATCGGCTAAAGTGTCGGTCGCTCGGGTTGCTCCGTCCTTCACAAGACGACCGTTCGGGATGTACTCTTCAAGGAAATAGCGGACCCTGTCGGCGTCGCCTTCGTCCTTGCCCGTCGCCCTATCGAAGGGATTCCCGCCAACAATCTCCCGCACGTTGAAGATCCGCCCGGTCTTCTTGTCGGTGTAGCCGAAGTTGGCGCACTCGCTGCCGCCCTTACGCCCATCCTCCCTTATAAAATCCAATGTTATCATGATCCGAGAGATACGGGGGCCTCGCGTAGCCTATGCTATAAGATCCCTTACAGGCTTGCCGTGATGCCTTTCCACAGGGCAGAACAGCGCGCCGCGCCATGCCATGCCGACACCCACACTGAACGCTGAACGCTACGCCACCGAGAGACTGTGGCTTGACGGCCTGCTAAGCAGACCGGCGGCCGAAGGCTTGGACTGGCAGCCCGATTGCCACTTTACGGCTGGGTTCGCTCAAAAGGTCGATAAACAGGGGTGTTTGCCATCCTCCGGGTCCATTCTCGAGGAGGAGGCCATCCTGCGGGAAGGGCTCGCCTACGCCTATTTCAGAAACCCGCTGGCGGTCGTTGCTCCTTTCACCGAGGAGAAGAGCCCTTGGTTCATCCCATCGGTCGCTGGGGACCTTCGCCGTTATTCGGGGAAGGATATTACCTTTACCCCTCAGTCCCTGGAATGGTACGCAATCAACCTGGGCTCCGGCCCCCAAAGCGCCATAGCCACATGGGAGCCTGATCAGGCCAGCAGCTACCGGCATATCCGAAATGAGATCGAGGGGACGCTTAGGCCTGCGTTCCACAGCTACCTGGAGGAGATTAAGGCGCCGGGGTACACGGAGGCCACGGAAGCCCGGGGCCGCTTCGAGGACTATACCAGGGCTGCGCGTTCCGGGATCACGGATCAACTGGCCTTGAAGGAGATCGAGCATCCTGCTCCTCCAGTTCACGAGCCGTCAGTCCTTTCGCCGGCGGACAAGGAACTGCTCGCGATCGCGGGCTCCTTCAACATGCCCCCGGCAATCGGGGAGCCTTATCTAGCGATCGGGGAAACCTCCTCGCAACTGGGGGTAGGGGGCTCCGACAAGCGGGTGCCGGTGCTTCGGCGCAACATGCTCCCTTTGGCAGGGCTCCTCGATCAGGCCTCCCGGGAGGACGTGCCTCTCCATTTCCTCACTCCTGACGGGTGGGTAGGGGAAAGGCCTCCGGGAAACAGCGCCCCCTCCTTCATGGCTGTCACTTCAGCCTCCCGGGTGGTCAACCTGGCGTCGCAGTCGCGGTTGCAGCCCGCAAAGTCCACCGTGCTCGAGTTCCCGGCTGAAAACGCCAAGGAGCTCGGCGGCATCTTGGCCCGGATCGGTTCGGTCCCTCCCACGGTCTCGAACGGAGACCTCCTGAGGGAGGCGGTCCAAGAGACCCAGGCCGGTCCGCTTGCGATCACCCCGGGGCATTTCCGCATCATGGTCGCAGGACAATCTGCCAAAAAGCTCGATAACGAGGGGCCATCCGTGGACCTCGGGGGCCCGGAAATGCGGCCGGGGGCCTAAGGATTAAAAAGCGGCGCAGAGCAAGGGGGCTCCCCTCACGGGGAGCTTTCGGGATCGCCAAGGCCCTCGTAGGGCTGTTCCCCCAGGACCATCATGATCACGTTTGCCAGCGCCGCCCGGCTCCAATACTCCACGCGCCCCCTGATGAGTGGAACAAATCCTGCCTGAACCTTGCACATCGTGATGCAAGCTTCGACGATCCTCTCCGACACCTCCTGCACCCTCCTTCGCGCAGTCTCTGAGAGTGGGAGCGCCTCGCAAAGACGCGCAACAATTACGGCTTCCATTGCAATGGTTCGAAAAGCATCGAGATCCTCTCCCTCGGGGTCCATCCCCCAATCGCAAAATCCGTCAGACACATGATGGTCCATGTTCGTTAAGGACACGGCGAGGGCCGCGCTCAGGTAAGAGATGCGACCGTCGGCAGACAACCCGTCGGGAGAATCCTCATCGAGCCCCAGCGCTTTGAGGTTCTTGGGGCCAAAGCTGCTTTGCAGGAGAAAACAAGCATTGGACACGATTTTCTTGGCTTCGGACCTGCGCATCCCCGACTCTCTGACCTGCTTCTTGGCCTTTTGGAACAATGCAGCGGCGGCCGGCTGCTTCTCCATGTGGGCCAGTGTCCGGTCCCTGTACCACCGATACCACATGACGCTCTGGCCGGTGTGTTTATCCTCGATGACCTGTCCATGAGCCAACTCGAGGAACATGGCGAGGGGGGTCGGTTCCTTGGTTGGCCCTCGGAGGCCCAAGGCTTCAAACAACCCAAGCACCTTGGGTATCGTAAGCCCGAAATGCTTGGCGAATAGCTTGTAGCTCCAAAGAGCCTCTGCTTCGCGGCGAGGGAGTAAAGGGGTTCGGGCAACAGAGAGTTCCATCCCCCTATTTTAGCACATTGGCTTTCCGCCTTCCGCCTAGCCCTCCGACTCTCCGTCGATGTAGGGCTCAACCGCATCAACGAGCGCATCGAACCTTGTGGGGAATGGCCCGTGGTGAAGCTCGGGATCGACTACTTCATCCTTGTCGGCCCACGACCAGGTGCCCTCGTGCTTGTTGAAAGCGAACACCTTCTTGATGTCGTCCGCGATCTGTTCGAAGCGTTCGAGTTGGGCCAGCGATACGTTTTTGCGTGATTTTGCCATAGGACACAGAGGTACGCTGGCATGTGAACATGGCTTTGATCATTCCACGGCAACATTTCCCAAGTCGTGGGATCGTCACTCGACGCTGCCTTCTTGAGGTTCGTATGTCTCGACCAATAGATCGCGTCCAGTTCGATCACTGTTAGATTTCAGCCGAACGCCCAAACTCAGGGTGATTGGAGATGAAAAGCTCGGGCGCTCGGTTCTAAAGTGAACCAAATGATTTACCGCATCGATTGGAGTACTGGCGTGCAACACTACGATTACACGAATTCCGTGCCCCACGAGGGAGTCAACAGCTTCGAGCTTAGAAAAGTCGCGCAGTTCGTCTATGGCTACGATCGTCGGTCGAATCCGCAGCGCCTGAGCAAACCGTTTCTCCCAACCCGGGGCGCAAAAGTCGATTTGGAGAACGCCTGGCATCAAGGATTCATGTGGGTCTTCCAGCGAAATGATCTGTTCTCCGCGAGCGCTAGCGGCCTTAAGAAGCGAATAAAGCGTCGAAGTCCGTCCACTGCCGGTAGAACCGCTGATAAGTATGACGCCTTCCTTCTTCAAAGCCCCATATACGAGCGTATGCACGTGCTCAGGAACTCTCGCTTGCGGGCAAGTGTGGGAGAGGAGGCGGAAAGTGATATGAGCCTTCCCGTCTACTGTAGGGCTCGCACACCAACGAACGGCAATTTCATCGAGGTCGAAGCGTCCAGCGATCGGGCGCTTGATGATCGGGGGTTCGCCAGGAAACGCGGGGATAGCAACCTGCGACTCGAGTTCGTATAGGTGGTTGCGAATCGTGACCAGAGCACCTTGAGAACCCCACTGAAGATGAACATCCGACGCCTTCTTCGCGATGGCCTCATGAAGCCTGGCTAAAATCCAAGGGTGTTTAATTTCGAGGGTCCCCATGAGTAATATGTCACGGGCGGTCTCGTCCGGGTTTGGGACTCCGCACGCAGTCAAGTATTTCACAAGGTTCGCCTTGCGGGGGGCCTGCACTCCGTTTTCGAGACGTTCAATGGTGCGCCGATGAAGTCCGCTCCTCGCTGCGATGGCAGCGATGGAATTGGCTGAGAATTGCCGGTATGTTTTGAGCGGGAGCATGATACAAGGATATCGACAATTTTCTGAAAAAGGCAAGGCGTTTATGCGGCATTGCCGAAACGCCGCATTATGGCTTCGCAATTCACTTTAAGTCATGCCGACAGGAAGGGAGGTATTAGGGGGTAAGAGTAACGACTCGTGCCGACAGCGGGAAAGGCTCAGCCCGACGGAATTCCCGAAAACGCCGAAACCCACGCCGGCGAATTTCCAACCTCAGAGGCAGCCCTTCAATAACGCTGCCATCGGCATGACTAGCAACCTCGACGCCCCTGGTAATCATTCGCCAGCATCCGGATCCATGTCGATGAGGCGGTGTTTGATGTCGCGCGCAGCGTCTTCAAAAGCCTTCAGCCACCCCTCCGCATTTTCCCGCGAACACGCGAGATCCGCAACGAGCTCGCTGATGTTCACAGACACAGAGAAGAACTTGTCTTCCGCTTCCAGCGACCAGATTTCCAGCGTCCCTGGCCGATCATTAGGCATCGAGATCCTGACGCTTTTGAGGGCAGCGATAGATGCATCGTTCAAGGCGTCCCGAAGTGCCAGGTCGATTCGCTCAAGTGGATTCTTCTTCATGGGGTGGATTCCCGTCGTATCAAAAGAACTCCAGATTTCCGAGTCCTAGAGAACCCGCATCTCGCGGGAGACACCCTTGAGCGGAGAATTCTCGGATTAGGGGGATTTGCTCGGCTGAAGGCTCCCGAATGTTGTCGAACTTGTAGGGCGTCATGCCAGCGACAATCTCGACAAGAACGCTGCATCGGAATTGGCCGCCCTCGTCGGGAAATCGAATCGTATCACACCCCCGGTAGAATTCCGGACTTCCCTCGGCTTTGTCCTCCCTGAGACGGGGACCAACGAATCCCGCGGGAAGTCCTTCGTCGGTTAGAAAGAGATTAGAAGAAATTTGGTAGGTCATGGTTTGGCGCGGTTTGCTGTGCCGTCGCCAAGAATACCAGATGTGAAGACCCCGAGCAGCCGCCGTATATCCGCACTTATGGCGGTTGACAAAGCTTGCAGCTCCCTCGGCCGGTGAGGGGTAGTTGCCATGGTGATGCATGCCTGGACGATTCTCTCTGCGGTATCTTGTACCTTCCTTCGTGAGGCTTCTGAGAGAGGGCGCCTCAGCTATACGCGCAACACACACGACCTGCTCCGCGATATTCTGCAAACACAGACGATCCTCTCCCTCGGGGTCCATTCCAAAACGGATCACTTCGTGCATCTCATCAGACAGGACCCCGAAGGCTGCGGCCAGGGCCGCGTTCGTGGGGGCACTTCTAACGGTCTCGATGAACTTCCCGTCAGGGAAATCTTCCTCCTCAAGCCCAAACGCTTTAAGGTTCCCCTCCAGCCAGGACTATGGAGAGAGAAGCATCAGATTCTGAACGGTCGCCCATCCCTGATAGATGGCCACGCCCCACGCGGCCAAAGCGCACCCAAAAGCGAGATCGCAACGCGGTGATTTGGCAAGGTGCCCCAAGGTCTTACTGACAGCCGCCGCCGCCAAAAGCAGGGCGGGAAGGGTGAGCGCCTTGTGCAGGATCAGCCCAAGCGTGCTGCCAAAGTGCGCCATGAACCACTGGGCGTGAACGTTCGTCTCGTAGAAGCCGGGATATTTGTCGGGGTGTTGAAGCCCATAGATGGTCGATCCTGTGTCCGTGATGCCGGTGAGGACCGCAAGGGCGACGCCGATGAGCATCAACGAGCGCAATAAGGGGCGGGGGACGGAAGGGTTCGGGGTCGGCATGCTTAGAGGTACGCCCCCGGCCGGCCGTGAGATGCTATCGCGCGGCACACAAACCCCCGGAGTGGCGCTGGATCATCGTGGATAGGGCCAACCGCAGGCGTCGTGCGATTCAAGAGCCCTTCGCATGAAAGGTCGACCGTACTGATCGGAGGCAACCGCCGCAAAGCCTAGCTTCTCATAGAAAGGGGTTGGATCGGAGGTTGTCCCGTGCGGGCTCGCTGAATGCAGGTAGATCGCGTCGGCCCCGAAATGCTTCGCCTCGGCAAACGCACGCTCCATGAGTGCCGTGCCCCATCCGCGATTGCGGGCATCGTCGTCCACCTCGATGTGCCCGAGAAAGGCAACCAGGTCCCTTTCAAGAATGACGCCGGTTGTCGGGATAAAATCGTCCGAACCCTCGAAATCCTCCGCCTCGCCAAGCCTGAAATCAGCCGCGCCATGCTCGCATGCCAGAGAAAAGAATTTCCCTCGGCGTTCGAGCGAGACGTCAGCGGCAGTGGGCATCAAGGTGGGAGCGTTAGAGTTCTGCGAGTAGACGGAGCCGTCAACCGAAGATCCAAGACCGGCTTCGCAGGTAATATCGTAACCCGCGGCTTTCGTTGGCGTCCTGCTCCTCGGCGACAACCCTCCTCCGATGATGGGGCAGGGACTGCCGGATCACGTAGCTTCCCCAATGGCCGCAGCTGCCGCCGGATCGAACCGGGCGATGAATCTCCGGGTAACGCTGGGCCAGCTGCCCGGCTCGATACCCCCTAGGTCCAGTATGGGTATCTGATTTGCTGCCGCGATCCGAAGAGCCTGGCCTGTGCCGCCTTCGCCGGAGCCTCTGGGCGTCCAGCAAATGACATACTGGGAAGGGGAAGCCAGATCCGGGCCGAGGACCTGAAAGCCATTCCGGGCGATTAGCTTTTGCGCACCGACGGAAAGCTTGTGCCAGGCAGGGTGAAACTGACGGGCAAGCTGGAGGGCTTCGGGGGTGAGCGCGGGAACGATGCCCGTGCGGCCATTGTAGCCATTCCATGGAAGAAGTATCTTCTTGTGCTGCGTGTGGCCTGCCTCGAACGCGTCGTCAGCCCCTTGGGCGCCGCCGCTCCGTAGCGTCCAACCATGCTTGTCGAGGACCTCGCCAATGCGACGCATCCACTCAAGCGCATCTAGGGGCGTTTTGCGGCTACCGATACCTGCGTAGAATTTCATCTCTGGAGAGATACGATGTTTATTCGAACGAAAACCGCCGGGCATTCAACGTGCAATTTGCGGTCAGGCGGGGCTCGCCTGGGCGAAGGCCTCGGAAATCCGCTTACTCTGGCTTTTGAACAGCTCCGGCAGGCCGGCGAGCAGCTCAACGCTCCTCCACCCGGCAACACAATGGCACGAGTTCCTGAGGAAGTTCTTCCACAACTCGACCACGGCGCGGCGCTCCCCAGTGACGACGTACCCGATACTGTCCTGCCAGACCCCCTCTTTGTCGAGGATCGGGCGAGCCATCTCGGCGGCCGTAACTTTTCGGGTTACAGCCTTTGTCAGCTGGTGGCGGCGAACGGCCACCCTGCCCCTTTCCATGAGCGTACGACTATTAAAATCGTGCGCCACTTGAGCGCGACCACCCCCTCCGGGCAGTGGAATCGGGTCGAAGGCGAAGACGCTCACGCAGACCACCGCCACTATGCTCTTGCGCCGACGCTCTTCGCGGGCTCCACACGCTGGGCTTCCCCGTCCGTACATGCAGCGGGAGCCATCCAAGGCACGATAGGCCTGTTTCTTGAGGTTCAGAGCCTTGTGGGCATCACCTTCCCGGAGGGCATCGTTCGAGCCCCGGAGGAGTTCGGCCCCAAGGGTAAAGTAGTTGTCAGCGACCGAGACCATCCGGCGCGCGGAATCGAGAGCTTGATCTGATAAGGTGGTGGGCATGGCTAAAGATACGGGTCGGTTTCCTTCGCTGAAGTCGGCCCCGAAGCCCTTGGAATACTTCCGCCATTGGGCGTTCGGGTGCCGAATCCTCAAATCCGACTGCCCGGCATTGCCCGGGTTCGCCTTGCGGTAGGCGCGGATGGCTTATTCCTCAACGTCCGCCTTCACCTTGAGTTTGTCCTCCCGGCAGTCCTCGGGGAGGGCATCGTTGCGCTCTCCCTTGAACTGGGGCTGGGCGAGCTTCCCATCAACGCCATGGTGGACGTAAAGGTATTCAACCTCGGCGATGCTTTCGGGCTGCGGGATTACCGGATCGAGCCCCGGGATCGTGAGGTTTCCCATGTCGCGGCGGGTTCCGTCCTTGCGAACCACGAAGAGGGACACCGAGGACTTGTCCCCGTTCTGCTCTCCCACGATGAAGGTGTTGAGGGCGCGGAACTGGTATTTAATCATCCCGTTTTCGCCGGGGACGTAGGGAGCGGCGAGGAGCTTGAGAACGAAGCCTTCCTTGCGGGCAGCCTTGAGCTTGGCGATCAGGGCCAGCTTCGCCTCCTTGGTCTTGGCGAGCTTAACGAGCACCAGATTCGGGATGTTCATCCCAGAAAGGAGCTTCTCCAGCGCGGCATGGCGGACTTCGGTTGAGCTAAGCCGGTAATCCACGCCGTCGAGGCTCAAGAGATCATAGACGTGATAGACTCCGACGATGTTCTCACCGTCGAGTTCCACGTCATGTCCGATGGCGATCAGGGCATCCGAGATCGAGAGGGGCAGGGGAGTAATGAGTCCCTTCTTGTTTCCACCCGTCGCAACCCCGTCCTTGACCCGGCTCATCAGGTGGTGGCCGTCCACCTTGTCCTCAACGCCGTAGCGAGGGTCTTCGGCAAGCCGGAGGGCCTCTGAGTAGCTCTTGATGGCCGTCGGCAGCTCCGGGCGTTGTCCGAATGACTCCCTGAGCCCCAGGGGAGGCAGATCTACCGCGTTGCCCTCGGTGACGGCTCCATCGAGCTTCGCGTTTGTGCCCGTCTGGAAAAAGAAGGCGTGCTCCCAAAACCGGCGAGCCATCAGAGGGAAGCCCTTAACCTCCGCCATGCGAGCGAACATGATGGCCTTGGCGGCCTTCATTCCTTTCCCGTACTGGCCGATGTAGGCATCAGCACCCGAAGCGCCGCGAAGGTGCATTCCCGCCGTCTCAACGCGACCGGCCCATCGCTCCTGTATGTCGGCGTTGGGCTTGGCTTTCGCGTTCTGGGTAACGAATTCTTGGATGTTCATAGACAGAAGAGGTACGGCCCGTTCAGCCAATGAATCGTCGTTAATCCCGACGGGAAGAACCCCATCATTTGCGTTCCCTGTCCATGTAGGTAGGCCCAGACGCCGCTCGATTTCGATCTGTTCACGGCGGCAGTAAAGAAGCTGGCTGGGCTGATGGACATATCGACATTCCCATCGACCGGAGCCGCCTAAGGTGCGGTTCCTGCGGACACCCTTTGGGGATTGAAGGGGCCTGGCGCGATCAAACAGCCGCGCTAACAACCTCTGCACGGGCTCCATCGGCAATCTGCTCCAGACAGGCTATGGAAATGGATGCAGCGTTCAGGTGATAGTCGCCGTGCTTAGGGATCGCGGCGAAGTTGACCCCGTTTACATCGACAACTACCCGGAAGCACTCGACGTCACCCTGGAGAGCCTCGTCCTCCTCGGCCTTGAACTTCACCCCATCGCGGAGAATAGTTATGCCGCCCTTAGGCCGCAACGTCTCATACATTTCCTCGTTGTAACGGAAGGCGTCGAAGGCCCCGAGGATGGAGCCCAGGTTCATCGAAAAGTACCCTGAGGCAAGATTCAGCCTGTCGAGCTTCAGGAGGTTTTGCCGAGCGAGTTTGTGAAGTTTGATTAGGCGCGCCGCCTTGGCTGCGTCGATGTCCGCGATGCCGTAGCTCTCGCAGTCGGCACAGGGGAGGTCGTTGAAGAGAGCTAGGAGGATGCGCATGACGGAAAGGTACGGTCGTCGCAGGAGGGTTTGGCAGAGACAGGCGCACCCAGTTTTGCAAGGAGCGAATGAGCCTTGGGCCAGCGGGAACCTTCGCTCGGGCTCTCCTTAACCATCGAGTCTGCGTCGTCCAGCAGGAGACGGAGCTGCTCGACAAGCTCGGCGTGGTTATTCACCGAAAACAGGATGCGATCGGCGATCTCCACGTGCTCGCCGTAGCCTCTCACGGTGATGTGCGGCCCCCACACACGGTCCCTGTATGGGCGGATTTCGGTGCTCTCGTTCGTCGAGTGCGTGATTGTCCAAGGAGGAGTTAGCTCCGCGGCGTCGAGGCGCTGGCCTGGTAAGTCTTTGCTCATGGCTAAAGGTACGGTCTTCTCCCGGCCTAGGCGGCCAGTGCGAGAGTGGCGGAGATGATGTCCGGCTTCTGCGAAAGGGCCGCGTAGGCCAGCGCGAACGCGACGTTCGGCGGAACCGCATTGCCGATCTGTTTTACTTTCTCGGAATCATTGCCGGTGAACTTGTAACTCGCGGGGAACGACTGGGCGTTGCTCAGTTCGCGGTAGCCCAACATCCGAAAGCGGATCTCAAGACGAAGGACCACTCCCTTGAAGACAACGATCGGGCGATAGTTGGGGTCCTTCTTGGCGCGCTCCACGCCGACCTTGATCGCAGCGGAGAGGCTTCTCCAGTCCGTGATCTCTGTCGGCTCCTCGGCCTCGATTGCTTCGAGGGTGCCGCCGCTCACAAGGGCGAGGCTGTTGGAGCCGGTGACCGTGTCCAAGGGCCGGTCGAGGCTTTTGGCGCGGCGCAGGTTCGCCTTGTCTCCCTCTGGGCCGTTGCCGTGGTTGGACACAACCAAGAAGGAGCCGAATTCGCCGGTCACGAGTCCTCCTGCTCCGTGGCTCGTGATCACTGGGAGGGGGGCATCCACGGAATGCGTCCGGGGCGTCTGGGTGGGCCTCTCGCCGAAGTTCGGGACAAGGAAGGCCGCCTGCTGCTCGATCTCAGGAGAAACCAGCGCCTTACTCTGCCGCGAGAGAATCGTCCCCATCGGCTTGTCGACGGTCACGGGTTCGCCCGCACGGGCGGGACCGCCTGCTCCGACGATGAAAGCACTCACGATCCCGCGGTGGTTTTCGCCGATCACGGTTCCGAGCGGGATGGTCGTGGGCTGGGGACGGGCGCTGCCGGTCGGACCGCCGACCCCAACGATCATGCTTGCCAGAGCCTCGGCTCCCGCCCCGGTGATGGTCCCCAGCGGGGTGTCGACGCTCTTCACCCGAAGCTCGCCGGGGCCGCCGCGCTGCTGCGGGATGATGACGCCCAACGTCTGGGGGGTCATGAGCCCGTAGTGGAGGCCGCCTGCCTGAACGGTCCCAAGGGGATCATCCACTGAGTTCGCCGTGCCGGTGCCCTTCAGCTTCACGATCGCCGAATCCAGACCGAATTTGATCAGTCCGACGGCGATGCGATCGATTGTCTTGTCGGAAAGGGGTTTCTTCCTCCCGTAGATTGACGGCCCCAGGTTCGTCCAGTCGATGATCTCGCGGGACGTTCTCCAAGGGGCCAGCCCCACGGGGACCATGCCATTGGCATCCGGCTCCGCGTGGGTGCTGTTCGGCCAGACGATCTTGCGACCGCTCGACCGCCTGACTCCCTGCACAAAGAGGCGGAGGCGCTTGGTTGGGGCTCCGAAATCAGCCGCGTTCAAAACCCTCCACTCGACATCGTAGCCGAGGCGGCGAATCGCTTTAACCCACTTGATGAAGTAAATGCCCTTCTTCTCCTTGTCCTGAATCATTGCGGGCTTCAGCTTATATTTCGCCTCGATGCCCTTGAGCCAGCTGCTGGTCGATACGCCTTTCGGCCTCTGCTTCTCGGTATGCAGGCACTCGAGCCACTGGCCCTTCGAATCCTTGCGCAGGAAGACAAGGTTCCCGTTCTTGTCCCGCTTCTGCGTCAAAGGTCCGTAATCGAGAAACTGGCTTACGTTCTCGACGAAAAGGTGGATCGCTTTTTTTGAGCGAAGCCATTTTACGAGCGCCCAACACCCGCTTCTTTCCTGCGGATTAATCGGGACACCGCCCCTCGCGCTCGAAAAGGTCGTGCACGAGGGCGACCCCCAGAGTGCGAATAAAGAGTCACTGTCGCTCTCGGAAAGCAGGTCGTCGATATTGACGCGATCAACCTGGGTTTCGAAGTGGAGGTGTTCCGGGTGGTTCAGGGTATGCGTCGCAATGGCAACATCCCAGTGGTTCACAGCAGCGAGCTGGACATCGAGCCCGAGTTCTCTCGTCGCGGCCAGGAGTCCAGTGGAGGCTCCCCCAAGGCCAGAGAAAAGGTCCACGACGGGAAGGACGCCCTTTCGGAATCGCTTGCCAACGTCCGGACCAAAGAAATCGAGAAAGGCTTGTGGTGTCATACCGCAGAGATACGGGACGCCTGGGCCGCACCGTCCAAGAACGATCGCCCAATTCAATTCTCCGAAAGCACCCGCCGCCTCCTAATGGCTGCGTTTGAAGAATTCGCTGGTAACCGACCGGATGTCGCCACTGTAAGGCTCCGTCTTTTCCGGTGCCACCCTCCGCATGTTGGCCGCGAGGAAACCCCTGAACTGGTCGGGGGCTATGGGAAGGTTCAACTCAAAGAGCGCACCCTTCGAAAGAGCGTCCCTCGCGTCCACCCCACATCCCTCCTCACACTGCTGGTTGAAAATCTCGGCAAACCTCACGGGAGCCTTCGCATCGATCAGGGCTTCCAAATAGGTCTTGTACCCGGACACTACGATGGCTGCGACCTTGTGGTCCCGGTCGGGATCGTGCCGGTAGGCCAGCCCCCACGAGCGCGTGGGCGTGTCGTACGCAGGAAAGAGTTCCCCCATAAGGTCCCCCGGAAGGAGGTAATCCTGCTCTTCGCAGTGGATGCACTTCCCAACCATCCAGCTTTTGGAGAGCACAGGGTCGGCTGTGCGCGTTCCGCATTGCGAACAGATGTTGCTGCCGTACTGGGGAAGCTTGGCCTTTGCCCTGAGCGCAATCCTGATGCGCGTCTGCCTGCGGAAGACCAGAAGCGCGTTGTTGGAGTGATTGTCGTAGGGCTCATCCGCCTTCAGTTCGGCGATGAGCGCCTCGGAATCGAGCGAGTCCGCCCCGGCGATGACTGCGTCCCATTCAGTGGGCTTATCGAGAGGCTGGAAGGCTGCGTCGATGCACTGCTCCCGCGCGAAGTCGTGATTGTGTGGAACGAGGCCGTTCATTCGGCTTCCTCCTGCTCGGTCAACTTGATCTTGAGCGGCACCGGCCCCGACGGGCCCTGGGGGAACTGGCTCTGGATGAATTTCCATCTTGCAAGGATAGGTACCGCCCACAGATGCGAACGCTTCCACTCACGATCATCGAGAAGCGCGGTGGCGAGCGATTGCGGAAAGTCCGCCGGGATCCATTCGCGCCCGTCGATTGAAGCGGAGGACATCGTTTTCTTGAGCGGCCCCGAATTGTAGACCCAACGCTTTGACCGTTCGAATTCGTGAACAAAGAGCTTCGTATAGTGACCCTTCGCCTCGGGGTCGGTGTGGTGAACAGTGAACAGGAAAGGTCCGGCCCCCCTGGTCCCCGTGTTCCACTTCGCTTCATGTTCCCACTTCTCCTTGTAGAGCCCGAAGAGCCAACCGAAGATCCTGTCCCCGGGCTTGAGGGCCTCGATCTTGGTCAGGGTGTCGAATTGGACGTGGTTCCGGCTGTCCGTGATTCCGTTTGAAAAGTCGTTTATGAGCCGAAGATAGCGGGCGTTCGTGTCCGGATCGAAGATGTCGGTGCCCGGAGGAATGCTGAGGAGCCCCTTGGTGTCGATGATCCCCTGAAGCAGGAGGGCAAAGGGCATCATGGCCCGCTGCCGGGCCCTGGATGACTCGAGCGCGGACTTGCGGATGTGAACGTCCAGTTCGGGCGTGTACTGCTCGCTGTCCAGAAAACCCTGGAGCGTCGCGAACTTGATCGAGTCCTTCCATAGGACATAGACCGGCTCCGCTTCCTCGGCGGGGTTCTTCGGCTTCTCGCCATCCTTGTGGTGGAACGAACTCCTGAAGGAGTCGGACTTGTCGGCGGTCGCCCAATGCCGCTTCCAGATGTGCTCCTGAATCAGCGTGACGATCTCCGGCACGTCGTCGCCCGCGGGGAAGACGCGCTCCTCAAACTGGATGTCGGTCGAAAAGCGCCAGAGGTTCTCTCCGTCACGGATCCAAACCAGCGTCTCCATGTTGAAGTGGTTGTGGTAGGCGGCCTCGATGGCCCCCATCTGCCGGTCGTAGCTCTTCTCCTTGCGGCAGATCCGGGTTACCAAGATGCACTTGGCGAGCGGCATCAGCTTCTTCCACCGGCTCTTGCGCACCAGCCATTCGTCCAACCGCTTCATGTCGCGGTGGTCGATGTCGAGCATGTTGGCGATGAGCCCGATCTCCTCCTCAAGGTAGAGCCTCGACTGAAAGATGCTGTAAGGCTCGGAAGCCGGGGCACGATCGCCATGGAGGAGCGCCTCCAAGTGGTTCGTCCCGTTGCAGTAGGCCGTCATTAGACCCATGCCCTCCTTGAACTGCGCCAGCTTGCCGCCCATCTCCTCCATTGCATCTGACATGCGCATCGAAGTTCCGATGCCCGCCAACTGGCCCTGCATGAAGCGGAGCTGTACGGCGCTGCGGTTCCGCGGGGTGAAGGAAAGAGCCATTCTGCCGGCTGGGCTTGCTCCCATGGGCATCCCGGACCCGTCGGTCAGGAGTCCTGCGATCTCGGGGACCTGGTAGTCTGCGATCTTCGAGACGTGGATCTCCTCTAGGAGCCCTACACAGGTGCCGTCTCCGATGTGCGGCCAATGGTCGGGCTGCGCATCCGGGTACTTGCTCTTATACTCCTTGATGTTCGCGAGGGCCTTGGGGTCGTCGGTCCAGACCTGGACCACCTCCTCGTCGATAACGCCATCGAGCGAAACACCCGGAACAAAGACACCCCTGAATCTTCCTGTCAGGATAGCCGGGAACGGATGCCCCATGAACAGGGCCCGAAGGGCAACGTCCCTGCAGGGATATCGTCCCTTAAACTGGCCCCACTGATAGAGGTATTGGCTATCGTACGGGTCCGGACCGAGACTGTAGTGGAAGGAAGTCACGTGCGGGCATCCCTCAGGCGATTGCGCTCCGCTCGCTCGTCGCGGGCCGTTTGAACGTGTGCCATGATTTCGAGGAGATCGGCCTCGACAGAGTTCAGCTTGGCGTACATCGCCCTGCGCTCATCGACTGCCTTATTCCAGACACCGGGCCCTTGAACGTAATAGTCGCGGGAGTTGAACTCAACCGCCTCCAATTTTGTGCGCGCCTCGATTACGGCCTGGCGGGCCTCTTCATAGCCCTCAAAGAGCATGTCTGCGCTAGTGCCGTTTAGGTGGATCGTGGGGAGAATCATGGGCAAAGAATACGTTCGGTCTGGGCGTCACTTCGGGCTTTCGCACAGCGCCAGCGCCGCCTGCGCCTGCGTGCGCATGGACTCAGCGATCTTGCACCCTTTCATGGCCGGCCCGGACAGTCCCTCCGGAAGCGCCTCCAATGCCTCGATGATTGAGGCCGCCTGTGCCACCTGCCCCTCCAGGGAGGTCTTGAGGGCGTCCACCGCGGCGAGCACAAAGCCTCTCTTTTCGGCAGCCTCAACCGTACTCCCGAAATTAACCGGAAGGGAAACCCGGGCAATCAGCACCTCTCCCTGCAAAATCTCGCCACCAATCCAATAGGGGTTGCCGGGATTGACCGGATCCGGGACAAATTTCCATGGAAGATTCATAGGGAAAATGCTCGATGCTGGGCCCGGTTAGCCGACCTATTCGATCTCGACCGCGGTGTTGACGTAATCGAGGACCTCCAAGCCAGCGGCCTTCATATCGGGCCCCGTGGAGACATCGGTGTAGGTCGATCCCTTGCCGCCGTGGTCCTTCTCGAACGCCAGAACCGGCTTGTAGATATTGCCTGCCTCGTCCTGAAGCCCGCAAACGATCCCCGAGGGGGCAACATAGGGCTTTAGACCCGTGGCGAGCACAGAGACTTCGAGACTAACGGTGGTCGAGATTCGATTGGAGTTGGGCATTGTACCGGAGAGATACGGGCTGCTAGGCGGCCTCGAAGCCCGAGAAGCTGTCCTGGACCGCCGGGACCGCGGCGGTCTTCACCCTGGCAGCCCATACCTCATCAGCCTCCCCCAGCAGCCTTGGCGCCGGAGCCTGAACAGGAACTGGCGCAGGCGGGGTCAATTCCGCGAAAAGGGCAGGGGATATCTGGGCCTCGTACTTCCCGAGCATCCGCTGGGCTAGGGAGGCCTGCTTGTCGCTCAATTCGGGCACCAAGGACAGCTTCTGGCCTATGTAGGCATCCACTCCGCTGAATCCGACCCATTCCTGGGTAACGGCCGCGACCACCTTGCGGAGAACGGTCAAGATCCGCAGTCGCTCCTCGGGCTTGAAAGCGGAGGGGACCAACCCGCCCACCGCCGCCCGCTTCCTGTCGGCAGCTGACTGGGCCTCGTTGCCTTGCGTTACCGCTATCGCCTCCGGCATATCCAAGGCCTGCGCCAGGATCTCCTGTTTACGGAAGATCTCCTTAATCATCTGAACATCAATCGAGCCCTCTAGGACAAGGTGCTCGACGAAGACGGAATTGCGCTGTCCGTTGCGGTGCGCGCGGTCCTCAGCCTGGCTCAGCTTCCCCGGATCCCATGGGAATTCGACAAAGATGACATGGTCGGCGGCCGTAAGGGTTAGCCCGACACCCGCGGCGATCAGGTTCCCAAAGAAGAACTGGATTGATGTCGAAGTCTGGAACCGATCCACGGCCTCCTGCTTCTTCTTGGGGGTCATATCCCCTACGAAGCACACGCTCCGGTCCTTGAAGGCCGTGTAGAGCTGGTCAATCACATCCTTGTGGTGGGCAAAGATGATTGTCTTGTGGGTCGGATCGGTATCGACGATCCGCTCGAGGTATTCGATCACCGCGGGCACCTTGCGCAGGGTGGTCTCGTGACGGGCTATCGCGATTTCATCGAAGGCGTAGTCGACCGTCCTCTTAAGCCGCTTCACGTCGGCCTCATACTCAGTCCCCTCCTTCTTTTCCACCGCCTCCAGACGCTCCAATTCGGCTTTGCGCGCCTCGTACTCGGCGTAGCAGGACTGCTCCTTGGCCACGACCTCTCCGTCCCCGTCCACGGTAAGGGCGACCATGCATCGGCGCTTTGGCGGAAGATCCTTCAAAACGTCGCACTTTTTGCGGCGGACCATGATCGAGGCGCGTAGCTTTTGCTGTAGCTCGGCCATGTTTGACGATCCGTCGAAGTCCCAAGCCTTCGTCTTCCTCCCGGGAATCTTCTTCAACTTGGCGTTGCAGTAACGCTTAGCGAAGGGCAAGAAGTACGGGAACAAGTCCGGGGCTAGGGCGTGGATAAGGGGGAATATCTCCTTCGGACGGTTTTCGATGGGAGTCCCGGTCGCGAAGATGCGGCGTTTGGCCGTGATGGGGAGGATGAGGGAAAGGGCCTTCTCCTCCTCCGTCTTTGCCTTGGGGTCGACCCATCCGAGGATTTGCTTGGTCCTCTGGGCATCCGGATTCTTAAGGTAGTGAGCCTCGTCGACGATCACCAGGTCCCAGAGTTCGGCCTTGAGGCGGGCTATCTGGCTCTGTGCGGCCTCGTAGGAGAGGATGTTAATCGAGTCGTCCGGAAACTTCTTGGGACCGCCAACACCCACCGTGAGGTCCTCGCGGACAAGCCACATCTTAAGCTCCCGCTTCCAGTTGATCTTGAGGTTGGCCGGGCAGATGATGAGCACCCTCTTGATTTCCGGGCAGATATTGATGATTCCGATGCTCTGGGGGGTCTTGCCTAGGCCCATTTCGTCCGCCAGTAGGACCCCGCTCCTGTCCTTCATGTAATCGACACCAGCCCGTTGGTACCCGTAGAAGGCGAGGCCGAAGGGGCAGGGGACCTGGAGTTCGGAGTGTTCCGCCGCCGAAGCCTCGATCTGCCGGTTCATGACATAGACCTCCTCAGCCGTCAGGGAGCGCCACTTTTGGAGGTAAGGGACTCCCTTGAATACAGTGACCGAGTAGCCAAACCGCTTTATGGCCCCCGGGACCTTAAGCATAAGCTCTCGAACCGCGGGGGTAACCTCAACCTTGGTGACTATCCGAACGCCAAACGGAGTATTGACCTGGCGCGGGGGTCCCCAGGGCAGTTCGGCAAAGCTTTGTTCGGCGTTTAGCATCGTGTCGTACAGGCAGAGTATGGCACGGGAGAGATACGGCTGGCCGCGGTTCCGTTCCGGACGCCCCTAGCTGGTAGCTCTACCGGGCGGCTCCCCCTGAGGACGGGAGGGATGCCCTGCCAACCCTCGATACCCCCGAAGGGAATTGTAAAATCGCCATGTGCTAGGATCAGGGCATGACTCCCGTATCCGACTACGCCCGGTATCTCGAAATCCCCTCCTCGAACAATGGACTCAAGATACTGGACAAGATCGTCAGGAAGGCGGCAGAGGCCGATGCCACCGAGGTCTACCTCAGGAAGGGGTACCCGATTTCATTTCTTGCAAAGGGGTCAGTCCAGCACGCCATCAACTGGGACATGGGAGAGAAGGGAATCATTTCGGACGGGGATTTCATGCTGGTCATGCTCTTTGTCACGAATCCCGAAACAAAGGAGATGGTGTGGCCGTCGAAGCAGCCGCTTCCGGCAAACAGCTTCACGCGGGTCTTCCGGTTCGAGAAGAACCAGCTCCGCCTCCAGTATTCGCCCTACCAGCATCCGCCCCAGCTGACGCTGCGCGTCCAGCCCCTGGCCCCTTACCCGATCGAAGCATACCTGCCGTACTCCCCGTCCCTGATCGATTCCCTCGACCTGGCAAAGAGCTCGGGGCTGTACCTCGTGGCGGGCCCGGTGGGTTCAGGCAAGACAAGCCTCGCCTCCAGTATCACGCAGATGTGGGCCAAGAGCGGCAACCACATCGCGATGCTTGCGGATCCGATCGAGTACTATATCGCCCCCGAAACCCACCTGGTCTCGACGTGGGAATGCTCCCTGACCACGGCCGGCCAGCGCGAGGGGACTCCTTTTGTGGACGCAATTATTCCTGACCTCCTGCGCTCCAAGGTGGCTGCTTATTACGTCTCCGAGGTGCGCGAGGCCGCTAGTGTCAGCGCAGTGCTGGAACTCTCCCGTTCCCGGGAGCCCGTCATAACGACTTTTCACGCGGCTTCGATCGCCGATGCAGTTGTCAGCTTCATGTCGTTGGCCGACCGGATCCTTGGCCATGACCGAGCCCGGATCATGACAGGGCAGATGCTCGAGGGCGTCTTCTACGTGAACGTGGTCTATGGCACGAGTAAGTACGTCCCCGTGATCGAGTTCCTCCCTTTCCAGAAGTGTCCCCCTATCCTTAAGGCTCTCGAGAGCGGCACAACCCGGCAGATTGCCGATGCCGTAAACGCCGAGATTGAAAAGAACACAGCCCAGGGCGGCACAGCCATCGGCCGAAAGCTCGCGATCGATAACGCCAAGCGGCTAGGCCTGGCTGAGCTTGCCGCCTCGGCCGCCCTGCCACCTGCGACGCAGGTCTAGCCCTACAGGCTCAAGGGAGCCCCTCCCCCCATCGGTTATTTAGCGATTGATCTCGCTTCACTAGGCAATCAAAGGAGTCTCTATACCTTCGGAACCATCACATGCTCATCGCTTTCATAGAAGATCAGACCCTGTTTCGGCAATTTCTGGCGAAATTTCTACGAGAGAAAATGCCGACCGCCGAGATTGCAGAGTATGCCGCCCTCGCTGACATCAAGCCCGAGGTCATCAGGAAGGCTGACGTCCTAATCCTGGACATCATGCTGCCTGACGGGAACGGGCTGGATTGGCTCGAGGAGCTAGAAAACCCTCCCCCGACGGTCATCCTCTCCACGGCCGACACGGACTTCATACTCCATAAGGCGTTCAAGGGCCGGGCCCAAGCCTTTGTCCATAAGGCCGAGAGCATGGATGTACTGATGTTCGCCATCAAATCTGTGCAAGAAGGGAGAGGGTATTTATCCCCAAAGATCCAGCAGCTGAGGGCAAAACTCCAAACCGATCCTGTCGCGTTCCCGAAAATCCTAAACGACCAAGAAATCGAAGTGCTCAAGCTCTTTTCAGAGGGGTTGTCGGATTCCGAAAGCGCGAGCTACCTCGGGTTGAAGGTGAGTTCCGTCATCGAGAGCCGACAATCGATCATGGCCAAAACCGACACCGTCGACCAGTCAGGACTCCTCCGCTATGCCGCGAAGCATGGTTTCGTGGAGCTAGCCAGCTAGGCGGCCACGCAGCCAAGGAATTCAGGCAGGAAGGAGACTGTGCGAAGCCTGGACACATCTTCCTTCGAGAAGAGCATCCAATTGCCGCACTTGTCCGGCTCGGCCGGACGCGGGACCTCGGAATCATCGAGGACCACGCTGAATCCGTAAATCGAGTACGAGTGCCCGGGGACATCCTTCATCCCGAGAGGGACGAACCGCTCGAGGGGGATATGGAGCCCTGTCTCCTCGAAAAGTTCACGCTGGGCGCCGTCCCGCGGGGCTTCACCCATCTCGAGCTTGCCACCCGGGCCCTGCCAGAGACCGTTACCCTTCCGCCGGCCAAGATAGACCAGGGAGCCCCGCAGAAGGAGGGTCGAAGCCACTCGAAAGTTCTGAGGGATGCTCATGGAGGAGAGATACGAAACCCGACCACCCGCAGG
>Ga0302320_10005688_pt1 | contig 27896 bp, 26 predicted proteins | sample Bog_T0_3_FD_202130 | JGI IMG/M metagenome (GOLD analysis project Ga0302320, IMG submission 202130) | Peat permafrost microbial communities from Stordalen Mire near Abisko, Sweden - Bog_T0_3 | ecosystem: Environmental > Terrestrial > Soil > Wetlands > Peat | place: Sweden: Abisko, Stordalen Mire...
GCCGATGTGCGAGGCGATCACCTTCTTGACCCGGTGGCTGGCCACCAGGAGGCCGACCCCGGTGTCCACCAGGGCGGTGTCGTTGCCGATGAGGGTGAGGTCCTTCACCCCCGAATCCAGCAGTTCACGGACGATGCCGGCGGGGGTTCCGATGCCCATGAAACCGCCGAAGAGGATGCTCATGCCGTCGCGGAAATGCGACCGCAGTTCTGGATAGGTGATCCGTTTGCAGGGGACGCTCATGGGCCTGGCTCCTTGGGCTGGATGTGGCTTTCAGCAGGACGGAGCAGGAACCGTGCCGGTTTTTAATTTATTGTCATTAGATAACTTGACCTCACCGGAGGAATCTCCCGGTGCGCAATTTCATTCACAGCTGGCCCCGGCATTTGCGCAGTCGCCGTCCTCCAGGTTGAACTCGTGCAGCTTGTAGAGCAGGGCGCGGCGGCTGATGCCCAGCTCGCCGGCGGTGTGCGAACGGTTGCCCTGGTTCCGTTCCAGCGCCTGGATGATGGCCTTGGTCTCGAACTCCCGCACCAGTTCCTTGAGGGTCCTCGGCCCGGCCCCGTCCTGGGCGTGGCGGGAGGCGTGGACGATGGGCAGCGGCAGGTCCTCGGCGAAGATGGTGGCGCCGGTGCTCATGACCACCGCACGCTCCACCGCGTTCGCCAGCTCCCGGACGTTGCCCGGCCAGCCGTAGCGCTGCATGATCGCCAGGGCGTGGTCGTCGATGCCGTCGATCTCGCGGCCGTGCTCGGTGGTGAACTTGCGCAGGAAATGGGAGACCAGCGGGAGGATGTCGGCGGGACGCTGGCGCAGGGGCGGCACCGGCAGGTTGACCACGTTGAGCCGGTAGTAGAGGTCGGCGCGGAAGGTGCCCGCGGCCACCATGTCCTCAAGGTTCCGGTTGGTGGCCGCCACCACCCGCACATCCACCCCGATGGTCTTGTTGCCGCCCACCCGCTCGAATTCGCGGTCCTGGAGCACGCGCAGCAGCTTGACCTGGAGGGCGAGGGGCAGCTCGCCCACCTCGTCCAGGAAGATGGTCCCGCCGTCGGCGTGCTCGAACCGGCCGGTGCGGCGGGCCACGGCGCCGGTGAACGCGCCCTTCTCGTGGCCGAACAGTTCGCTCTCCAGCAGCCCCTCGGGGATGGCGCCGCAGTTGACCTTGACGAAGTTCCGCTCGGCGCGCGGGCTGTGGTGGTGCAGCGAGCGGGCCAGGAGCTCCTTGCCGACCCCGCTCTCGCCGTGGATGACCACCGTGGCGCTGCTGGCGGCGATGCGCACCACCGAATCGCACAGGGCCAGCATGACCGGGTCCCGGGTGATGATGCGGCCGAAGCGGAAGCCCTCCGACAGCTCCTGCTTGAGGATGCCGATCTCGCGGTGCATCTCGCGGATCTGGTAGGCCCGGTTCACCAGCAGGCTGATCTCCGCCAGGTCGAAGGGCTTGATGACGAAATCGAAGACCCCGCTCTTGATGGCCTGCACCGCCGTCTCCAGGTCGGCGTAGGCGGTCATCAGGATGACCGCCGCGCCCGGGCGCAGCTCCAGCATGGCCCGCATGGCCTCGATGCCCGACAGGCCCGGCATCCGGATGTCCATGAGGACGATGTCCGGCGAGGCGGAGCGGAACAGCTCCAGGCCTTCCGCGCCGTCGCTGGCGGTCCCGGTCTGGAACCCCTCCCGGGCCAGCACGGCCGCCAGCAGGCGGCGGATGCTCTCGTCGTCGTCCACGATCAGGATCTGGTAGTCGGCTTTCATGGGTTCGCCTCGTCGGGAAGGCAGGGCAGGATCAGGGTGATGGAGGTGCCTTCGCCCTCGGCGCTGGCCACGATGATCCGGCCCTTGTGGTCCTCGATGATGCGCCGGGCGACGGCCATGCCCAGCCCGGTCCCGGTGGGCTTGGTGGAGAAGAACGGATCGAAGATCCGCTCGCGCACCTCGGCGGGGATGCCGCAGCCGGTGTCGCGCACCCGGACGCTGACCTCGCCGGCCCCGTGCCGCGCGGTGGTGATGGTGACCGTGCCGGGCCCGGTGATGGCCTGGGAGGCGTTGACCAGGACATTGAGCAGCACCTGCTTGATCTGGCCCCGGTCCACCTCGGCCAGGGGCAGGGCGGCCAGCTCGGTGACGAAGGTGATCCGGCCCTTGCCGGCGCTGTCGCGGGCCAGGAACAGCGTCTCCTCCACCAGCTGGTTCAGGCTGGCGGCCTCCAGGTTCAGCGGGTGCCGGCGGACCAGGCTGAGCAGCTCGGAGATGATCCGGTTCATGCCGTCCACCTCGCGGATGATGATGTCGCCATACTCCCGCCATTCCCGGGGGTCGGTGGAGCCCTGCAGGAACTGGACGAAGCCGCGGATGGAGGTGAGCGGGGTGCGCAGTTCGTGAGCGATGCCGGAGGCCACCTCGCCCACCGCGGCCAGCCGGTCCGCCCGGGCCACCTGCTGGCGCAGCGAGCGGGTCTCGCTGATGTCGCGGATGATGACCACCACGCCCAGGGAGTGGCCGCGCCCGTCGAACAGCGGGCTGCTGCTGGCCAGGATGTGGGGGGTCTGGTGCGGCAGCAGGAAGTCGAACTCCACCCCCCGGTACTCCCGGCCGCGCTCCAGGGTGTCCAGCAGCAGGTTGGAGAAGCTGGGATCGTCCAGGAACAGCCTCAGGTAGGGCTGGCCCACCACCTCGCCGGCCTGGCAGCGGAACAGGTCGCAGCCTGCCGGGTTGATGTAGGAGATCCGGTTCCCGGAGTCCACCGTGACCACGCAGTCGGACAGGCTGTCCAGGATGTTGCGGTGCATGGACTGGGTCTCCAGCAGCACCCGGGCCAGCTTGTTGATGGCCTCGGCGATCTCCCCGATCTCGCCCCGGATGGGCGGGATGGTCTGCTTCAGGTCGAAGCCCAGGCCCAGCAGGCCCTGCTTGACCTTCTCCATGTTGCTGGTCAGCTGCCTGATCACGAAGAACACCACGGCCAGGGAGAGGGCGAAGCCGAGGATGGTCATGGTGCGGACCGCGCCGCGCATGGCGCTGGCCTGGCGGTCGATGGCGTCCAGCATCTCGTTGGCCCAGATGTAGCCCACCACCCGGCCGCCCTCGTGGATGGGCAGCATGGCGTTCATGATGTCGCCGCGCACCTGGCCGCCGCTCACCGTCATGGGCAGGCCGCTGGCCATGACTTTCCAGCCGGGGTGCTCGCGGGGGATGGTCATGCCCACCGTCTTGTCGTACTGGCCGCTGGGGCCATAGGTGATCATCGCGTTCAGGCCCAGGTTGAAGTAGCCCACGCCGATCCCCGGGAAGGCCCGGGCAACCTGGTCCGTGTATTCGCGCAGGCGGGCGTTGAGGAAGCGGATCTGGCCGTCCCGGTCATCGGCCGGGGCCGGGCAGGTGGCCAGCAGGCCGCGGTAGCCGCCCTGGTCCTGGAGGTGCTGGGCCAGCAGGGCGTCCACCCCCTGCAGGTGCACCCGCTTCTCGGCCACGATGGCCTCGAGCCCCCTGAGCCTGAGCACGTAGCCGGTGGCCACGATGGGCAGGCCCACCACTGGCAGGAGCACGAGCATCAGCTGCGTGCGCAGCGTCGGCGGCAAAAAAGGACGGAGAAGACTGAACACCCGCGATTCCCGTTCTTCAAGATGGATGACATCAGGCTAACATTCCGTCACTTGCCCTACAATGCTTTCAGCCCCGTTCCATGCACGAAAGGTCTTTAATGAACAAGTTGTTGCTGGTGTTCATCGGCGGAGGGATCGGCACGATCGTGCGCTACGGCACCGCCCTGGCGGCGGGGAAGGTTTTCGGCACCGGGTTTCCCTGGGGCACGCTGATGGTCAACCTGGGCGGGTGCTTCCTGATCGGCATCGTCCTGGCCCTGGCCGAAAAGACCAGCCTGGTGCAGCCCGCCACCCGGCTGTTCTTCGTGACCGGGTTCCTGGGCGGGCTCACCACCTTCTCCAGCTACGCCATGGAAAGCGTCATGGCGTTCCGCAGCGGCCTGGGCCTGGCCCTGGCCAACATCGCGCTCAACAACCTGGTCGGCCTGGCGCTGGTGGTGGCCGGGCTCAAACTGACGGAACAGCTTCTCTGATCCCGGGGGCCGGACATGCCGCTGACCTACACGCTCGCCCGCATCTTCACCAGCGAAGAGTCCCGGCACAAGGGCCGGCCGCTGTACCAGGAGATCATCGACCTGGTGAGCCGGCAGAAGATCTCCGCCCGCTGCCAGGTCACCAAGGGCATCGCCGGATGCTACGAGAACGGCGAGGTGGCCACCTTCGGCATCGAGGCGCTGTCGTCCAACATGCCGCTGGAGATCATCGTCATCATGCCCAGCCAGGAGAGCGCGCGCCTGCTGCCGCTGCTGGAGGAGATGGTGGACGAGGGCATCATGACGGTGGAGGACAAGGACGTCCACTGGCACAAGTGCCGCCGGCAGATGATCCCGCGCCAGGTGCGGGTGGCCGACGTGATGACCCGCGATCCGCAGTCGCTGCTGGCGGACGCCCCGGCATCCGACGCCCTGCGCATCCTGCTCGGGTCCCGCTTCCACGGCATCCCGGTGGTGGACCGGCAGCACCGGCCGGTGGGCATGGCCACCCACGGCGACCTGCTCCGGCACACGGCCCTGCCGGTGAAGGTGGGCCTGTTCCGCAACTTCGACTCCTCCCACTTCGCGGAGATGGAGCAGGTGCTCGGCGCCCTGCGCATGGCGGACATCATGACCCGGCCCGTGGTGGTGGTGCGGGAGGACCGGCTGCTGGGCCAGGCGGTGGACCTCATGCTGGACCAGGACCTCAAGCGCCTGCCCGTGGTGGACGAGGACGGCAGCCTCACCGGGATCCTCTCCCGGCTGGACGTGTTCAAGACCATCATGGACCGCAACCCGGACTGGGCGACCTTCGACCGGGGCGGGGTCCAGCTTCAGGAAGCGACCGTGGCCCGGGACGCCATGCGCCTGGACACCCCGGTCCTGGGCCCCGAAGCTCCGGTGTGGGAGGCCATCCAGGTGATCGATTCCACCAGCATCAACCGGGTGGCGGTGGTGGATCCGGACGGCAGGCTGCTGGGCCTGGTCTCGGACAAGGTCCTCATGGCGGCCTTCTCCGCGCACAAGGGCGGCTTCCTGGACCTGCTGGCCAACAAGCTCTCGTTCACGGCCATGGCCCGCAAGCACGTGGAGCTGCTCAAGGCCCTGCGCGCCCGGACGGTGGGCGAGATCATGCTCACGGAGGTCTTCTCGGTGCGCGAGGACGCCCTCATCGAAGGCGCCCTGCAGCTGATGGTGGACAAGCGGCTCAAGCGTGTCCCGGTCCTGGACGAACAGGGGCGCTTCCTGGGGATGCTCACCCGGGATTCGCTCCTGCGGGCCATCAAGCCCCACTGACCAGCTTGTGCTTCAGTCAGGGCTTCACCGGAGGCCAGATCCCCCGCAGGTAGGCCAGGGACTCGCGCATCAGGTCGGGCGCAAGGGTCTTCATGACTTCGACCGATACCGTTTCGTCATAACCGATGATGCGGAGCTGCTCCGCGAAGGAAGCGTAGTCGTAGCTCCCCGAGCCGGGGTGGGTTCGCCCGGTGTCAGCCGTCTGGACGTGGCAGATCCATTCGCCGAACCGTGAAATGTCGGTCAACGGCGTGGCCTCCTCATCCAGATGATAGAAGTCGACCATCACCTTGATCCCTGGGCGGTCCACCTCCCTGGCATAGCCGACAGCTTCGTCGAGGAACCGGATGATATTCGCCTCCTTGATGTTCTGCGGCTCGATGGCGACAACGGTTCCAGATCCCTCGAAGGCATCGGCCGTCCAGGTGAAGGCGGCGACGAGCTGGTCGTGCGCGACCTGGCGGCTCCAGCCCTCGGGCACGTTTCGCGACCAGGCGGCGCCGAACACTGCCGCCCGCGCACCGGCCGCGTGGCAGACCTCGGCGGCCCGACCGAGATAGGCTTTGACGAGGGCCTCGTCGACGTCCGGGCCTGTGACACGGATCGAGGCCGGCATGAAAGATTGCAGCACTGCCGTCGGAATCGCTGTGGACGCGACGCATCGTTTTGCGGCCTGGGTCCCATCAGGCCCCGTGAGGTCGAATCCGGCAAGCGGCAGCTCCACGTAGTCATAGCCCATGGAGGCCAGCAGCTCCGCCTGTTCCAGCGGCTCCTGGGTGCCCTTTACCAGGGGAAGCGCGTATCCGATCCGCATGTCAGGCCCTCTTGATTCGTTCCGATCCGTCCATTCTGGACCGGTTCGGAGAGGTCAGGAAGTTCCTCCAAAATTTCTTCATTTTCCCCCTAAAGTTTCCGGGTGCGGCAGCCGAAGAGGCGGGTATGGAAGCCGGAGCTATGCCTGGCCGTGCGACCTGACCTGTTGGAACGCCTGGGTCTTTTGTTTGGTGTTCTTCCCTGCCTCACGTAGAGGGGACTGCCCATGCCTGCTCATCCTTTGACCCGAATGTTCGGTGCCCTGGCCATCGCCCTGCTCACCGCCTGCGGCGGCGGGGGAGGCAATACCTTCGGGGTGTACGACACCCCGAAGTCGGATACCGGATACACGCTGGCAGTGCGCTGAACCTCACTTCCAACCTTCGGAGGCATTCCATGAACCGAATCACCACCGTCCTGTGTCTGCTCGGCGCCGCCGCCTTCCTGGGCTGCGGCGGCGGTTCCGCCGGCACCCAGAGCCTCGCCCCCGCGGCGGTGCGCACCTACCAGGCCACGGCCAGCGTGGGCGACTTCCTCACCATCAGCGTGGACCCCAACACCAGCACCATTGACTACACCAACCACACCAACGGCAGGACCGGGACGGTGGCCTACACGGTGGCCGCCGACGGCGCCTACGACATCACCACCCCCAACGGGGGCCTGGTCAAGGCCTACGAGATCCCCGGGTTCGCCCTGGTGGCGGACGCGGACAACACGGGGCCGGCGGGCAGCACCACCTCGCTGGTCACGGCCATCCTCAAGGCCCCCATCTCCTTGAGCTGGCTGGAGAACCAGACCTTCAACTACATGCAGTGGCGCACCAGCCAGGGCGGCATGCAGATCGGTTCGGTGAGCATCAACGGCTCGGGCAATACGACCACTTCCAGCTACTGGCCGTACGGCGCCATGCAGGTGGCGCTCAATGTGGGCCAGGCGCCTTCCGCCTGGAGCTTGAACAGGTTCCCGGCCACCGATTTCACGGTTGACGCCAGCGGCAACTTCCTCACCTTGACCAGCGGCCAGGGGACCGACACGATCTTCGCCACCGAGGGCGGCTTCTTCGTGGTGGACAACCCCAACGGCAGCATCATCAGCGTGCCCCAGGCCAGCTCCGGGGCCTTCGACCCGGCCAACGCCGGGACCTACAGCGCCCTCGCCTTCACCAAGACCGCCGCCATGGGCTCCGGCAGCGGCACGGAGACCGGGGCCGGGACCGTGGCCAGCTACACCCTGACCCTTTCCCCCGCGGGACTGCTCACGGTGACCAATGCCGTCGGGACCACGGTGACCACCAGCACCATCCAGCCGGTGGCCAGCGTCTCCTCCCTGATGGCCACGGGAACCGGGCAGCTGCCCCCGTGCCCGGGCCTCTTCACCTACGAGGTGACCATCGGCAACGTCAAGCAGGATGTCTACCTGGAGTTCATCAACCAGGCCGTCCTGTTCTGCTCCTACTCCTACGACACGTCCCAGGTCACCGGCAATCCCAGCTACACCTATTTCTACGGGGTCGCCTTGAAGCAGTAGGAGGTTTCCATGGGCCGGTCCGCCGCCTGGAAGAGCTTGTCCCTGGTTTTTGCCTGCCTGCTGGCCTGCGCCGCCCCGGGCCTGCGCGCCCAGGGCCGGCCGCCGGCCTCGGGCCACGGGATCATGCGTCCGGACCCGGCCGTCTTCCGGCGCTGGCAGTTCGAGCGCAGGCAGGCGCCGCAGGCATCCCATGCCAAGGCCGCGTCCGGGTTCCGGCCGGCTGACGCCCAGGCCCCGCCTGCCTCCTACACCCTGATCCAGAGCGTGCCCGCCTACACCGACCGCAACCAGGGAGACTGCGGCAGCTGCTGGGTGTGGGCCTCCACCGCCCTCGCCGAAGTTGCGCTCAGATCCCAGTACGGCATCCATGACCGGCTCTCGGTGCAGTACTTCCAGTCCAATGACCTGGTGGAGGCCGCCTGCTGGGGCGGCGACCTGACCGAATTCTGCGACTGGTACAACAACAACGCCCAGTCTCCGGCCAACCCCAATCCGGGCGTCCTGGTGCCCTGGTCCAACGCCAACGGGACCTACGTGGACGGGACCACGGCCTACTTCCAGATGGTCAGCCTGGTCCCCCCGGGCGGGGTGGGGCTCCAGCCGCGGTACTCCGGCCTCACCCTGGCCCACCAGACCCTGGACGTGTACGGTGCCTCGGTCTCCCAGGAACAGGCCATCGCCGACATCCAGGCCGCGCTGCTGAACCAGCAGGCGGTGGGCTTCTCCTTCTATACCAATTTCAGCGCTTCCGACGGCTTCGACGCCTTCTGGAGCAACCAGCCGGGAACGGCCACCTGGATCAACAACTACGAAGGCGTAACGGTGCCCTGGCCATACGATGGCTGGGGCGGGCACATGGTGACCATCGTGGGCTGGGACGCCACCGATCCGAACCCCGTGAACCAGTACTGGATTGTCCTGAACCAGTGGGGGACCACCCCGACCCGCCTGGACGAGTGCTTCCGGATGCCAATGTACATGAACTACGGGGCCACCTACACCATGGTGGACTCCTTTGGCAATTCCTACGTCTATGACTGCTACGGCTTCGAGACGCTCACCCTGTCCACCCCGTCCGGGGCGAGCCCCGCGGGTCCCGCGGCGCGGCCGGCCGGCGCGCTGCCGCTGCCCTCGGGTCCCGCCCTGGCCGGCGGCATCCTGACCCTCGCCCCGGCACTCACCGCCGGGTCACCCCCCTTCAGCTACCAGTGGCAGGTGGACCTGGGCAAGGGCCAGGGCCTCCAGGCCGTGGCCGGCGCCACCGGCGAGGCCCTGTGCCTGCCCAATGACGTGATTCCCGGCTACGGAGTCCTGGACGGCAGCTGGGACGGCGTCCAGGTGGCCCTGTCCATCACCAACGGCAGCGGGACCTCGGTCCTCGGCCCGGTCTCGGTCCACGTGGCGGGCAGCGTCCAGAATCCCGACAGCGGCTTCGAAAGCGGCCCCCTCTCCGGCCAGTGGGCCTGGAACGACACGGTGGACAGCGACCCCATCGTCCAGTACCAGCCCACCCACGGAGGAACCTACGCGGCCTCGCTCACCGGCCAGGGCTTCCCGGCCGGCAGCTCCGGGACGCTCAAGTCCGCCCTGGTCACTCTGCCCGCGGACAGGATGGTCCCCGTGGTGGTCACCTACTTCCTCTGCCTGTCCAGCCAGGAATGGCAGCCGCTGGTGCGGGCCACCTGCACCCTGCAGGTGGTGGACGCCGCCGGCAACGTTCTCCAGGTGCTCAAGACCCACACCGACATGGATGTGGACCACCTGTCCTACCTGCCGGAGAGTTTCGACATCACCGCCCTGAACCAGGGGGGCACCCGGGTCGCCCTGCAGGCGGTCTGGTCCGACCCGGACGGCCTCAGCCTGTTCCTGCTGGACGACGCCCAGATCATCACCGGCGCCAGCGACGTGGTCCGGCCCACCGTGACCGGCTTCACCCCCGCCGCCGCCATCGGCGCCCCGGTGACCATCACCGGCACCCACCTCACCGGGGCCAGCCTGGTGGTGTTCGGCCGCGACCACGCCCAGCAATGGACCGTGGACAGCGACACCCAGATCACCGCCGTGGTGCCCTACAGCGCCGCCACCGGCCCCATCACGGTCACGACCCCGGCCGGCACCGCCTCCAGCGGCGCCACCTTCTACGTGGCGCCCCTGTTCATCACCGATCCCGACTGCCTGGGCTACGATTTCAACTACGGCATACTCAATGAGATGAGTCCCTCCTTCGGCGCGCCGGGGGACGTCGTCCAGCTCATCGGCTTCAACTTCACCGGCGCCACCAGCGTCACTTTCGGCGGCGTCCCCGCGACCCAGTTCACCGTGGTCAGCAGTTCCCAGGTCAACGCGACGGTGCCCGTCGGGGCCCGGAGCGACGCCGTCGAAGTCATCGCCCCGGGCGGGACGGCAAGATCCAACGGCGCCTTCACGGTCGGGACCGCGGCGGCCCCCAGCCTGGCCCTGGCCGCCCCTGCCGCCGCCAATCCGGAAGCCACCGTCACCCTCACCGGCACCGGCCTGGCCACCGTCAACAAGGTCACCTTCAACGGGGTGTCGGCGTCGTCCTTCCTCGTGACCAACGACACCACCCTCGCCGCCGTAGTGCCCTTCGGCGCCGGCAGCGGTCCCGTCGCGGTGAGCAACCCGGCCGGCACAGCCTCCATCGCGTTCACGGTCCTGCCGCCGGCCATCAGCAGCATCAGCTCCAGCGGGACCACCTACCCGGGCACCGCCATCAGCATCCACGGCACCGGCTTCCTGGATGCCGGCGGCCTGACCATCGACGGCATGCCCGTGTCCTTCAACATCGTCAGCAACGCCCTGGTCAACGCGGTCATCCCCCCGGGCATCCGTCCCCTGGCGGCGGTGCCCGTGCTCCTGACCAGCGCGGAAGGGGCCAGCGCTCCGTTCATGCTCAACGTCTATGTGCCGGCCCCGGTCTGCTCCAGCCTCGCCCCGGGTTCGGGCCCGGCGGGCACGGTGGTCACCTGCACCGGCCAGTATTTCACCCATGCCCAGGAGGTCGCCATCGGCGGCGTGGGCGTCGCCTCGTTCCAGGTGCTCAGCGACACCGTGCTCAGCTTCGTGGTGCCGGCCGGCGCGGTGACCGGAACCGTGCTGATCAACAGTCCCTTCGGCAGCGGGACCTCCGCGACCCCCTTCACGGTCCAGGCGGCGACGGTGCAGGTGGCCATCGTCCAGGGGCCGGACAACCTGCTGGAAGGGACCACCTACGGCTTTTCCGCCACCGTCACCGGCGCGGCGGTGACCACCGTCACCTGGTCCGTCCTGGAGGGAGCCGCGGGCGGCGCCATCGACCCCGCCGGCCTCTACACCGCCCCCGCCGCCCCGGGGACATACCATGTGGTGGCCACCAGCACGGCCGACCCCGCCGCTTTCGCCACCTTCCTGGTGCCGGTCCACTCCGCCTGCCTGAATCCCGGGAGCGGCGCCGGCGCGGCTCCGACCGTCATCGACCTGGCCTACTTCGTCACCGCGCTGGGTTCCAAGGTGGGGGACGCCAAATACCTCGCCCTGGCCGATCTGAACGGCGACGGCGTCATCGACGATGCTGACCTCACCCTGTTCCTCGCTGCCTTCTGAGGGCCCGACCATGCACCAGGGAAACCTGACCATCCTCCGCGCCGCCTGTTCCGGTCTGGCGCTGCTCGTCCTGGGCGGGTGCGGGGGCGGGGGAGGGTCCTCCGCCTCCGCCCCCGCGGCCTACGCGAGCGTCCTCTCCTACAGCAACCCCCCCCTGGGCGGGTATTCCCTCCAGGCGGAACCGGCCAGCAACCACACCGCCCACCTGGTGCTGGACCTGGTCGGCCCGGCCGGGACCGTGGCCCGGGGGGTCTCCTTCTTCCTGACCGCCGATCCGGCCATGGTCGCATGGTCGCCGCAGGGCTCCGCCTATGCCGTCCCGGGCACCGCGTTCAGCCTCGGCCCGGCGCCCCAGGCCTTCGTCGCCAAGGCCGCGGCCGGGAATCTCCAGGTGGGCATCTTCCAGAAGTCCGGAGCGGCCACCTACGGTTCCGCGCCCCTGGTGCAGGTGGCCCTGGACCTGAAGGCCGGCGTGGTGCTCCCGGGCAGCACCGTCGCGCTGGGGCCTTCCGCCGGCCTGGGGCCGGTGTTAGTGGACGCGAACGGCGCCGTCCAGCCCTTCCCGGCTGCCATCGCCGTGGGCGCCCTGACGGCGGAATAGGTTCAGCCGCCCACCATGGCGGCGGTCCCGTGCACCATCTGGCGGATCATGGGCAGGTCCAGGAAGTCGTGGGGGAAGCCCAGGGGGACTGCGCTGACCGCCTCCAGCCGGGCTTCCTGCGCGGCGTCCAGCATGCAGTCCAGGCTGCCCAGGTTGTCCTGGAGCTGGTCCAGGTTCCTGGCCCCGATGATGGGGATCACCGCGTTCCCGGGGCGCCGCAGCAGCCAGGCCAGGGCCACCTGGGCGGGGGTCCGGCCCAGCTCCCCGGCGATGGCGCTGACGGTCCCGGCGATGGCCAGGTTGCGTTCGGTGAGGAACAGGTCGCCCCAGCCGCCTTCGCTGTAGCGGGTGTCCTTGGGGCGGGCCTGGCCGGGCCGGTACTTGCCTGACAGGACCCCGCCGCCCAGGGGGCTCCAGGCGGCGATGGCAAGGTCCATGGCCGCGGCCATGGGCAGCAGCTCCCGCTCCGGAGTCCGCTCCACCAGGCTGTACTGGATCTGCAGGCCGGCGAAGGCGGTCCAGCCCCTGAACTCGGCCAGGGTGTTGGCCCGGGCCACGGCCCACGCGGGGGCGTCGGAGACTCCCACGTAGAGCACCTTGCCCGCCCTCACCGCGTCGTCCAGGGCGCGCATGATCTCGTCCGCGGGGGTGCGGAAGTCCCAGGCGTGCACCCAGTAGATGTCGATGTAGTCGGTGCCCAGCCGGCGCAGGCTGCCTTCCAGGGCCTGGACCAGGCTCTTGCGGTGGTTGCCGCCGGCGTTGGGGTCCTCGGGCCGGCCGCTCAGGGTGTACTTGGTGGCCACCACGTAGCGGTGCCGTCCGGACCGGATGAACTCGCCCACGTACTCCTCGCTGGTGCCCTCGGTGTAGTGGTTGGCGGTGTCGATGAAGTTGCCGCCGGCGGCCGCGAAGGCGTCGAACACCCTGCGGCTCTCCTCCCGGTCGGCCCCCCAGCCCCACTGGGGGCCGAAGGTCATGGTGCCCAGGCACAGTTCCGAGACGCGCAGTCCGGTGTGGCCGAATGGTCGGTAGCGCATGGTCCGCCCTCCAAGGGAAAGATCCGCCCTCAGGATGGGCCGGATTTTTCCGATTTCAAGGGGCGGACTCGGGCTCGACCTCGCCGAAGGCCATCTGCCCGCCCATGCGGGCGGTGAGGCCCGTGGCCAGGGCCGCCGCGACCACCACCAGGAGCACCGGCCATAGGGCGATCCGGCCGCGGCGGAAGGCCAGGGCCAGGCCCAGGCCCGTGAGGGTGAGCAGGGCCGACACCGCGGCCCCGAGCACGTGCCAGCGCAGCAGACCGTTCAGGGCGTGGCGGGGCGGCAGGGCCGCGCCCTGAGGCCAGAGCCCCTGGGCGGCGCTCCAGGCCCGCCCGGAAAGGAGCACCACCGGCAGGGCCACCGCCGCCACCCCGAGCAGGAGCAGGGCGCGCAGCAGCCATTCGCGCCGTTCGGACAGGGGCCGGAGGGCGCCCAGCAGCACGCAGCCGGAGGCCAGCAGGCTGGCCACCACCGGGAAGTGGTTGACCGCGGGATGGAGGGGCAGGGCGCTCATTCGACAACAAATTTCATCTTCATGTTGCCGTGGCCCGCCCCGCAGAAGTGGTTGCAGATGGCGGTGAACTCCCCGGCCGCCGCGGGGGTCACGGTCACCCGGGCCTCCTGGCCGGGGACAATGTCACTGTCGAGCTTGAGCGGCCGGCAGAGCAGCCCGTGGGTCACGTCCTCGGACTTCAGCACGAGGGTGACAGTCTCCCCTTTCTTCAGCCGGACTTCCTTGGGGGCATACTCGAACCGCCTGGCGGTGATGGTGATGACCTTGGGCGGCTCCTGGGCCGGGAGCCAGGCGCAGGCCAGCGCGGCGGCGGTGACGGCGATCTTGAGCGGGTTCATAGCGTCTGGACTCCTTTGAGGATCTGCTGGATGCCGACGGTGCCGGCGAATTCGCGGGAAACGAGCTCCACGTCGTCCACGCCCAGCACAGGGCGCTGGCCCTGGACCGCCAGGTCCAGCCGGCGGATGCCCAGGTTCTTGAACGGGGCGCTCTTGTCGAAGGGATACGGCTTCCTTTCCTCGGTCTGGGCCGGGTCCTGGAAGGCGAAGATCAGGGAGCGGGCCGCCAGGTGCCGGGCGTGGCCGCTCTGGAAGTCGTGCTGCCGGTGGATGTGGCCGTAGAGCACGGTGACGTTCTCGTAGGGCGCCAGGAGGTTCATCACCTCGTCGCCGTCGCCGGTGTACCACTCCCACTCAGGTTTCAGGTCGAACAGGGGGCGGTGGGTGAACACAACGATGGGCGCGCTGTTGCCGAACCGGGCCAGGTCCGCGCGAAGCCAGGCCAGCTGTTCGGGCCCCACCACCGGCTTGCCCTGGGAGACATTGTCCATGGCCACGAAGTGGACGCCGCGGTGGTCGAAGGCATAATGGGAGGGGCCGAACACCGAGCGGTAGAGCTTGCCGCCGTCCAGGCCCGCATCGTGCTCGCCGGGGACGAACTTCAGGTTCTTCACCCGCAGGCCGCCCGCGATCTCCTGGAACCGCTTCATCCGGGCCAGGGTTTCCCCCTCCTGCTCGCTGTCGTGGGTCAGGTCGCCAGTGAAGAGGACCAGGTCCGGCTGCACCGGGAGGGCGTTCACCGCCGCCACCGCCGCTTCGAACGCCCGGGTCCCCAGGGGGTTGGGCGGCCCCTGGAAGCCCACGTGGGTGTCGCTGAACTGGACGAACGAGAACGGCGTCACCCGCTCGCCGTTCTGCCGGCCCAGGAGCTCCACCATGGCCAGGCGCTGGGGGTCCATCCCCGCCGCGGCCCCCACCGTGTACAGGGCGCCGGCGCCCAGGCCGGTGCCGGTGATCTTCAAGAATGCCCGACGGTCCATGGGCGCCTCCTCAAGGTATTGCCTTCAGGGAGGAATACACCGGGGGCTGGGCCCTGGATCACCATCAAGGGAAGGTTTCTCCCTCAGAGGATCGGGGTGGGGTGGTTCAGGATACCGCCACGTTCTGGATGACCATCTGCATGGCGGGGGTCAATTGCTTGATCAGCAAGGCATTGTAGGCATGCGATGTGGTGTCCGCGCTGATGGCCGGGGTGGCGCCGAAGATCCGCGCTGCGCCGATGGCGTAGCCCCGCGAAGCGGCCGCGGGGGTGTTCGGGGTGACCATGGGGTCGACATTGGTGACCGTGATGGAAAGGGAGTTGTCGGTGTTGCTGTCGATTTCGAAGGTCCGGAACTGTTGGGGAAAGTCCCGCAGAGAGGCGGTTTCCACCACCCAGAAGCTGCAGGTGGGATCGCCGCCCGGATCAGCCTGGGGAGTCACGACATTGACGTGACGATGGCCGGCGATCCACATGATGAGGTTGGGATAGCTGTGGAGAATGGGGAGCAGGGCCGCTTCGGTATAGGGGGGCACCCGGAAGAAGGGAAAGATCGTGGGATCGGTGAAGCTGTTCTGCGGGCTGATGGGGATGTGGGCAGCGATGATCATCAGCTGGTTGTTGTCTTGTCCTGCCTGGAGTTCGTTCTGCAGCCAGGCGAGGCGGGTCGAGTCCATGCCGCCGAGGGCATAATTCGGCTGTCCGGGGCCTTTGACCGTATCGTCGAGGACGATGACCTTGATCGGGATATCGGCCTTCGGCAGGACGCTGTAGCAGGCGGAATCATTGTCCAGGCTGGTCTGGGTGAAACCGTGGCCCACCGGCGTCGAGGTGGTCGTGAAAAACTCGTTCATGAAATTCAAGGTGGTGGAGGTGCTGGTCGCCAGCGACCGGCGATCGGGGTCGGCCACCACGGCCGGCGGGGTGGAGAAGTCCTGCTCCGGCCCGCACAGGATGACGCTCCCGTAGGGATCCGTGCCATCCACCACGCCCACGTAGAACCCCGTCTGGTCCACCCCGACGATGGGGTTCGGATTGTTGCCCATGTCCATGACGGTGCCGGCCACATGGGCCTGCAGGGTCTTGCTGTCCTCGAAAGCGCATCCGGACCAGAACTGGTCGTGGTTGCCGATCACCTGGTACCAGGGAATCCCAGGGTTCAATCCCGCCGCCTGGAACGGTATCTGGTAGGCGATGGTGTCGGCCCCCAGGTGGGCGCCTGAACTCGGAGTGATGGCCTTCCCATCCATGACATCGATGAACCATCGCAGCTCGTTGAACTGAGTGTTGTTGGTGGCATCCCCCAGGCAGATCCCGAAATCGAATGGCGCTATTTGATGCAGCGCATTGATCGTCCGAACGGCCGCGTCGAGCACATGGGGCGTCGAGAGCACGATCGGCGAATAGGCTGACGTGAGCCCCGCGGAGGCAGGCCCATAGGATGCGCTCCAGCCGAAGTACAGAGGCTGGGCCGGGGATTCCTTGTCCGCGATATGCACGTCGGTGATGGCGAAAAAGGACAACAGGTGCTTGGCGACCGGGGCCCCGGTGTAGCCGGGCGCGAGATCGGTCCTCGGCACATAGGGAAGGCCCGGCCCCACGGTCCAGGAACTGTATCCGTACTGGCCATACTCCGGCAGGGCCGCCGGGTTGATCTGGGGGGTACCCTGGGCCAGGGCGATGGGAAGCACCTGCAGCTGGGCGGTGGTGTATACCGCGGGGTTGCCCTGGGTCACGTACTGGGTTCCACTGCTGCAGCCAAGGCTCCATGAGGCGAGTGAGGCACCCGCGAGGGTTCCCGATGTGAATTTAATAAAATCTCGCCTGGAAACCCTTTGGACTCCCTTGGGCTCTTCATGGACCATTTGATTCTCCTGGCATAACGATGGAGACAGTTCCGGATACTTATGTTTTCGTCAAAATCGGGATTATCTTTATGATATTTTCAACTTTCACTTGGCTGTGCACAGCGCACAGGACCCCCGGCATACCGGCGCGCCGCGGACGATTCGCTACCGCCCAAAAAAGGCCCCGGAAGGGGCCTTTTTGTTGGAGCGGGCGAACGGGATCTAACCGCGGTGCCACTGAGGCGGTGCGGGGCAGGGGTAGGTCTTAAATCATACGATATGCATGGTCAGCATGATGAAGAAGATGGGTATGGTGACCAGGGCGCAGATCGTGGTCACCGCCGTCATCACGGCCACGTAGCCGGAATCGGCCTTGAAGGCCTTGGCCGCGACGGAGATCTGGGTCATGACCGGCATCGAAGCCTGGATGAAGAAGACGTTCTTCACCAGCGGGGGAACCTGGACGAAATGGATCGTGACCAGGACCACGACCGGGGCGATCAGGAACCGGGAGGCCAGGATGGCGAACATGTCCCTGCTGGGGTGAATGTTCTTGAAGTCCACCAGGTAGATGCCGATGCCGATGAAGAGCATGGTCAGAGGGGTCGTCATGTTGCCGAGGTACTGGCAGGTGCTCATGAGGAATACCGGCAGTTTCAGCTTCGCCAGGATCAGGATCACGGCCAGGCCGGCGGCGATCAGGGGGAAAGAAATGATGTTCTTCAGGTTCTTGAGGCTGAAGACCGAAAAGGCCTCCAAGGTCTTGCCCTCGTTGGCTTCATCCATCTCGAAGAGCCTCTCCCCGTCCTTGGCGAGGCCGAGGACGCCGATGGTCCAGAAGGAGATGGTCTGGACGAGCCAGAAGATCAGGGCGATGGGAAGGGCCTTCTCGCCGAAAAGGGCGACGACCACCGGGAAGCCGATGAAAGCTGAGTTGGATACGAAGGCCATGGCCTGGTAGGCGCCTCTGCGGTGGGTGGGGATCCGCAGGACACGGGAGGTGACGACTCCGATGAGGAAGCAGCTCAGCTGGATGATGGCCGGGACCATCACCACATACCCGAGCTGCAACAGATCCGCCTTGGTATAGGATTTCATCAGGTTCCACAACATATAGGTAGGAATGGCGATGAACATGGCCATCTTCGCAAAAAGCCTGGACGTGTCCCCATCGAACCATTTGATTTTACATAAGTAAAATCCGAGAATAATCATGATCATGCAGCAGAATACGCCACTGAGAGATGAAAGAAGGGCCATCGACTACCTCCAATTGAGATCAGATGAGCACTGGATCTTGAGAAGAAGATCAATTCCATCGTTGCTTTTTAGAAATGAAGGCTAGCCGTCTTCCATCTTTGGCATATTGCCAATCAACTTGATGACGGAATCCAAGGAACTCTCAGCCAAGGCCAGGGAGCGGACCGTGGGGAAGGCTTCACCGGCCAGCCCCGTGAGGACGTGGCCAGGATGCAGCTCGACAAACAATCGGGTGCCCATCTCCACCAGGACCTGGGTCGAGTCGTACCAGCGCACGGGGTGGGCGATGTTGGTGGCGATGTCCTCCCGGATCCGGTCGAACACCCGGGTGGGACGCGCGCGCCGGTTGGTCACGTACTGGGCGCGGGGCCTCCGCGGCGGAAGGTCCTTCATCTCCTCGGTCAGCCGCAGGGCGACCGCTTCGAACAGGGGGCAGTGCGAGGGGATCCGCACCGCCAGCCGCTCGGCCTTCTTGGCTCCGCCCTGGCGGGCCAGCTCGAGCACCCTGTCCATGCCCTCGATGGCACCGGCCACCACGATCTGCAGCGGCGCATTGATGTTGCCGACGAAGACCGGCTGGTCCGGCGTGCTGCATTCGGCCACCAGCCGCAGGACCTGCTGCTCGTCCAGCCCGACGATGGCGGACAGGCCATAGCCGCTGGGAAAGGCTGCCTCGGTCAGTTCGGCGCGCGTGCGCACCAGCCGCAGACCGTCCTCGAACTCGAGGGCTCCGCTGACCGTCGCCGCGCTGTAGGCGCCCACGGAGAGCCCCGCCACCGCATCGGGTTCGCGGCTCTCGGCGATCAGGGAGCGGGCCGCAGCCACCCCGGCGATGTAGATGCCGACCTGGGTGGCGATGGTGGATTCGAGGGCCTGGGCCTCGTCGAGCCCATAGGCGTCCTGGTGCAGGATGTCGCTGGCCTCCTGGAGCGTCGCCCGGGCCTGGGGGTGGTCCGGCAAGGCATGCAGCATGCCGGGCCGCTGCGATCCCTGCCCTGGGAACAGATAGGCTAGCGTCATAGGCTTGCTCCTTCTTCGGGGTTCCAGGGATCCATGACCAGTCTCGGTCCGTCGCTGGTCTTCAGCAGCACCCGCGGGCCGGACGGCGACGCCACCTCGCGCAGCGCCACCGAACCCAGCGGCGTCTCGATCTGCGCGTCGACGGCGGTCTCCAGCCGGAGGACCGTCTTCAGCAGGAGCTGCGCGGCGAGGTTCGAAAGGGGCTCCCGGACGCGGATCACCAGATCCAGGTCGCTTTCGGAGGTCAGGGCCGGCACGCCGGTGGCCAGTTCGAAACCCGCACTGCCAGTGGGCCCCCAGGGCCATTCCAGTCCGTCCCAGGCATGGGCCAGCCACCCCAGCGCGCGCAGGGCGGCCATGGTTCCGCCGCGTTCCGTGCCGCGCCAGTCCTGGCGCGCCAGGAGGTCCTCCGGGCGCACCCGCCGGCGCACGCCATCCGGCGCCACCGCCGCCGGGAAGCGCTCCGAGCGCGACCGTCCGCGAACGCCCACCGGGATCCGGCCGCCGATCGGGCGCGCCCGGCGCACCACCACGACCGCGGCCTGGACCATGGCTTCCGGCACCCATTCGGGCTGGGGCCGGTCGCTCCAAAGGGCATCGGCGCGGGTCAGCCAGAGCAGGTCATGGGGCCATGGAGGGTCCGAAAGGAGGGGGGCGCTGGGGGTTTGCTGGGTCATGGAGGGATGTCCGGATTTCCCGCTGGTGCCTGGCGGTGCGGGGCGCGGCCAGCTTCAGCCGCGCCCCGCGGCCTTGCCTGCGCTCAGAGGGCGGCCCACTGCTCGGTCATCTTCCTCCGCACCTCGATGGAGGCCTGGCGGTATTCGCGCGCGCCCTCCGACTCGAGGCGCTTGTACAGATCGCGCGGGGTGGCGCGGGCGGCGGCGATGGCTTCGACCAGGACCGCCTTGACCTGGGCGGTGGTCGCCTCGGACGGCGCGTCGGGGGCCGCCACGTCGACCAGCCTGAAGAGCCCGCCCAGCTTGTTGAACGACTTGATGTCGTAGGCCATCGGCACGATCTTTTCGCTGAGCTTGTCCAGCTCCTCCACGGTCCGGCGGGTGATCCGCGCCGCCGCGTCCTTGTACATGGCGTGGATCAGCACTTCGGGATCATCGAAGGCGATCATCTCGTTGGCCTGGCCGCAGAGCGCCAGGAAGGAACCGGACACGGCCCGGCCGACGATGAGCGCGATGACGGGGTGGCCGGCCATGCGGGCCTCGGCGTAGGCCGCGATGATGGCGGCCCCGGCGAGGTGGATGCCGACCATCTCCTCCCGGCGGCCGTAGGCCTGGTTCTTGGAATCCACCACGGTGATGATGGGACGCTTGACGCCGTTCCTGTCCGCCTCGATCACCTGGTGCAGGGCCTTGGTGCCGTACCAGCCCTCTTCCACCCCGACCTCGGCGGCCCGGGCGCGGGGGAAACGGCTCAGCGGATCCGGGGCGAGCGCGATGTACGCCACCTTCTCCTTGCCCAGCACGCCATCGGCGATCAGCAGGGAGCCGGGGCCCGGCGCATGCTTGCCGTCGCTGCCGGAGAGCGCCTCGAACCACTTGCGACCGCGGCTTGTCACGATTGCACTCATTTCGCACCTTCCTTCCAGGCTTTGCAGATTTCCTCGGCCGTCCACTGCCGGGAGGTGTCCAGGGCCGACAGGAACGCGATGTACTGGTCGTATTTGTCGCTGCGCAGCTGGGCTGGCTGCCCCTGGCGGAACAGGGCCTTGACGGCGTTGGTGATCTCCTCGGCATCGTCCTCGACCAGGACGTCCGCGGCGCCGGCGGCGAAGCGCTGCGCGCCGCCACAGTAACCCCAGATGAAGGGCTTGTTGCTGGCGTCCAGTTCTTCCACGCCGGCTTCCAGCTCGATCACTTCGGGGCCGTTCATGCTGAGCCGGGCCTGCCGGGTCATCACCACATAGCTGGCCAGGCCGGCGGCCAGGGACATGCCGCCGAAGCATCCGGTGGAGCCGGCGATCACCACGATGACCGGGATGTGCCTGCGCAGCGCCACCAGTTCGGCGTAGATCTCGGCGATCACCAGTTCGCCGATGTTGGCTTCCTGCAGGCGGACCCCGCCGCTTTCCAGGGACAGGACGGCCCGGGTCGGAATGCCCTTCTCGTTGTCCTGGCGGGCCAGGGCGAAGGCCATGGCCATCTTCATGCCGCACACTTCACCGATGCTGCCGCCCTGGAATTTCCCTTCCATGGCGATGACCACCGCCGGCTTGCCGTCGATGCGGCCCTTGGCCACCACGCAGCCGTCGTCGGACTGCGGCACGATGCCCTGCAGGGGCAGCCAGGGCGATTCGACCCGGTCGAAGGGGTCGAGCAGTTCGTGGAAGGTGCCGGGGTCCAGCAGCTGGGTGGCCCGGGCCCGGGCGTTCAGTTCGATGTAGCTGCGGCGGTTGCTCAGGCTGAGCACTTCAGGGGCGAGTTGGTATTCTACGGATTCGGTCATGCCCTGCTCCCTTCCACCGCCTGCTGGAGGCGGAGCGCGACGGTGCCCGGGGTCGCCCCGGAGTCGTGGATCTCGATGTTGGCGGCTTCCTCATAGCGTTCGAAGAAACGGTCCAGCACGGCCTTCCAGGTGCCTTCGAAGCCGCCGACGCTGGTCTGGATCGTCACGTGGGCCATCGAATCTTTCGAAGGCTCCAGCAGGATTTCCAGATCCCCGGAACCGACCACGCCCACATGAAAGCGCTTGGGTTTCTTTCCGGAGGCGGAATACTCAAAGCTCAGATTTTCCATGGCTCTGCATCTCCATAATGTTGAAACTGGGGTTGTTGTATCGACGGATTCGAGATCGAATCGAGGAACAGGGTGGCGGCCAGGAGATCGGCGCTGCCGCCGGGCGAAGCGTTCAAGCCGAGCAGGTCCGTGTCGAGCCGAAGCAGCAGCCGCATGCCCCGGGGCGCGGAAGCGCCCCCGGCCTTGAGCGCCTGGCGCGCGCCGCGCTTGGCGGTGTGCAGTGCCTGCAGGCCGCCGCGGTGCAGCAGGCAGGTGTCGTCCAGCTGCGCCATGATGGCCAGGAGGGCGTCGAGCCTGGCGCAGCGTTCCGGCACGCCCAGGGAGCGCGCCCGCCGCAGGGCCGGAAGCCCGATGCCGACCACGTGCGGGAAGCCTGCCTGGGCTTCCCCGGTGGCGCCGTTCACGCCGTACTTCTGGCGCACCCGGCTGCCGTTCGCGGGCACCTGGGGGGTGTGCGAATCCGGATGGCGGGCCAGGCCTCCCGCCCTGGCGGCGATGGCGTGCGCGTCGGCGAGGTCGGGCCCCAGGACGCTGCCCGACACCAGCAGGCCCAGCGCCCAGATGGCGCCCTTGTGGCTGTTGCTGCCGCAGGTGGCCGCGAACATCGCGCGTTCGCCGTCCCTGCCTATGGCCGCCAGACGCTCGCGCAGGGGCTGGCTCGGGGTCCTGCCCAGGGAGGTTTCCGCGATGGCGCGGAAGCACGGGAACAGCGAGCGGGCCGAACGGAGCATCAGGTCGAGACTGAGGTCGGCGTGGGCCCCGGAGCCGCGCCGGTCGACCAGTCCCGGCTTGGGCGTGAGCTCCGCTTCCTCGATCAGGGCCTGGACGGCGCGGGCGGCCAGCCTTGTGGGCAGGGACGCCTCGGCGCAGGCGGGCGCGACCGGCTCGGCCGGAATGAGGGAGGGCATGGCCACTACCAGTTCCTGAACCGCACGGGCGGCTTGTAGCGGCCGCCGGACCAGGTCACCAGGTCCTTCATGCTGCCGGCGGACAGCAGGGAGCGGGTCGCATCCGACCGGCGCACGCCGATGTCCTCGGGGTAGGCGATGATGCCCTTGCTGCGCAGCTCGGCGACCTTCTTGCGGTCCGACTTCAGGCCCACTTCGGTGACCCCGGCCACCGCCCTGACCGCGGCGCGGCGTTCTTCCATGCCGTCGGCCTTGTACAGGTAGGCGATGCCTTCCTCGGTGACGATGTGGGTCACGTCCTCGCCGTAGACCATGATCGGCGCCACGGGCAGGTTGGCGTCCTTGCCGACCTGGATCGCGTCAAGGGTCTCGACGAAGATGGGCACGCCGCCGGCCTTGAAGGTCTCCACCACCTGCACGACCAGCTTGTGGCCATGCATGGTCGGGCTCTGGTGGTTGATGGTGGAAAGCCAGGCGGGGGAGCTGTGCCGGCGGCCATGGGCGTCGCTGCCCAGGTTGGGGGCGCCGCCGAAGCCGGCGATGCGGCCGCGGGTCACGGTCGAGGAATTGCCGTCGGGATCGATCTGCAGGGTCGAGCCGATGAACAGGTCGACCGCATAGTGGCCGGCCAGCTGGCAGAACACCCGGTTGGAGCGCAGGCTGCCGTCCCGGCCGGTGAAGAAGATGTCGGGGCGGGCGGCGATGTAGTCGCCCATGCCGTCCTCGTTGCCGAAGCTGTGCACGCTTTCGACCCAGCCGCTCTCGATGGCGGGGATCAGCGTGGGCTGGGGATTGAGCGCCCAGTTGCGGCAGATCTTGCCCTTGAGCCCGAGCTTGGCCCCGTAGGTGGGCAGCAGCAGCTCGACCGCGGCCGTGTCGAACCCGACCCCATGGTTGAGGGAGGTGACCTGGTGCCGCTCGTAGATGCCGCGGATCACCATCATCGCGGACAGGATCTGCAGCTCCTTGATCTGGGCCGGGTCGCGGGTCTGGATCGGCTCCATGGCGAAGGGGCGGTCCGACTTGACGATGACATCCACCCAGTCGGCGGGGATATCGACCCGGGGCAGCTTGTCCAGGATTTCGTTGACCTGGACGATGACGATGCCGTCGCGGAACGCCGCGGCCTCGATGATGCACGGGGTGTCCTCGGTGTTGGCGCCGGTGTAGAGGTTGCCCTCGCGATCCGCCGCTTCGGCGCAGACCAGCACCGCATTGGGGATGAGGTCGATGAACATCCGGGCCGACAGCTCTACATAGGTGTGGATGGCGCCCACTTCCATCTCGCCGTCTTCCACCATCTGGGCGACGCGCAGGCTCTGCGGCCCGGCGAAGCTGAAATCCACCTTCCGGGCGATGCCCTGCTCGAAGATGGCGAGATGGTCGGGGCGGGCGATGGCCGGAATGATGATGTGCAGATCGTGCAGCTTCCCGGGGTCGGCCTTGGCCAGGGAGCGGGACAGGAAATCCGCCTGCTTCTGGGTGCTTTCCACCACGACCTTGTCGCCGGGGACCAGCAGTTCCTCCAGGGCCTGGACGATCTTGCTGGTGGGCAGCAATTTACCGTTCATCCAAGGCTCGATCTGGCGCATGCGTTCCCGTTTTCCTTCGCGCCGGGTCGCCCAATTGCGGATTGCCACTCCTTCGAGTGTTACGAGGCTCATTCTGTTCTCCTTTTCCTGGTGTTCCCGATCCTCCGCTTTCGCCTGGGAACCGGAACTCGCGCTGGACAATTTGCAATATTGAAACAATGGGCCGGTCCCGGGCAAATGGGAAATTGCAAGTTTTGTCGACTGTGATAAGTTTGGTAAATAGTTAGAGGGCCCGCCATGGAGTTCCGCCTGCTGCGCAGTTTCCTGGCCGTCGCGGACTGCCTGCACTTCCGGCGCGCCGCCCAGCAGCTGAACCTGAGCCAGCCGGCCTTGAGCCTGCAGATCAAGGCGCTGGAAGCGGAGATGGGGGTCCAGCTGCTGAAGCGCAACCGGCAGGAGACGTCCCTGACCTACGCGGGGGCGATCTTCCAGCGGGATGTCCGCCAGCTGCTGGCGCGCGCCGAACGCGGCGCCGAGCGCGCGCAGCAGGCGGGCAAAGGCATCGACGGCCGGCTCCGGGTCGGTTTCATCTCCACGGCCGCGGCCGCGCACATCCTGCCGCCGCTGATCTCCCGTTTCCGCGGGGCGCATCCGGAGATAGAGCTGCTCCTCGAGAACCTGCTGACCTCCGACCAGGTGGCGATGCTGAACGACGGCTCGCTGGACGTGGGCTTCTTCCGCCTGCCGGTGACCAACCAGGAGCAGTTGAGGGTCATTCCGATCTACCAGGAACCGCTGGTGCTGCTGTTGCCCGAGTCCCACCCGCTGGCCCGGAAGAAGCACCTGAGGCTGATCGACCTCAAGCATTCCTCCTTCGTGGCCTATTCGCGCAACCACGCTCCCGGCTATCACGATCTGATCCTGCGCATTCTCAACGACGCCGGGTTCAGCCCGATCATCTCGCAGGAGGCCGGCGAGATGTACACCCTGGTCTCGCTGGTGTCGGCGGGCCTCGGCGTCGCGCTGGCGCCCAGCAGCGCCCAGAGCTACCGCCTGCCGGGGATCGTGGCGCGCGAGCTGCCCGCGCTGCCCATGGTGGAGATCGCGCTGGGCTGCCGCGAGCGCCAGCAGAACCCAGCGTGCCGGCTGTTCGTCGATCTCGTCCTGGAACTCCACCAGGCCGGGCAATGGGGGAAATAGATGGAACTTCATCAGCTGCGCGGTTTCCTCGCCGTGGCCCAACGGCTCAACTTCAGCCGGGCCTCCGAACAGATCCACTTGAGCCAGCCCGCCTTGAGCATCCAGATCCATGGGCTGGAAGAGGAACTCGGGGTGAAGCTGTTCGAGCGCGACCACCAGAAGACCGCCCTGACCAAGGCCGGCCAGGTGTTCCAGGAGGAGGCCCTCGCCATCCTGGCGCAGGCGGAACAGGCGGTGGGCGACGCGCGGCTGGCCGCGGCCGGGAAGTTCGGGCGGCTGCGCATCGGCTTCATTTCCACGGCGGTGGCGTACGTGGTCCCGGCCCTGGTCTCCGAATTCAGCAGATCCCATCCGCGGGTCGAACTGGAGCTGCGCCACGCGCTGACCTCGGAGCAGGTCGAGCTGCTGGAAAACCGCGCGCTGGATATCGGCTTCTTCCGCGTCCCGATCCTGGAGGCCGGCGCGATCAGGACCATCCCGGTCTTCCGTGAGCCCTTCAAGGTGTTCCTGAACGCGGCGCATCCGCTCGCCCATCGGCGCAACCTGCGCCTGCAGCATCTGGACGGCACCCAGTTCGTGGCCTACGCGAGAAAGCACGCGCCGGGCTTCCACGATTCGGTGCTCAATCTGCTGAAGGACGCCGGGGCGGTCCCCGCGGCCATCCACAATGCCAGCGACATGTACACGCTCGTGTCCATGGTCTCCGCGGGGGTGGGGATCGCCATCGCCCCGGCGTCGGTGGCGAACTACCGGGTGCCGGGCGTCGTGGTGCGCGCCGTGGCGGGCCTGCCGCTGTCAGAGGTGGCCCTGGGCTTTCGGGAAGGCCTGGAACACCCCGCCGCCCAGTCCTTCATCAACCTGACGCTGGCCACGCACAAGCTCGACCGTTGATGCCCGGCCTCGAAAAAGGCCCCGAGGGGGCCTTTTGGTTGGAGCGGGCGAACGGGATCGAACCGTCGACGTTCAGCTTGGGAAGCTGACATTCTACCACTGAATTACGCCCGCACGGGCAGGCTCCATCCTACTGGAGGGCGGCGCGGAATGCCAGCGGCAGTTTCGAGGCTCCGGACCCCGTTACACTTGGAAGCGAACCCTTGGAGAGGCTGATGATGGCAGAACCCTGCAGCACGCGCCTGGATCCCCGGTCCCGCCGGGTCCGGGCCAAGGGCGTGGCGGCCGGGATCCTCTATGCGGTCGCCTCCGGGCTCTGCTTCGGCAGCCTGCCGATCTTCGCCCGCATGGCCTACGGGGCGGGGGTGGATGTGCCCACCTTGCTGCTGCTGCGCTTCAGCATCGCGGCGGTCTGCATGTGGGGGGTGTTCCTGGCCCGGGGGCTGCGCCTGCCCCGGGGCAGGGGGCTGGCCCTGCTGCTGGTCATGGGGGCGGTGGGCTACGCGGGGCAGTCGTACTGCTACTTCGCGGCCATCACCATGGCCTCCGTGGGCCTGGTGTCGCTGCTGCTCTATCTCTATCCGGCGCTGGTGGCCCTCCTGGCCCGCCTGGTGTTCCGCCACCCGCTTTCGGGGCTGCAGGTGGCGGCGGTGGCCATCGCCCTGGCCGGGAGCGCGCTCACCATCGGCCGGGCCGGGGACGGCAGGCCGCTGGGGATCTTCCTGGGCCTCCTGGCCGCGGTGGCCTATTCGGGCTACATCCTGGCCGGCAGCCGGATCCCGGCCCACATCACCCCCACCGCCTCCACCGCGGTGATCGTCACCGCCGCGGCCGGGACCTACGCGGCCCTGGCCGCCGTGCGCGGGGTGCGGCTGCCGGGGACCATGGCCGGATGGACGGCGGTGACGGCGGTGGCGGTGGTGAGCACGGTGCTGGCGATCCTGTTCTTCTTCGAGGGGCTGGAACGGGTGGGGCCGGTGCGGGCGTCGGTCTATTCCACGGTGGAGCCGGTGTTCACCCTGGCGCTGGCGGCGGTCCTGCTGGGCGAGCCGGTCACCCTGGTCCGGGCGGCCGGCGGGGTGCTCATCCTGGCGGCGGTGCTCCTGCTGGCGCGGGAGGAACTGCGCTCCAGCCGAGCCGGCGCAGCAGCCAGTCCGTCAGCGCCTGGCCTCCGGTCACCCGCTGTTCCGCCACCCACAGGGGAAGGCTGAGGGTCGTACCGGCGTCCAGTTTCACGGCGTCCTTCTCGGTGCAGACCAGGCCGGCGGCGCCGGCGGACCGGGCCTCGGCCTCCAGGCGCCGGAGCTGCCGGGGGGCCAGGGCCTGGTGGTCGCGCAAGCTGAGCGTGCCGACCCAGGGCAGCCCCGCCACCAGGAGGTCGGCGTAGAAGGCCTCGGGGTGTCCCAGGGCGCAGAAAGCGAAGAGGGAACCCGGCGGCGGCGCGGGCAGTTCCATCCGCTCGCCGGTTCCGAACCGGCGCAGGGCGCCGATGCTGAAATCCAGCCAGAACACCGGACCGTCGGACCCCCAGCGCCGCCACCAGGCCAGGATCGCCTCCCGGTCGGCCCGGGCGGCCCGGGTCACCACCAGGCAGGAGGCCCGGGCGGCGCTGGCCATGGGCTCCCGCAGATCGCCCAGGGGCAGCATGAGCCCGTTGCCCCAGCCGCGGACCCCGTCCAGGAGCAGCAGGTCCAGG
>Ga0302320_10005689_pt1 | contig 27894 bp, 18 predicted proteins | sample Bog_T0_3_FD_202130 | JGI IMG/M metagenome (GOLD analysis project Ga0302320, IMG submission 202130) | Peat permafrost microbial communities from Stordalen Mire near Abisko, Sweden - Bog_T0_3 | ecosystem: Environmental > Terrestrial > Soil > Wetlands > Peat | place: Sweden: Abisko, Stordalen Mire...
CTCTGGGCGGAGTGTCACTGGATTGAAAGATTCCATACTGTTTAATCTCGCCGGCCACATAGCGCTCTTCCGGCGCCTGCTTGACGCCCCCTGAGGAGACTGAGCGGTAGAACGATCCACCTGGAACCTTCACCCGGACGAGATAGTCCGCGCCATACATGGCTTCGTCCAGCATGCGGTCCTTGTAGCGGGCAAATTCAGGCACAGGGCGCCCCCCCAATTGCTCTGTGCTCTTAAAAAGGCTGTAGATAACCAGTTGGATCTGCTGAGGGTTAAAATAGCTGGAAAAGGATAGGTCACTCAGGTGTTTGCCGTAATCACCCGTGGCGTCCCACCACCCCCCATGAGCGTCAATGGTCCCTTTTTTCGCGCCTCCGAAACGGAGATGGCGATCAGCCTGGTCCATCTTGCCGCTGCTGCGTTGTTCCTTGAAATAGTAGATCGCGTCGGAAAGTGTGTTGCGCTCGAGAAGGAGGGGTTGGATAACAAACGGGAACGATTGCACAGAATGATCGCCGGATGTGCAAACAAAATAGTACTTTCCTTCGCCAGAGAAGGAGTCAAAGTCCATCGTCCAGAAATCCCAGTCACGCCATTTCTTGACGGGGCCGGCATGCTGCACGGGAGTATTCAACACGGTGTGGTGATCGTCGGCATCCCGGAGCTCGCAGGCGGAAAATTGATCGTCGGCGCTGCCAAGAATCACGGCATGCTTCGGGCCGGCAAGTTCATATCCAACCTGATTGGTCAAAATTCTTGCTCCGTCCGCCCAGATAACATGCAGGAAGATGAAGGTGGAAATAACAGGCAAAAGTAACCGTCGAATAGTAAGCATGGGAACCTCAAGACGTCTCATTTTCTGATCCCGGCAAAACAGTCCATCAAGGCACACCGCTCTCCTCGATAGCGGTTGACCTCCTGCCAGGGCTGCATGTTACCCGCACAAATGGTCAGCGATTGAAGGCCTAATGCTTCGAATCGACCGAATCCGCGGGAGCGCCCAATTTGAACAATCGAAGCGCCACACCACCTCCACGGCGTTCGCCATTAAGCGTGGCCCAAGAGTCATCTTTCTGGGTGAAGGTCTTTGACACCATGGCTCCCGTCAGGATGTCCACCCAATCAGCGCGCCAGACGCCAGGCGATACGGTGACCAGTGGAGTAATTGGGCCGTCACCGGGAAACCAGACGGCGAAAGCCTTCCCTTGACCACCCAGTGCGCGCCAACTGTCAGCGCCTCCAACCACAATGCCGTTGTCTGGACGCATCTCCTCAAGAGGCAGAGAGCGCATGAAATCGAGCAGGATCTTGAGCTGCTTTCTGAGCGCTGCGCTGCCTCCGCAATTGTAATCAGAGGTGAAACTGGGCGTTCCGGTTCCGTCCTCATGACCAACGCTGAAGCTGAAATCGAGATTGCCGTAGAGACCACCGCCGGAGAGAAGAAAATTCCAGCCCTGGGTGCGATAGAAATCATCCTTCGTGCCGTTGAAGCCCGTCTCGTTGAACGCCAGCAGCCTGGGAAGCGCCTGATTCAAGAGAAGGATTTCGCCGTTGGCGTCATAATGGACATTGAAGATTGAGAGGTTTGCAAAGTACTTTTCAAGATCAGAGGCCGTGACCGCCGAGCCCTGGTTCGTCAGGTCAACGCTCACCAAGTGCTTAAAGGGGAGGCGCGATTCCTCATCCGATACCCAACCCGAAACGCGCTGAATCCACGACTTCACTTCTGTCGGCGGCTGCGAGGCAAAACCGGAATTTTCCTGGTTGAAGAACCAGGGTTCGTTGCAGAGATTGAAAATGAGATTCGGATAGCGGTTCAGCTCGTGGACGAGCTTTCGGCAATACTGTTCCTGGCGGGCGAGCACATTTCCATTGTCGAGGTTTAGGTAGCGCTTGCCATCAATCGGAGTAGTCGAGTTGACATTGTTTTTCGGATTCAGCGGGGCGAAATCATAACCGGGCCCGACGAAGAATAGGACTGCTTCGACAACAATGCCCCTTCGATTAGCCTCCGCGAAGAAAGTATGCAGACGCTCGAAATAGTTGGGGTCCCACTTGTCCAAGTCAAACTTGTTTCCCCCTAGAGCAAACCCCGGTGTTGTGCTTCGTGCCCACGGCGCAAGAAATCGCCCTGGCGCAGGGGCTAACGGATTTTCCATCATTCCGAACGAATCCGGTCCTTCAACATAATCACCTAGAAAGACGCGCGTGTGATTCAGGCCAACCGCCTGCACCTCAGCCAAGTACTTGTGATAATCGAAATCAGGGTTGACGACCGATCCATAGTGCTCTCCGGAAGCGATTAGAACGGTCGCGCGCCCCTGCCAATCAAAGTAGTGCGGGTTCCCCGGGTAGAGCCGAATTGGATTGTCCTGGGACTTTGCAACTCCGGCGGCGACGATCCCTCCCAGCAGAAGTAAACTTGTCGTAAGCAGGTTTATCTTCATTTTTACCCTTTATATATATTCCCGAGTTCCGCTTTGTCCGATGAAATCGAGGATCATACCCGTAACCGTGATTCCCTTTTGCGCTCAGATTTTCCCTCAGCGTGGATTCCGGATCATGATGACTTCCTTCCGACAAGAGAATAACTTTGGACAAGGAACTGTTATCACTTCCCTTACCTTGTGTCAAGTATTGTTAGCATGTCCTACTGTTATCATGTTATCATTTCCCTTTTGGGGTGTGGATAGCTATCGCCTGATAGGACGCAATTGAGGCCTCCCGCGGGAGGAAGCTGGATTCCAGATGACCAGAGAGGTCAAGAAAACAACCCGTCACTGTGACTGCGCGACCTGCGGGTGTGATGGCAGTGGATTCCGCAGTGATTAGGTTTGCTCCATCTCATGCTGATTGCGATGCCCTGGACTATATGGGACCATGCCGGCCTCATCTGAAGTGGGGCATGACAGTGTTCTAACGAACAGGATAAGTCATTATGCCTGAATTGAATGCAGCGGTAATCGGTGCGGGATTCATTGGACCTGTGCATGTTGAAGCAATCAGGAGACTGGGGATCGGTATTGCGGGCATCCTCGGGTCGGGGAGATCAGAATCGCAGTCGGCGAAATATAAATTGGGACTTCCGAAGGCCTACGAGAGTTACGATGAGGTTTTGAATGACAAAGGGGTGCAGTCAGTGCACATTGCTGTACCCAATCGCCTGCACTTTGACATGGCCAGGAGAGCCCTTCTGGCGGGTAAGCATGTGATGTGTGAGAAGCCTCTGTCGATGAACTCAAAGGAATCGGCAGAGTTGGTGGCCCTGGCGGGAAAATGCAGCCGCGCGGCTGGCGTAAACTATAACATCCGTTACTATCCACTTTGCCTGGAGGTGGCGGATATGCAGCGGCGAGGCGAGCTTGGAGAGGTCTACTCCGTCTGTGGCAGCTATGTGCAGGATTGGCTATTTACTCCTCTGGATTACAACTGGCGAGTTCTGGCGGAGGAGGGGGGCGACTTGCGCGCGGTCGCGGACATTGGGACTCACTGGCTTGACTTGGTGCATACCATCACGGATCTGGAAGTGGAGTCGCTCTGCGCCGACCTAAAGACTTTTCACGAGGAACGGCGCCGACCGAAGGGGGAGGTGCAAACCTTCACACGCAAAGAAGGGAAAGCGATGGAAACTGATCCAGTTGCGATCAAGACCGAAGACTATGGCAGCGTAATGTTACGATTTCGTGGGGGCTCACGTGGGCTTTTCTGGGTTTCACAAATGACCGCAGGAAAGAAAAACTCACTCCAGTTTGAGATCGCTGGCTCCAAATGTTCCACATCATGGTGCAGCGAACGGCCAAACGAACTTTGGATTGGGCATCGGGAACGTGCAAACCAAACCCTGCTTCGCGATCCTGCCCTGCTCAGTGATGCAGCCCGGCGCTTCGCAAACTACCCGGGCGGTCATAATGAAGGATTTCCAGACACCTTCAAGCAATGTTTCCGGTCCTTTTATGACTACATTCGGGCCGGGGATTTTTCAACCCCACAGACCTTCCCCTCGTTCTCTGACGGCCATCGCGAGATTGTGCTCTGTGAGGCGATCCTCAAAAGCCACCGAGAACACCGCTGGGTGGAATTGTCGGGAGAGTAAGTGCTGTGATTGCTCAGGTTTGTGAGTGCGGCGCTTTGGCAAAGTGCGATTGACCTGCACCGGTTCCTGCCGGGAAAGTTAGAGGAATAGATGCCCGCGATTTACGCGAGTGTGGATTTGGGTGGAACGAATATCAAATGCGCTTACGGCGACGAGTCCGGGCGGATCATTTGCTCAGATTCCATGCCCACGCATTCACACGAAGGCCAACGCGGGGTCATTGACCGTATCGCCGCCCTTGTTAATGCGCTTAGCCGACAGGCAGGCTCCCGCCCCGCAGCGCTCGGGATGGGCTGCCCCGGTCTTGTGGATCTGAAGAATGGCATTACGAGATTCCTGCCCAACCTGCCCACGCAGTGGCGCGACGTTCCCGTGCGGGAGATTCTCTCCCCGCAGGTTGAATGCCCAGTCTATCTCTTGAACGATGTTCGCACAGCGACGCTGGGAGAACTTACCTTCGGGCACGGGAGAACCGGGTCGACGATGGCGTTTTTCGCCCTGGGGACGGGCGTTGGGGGCGGGATTGCCATTGATGGCAAGCTCCGACTTGGACCGTTGGGGGCCGCCGGAGAGTTGGGCCACCAGATCATCCTGCCAGATGGCCCGCGTTGTGGCTGTGGAAACCGTGGATGCCTGGAGACCCTCGCCAGTGGACCTGCTATCAGTGCCGAAGGCGTCCGGCTGATGCAGACCGGGCTTGCACCAAGACTTTACGAAATCTGTCACGGTGAAGCTTCGCAAGTCACGACCAGGGAGATGGCAGATGCAGCGCGCGCCGGCGACGAATTGGTGCGGGAGGCGATTGTCCGCGCGGCAGAGTATCTGGGAATTGGAATCGTGAACCTTATTGTCACATTACACCCAGATCTCATCATCCTGGGAGGAGGCGTTTCCCAGATTGGCGACCTGCTATTCGAAAACGTTCGACGGACGATTCACGAACGCGTCCACATGCTCCCCACCGAGGGGATTGAGGTCAAACCCTCGCTGCTTGGGGAGCACGCCGGAACGCTCGGCGGGATTGCGCTGGCAATGAAGGGTGGCCTTCTCAACCACTATGTCACATTTTAAATCTCGCAAAATCCATCCCACAGACGGAGTACATCATGAACTATACCTATGAAGACATCGCTAAGATGATCGACCATTCCTTGTTAAATCAAACGCTGACTGTCACCGACTTGGAAAAAGGCTGTCAGTTGGCACTGGAATACAACTGCGCCAGTGTTTGCATCATGCCTTATTACCTGAAGCGCTGTGCGGAGATTCTAAATGGCAGCACGATAATGGCGAGTACCACAATAGGGTTTCCTCACGGCGGCCACACCACGGCTATCAAGCTCGCGGAAGCCCAACAAGCACTTGAGGATGGTGGCCAGGAACTGGACATGGTCGTGAACATCAGCAAGGTCTTGAGCGGAGACTGGGATTACGTTCGAAATGAAATTAAGGCCGTCGTCGATTTGACCCACGGCCAAAGGCAGAAACTCAAGGTGATCTTTGAGAACTGCTATCTCCAGGATAATCACAAAATTAAGCTTTGTGAAATTTGCGGCGAGCTGGGCGCCGACTGGGTAAAGACTGCAACGGGTTTTGGGACGGGCGGCGCAACCATCGAGGACCTTAAGCTCATGCGAGCCCACTCACCAGCTGGCGTCCAGGTGAAGGCGGCTGGGGGTGTTCGCGATTTGGACAAATTGTTGGAAGTTCGGGCCTTGGGAGTAACTCGGGTGGGAGCAACCCGCACGGCGGAAATGCTAAATGAGTGCAAACGGCGGTTGGGAGCCTGAACCTTCAGTGTGCAGTGAATGAATCTGCCGGGTTCTGACTATCAAGGTTGCGGCACTGACCCGATTGGGGCATCGACGGGCTTAAAGAGTGCCGCCAAGTCGGGCAATAACCTCCAGAAAGGCACGAGTCACGTGGTAAGGAGCCTTCCACGGCCCGACCTTTTCGGACTGGACACTCCCGTCTGCTTCGATGGATGTGTAAACCTCCCCATATTCGTGGTCGACCATCTTGTCCTTCACAAATCGTGCCTGCTTTTCGAAAGCATCCCAATACTTCGGGCTTCCTGTCATTTGATACGCGTTTAGGAATGCGGTCATACCATCCATTTGCTGCCACCACATTTTGCTCTTGTCCGTCACCGGACCTTCGGCTGGACCCACACCGTATATGCCGCCGTTTTCATTGTCAAAGCCAACTCGTAAAGAATGGTCAACTATGGCAAGGACCACCCGCCGGGTCTTTGGATCATTAACCCTGCCCACTAGCTTGGCTGATTCCATGATCAGCCAACTGGCTTCCAAATCGAGTCCGTATGTGGACTGAGGTGTGCCCCCCTCAGGGTCATATGGTTTCCATTCACGTGTGAAGAAAAGATGGCTATAGCCCTTGTCGACATCGATGATCTTTTCGGTAAAGATGTCCAACATTTCTTCCAAGCGCGCCCGGACGGTGGGATCCCCGGTCACATCGTACAGGGTTGCGAGGGCCTCGAGGACCCCAAGATGCCAGTCCATGGATTTCCTGCCGAATGAGCCAGCATAGGGTTGGGGTTTGTAGTCCTCAATATTCTGCCAGTCGGGGGTGAACGCCATGCGATAGCCCCCATAGGTGGAATCATGCGCCACTTTGTCGATGGTGCGAAACAATTCCAAAGCCTCCTGGGCAGCACTGGGATCGTGAAAGGCTACAGCGGCTTCTGCCAGCCCCTCCATGGTATAGGACATGGGGTTCAACAGCTTGGTAGTATCGGTCGGCCGCCCGTCGCGGCTGACCATGTTGTAATAGCCGCCGTGTTCCTTATCCCAGAAATGATCTCTAAGGAACTTCAGGCAACTGATCGCAACTTCTTTATACTGCGGGTCAGGGTACCGCCGATAAGCCTCGGAAAATGACCATAATGTCCTGGAAATTAGGACCAGCGACTTATCGTACGGCGCGATGGGATTTCCCCGTCTGTCCAGATGCCCGAACACACCTCCATACTCATGATCAACACCGTGGTCAATCCAGAATGGCAAAATGTTCGTTTGAAGCAATTGACGGAAGTCGGCGGGCCAGTCAGGCCGGGGATCGGCTGCGTGCAAGAAAGTGGAGACGCAACAAAACTGAAGGGCAAGTGCCGCTACGCGAATATAGACACTGATTGACTTCACAGGTTATAACTCCTTTCACGCACTGGGCACATTAAAGTGCGACCCGGTTCTTGGTGGTTTCAAATGGCGAAGAAATTGGTTTATTCTATACCGGCTGTGGGCGATTCTTGAGCGATTGAGGTGATAACTTCGGATGCAGAAAACCGTGAGAGGATGCAGCCGAAACTTGCTCCCAAGGCGCTAAGAATGAATAGCTTAAACTGAGCCGCCAGCCATAAGCCGGTGGCGGCCCAGTTCATGATAGTCCACGTTCCAACTTTCAGCGCCTGACTCAAAAATGCAGCTTGAGCGCAACCTGTCCAATGCGAGGGTTTGCAGCCGAGGTCACGTCGCCAAAGTTGCTGTAAGTGAAGTTCCCCACCGGGTTGTTGAATTGGGCGTGGTTCATGATATTGAAGAATTCTGCCCGGAACTCCATCGAGACTTTTTCGGAGATTTTGGTGTTCTTATGCAGGGCCATGTCCCAATTATTCAGTCCTGGACCATGGAAAAAGCGGCGGCTCGCGTTGCCGAATACGCCGTAGACGGGATTGCTGGGGTCTAAACCTGTCTCCGGGAAGAAGGGGCTCACAGGATTTCCGGAAGCGCCGTATTTCTCGCCAAAGTAGGTGTGATTCGCCGATTCTCTAGGTTTGGCAATGTGGATGCCTGAGGCGTCATAATTAGGTTCCTCTGCCCCAGTTACAAAACCATATGAGCAGCCGCAAAGATCGAAGTCCCCAGTGGTGCTTATCGTAACCGGCAACCCGGTGGTAAAACGCGTGATGCCCGAAAGCTGCCATCCGTCAAGAAGCTGCTTTACAAAGCTGTTTGAATGTTCCGTTAAACGTTGAGAAGGCAGGTCATAGCTGTAGCTGATCACAAAGTTGTGCGCCATGTCAAACGTTGAAAGTGATCTCCCGGCGCGTGCCGACGTATACGGGGTAATCCCATCGGTAAAGGAAGAACCGTCATCGATCGATTTCGACCAAGTGTAGGCGCCGAGCAGACGTACCGCTCCCAACCTTTTTTCGACCGTAACCTGGAGGCCGTTATAGTTCGAGTTGGCCACTGTCTCCTGATATGGATTGTCACCAAAATCCAGCAGGCCTTGGCTCAGGTAGCGGCCCGATGTCACGGAATACAGGCGCGTGCCGTAATCGACTTGGCCGTTGGGCAGATTATAAATGTTATCCTCCCCGTACGGCCCACAGCCCAAGGCCGGCCCTAAGGTGGCTCGAATTTGCAAGCATTTGGCTGGATTACCTTGATTGAAGGATGTCTGAGAGATTAGGTGGTGGCCTTCATTACCAACATATGCAATTGTAAAGAGCATCGAACCGCTAAGTTGACGCTGGATGCTAAAATTGTAGTTATTAGCATAGGGCCGTACATTGTCTGTCTTGAACTCTGGAGCGCCGACAAGCGGCTGGAACTGGGCGAAGTTCACCGGCGAGCCGGGAGTCGGAATAGTGAAGGGGAATCGTTGCCCCGGGTTGGTACCGCTGGTTCGGTTGGCGTAAGGCATGGACATGAATGAACTCGTAGGGCTGTCGAAGAAGAGTCCGAAAGGCGGATCGCCAACCTCATAGAACAAAGTCAAATCTTCAATGGCCGTATAATACGTTCCAAAGGCGGCCCGAATGCTCGTTTTACCGGGACCACCGAAAACCTTGCCCAGGCCACCGTCACTGAATCCGGGAGAGTAAGCGATTCCAACCCTAGGGGCGAAGTTATCATATTGAGTAGGCGCCAGGGTCTTCGGGATGCCGGGGTCCCCGGGAAATACATAGCCGGTGGGCGCATCGGGGAAAACTTTTGACTGTTCGCCGGGCTTAAAAGACATGATTTTGCCCTGAGTATCATAAAACGGCTGGCTGACCTCCCAACGCAAGCCGTAATTGACAGTCAGATTCGGCTTGAGCTTATAAGAGTCCTCTACATAAAGGGAAATATACTTCGAGCGAGAATCCAAGAACTGCTGGCTGGACTGAGCGAAGCCGCTAGGAGGTACCGCGCCCAACAGGTAATCAGCGAAATCATTACCAGTTTCAGCCCCGTTAAAATTGAACCAGCCATTCTGCGCAAAAGTGTTCCGCTCGTTGAGCTCGATGTAGCGGCCATCCCCACCAAGCTTCACAGTATGCTTACCCTTCACCATAGACAGATTGTCCATAATCTGGAAGGTATTGTTATACTGGCCGGTTGTACCCTGTGGAAGGCCAATGGAATCACCATAATTTTGCAAGCTGATTAGGGGCATGCCCTCGAGCTTCGGATAATCCGGAATGATACCCAGCCCACCCTCCGTAAAACCAAAGCTCGTGATTTTGCCGAGTCCTCCGATGGGCTGGTTCCAGATGCCAGCAAGGCGAGTATAGTTAATGCGGGCTTCATTGACCGTGGTGGGGCTGAAAACATGAGTGTTGCTCAAATCGAAATCTTGAGCACGGGTCGGCGTTTCGGAAGAAAAGCCCGGCAAATTCGCCCAAGGGTAGGGGTTCAAAAAGCTAGCGTCGTCAAAATGGTAATAGAGGGTCCAGATTCCCGTACTGGTGCTGTTGAAATCTACTCGTTCAGCAAACTTGTCATCTCGCACGTCTTCCTTCTGCGAACTGGTGGAGAAGAATGGCTCACCTCCCAACGAACCGATTGGAGTGGGGAAAAATTTCAGCGTGCCGGAAACAGGTGAGTCCCACGCGGCGGAGGGAATCATGGCATTGGGGAAAACGCATTGACCAGTGGTGCAACCTGAAGTGTAATAGGGCTCTCCGGGGGTTACCGTATAGCCCAACCTCGAACTCAAGACCGAAGCCCAGTGATTGGGGAGGCTGTCGCCTTGAACGGAGCCGCTCAAAGCGGGGAAACCTGTCGTGCTCAAATCAGAGAAGTTTCCCTGACGCTCCTGCATTGATGGGACGGGGATATCCCCCGTGGGTAGGCCGCGCACCTGACGCGTTCCCTGATAATCGGTGAAGAAAAAGAGATGATTCTTGAGAATGGGCCCACCGCCGGCCCCCCCGAACTGGTTACGCTTGAAAGCCCCACGCGCGGAGCCCGGGATTTCCTGTCCGGTGTTGGGATCCAGCGAGTTGTCTTCGAAAAAATTGCGAGAATCGAGCTGGTCATTGCGGAGGAACTCAAAGACCGTACCGTGAAAACTATTGGTACCCGACTTGGTAACCACATTGACGATGGCTCCCGAAAATCGACCGTACTCGGCATCGAAAGAATTGGTGACCAGCCGAAACTCCTGGATAGAGTCGAGAACGGGAACAATCGCGGCCCCATTATTACGTGATTCTTCCACATCTCCGCCGTTCACTAGAAATGCATTGTTAGCTTCTCGTTGGCCATTTACAGATAGGTTGCCCGCATTGCCGTCACCGGAAACGGGCCTATCAGTTGCCTGCACACCGGAATTAATTGGAACCACACCCGCTTGCAGCCCCAACAAATCAATATAGCTCCTTCCGTTCAAAGGCAAAGTCGCCATTTTCTGATCCGCGATCACGTCACCGAGCTGGGTGCTGGTCGTCTCGGCTTGAGCTGCCACCGCCGAAACCTTGACGGTCTGCGACGCGGCGCCCACAACGAGCTGGAAATCAGCTCGGAAATTTTGATTGACCAAAAGATTGATGCCGGTCTGCGTCCCCTTCTCAAATCCGTTCGCCTCAACCTCCACCTCGTAGCCCTCACCAGTCGGCACTGCCGGAAACTGGTAGCTCCCCGTAGGATCGGTTATTGACTTGCGCATAAAGCCGGTGTTTACATTTTTTAGTACCACAGAAGCACCGGGTACTACGGCACCGCTGGGGTCAGCAACTGTACCTAAAATCGTGCCCGTAACGTCAGCATATAAAGCTTGCCCAAAAAGCAGAAGCGCTGCCGCAGTGAATAGCCGACAAGCCATCAATATCCGATTCTTCATTTTGCCGTTCCTCCCTCACAGATTAGCGAATGAAAATTCAGACCCGAATAATCTCTTGCACCATTCCAAAGTCCAAATTGATGTATCAGGAAATTAAGAAACTAACCTTTGTAGCTACTTGTATTGGTAATCAAACGGAAGCCGCCGACCGCAAAAACAAAGCCTCAGATCCAAGGGTTCCGCAACCTCGTATCACACCGCTAAAACCCACATTCTAGCTTGCGCAAGCGCTTGTCTGTGGCAGATTGCCATTAAACTTCGCTCATGTCAAGTGAAAAAATGGAGTGAATAATAGAAAATATTCTTCCTGCACTGAGGACCATTGAGATAAAATGAGGTTATGGAGAAGATACAAGAAGTGCGAATGAAGGATGTGGCAGAAAGGTGCGGCGTCACGGTATCTACCGTTTCCCACGTGATGAACCAGACTCGCTTTGTCTCTCCTGAGACCCGACGCAAAGTGTTGCAGGCGATCCGCGAACTGAACTATCATGGGAACGCGCACGCACGTCGGCTTGCCCGGGGACGCTGTGATTTCCTCGGCCTCATTATCTCCGACATCGAGAATCCCTTTTTCCCGGGACTGATCAAGGGGTTTGAGTCCGCCGCCTTGGAGCAGTCATTCGACCTGCTGCTCTGCACAACAAATTATGACCCCGAACGCACCCGGGGAGCATTCCGAAAGATGGTGGAGAACAGTGTCTCTGGAGTTGCAGTGATGACTTCACGGGTGGATTCCTCCTTGGCCGATGACCTGATCACACACCGCATACCCTCAGTTTTCCTGGACGCTGGACCGGCACGAGCGTTTAGGAGCAATATCCAGATGAATTACGCCAAAGGGGCTTGCGAGGCCATCGCCTACCTGTACAACCTGGGGCATCGAGATTTTTTCCTGATTGCAGGGCCCCAGAACCGGCCATCGCATCAGGCCCTCCGCAAGGCGGTTGAGCATGCTCTATTCGAGCGGGGCGTGCCTTACCGGGGTGTTGAAGGTGAAAACACAGAAGAAAGCGGTGCTGCGCAGACACGTCGCCTACTGAGTGAGAGGCCGATGCCCTCAGCCATTCTGTGCAGCAACGACCTCACGGCCATCGGCGTTATGAACGAACTCGCAAAGGCCGGCCATCGCGTGCCTGAGGATGTTTCGGTCGTCGGAGTGGACGACATCCGGTTCGCCCGTCTAACCCGGCCCCCGCTAACCACCATAAGGATCCCTAAGGAGGCGCTGGGTCGGCTCGCCGCCAGGACTCTCGAAGAAATGCGCACCTCAACCCGCCCATCAGGTTTCGAGCGGACCATCGATACTACGCTTATCATCCGCGATTCTACTGCCGGGGCACTTGAGCCCGCGGAAACGCCCTCGGCCACAGTAAGCGCCAGCGCGGGGGTCTTCGCATAGAAAACTGCGCAAGCGCTTGCGCAGGGTGCCTTCCGGCGGCGAAACCGCTTTCGCGGGATCCAACGTATTCCATAAGAGCTTCCCAAATTGGTGTCCGATTATGTCGTATTGATTCCGGGTCGGAGAATGGAAACCAGTCCAATATCTGCAAGGATGCCCCACGAGGTAAGGCGACGATTCGCCCTTCCCTCGCCACCCTCCACCGCCAAGGATCAATTGAGGCTGAAGGTGTCGCACTTTAGAAAATGTCCCTTACGGGCCCGGCCTTACGCCTCTCTCTTGCTTCTCTTCTGCGTCGCCACCCCGGGATTTTCCATTTTCCATTTTCCAGGAGTTTCCGAACACGCCTCCGGCAGCCAACCGAATGCGATAACGGAATTGGAAGAGGCGCGAAGGATCTATGCGGCGGGAAACTTCCAGCAAGCAGAGAACCTCCTTCGCGAGGTCGTGCGTGCGGATCGAAATTCGGCTGATGCATTCCTGTTGCTTGGATTGGCTGAGTTTGCAAATGGGGAAACAAACGAGGCCATCGAGCACTATCAGCGGACCATCGAACTCCGTCCCAAATCCTTCAGCGGCCATTACAACCTGGCGTTGGCATACCTGCGTGAGGGGAACGTGCAGCGCGGCCTCCATGAACTCGAACGCTCCGTGGAATTGGATCCCCGAAACTCCGACGCCGCCTACAACCTGGGCGCAGTATTGCTGGAATTGGGGCGGCCACAAGATGCTCTTGTATACTTGCGGCGCGCAAAAGAGCTTGGACCTGCCCAGGCTGATGTCTCGTTCCGGATCATCCGGGCAGATCTCGAAGCAAACCAGCCGGATGCAGCCGGGCGCGAAGCCTCGGAAGGCGCCAAGTCCTTCGGCGCCGACCCGAAATGGATGGGCGCAGTGGGGGATCTGTTACTGCAAAAGGAGCAAGCGCAACTTGCCGTTCCTTTTCTTCGGGAAGCTTCCCGGCTACTGCCGGATCAGGACGATCTTCGCCGCCAGCTCGCCCTCGCAGAGTTAAGGTCGCACGCCCCTGAAGAGGTGTTGGAGACAATCCCAAACCCTATCTCCGCGGGGGACTACTTATTGCGTGCCAGCGCGTTCTACGCCATGGAGCGTCTGCTGGAAGCTGACGAGGCATGCCGGCAAGCTCTGGCCAAAGATCCTCGTGAGCAACACGCTCTACTCCTGCGAGCCCAAATCCGCCAGCTTGTAGGGCAACACGATGCAGCAATCGAGTTACTTCGTCAGGTGATTCATCTTGCCCCCCTGTGGTCGGAGCCCTACTACAGCGAAGCGGCAAGTTATTATTTCGAGCGTCGTTACGACGACGCTCGTCAGAGCCTCGATCGCTCGCTTCACCTCGACCCGCAATCCGCTCGCTCTCTATTTCTGTACGCTGCAACACTGGTAAATCAGGGGAGGAACCGGGAAGGGGAGAAATACTTGCGGGAGGCAATTGCGCTGGAGCCGCGAAACGCCCGGTTTGAGTACCACCTTGGCACCCTCCTGGCTCGCGATAGTCGCCCTTCAGAAGCACAAGAGTCGTTCGAGAAATCGATCGCACTCAAACCCGACTATGCCCCTCCCCATTACCAGCTTGGGAAATTGCTGCTGGAGAACAACCAGCCCCAAGCCGCCCGACATGAGCTGGAACTGGCGGTGGAGTACAATCCAGATTTCGCGCAAGCTTATTACCAGCTCGCGCGTGCCTTTACACAGCTCGGCGATTTATCCAAGTCACAGATGGCTTTGGCTAAATTCAACAGCCTGAAGAAACAGGACTCCGGAGAGGACTCGGAATACGTCGAGGAAATTCGGAAGCAACTTGGGGCAGCGCTGCAATAATCAACACAACTCGCCACCAAATTGTGAGCGGAAAGTAATCAAAATCACACCAGACCATGCGCTGAGCTTCTATTACGGTCAAACGGAGAATTCGCGGGGGTTTACTTCTTGCGAACAGAGGCAACAAAGGCCGTGTATCGATCCGCGCGCAGCAACGAAACGCTATACTCCACAGGCACAAGCTCGATATCGTAGGTCGTTTCGTGGATGATCATCAATGCGCTGCCAACACTGGTATCAAGGATGTGCGCCTCATTGTGGCCTGCATTGATGGCGCCAATCTTTTCCTCTGCCCGATGCAATCTGCGCTTATAGATGCTCTCTATGACATGGTAAAGCGACTGCCGGGAAAGATCGAGCTTCTCAATTCCAGGGAAAAAATGGGCGGGAAGATAACTGGTGACCACGGCGACCGGGTTGTCTTCCACGAAGCGCAGCCGCTTGAGGCGATACACTTTTTGATCACTTGAAAGCTTGAGCTCTTGAGCCACCTCAGCCCCAGGATTCTGAAGATCAATGGACAGAACACGCGCCGACGGTGTGAGTCCTCTGCGGCGCATCTCCTCGCTGAAACCTCGCAACTCCTGAAAATCCCATGGTACTTGCCCCGTGCCAATGACAGGCTTCTTCCCTCGAAGGAAGACCAGAAGACCTTCAGAGCGCAGCTTCTGAAAGGCCTGTCTCACTGGCATCTTGCTAATTCCCAAATCGCGGGCGACCTCCCCTTCGGAACGGAATTCTTGTCCCGCTATCAGGGATCCGTTCTTGATGGCTGCCCTGATTTGCTCTACGATCTGCTCGTAAAAAGGTACATAACTTACAGAATCCAAAATCAGAATAGGTTCTTTCGCCGGAGCTTTTGGGCTGGCGTCCAACGGTGCGTCAATTGAACTCTCTGGCACTCTCATTTTGTAACTCCTTCGTAACAGTCTGTCCCATTTGCCAGCGGCCTGTCAATTGGCTTTAGCACTTGCTTTTCCCCTTTTCTCACCACTAAGTTGAAGGTACTGTGAGCAGCGAAATAGGGGCGTCAATCGCGAGGCTGGGGAGAATCCGGAACAGTTGAAACAAGTTATTTTCATTTTGGTTAGAATTCCAATAGCCGCCTTGAAAGTGCAGATATTTCATCAGGGCGGCGTCAAGGAAGGAATGAGTTCATGGGCTCGCTGAAACTCGACAGCCGCTGCGCCTCGGTCACCATTTTGACGGAGCGCGAGTGCAAGGTTATAGTGAGCCGCTCCGTAATCGGGCTTCAGTCGAGTTGCCTCCTGTAATTCTCCGACCGCATGGCTTGAGTCTCCGCCCTGGAGCAGGGCTAACCCCAAGTCATTATGGACTTCGGCGGAGTCTGGTTGCAGCTTGACAAGCTCGCGAAACTGTTCGACTGCCGAAGTAACATCTCCGCGGTAGAGCAAGGCCAAACCCAGATTGGTCTGCGCGTCCATGTAATTCGGGTTAATGGCAATCGCATCCTCGAATTCAGCGATGGCGCGATCAAGATAGTGAGACTCCAAGGCGGCCAACCCTCGATTGTAATGCGCTTCAGGAAGGTGCGAGTCCAGCTCAAGTGCCTTGTCAAACTCTGTTACGGCGATTTCCTGATCACCACCCTCCCAAAGAACTTTGCCCAGACTTGTGTGCGCGGCTGCATAGTCAGGCTTCAGGGTAATCGCCTTTTGCAGATCGTCTCGTGCCTCTTGCAAATGACCCTTCTGCTCCCAAGCCATTCCCATCAGGTAATAAGGAATGGGATCCTTTGTCCAAAATTTCAGGGCTGCTTGTGAGTCCTCAAGGGCAGCATCAGGGTTGTGCCTCTGAAGTTGATCGGACGCTGAAGCGATGAGCCTCTTTGCCTGTGCCAGGCCCTCCCGAAACTCGCTCAGAGCCGCAATATCAGCAAGATCACCCTTCGCCGCACTATGCTGCCCTTTTGCCCGCAAAACGACGGCGCGATTGTAACGTGCCTCTTCATAATCCGGCCTGAGATTCAGAGCCAGTTCAAATTCCTTAATTGCCGCATCGAGTTCACCTTTTTCATGCCAGGCAACGCCGAGATTATAATGGGCTTCGGGGTCTTGGGGCCCAAGCCGTGCAGTTTCGCGCAATTCCTTCAGGGCTTCATCCACTTTTCCCTGATGTCGGAGCACCAAACCCAGGTTAAGGTGCGCGGGCTCAAATCCTGGCGACAACCGGATCGCATTGCTCAGTTCTGTGGCGGCGTCGGACAGTTGCCCCTGCCGGCTCAATGCCAGCCCAAGGTTGTAGTGGGCTTCCATAGAGTTGGGAAGAATCTCCACCGCTTGACGGAATTCTGGTACAGCCTCCTTCAGGTCGTTCTTGCCCGCCAGGGCAAGTCCATAAGCCAAATGCACGGGCCCCGCGGTAGGTTCAAGCTGCGCTGCGACGCGAAGAGATCCCACCGCCTGGTCCAATTCTCCGATTTGCTTGAGTGTGACACCCAGGTTGTAATTTGCTTCAGGATCCTGAGGACAAATCCGGACTGCCGCTCGAAATTCCCGAAGCGCTGCGAGTGTGTTTCCGCTGCGGCCCAGCTCAATGCCGGACTTGTCGTGTTGGCTGGCGGGCTGAAGACAGTCAGGAATCACGTTGGCCGGATGAATCTCCTGCCCCCATGCCACCCCGAAAATGAAGACCAGGACCACAGAACAAGGACCTTTGAGCCAAGGACACCAAGTCGTTCCGTTCCCGTTGCAACGCTTGTGTGCCCTAAACATGCTCAACTCTGGCCGCACCAAAACAAGTCCGGAAGAGACAGAAGACCCCTCGTTTCGAGGCATAGAAACTCACTCGTTTGCTCAAACGTAAGCACAAGATTCGCGGAAAAAGGTGCAAGGTCAAGGGCGCTTCACCAGGATTATACCTTATCATGGCGAGCCTCCAGGCCGTCACAGGAAGGAAGTCGAGCCCACGCTGATGTCAATACCGCCTTCGTTTTATATGGCAACACCACTTTCTTTTTTCCCCAAGCCGTAGTAATTTCTCGTTCAGTTACATGCGTACGATGAAGTCTCTAGTCTTGGTAGCGGGCCATGCGATCCCTTATCGGTTCGATCGATTAAACCGGAACGAGGGATGGTATTTGAAATTCTTCCAGGCAGGAGAAGGAGCTCTTTACCTGGACCATGTGAAGTGCGGCGTGATCGCCGCCGCCCAGGAAGCCGATAGCTTGCTAATATTTGCTGGCGGCCAAACGGATGCTGCGCCGGGACTGCGCAGCGAAGGCCAGGGCGATTGGCTGGCCGCCGATTACTATAAATGGTTCGGGCATCACGAGGTCAGTCTCCGTGCCACTTCCGAGGAATTTTCGCTTGATTCGTTTCAAGATCTTCTATTCGGAATCTGCCGATTTCGCGAGGTTGCGGGCACTTATCCGGAGAAAATCGTCGGGTGGGTTGGAAATTCATGGGACCACGTTTCGATCTCCACCGTAGAACGCTCAGGTTCCCTGAGGGCCGCTTCCTTTACCTGGGTCCCACTGGCCCGCCCTTACTGGAGAGAAACCTGCAGTTTGAACGGTCAAGGATCCTTAGGATAAACCCATATCCATCAGGCCTTGCGAAAATTGAACCGGGCCCTTGAAATGGGCGTCCCCACCACTTCAATTCTATTCAGATCACGTGACCCGACTCCCACGCCCTCCGCCAACGCCAGAGTGCTGTCCGAGTTTTCAAAGGGTGCCTTGCCGCGGTCCGCCATGGGATCAAAACCCATTAGTGCCATGGCAACCGCATCCGTAGTAACACAGTTCATTCCGGCCACCAGTAAACCCGGCCTGACCGGTTTGCAGTTGGGCACCCAGGGCCCCTCGCCGCCGGTCATGGTTTGAATGCCATCGATGATGGCCAGATGCACGGGCCGCGCTGCCACCAGGTCCGCCACCACGCGGGGCACACGGTATCCCGGGTCCTTCGGACCATTGGGATTGATCATTTGTGGGGCACTCCTGGAAGGTTCCCGATTACCTTGGTGGAACGGGCCGCGATCACCTTTGGGAGTCAGCCCCGGCTCATCCACGGGGGATCCGTCGCCATAGATTGTGCAGGGAGTGGCGCCAAAGCAGTTTTTCATCGAGAGCGTTACGCCGGCGGTAAAGTGCTCTTTCAATTTCGCCAATGACACAAAAACGTCGCAATCTTCATAAGAGTGGTTAAGGTCATAGCCTCTGTACATCAAGGCATTTCCCGGAACTATAAAACGGGAATACTTCTTCCCGTAGCCCAGGTAATTCGTGTTCTCAAACTCCGATATGGTTCCCAGATTCTCAAAATCCCGCGGCTCCCAGTTGGCGGCCAGCATGAACTCTTCCAGCGGCTCAGTCGATCCCGGCGCGCTTTCCAGCAGGCGAACTCGCCTTGCCCCAGCTCTAGCCATCAGGCGTATGGTGGAGGCAACGACCTGGGGATGCACCCAATAGGTTTCGCTTTGAGGAAGATGGCCCAACCGGTCAGTGGATTCACCGGTGAGATTAAGCTTGATCGCCACTGTCTTTCCACTCACCAGTTGTTGCAGGCCCCCCAATTGGTCGAACATGGTGGCTAGGGTGGAAGTGACTTCAGCGCCGTATTGGTGGCACATGCCCACGGCCACACGTCCCATCGGAGCCGTATCTGCAAGAAGCGAGAATCGACGCGCCATCAGCATGCCGGCCGTCGCGCCCATTGCGCCTAGAAATTTCCTGCGTGAACAAGCACGTGCCATAGGTGCTACACCTCGCGGGAAGCCAGCCATTCGATCGCCTGGTTCCAAAACTGTTCGTAGTATTTCCAATTCTGAAATCCTGAACCCCAGTGCGGAGCGATATCGGATGCAAAGGCCATTGACCGTCCACTGCCGTACTTCCACAATACAATCATTGGATCGCCGGTTTCTTTGATCGTGGCAAGAACTTTGGAGTCCTTCTTGGCTTCCAGGCGATTATAACCGTTAAAAATGGGGCTTGGATTCCACTCAATCCCCCGGGTGACAGGATGACTCGATTCTTTCATATCGACAGTTACGCCCTCCGGAGTTTCCATGCGATCATCATCCTGAGCCAGGCAATTGACAGGCAGTGCCTCTTCAACGGGCGTCCCATGGTAATTCCCGGAGTTGTGGCGTCCGGTGAAGCTGGCATAACCGCCGATCATCAGCAACGCTCCCCCTAGCCGCACGTATTCCCGGACGGACTTCAATCGGTTTGGGCCCATGGGAGCGCGGAGGGTTCGCTCATCGGGATAGAGAACCAGCGAATCGCTATCCACGTCACTCAAAACAACCACGTCGAATTCATGCAGAGCCTCAGGAGTTTCCGGAAACTTGGCGAGTGCGTCCCAGCCGGTCAGGTAACTAACCTCAAGTCGAGGGTTCGACCGCCAGGCGTCGAGAATTTTCTGCGCATCAATGACGATCCGAACTCCCCTGTCGTCGTAAAAAAAATTGGTTCCGGCAGTGGTTGTGCCCGCCGTCATGGAAGAATCGCCAACGTAAAGGATGCGGGTTTTTCCCTGGGCCACCGATGCACCCGGGGCCGCCGTTGCCAGCGCAGAAAGCCGAATGAAGTCCCTCCGATTGACGGAGTTCATTGACAGTCCCCCATAGAGAATGTTGCGTGCAATTTGCCGAGACAGACCCACGGCCCTACGGTTTCAAGCGCCTGGCACAAAAACCTCTACCTAAAGCGGTCAAATTGGCCGAATCCCTCATCAACACCAGTAGGTCAATCTGTCAGGTTTTAAACTGTTCCCTTAGGCCGAAGGATGGGCAGATCGCAACTCTTCTGCACCTTTACTATTCCTATAAAGCCCCTGTTCCGCTAGTTGCAGCACCATCCATCGAGTCTGGGTTAGCTTGAGGCCAAATCCAACCGTGTCTCAAATGCCTAACCCAACTTTTTCTGCTAACAATATATGTTATGCTGCTAACATATTACAAGTGTAATGTCGCATGACCCCTTGTCAAGGACTTTTTGACACCCTCGCGACGTTGTGCCATTCCACAGTTTTGTTTGCCGGGATAGGGCAAGGAACTATGACCACGAGACAGTGCAGACTGCGGAGACTGTAGGCGAATTCTCCACCTGCCGTTCGCCAGTCCGGTCGAAGAATCCCATATGTCTCCAGCTTAACGAGGATCCCCCGGCACGAACTCAGGCAAGGCAGGGTCATGCACGAACATGATGTCATCCACGGTAAACTTGTAGGTCCCGGTCATCCAAAAGGCGAAATCGTGATTCACAAGCTTGATTCGGCCCGTATTGCGGCGCAATACCCTCCGAAAGTCTGCCAGGCGAACCTGCAGAATATAGGGTTCAGTCCCGGATAGCATGCCTGGCAAATCCACCTGCCAGATCTGGTCCGTACCGTCGATGAAGCCCGTAGATACCGAGCCCTTGGCGCCATCAAGGTTGAACGGCTTAATCCACATGCGTATAGCATTCATGCCCTCGATGTCCTGGTAGGGCTTGGGAATCTTTGCCATGCTGCTACCCTTTTCGGAAGGCTGCGTGTTGGAGATTGTAAGACCACTCCGACCGCTGCACTTGTACGTTGAATCGTACGCGGTCACAATGCCAGTGCTCCACTTCGGCTGATACCAGGTCTGGAAGATGTCCGCCCTGCTCTCGAAGTCTTCCACCATCACGAATTTGTCGTAATTCGTTGCTTCCTGCAGCGAAAAGCGGAATTTGTGTGCGGGCGCATCGGAGACGGCTGCCACTGGCAAAGTGGGCAGAATTTTCACCAGATCGGCACGAATCAATTCTGCTTGCCCGGCATCCATCCCACCACTTTGGAGTTGATGGGAAAAATCGCTGACTGCCCCGCTAGTCTGTTGCGCGCTGCCGCCCTCAGGATTCAAAGCCGTTTCAAGGTCTTCGGCCGCATTCCTGGCAAATCCCACCTTCATTGTCGTGCCCGAGAGGCCCTTAACCAGATCGTCCACTAACTTCCCGAGGCCTCTGTTACCGGCGTTGAGGCGGCCTTGCGTCAATGTGGCGATGTCCCGTGCAAGTAACTCATTTGTGGTGGCCGGGTCGTTTCGCAGATCTTCATACACCCGCTGGACTGCCGGACTGAGCGGCGATAAAGATCCGCCCTGTTGACCCCCAGCTCCTGCGGCCAAAAGGATTATCAGTGCGAGAAACGCTCTCATGGAGGGTAACCCCTTTCGAAAGACTCCTAAGACACAGTTTGAGCGCGCCAAGACCGCTTGGCCGTACTCATTTGGCGCGCCAATTTCCGTTGCTTGGGGAGGCGGAACGCAAAGGAGAGGAAATACATCATCAGTCCTCCCCGGCAGGTTCAGTGCTACGTGTACGAAATGGCGCACATGCGATACGTTTCAAGGCGCGGTAGCGTGAATTCAACCCGGCCATCACGGACACTGTATTTGATATCCATGCCGGAGGGGACGAGTTGGACTCTTCGTGCTTGTTTGCCGTCCATCCAGGCGCTTACCCGAACATCGTCAACGGGAATATTGGGCAATTCGACTTGGCTATTCAATGCGTGTAGAATTAGCCGGCGGGACTCAGACTGGTGGAAAAGGGTCAGCTCAACTGCGCGCGGCGCCTGCACGGTGAAATGAAACGGTCTGGTTCCCAAATGCTTGAGGAGGCGGCCAAAGATGGCTCGCAGGGTGGAGTAATCCCAAATTTCGAGGGTACCCGCGGCATATAACACTTTGCCCTTGCCGAAGCGGTTCAGTACGAGTGATGGGTTGTGGGTGCGAATTCCGGGAGGGTTCTGCAAAAGATTGGCATAATCATACCCTTGCGGATCCGTGTACGGCAGCGTGACCGTGGCCATGATTTCTGTACCTTCATGCGCTTTGATAATAGCTTGAGAATCCCTCAAAGTTGGCGGATATTGCCTCCCGAAGGGCTCGAAAAGGCCAACTTGCTTTTCGACAGGTTCGACATAGGTCACCACATCCTTCGTCTCGTCCTGGTAAGAGGCGCCGAAGAGATCAGCAAGCTGGAAGTCCGGCTGGCGTTTGCCCTCTGTGGTAACCAGAGAGGTGTACTTGCTTGCGTACAAACTTCCGCCATTATTCACAAACCCGCGGAATGCCTCAGCTTCTTCCGGGTGCATCATGGCCAGGTTCGGAAGCAGCACAATCTGGTACTTGCCGAGGCTGTCCAAGTCCTTGCGCGTGATTACTCCGAAGGGGAAATGGTTTTCCAGTAGGCTTCGGGCTGCGGCTTCGGAGGCCGGGAGGTGCTCGCTGGGCTGTTCATCTGCCGACGCCTGGAACTGGGGCTGATCTGCATTTTCCGAGACGGCGAAGTGATTTGGAATGGGGCTCTCGTAACTACGGTAGATGGCGACGTCCTGCAGAAACTCGCCGCCGGCATAGGGCTCGTAAGGCTCCAATTCCCCGAAGACGTGCCCAGCTCGGACATAGTTATCGCGATTAAGAGTGCCGACCGGGTCAAGTCCCTCCAGGAACGTCATGGCGCCGCCATTCATGAACGTCTGAAACGCACGGCAGCGCAGGTCCTCGACAGTCCGCGAGACCACCGATTCCTGCATCGACGGATATTCGAGCGCCTGCACGTGCTCCCAAGGCTTGATGCGGCTCAGATTGTAAAAAGTCTTGTCGAAATAGGACTGCATTTCCCGCCCAGAATATGTGTCCGCCGAGCACCAGTCGGTCTCGGCCGCCATGGCCAGGGAGGCGGCGTTGATCCAGTCCCCATCGGCCAGCGCACCCGATTGGTGAGCCACAGTTGCACCGGGTTTGCGCTGCTTGATGGTGGAAGTGACGAGTCGAGCGAATTCAGCCAGCCACTCCTGGCGCTTGCGCTGAAATCTCACCCAGACCGGGTTGAGCCAATCCGCCTTGCGGGGGATCGAGCCACCTATCTCTTTGTCGTAACGCCCCTGGCAGGTCTTGCAATAACAGACGGTTGGCCACCACGTCATGTCAGGCCAGACCCCCTCAAATTCATAGTTCTGACAGATTTCGTTGAGCTGCGTCACGACGAATTCGCGGTAGGCCTCGTTATTGGGGCAAACGGTGCCCGCGTGGCGGCGCCACAAACCCACTGGGCGGTCGCTGCGGCCGGCGTAATCCACCACCCGGCTTTCCGGATGCTGCTCCCAATACCAATTTGTATAGATAAGGCAGTAGTAGGCAATCACGTCCAAGCCGGCACGATGGGAAGCGTCCGAAAGTTCACGAATCAGGTCGCGCCCTGTGGCTTCAAGGCCACGATGCATCTGGCCAACCGTGGTTTTGTAATAGGCAAGGCCGGTGTGACTCAGATACATGTAGTAGACTGCAGTCGCCTTCTCGAGCAAGAGATTACGGACGATTTCATCAGGGTCCACTTTGCTCAAGAATTCGGGATTGGTGTCTGGAATATGCATGTCGAAGAAGTGCCTTCGGCAGGACCGCTGATACCACCGCACTGTTGGGTTGGCCGCTGCTCGCGCGATAAGGCCCGCGGCCGGGGAAGTCGCGGCCGCTGTTGCCAGGAATTCTCGCCGGTTCATGATGTCCCCCCCCACCCTCAGTCAATATTGGGCTCGGCTTCTTATTGAATCGCGTTCAAGCTTGACTGCATCCATATCTGCGGAATTAATCGCACTCGATCTGCACCCAACACCAGCAGAGTTCCTGACTGTCCGAAGTACCTCAGGCAGAGTGCCACCGGTCAAGTTGAGTTTCTTCCTTTGAAGGGTGCTTCTTGTAACCCTCGCCATCTCACGCGGGGGAAGGGAGCGTTGCGCTCGATTGTGCTCACATCCACAGCTGTAACGCACTATTCCGCCAAAAGCATGCCGAAAAAACCGAATGCCGCTCCTCACTTGACGTGGGGATGTAGAGGTTCGTCTTCATTCTCAATTAACATCTGAATTTCAGTGAGTGACGGAATGGAGGGCTGTGCCCCAGCGCGCCGAACGCATATTGCGGCCGCGGCGGTGGCGAATTTCACTGCCTCGGGCATAGGCCTACGGTCCGAAAGCGCCACGGCAAGCGCCCCACAAAAAGTGTCTCCTGCACCGGTCGTGTCGACCGCCTTCGAAGGAATTGCGGGCACATGAAAGATTTCCTCTGCGGTATTCACGAACGACCCGCCGCCACCAAATGTCACGATGACGAATTCAAATCCCCGCTTCCTCAGTTCCACAGCCGCGGCAAAGACATGCTCCGGGCTTGAAATCGGTTGTGCTATTAGGGCAGACGCCTCCAGTTCATTGACGACCAACGCGACTCTGCCCGGGATCACCCCAGTGAACGCCCGCGCCGGAGCATGATTGAACAGCACCGGAACGCGGCTGTTTGCAGCAGTTTTAAGAGCGGCCTGCAACGTGTCGCTGGGAATCTCAAACTGGAGCACCAGCATCGCGAACTCGGCGAAACGCGGTGCAATTGCGTCGATATGCTTTGGGCGCAGGCCGTAATTCGATCCGGGCGCGACGGCGAGATAGTTGTCGCCATGAATGTCGAACATAACCAGAGCCGCCCCAGTGGGCACATCGGGGGCGACGATGGATAGGGAAACGTCGATGCCGTCTTTGGCCAAAGCGGCCATAATCGCGCGACCGCCGTCATCGTCCCCGACACAGGTCATGAAACTTACTCGTCCGCCTGCCCGCGCGACGGCAATCGCCTGATTCGCGCCCTTACCGCCAAAAGTCTGCATGAAGCTACCGTCGGTGACCGTCTCGCCAACGGAGGGTAGCTTGGGCAGGGCCATAATCATGTCAACATTGGAACTGCCGATTACGAGGATTTTCGGACCCATGCGATTACTCCCTGAACCGTTCCATCGCTTCAGCGTAAGTCTCCCAAATCGAGGTGTTGACAAAGCTCACCTTTGGTTCAGGTGAGGATGAATCAGGTTCAATCATTTGAAGTAGGATTAAAATGCCGCCAGCCCCACCAAAAAAAGACCCCCCGCATAGCTGAGAAACATCAGGGAAAGTGCCGCATTCACCCCCCCCGTCGCACCCCGAAACTCCTTCCAGATGAAGATGCCCCAGATGGCCGCTACCAAGGTCGCTCCTTGACCGAGAGCATAGGAAACAGCAGGCCCAGCCACCTTGGAGGCGACGAGGTTCGCGATGAGTGCGACCATCCAAACCGCTCCCCCGGCGATCCCGACAAAATGGATACTGAACGGGCCACCGAAGTACTCGCGGTAACTCCGTTTCCGGACATACAACAGAACTGTGTTGATTATGAAGTTGCTTAAGACCAGCCCCGCCGAGAAGACCATTGCAGCCGCGTACGGAGTGAGTTTGCCAGTTGTCCCCGAAACACTGACGGATGATGGGGTGATCGACGCCGAAAGACGAGGATAAAAGAAACCCATCAGACAACCGGATGCGATCGCGAAAAGAATGCCTCTGGAATCCCCGGTTCGCTTTAAGGAGCGGAACACGCGCGACGCATACGCGGAGAGCAGCATCGCTGCGAGGATGAGAAGAACACCTGCGAACAAAGGCAGGGGCCGCCCCGATGGCGCCTGGATATAGCTGCCGATAGTACCGATGATGAGCGCCAGCCCAACCGCAACCGGAAATGCGATGACGATGCCTGCCAGATCAGTCGCAATCACGATAAGCATGTTTGAACAGTTGAACAAGGCTCCGCTCAACAAAGCTGCGCCCAATGAGGCCCAGGATGATTGTGTCAGGCTTCTGACCGCGGCTGGGCCGCCCTCGCCGTGACTGCCGAAGGTGAAGGCCACCGCTATGCTGCAAAACAACATGCCCAGGACGTAGTCCCAGTAATAAAGTTCGAACGGCCATGAACGCCTGCCCGCGAGCTTAATCGTATTCGCCCAGGAGCCCCATCCAAGCATCGTTACCACGCACAACGCCAACGCCACGCCGGAACTGTTTACACTAAACACTTTGACCTCCTGACGTGCACGCAGAAACAGCTGGTGGCCCATTGGAGAACTCCATTTGCACGGCGCGGCCGTTTTCACTCGGAGGCGGCGGGAAGGTAAATGGCGATCCCTGATAATGGGCGTTGTTCCGACCATCCACGCAAAGGTTGAATGGCTGGTTTGGGTTCTCACTCTCAGCCTACTCTCGGATTGTCTTTGGCACCTTCAAACGTTTTGGATTTTACCGGCAGGTAAATCACATGTCAATATGATATCAGGATATGTTGTTAGCATGTAACTATGCAATTTCGCGTGGCAACTGCGTATGAGGGTAGACGAAACCCGATCCAGCGCACTAAGAGTCGAATTAGCCAGCCGTTGGGACTGCTGCCCGGTTAAGCCCTATTGCGGCGAGAGGATGGCGTTTTCCTTCAACTTTGCTGACAACTCGTCATCCGCCAGGCTTTGCATGAGTCACGGTTGATCTAAGAAGGACGAGCTACATCTGTCAAGGCTGGGGGCGGGAGGATCCTTCCGAACTCGGGGAGACGAACCCCATTCCGCGCGCGGGATCGCCGCGAGCGCCACTAGCTCCCACCAAGCTTTCCACCTCTTCGCGCTGGGTAGCCTGCAGTCTTTGCGACAATTCGAGCTCACGCCGGGAATCATCCGGACGTTTCAACTTCTGATAGGTGCGGGCCAGCAGGTAATGCGGTTCGGCATGAGTTGGACTCAGCCGAATCGCCTCCTGAAATTGCGGAACAGCTTCCCCGTAATGCCCCATCTCATCCAGCGCTTTGGCCAGATCCACTCGAACCCGATACTCCTTGGGTGCCTCACGCACAAGCTCCTGCAAGATCGGCAGGGCAAGCTCCGGCTTCTGGTTCAGGACATATGTGTCCGCGAGGTAATATTTCCCCTGCGAAAAATGAGGTTCAAGCCGCAGCGCTTCCTGCAACTCACTAGCGGCCTGGTCATAATGGTGGAGCTTCCAGTGCATGAATCCCAAAGAGAATCGCACGATGGCATCATCGGGGAGCTGTTTCCTGGCTGCCTCAAATTCATCAAGAGCCTGAGTGTAGGATCCCGTGCCGTCGTACGCCTGCCCTTTGAGAATGTGAACCCAGGACGAATCGGGATCGAGCGCTTCCAAGTGTTCAAACCCGCTCAGGGCCTTCTCAAACTGCCGTGTCTCGATGTAGCAATGAATCAGAAGGTAGGATGAACCCGCGTCCTGAGGCACAAGGGTGATGGCTTTTTCGAGCGGCGGGATGGCCCTGGAGTATTCGTTCTGGGCAACCCATGCCACGCCCAGCAGTTCCTGCGCCTGAAAATGCGAGGGATCGATTTGCGTCGCATTCTCCAGTGGCGGGGTTGCGTCCTTGTAGTCCTGCAGCTTCACATAGGCAATGCCCAGGTTCAGGTTCGTTCCAAACTCCTGCGGATTGAGCTTCAGCGCCTGCTGGTAATAGGCAATACCTTCCTCCGATTTTCCCTGTCGCACGCTGAGTGCCCCCAGGGCGTTGAGGGCGGGGACGGAACGAGGGTCAATCTTCAGGATCTTCTGGTATTCGGCGGCTGCCGCTTCGAATTGACCTTGTGCCTCAAGGCTCTGGGCTTGCGCAGCGAGCGCCAGAA
>Ga0302320_10005690_pt1 | contig 27889 bp, 24 predicted proteins | sample Bog_T0_3_FD_202130 | JGI IMG/M metagenome (GOLD analysis project Ga0302320, IMG submission 202130) | Peat permafrost microbial communities from Stordalen Mire near Abisko, Sweden - Bog_T0_3 | ecosystem: Environmental > Terrestrial > Soil > Wetlands > Peat | place: Sweden: Abisko, Stordalen Mire...
TGACGCCGGCGCGCGAAGCCATGCTCATGGCGAGATGCGGATGCACAGCACTCGCACCCGCAGCCAGCAGCAACGCCACATGATGCGTATCGACGACCTGGCCGGTTTCCACAATCAGCGGAACATTCCATGCGCCAGCCTCAGTCATGGCTTGCCACACGCACGAAACCGCCAGCAGTGCGGGCAAAGCGGCTCGCTTATCGCTCAACGTACGATCGCTCAACAAAATAGCGCCGGAACCGGATGCCTTGCTCGCGGCATCTTCACGGATTTTGTTGAGAGCCTCACGAGCGGCCGCAGGCCCTCCGGCCGAGTCGAAGGTAATGTCAATGAAATGAATCGGCGACAGAGCTTCGGCGATCGAATCCATTTGCCCGGCATCGAGCAGAGGAGAGCTCAACTTCGCATTCTTCCCGAGATACACGTCGAGCGACATTACGTGGCTCTCGCGCAGCGGATCGATGGGCGGGTTCGTAACCTGCGCAAACCGCTGCTTGCAGTAATCCCAAAGCGGACGCGGCAGAGCCGACAGAAACGCCGGCGGAGCATCGTCGCCCATGCTCCACAGCGGTTCCTGGCCCTGCTCCACGAGAGGGTAGAAGAGAATACGGAACTGATCTTCGGTCCATCCGAAGGCCGCCATTAATCGGTTGCCATCGATCCTCACGGACTCGGCTTCGTGTTTCGCCGCAATCACTGTCGTGACCGGCGAACTAGCTGATGTGGGCACGAGTTGGGCAACTTCAAGTGGTCGGAAGAAATCTCCGCTGGCCGGATCGGCAATCAGCATTTCCCCGGGACCAAGTCGCTGCCGCTCCACGACATGTTTATCGGAAAGGTCGGTAATGCCGACTTCAGAGCCAACGATGAGCAACCCATCCGACGTCAGCGTGTAGCGCAGCGGACGCAGGCCGTTACGGTCGAGCTTTGCGCCTATGAAATTTCCGTCGGTGAAGATCAGGGCGGCGGGGCCATCCCACGGTTCTTGCTTGGGCGCGCTGTTGGCGAGGAACTGGCGCAGCCTCGAGTCCAGATGCTCATCGTGCTCCCATGCTGGCGGTACCAGGCGCAATGCAGACTCAGCAATGCTGGAACCTCGTCGCACCAGCGCTTCGAGAGCATTATCAAAACTCGCGGAGTCGCTCATCCCCGCCTGCAACAGATTCGCGTTCTTCGATAATCGAAGCTGGTGCCGCAACGTCGCCCCACGCGCCTGAAACCAGCGGCGATTGCTGCTGATCGTGTTGATCTCGCCATTGTGAGCCACGAAGCGAAATGGTTGCGCCAACAACCAGCTGGGCTGCGTGTTCGTGGAATATCTTTGGTGGAAAACTACAAACGAACTCGCGAACTCGGCATCGCTCAGGTCGCGATAGAACGGAGCCAACTGTTGAGGCGTAAGCAGTCCCTTGTAAACAATGGTTCGCGACGATAGCGAGCAGTAGTAGCCCGAAGCAGGGATGGTTTCAAGTTCTTGCCGCAGCCGGAACAACTCCAGCTCGAACGCGGAAGAATCGAAACCGGAACTTGTCTGATAGGAAGACTTGCTTCGCGGTGCGATGAAGCATTGCCGCACAAGAGGCAGAGAATCGCTCGAGCGCGGTCCAAGGATCGACGGATCAGTAGGTACCGTGCGCCAGCCCAAAAATGTAAGATCAAACTTCTCAACGGCAGATTGAATAGCGGCTAGGCCTGCAGCTTCCTCGCTACGCTGAAGAAACACCATGCCGACAGCAAACTCGTCGGGCAATCGAATTCCATCGGCTCGAGCGGCTCTGCGGAAGAAATCTTTCGGAAGCCCGACCAGCAACCCAGCGCCATCGCCGCTGCGGCCGTCGGCATCCACGCCGCCGCGATGGGCTAGTCTCGCAAGGGCTCCAATTCCGCGCTCGACTACGCTATGAGACGCAGGTCCGCCCAGTTGCGCGATGAAGCCCACGCCGCATGCATCATAGTCCGCCGAGAATGTCGGGCGCTTTTCCGCCATACTAATTGTGTAACCTGAAGCACCCATCCAAGTACAATCATCAATTTCGATGCAGTGGATGCGTTTTTCTGCACTGCCGCAAGGGTGATTTCCAGAGGCCGTTTCTAAGGTTCCTGTATCGTGGGGGAAGGAAATAACTCACCGGATAAAATGCCGAAACCTGCCGCAGCCAGCGTGCCGATGGTCACTCTCGCCGACATTCAATCCGCGCTTATCCGGGTTCGAAAGTCAATCCACATATCTCCGTGCACCCGCTCTGAAACCTTCTCTGAGCTCACTGGCCATTCGATCTATCTCAAGCTCGAAAATCGCCAACGGACGGGCGCCTATAAAGAACGGGGCGCTTTGAACAAGCTTCTAAGCCTCATCGCGGACGAACGTTCCCAGGGAGTGATCGCGGCTTCAGCCGGCAACCACGCGCAGGCCGTTGCTTACCATGCCTCGAACCTTGGCATCCGGGCAAGAATCGTCATGCCGCTCGCAACGCCGCTGATCAAAGTTTCGGCAACACGAGGCTATGGTGGCGATGTCGTGCTCCACGGAGCGAATTACGATGAGGCCTATGAAGAGGCAATGCGCCTCAGCGCGCAGGACCATCTCACTTTTGTGCATGCCTTCGACGATGATGCAGTCATCGCCGGGCAGGGAACTCTGGGGCTGGAGTTGCTTGAGCAGTATCCCGATCTTGAGGCCGTTGTCGTGCCGATCGGAGGAGGCGGGCTGATCGGCGGGATGGGTTGCGCATTGAAAGAAACCAATCCCCGCATTCAGGTCATCGGTGTTGAACCGGCGCGGCTGCCTTCAGTGAAGGCCGCATTGTCGGAAGGCAAGCCTGTGACGCTGCCGTCGGCGGTGACCATTGCCGATGGCATCGCGGTGCGTCGCGTCGGCGTGCGCACGCTTCCGCTAATCCAGAAATATGTGGACGATATCGTCACAGTCGAGGAAGAGGAGATTGCCAACGCCGTTCTGCTCTTGCTGGAACGCGAGAAGATTCTCGCCGAAGGAGCAGGCGCGGCCGCTCTGGCTGCTCTAGTCAACCGCCGCATTCCAGCGATTCCCGACAAGGCGGGCAAGAAGGTCATCGCCGTCGTGACCGGCGGAAATATTGACGTGACGCTGCTGGCACGCATCATCGAGCGCGGCCTGGTCAAAGACGGACGGCTGGTTCGTCTGCGCGTTCACCTTCCCGATTATCCCGGAGCGCTGCACCGGCTCACCGGCATTCTGGCCCAGCACCGCGCCAACATCGTCGAAACTTCTTACGACCGCGCCTACCACAACGTGAACCTTGGAGACACGGCGATCGACGTCACAATGGAAACCCGCGGCCCAGACCACATCGCGGAACTGATATCAGCCCTCGGCGCAAACGGCTACACACACGAAAGAATTTTGTAACAGAAATTTGCCGCCACACAGCGATTGCTGCTAACTCAATTCGACCCGGGCAAATCCTTCGAGCATTTCCCCTTCGGACGGCGGCCGCAGGATGCTCCGCTGTGCAAAATCTTGAGCTTGAGGATATGTCGTATCTCGAATTCTCCTAGCGGCCTCCTCATAATCGTAGAAGCTGTGCCGAAACTGGACCTTCGGTCCGACTAAAAGCCAAAAGGCGCCTGCCTCCCCAAACGGCATTCCCACGCTACCCGCATTCACAACTCGAACCCCTCCGACATTGCGGTCAAACTGCATGTGTGTGTGACCGCAGACGACCACGGGCACGTCGACTCCTCGGAAGGCCGGCAGAATGAGGTCTTCCGACGTAAGACGGGTAAATATCTCAGTGTCACTGCGCGGCGTGGCATGGCAGAACATCACCTGGCCTAGCCCGCGAATCTCAACAGTGCTCGTCTTGGGCCAGCGGGCCAGCAACCGCTTGTGCTCAGGTTGGAGCTGCTGCGCCGTCCACCGGACGGGCTCTCGCCACGATTCTGAAGCGGTGCGGTACCAATCCGTTTCGGTGCCTTCCATCCGTGCGAGCACCTCGCGGTCACCGTTGCCTTGAATGAACTGCACGGGAACGTGGAGGTCGAGCAAACACGAGATTGTTTCTCGGGGCATCGGGCCGGGAAGGACATCGCCCCCGACCACGATGCGGTCCACGTCTGCCTGACGAATCTCGTCGAGCGCCGCCTCGAGAGCGGGAAGGTTCGCGTGAATGTCGTAGATTGCAGCGACACGCATAACAGCTTTCCTTTGTATCAAGTGCATGAATGCCCAACTAGCCCCGCCGCGCCGCATCCCGATATCGCCGCGAGACTTCCTCCAGAAATGCTTCGTCGGATGGCCGCTGCTCCCTCGGGATACGCAACCGCTCGCCGATCCGGTCAGCGATAACTTGCGCCGAAGCAAGCCGCTGCAAGTTAGGAATATCAAGCCGCCGAGCTAGAAAAGTTTCAATCAGTTGAAACTCCTGCTCAGCCAGCGCGGCAACCTCGTGGCTCACCGACGGAGCCGACGCCGATTTTTCCTGTCCATACCAGTAGAAAACACCTTGCTCCTCGACCTCGTGAACCACGACCGTTCCCGCAACCATATCTCCCAGGCGGCGATTCTGTTTATCGATTGCGCAAGAGGCAGCGCCAATAAGATAGAAACCAATTGAGTCGATTGCCCGCATGAAGTTTCGTCCAATGCCTTCAAATGCCGTGATGGGCCGCCCACTCGCGCTGATCACTCGAATCTTGGCCTGACGTTTCCCCGGAGTCTGTCCATTCCACAAGATTTCGAAGATAGCAAAGTAGCCCCAATAAAGGCAGAAGAGCAAAAATAGTGCGATCGCCAGCTCCCAGTTTCGAGCCTGCCCCCACGAGCGTTCGAGATCGGGAGCGGTGAGTGAAACAATGAGGACGACCACCAGCGCAACGATAACCTGGATCAGCGTATCGAGGCAGAGGGCATAGCCGCGGCTGCCCACTCCAGCCAAAGGAAACTCCAGAGAGATCTGTTCGGGGGTTTCGATGGTAAGCTTTTCCGTCGGGTCCGAACTGGGGCTCAAGCCGGGGTCCAAAATATGATCTCCTTAATATGATCTCCGTTTCCTGGATCAACAAACGCCAAACCTACTGGTCGCGGTTAGAGTCTCTACTCGCGCGGGTCAAACAGCAAGGGCTGCATGCACTGAGCCGCAGCGAACTGCGTGAGTTAGGCTTGCTCTATCGCCAGACCGCCACCGACCTCTCCGCCGTCCGGGGCGACCCCAGCAGTGTGCAGCAATCCCGGTATCTGAATCAACTGCTGGGTCGCGCGCACAACACTATCTATTCAGGGCAGAAGAAAACAGTGGGCGGCATCTGGCAATTTTATCGCACGGATTATCCGCGAATCTTCCGGCAGTTTCTGCCGTACACGACAGTGGCGACTGCAATCTTTTTGCTTGGCGCAATCGCAGGTCTGTGCTTCAGCCTGGCGGACCCAGACTATATGCGTCGATTCATTGGGCCGGCGATGATGAGCAGCATCGAGCGCCATGAGATGTGGACGCACTCGATCGTCTCCATCAAACCGCAGGCGTCGAGCGCCATCATGACGAACAATCTTACCGTGTCATTCACGGCATTCGCCTCAGGAATCACCGCAGGCATCGGCACGCTCTACATGATGTTTTTCAACGGAATGATGATTGGAGTGATCGGCACCGCATGCGCAACCTACGGAATGAGCGTTGCGCTGTGGAGCTTCGTCTCTCCACACGGAGTGCTTGAGCTGCCAGCAATCTTCATTGCCGGAGGCGCAGGTCTGCGGCTCGCCCGCGCGCTGCTTTTTCCCGGAGTCTTGTCACGGCGCGACTCGCTAGCCGTAGGCGGCACAGAGGCAGTTCGTTTGCTGGTAGGCGTCATTCCCATGCTCATCGTGGCGGGAACGATTGAAGCATTTTTTTCGCCATCGTCCGCGCCGGTATCTTTGAAGTTCGCGGTGGCAGCGTCGCTCTTCACGCTGCTGATCATGTATTTATGGAGTGGTTCGCGAGACGTGGTCAGAAAGTAGCGGCGCCATCTCACCGCCGTCTACACTAGATTCCGCTCTTTCACCATGAGGTATTGATTGAGCACGGCTGCCGAAATCCGCGATGGTTCCACTTCCATGCAGAGAGCGCCGCGCTCGCGCAATCGTCCCAGGAGCAATTCGCGGCGGTAAACCATCTCCTGCGCCGCGACCACTTCGTACATCGCCGAGGTTGACGCCGGACTCTGCCGAGCTCGTAGCTTCAGCTCCGGTTGCGCAATCGCAATGAACAGCAGGAGATGCCGCGAAAGCATCTGCCCCGCAGCTTCGATCACTTCGGGAGTCATTGCGCTCTCCGCCAGATCAGAAATCCAGATGATCAGCCCGCGCTGTTTCTGCAGAGTGAGCAGGCTCGCGGCAGCGCGAACGTGGTCCGCCTCCGGAATCTCTTCGCGAACCACAGCAAGTTGCTCCACAATGTGCCGCATCTGCGCCGCGCCACGACCGGGGATTACCCGCTGATTCACGGCGCGTCCATATGCGAGCAAGCCAACTCGGTCTCCCGAATAAATTGCCAGTTGCGCGAGACAGAGCGCCGCATCCACCGCGCGATCGAGTTTGCTGTAACCATCTGTGCGGGCGCGCATCAGGCGGCCGCAATCGAGTACGATCCAGACTGCCTGGCTGCGCTCCACGCGAAACGTTTTCGAAACCAGTTTCCCGCGCCGTGCCGTCGCCGTCCAACACACATTGCGCAGTTCGTCGCCCTCGCGATGCTCCCGCAGGCTCTCGAAGTCCGATCCCATTCCACGCATGCGCATCAGTCGCATCTGCATCTCGATCTGGCGGCTGCGCGCGAGATACACGGAATGTTTGCGGGCATGCTCAAAATTAGGATAGACGCGCACCGTCTGCCGCAAATCGGTCACCGCCCAACGCTCCGCCATCAAAAATCCAGATCGATAGCGCAGAAAAACTCTTCCCGTTCGCAGGTCGCCTCGCCTGCCCGGTGTGTATTCATAATTGATCGAGCGCGTGCTACGAGCGGGAATGTTCAGAGTCTCTGCTTTGCCCGTATACCAATTCGACGCCGGCAACTCATCGTAGGCGCTGATCCAAAGATCGACAGGAGATTGGTTTGCTACCGAAAGGTTCAGGCTCGCATCCACTCCTATCGAAAGCGGGCTGCGCCACTCCCGTCGAATCGTGATCTGTTTAGGACGCGGAAGCCGCAGCCAGTCTCCGAGGAACGCCAGCAGCAGTAATCCATCCCAAAGAAGCATCGCATAGAGAAACGTGCGGTTCCACAGAGCAGGAATAATCCAAGCCAGGCCAACGCCAGCGAGCAGCAAAAGCCGCGGCCCAGCGCCGCCGCCGAACCGGCCATGAGGCTGCGCCGCTGCCTCAATCGGCGACGGCTCAAGAGGACGTGGGATACTCACTTCGGCACCTCAACCGCAGCCAGCACGTCGGTCAACACGCGATCCGTATCGAGACCTTCGAGTTCCGCTTCTGGACGCAGAATGATGCGATGGCGAAGCGCGGGAAGAACGGCGGCCTTCACGTCATCGGGAATCACGTAATCGCGATCCCCTAGCGCCGCGAGAGCCTTCGCTACCAGCATCAAACTGATCCCGGCTCGCGGGCTCGCGCCCAGAGATACCGAAGGCCAACTTCGCGTGCGGCGTGTGATTTCTGAAATATAGCCGAGCAGCGACTGCTCCACCGTGAGTTGACGCAACTCCATCCGCGCCTGCTGCAGCACCTCGGGTTCGATGGGCGCGATCTCGACCTGTTCGGTGAGCGATGCGGCGGGGTTGTTGTGCTTCGCAAGAATCTCTAGCTCTTGCTGCGCCGACGGATATCCGATCTTGATCTTCAGCAGAAAGCGATCCAGCTGAGCTTCCGGCAGCGGGTACGTGCCTTCGAACTCCACCGGATTCTGCGTAGCCAGCACGGTGAACAGTGGCGAGAGCGAATGCCGCACGCCGTCAATCGTGACCTGGCGCTCTTCCATCGATTCCAGCAGCGAGGCTTGTGTCCGGGGGGGCATTCGATTTACTTCATCGACCAGCAAAAGATCGGTGAACATCGGCCCCTGGTGCAAGGAAAAAGTTCCATTCTGCAAATTGAGAATATTGCTGCCCAGCAGATCGGCGGGCATCAGGTCTGATGTGCATTGCACGCGTTGAAACGTAACATTCAAAGCGCGCGCAAGAACCTTCACGCTTAGCGTCTTGCCCAATCCCGGGACGCCTTCAATCAGAGCGTGCCCCCCGCAAAGCAGCGCAGTCAGTGTGCCATCGATCAGTTCATTTTGGCCGACGATCACCTTCGCCAGTTCAGCGCGGCCGTGGGATATCAGTTTAGTAATTGCCTGCATGAAGTATTTATTCCTCTATTTTCACGTTCTGTTCTTCGTAACGGATACCATCGGTTCGAGCAGCAAGGTCGCCTGATTTAAAGCCTGCACGTGTTCGAGCGCCTGCTTTTCCGATAACTCTGTATCTCGCACAACCTCGTCGCTGCGGCTCACGAGAGCAGCCACATCCGGCGGAACTTTAACGCCGCGCTGTGCCATAGCGATGAGAATATCGTTTGCGCTCGCATTTCCGCGAATTCCCAGCCGCCGCGCTGCGATCTGCTGGAAGCGGCCGAACGCAATTTCCACCGCAACCTGAGTGCCGTTCGCGCGATGAAATACGCTGCCCAGAGTCTCCACAAATTCCAGCGGAGACAATCGCGACTCGCGCACCAGCGGCACCACAGGCCCACTGCGGCGCGAGAAGGTAAGAATTACCAATAGCGCGAGAAATCCCGCCTGAGCCAGAGCCCACATCTGCGCGGGATTCGTAGCGTGAGCCGAAGCCTTCTCGTGCTGCTCATGGTAATACTCATCCCAGAGGATGCGCCGGCTGTCGCCGACCGAATTCAAAAGCAAATCGAGATTGTGCCGATCCCGAATACCGGCATTCGTGAGCGGCAACGCACTCGCCCACCAGATCGCGCGCCCCTGGCCCAGCGCGTAAGAGACGACGACTGGCTGGGCGCGCTGGTCATCTTTGGCTGGGTCATCTTTAGCTTGGTCATCTTTAGCTGAGTCATTTTTAGAATGCGCGACGAAGTGAACGACCGCCGCAGCTTTACTCGAGTCCCAGACGAGATTGCCATCCTGCGAGATCGGTCCGCCCCGCGTCAGACTAGTAGGCGCGACTGGCTTGCATTCAGAGAACCCGATGCGCGTGTCCCCGTCCTTCGCGTCAGATTGTGGAACAAACGAATCCGGACGCACGCCGGCGATCAGCACGGTGCCTCCGCGCAACAAAAAGCGAGTGATGCCGCTCATCTCTTCCGGCTGCGGATACGATTCCGGACCAGCCAGCACCAGTATCACGCCAGCCGCATCGGCCGGAAGCCCTGCCGGTGGCTGCTTCCAGCGTTCCACCGCGTAGCCGCTTCTTTGCAGGAGCAGATAAGCCGCTTTCGCCCCGTGACGCTGCACGTTGTAACTCGATGGCGTTCCCTCGCCCTCGTCTTTCTGATTCGAACTCAGCCAAGCCACAAGCGTCATGAGCAGCAGCAGCCCGACGCCGAATACGATGAATCCGCGCTGCTCGCCTGCGGTTACCGGCATCCCAGCCTTTCCAGATGAGCAGAAAATTGCGCGAAGTCAGCTTCTGTCGTAGGACGGCTTCCATACCAACTCGACTCAAACTTCCGCGTCATGGCGGCAAAGGGTTCTCTCGATAAATTCGAGCCGGGGATTGCATTGAGATATTCGCGCGGCGTGCGAGTCTTATCCGGCGGCCACACGCCCTCCGACTCGAGGCGCGAGACCGCTGCCCAGAATCCGAAGTGAATCGCCTCTCTCCATTCGCCTTGCTCCGCGCGCGCCCGGGCATCCGCAAGCCACTCTCGCCAGTTTCTTGCGGAGGGTGAGAAGGGAAGAATCTCGCGCCCGCCAGTCCCAATATTCTGTTGCGAAATGCGATACAGCCAAACCCCGGCAGTCGCGGCGGCCAGCGCGATCACGCCCCAAACAAACCACTGTCCCAAATCCTCCACATCAGGCACTTTTGGATTGATCTTCCTAAGCTGTTTCCCAATCCATGTCAGAAGTCGCTGCCAGAGCAACTCGAGCGCGTTCGGTCCGCGAACGCGGTCGAATTCGCGCGCATTGAGGATTTGGTCAAGCCGCTTTCGCGTAGCATCGCCGGCGCGGTCGGGTTGTTCGTAGAGTTCGGCTTCGGCGCGCATGGCCTTCAAACGCGCACTCACCGCGGCAAGAACGTCAGGCTTATCGACCGCAGGCGCAGTCAGAAAACGATTCACAGCACTTCCCAAGAAAGTCACGTCGACGGCCACATCTCCGCGTGAAGTGTGAACCGTAAGCACCTCGGGAAGGGAATCGCGAAATGCAACGGCTTTCTGTGGAGCGGACTTCAGCTCCGCAACCTGATTTTCATAACCCTGAAGCTGTTCAATATATTGAGCTGTGCTGATCGCTTGAATCCCAAATGCCTGCCCAATCCCTGCCATCAGAAACAGCGCGGCCACCTCATGGCGCAATCGAAACGGCTTCATACTTGTGCAGGAGTAGTTTGCTCCGCAGTGGCGCTCGGTGCTCCGGGAACATCCAGGCTCGACAGCATCAATTGCAGATCGAAGGCTTCTTTGCGGACGCGCTCGTCGTAATACAGCAGCGATAGGCCGATGGTCGCGAGCGGGCCAGTAACCGATCCAGCGATAAATCCCGCCAGATAAACTAAAACTGCGGCGGCAATCTTGTTGTGCAGAAACGCGCCGGCGAAGCCCGCGATCCCTCCCAACCCCAATCCTAGAATGAGCGACAGCAACAGAAAAATAAGATAGATCACCACCACTCGCCAGCGGCTTCCCTTGGAAAGAAAGACGCTGCGTTTCAACGAGGCCCGTGGCCCGAGGTTCTCGACCATGCAGGCTTGAATCGCCAGTGCATAACGCACGTAGATGGCGATGAATCCGGCGAACACCAATGCGACGACAGCAAATCCCACGAGTCCGGCAAACACCGCGGCTGCCGGACCCGTCGCAGCGCCGCCGACTGCTCTGAGAAGCAGGGAGAAAGGGATTACTATCGCCGATATCACGACGATTCCTAAGATTCCCCACAAGACCATCCAAAGCAAAATGAGCAAACATGTCCCGAACAAACTCCACAAGCGGCCCCACAAAGCTTTGTAAGCTCCGATGACGGAAGTCTCGTGCCCCAGATGCACCGCGGCAACGGCTTTCACCGTGGCGGCGTGCGAGATTGCCAGACCCGCCAGCATGATGAAATAGCCGACAAACACGATGAAACCCAGCTTGGCCCATACTGCCGCGTTGGCCGCCTGGTTGTTGGGACTGAATGGCGAACCCACGTTGCCCCCGACCGTTAACAGTTGGAAGATCACGCTTGCTGCCGGACCCAGCGAGGCGATCCCGACAAAAAGCCAAAAGTGCTTTCGGTAAAGTGCGAAGGTGTGGTCCAGCAGTTGTCCGGTGGACATCGGGCGCAAGGGTTCTGTCATAACGTTACACTCCCGAACTGAGTGGGACACTATACCACGGCTTGCGCTCGAAAAATGCGCCAGTACCCAGCCGCCGAAGAAGCCATCCATGCTTACAAACAGCAGCTATAAGCAACTTGCTTCCACGATCAAAATCGGTTGCTTGCAGAGGGCAGAGGCGCGGCGCCGTGCACCGTCCGGAAGGCCTGTTCGCTTAACCGTCTTCGCTTGCATCTGATCGGCCTAACATGCACAATAAACAGAAGGCCACTCCAATCCCCACTCTGGGGCACATCGAATCCCAAGTTACGGAAAGGAATCTGCATGAACAAACAGCCCGTATTTCTGGCTATCCTTGCCGCCCTTGTTTTGACCTTAACCCTCCCATCCCACGCTCAAACCCTTCCCAGCTTCGGCCACGTCGTAATCGTGCTCGGCGAGAACTCGGCCTACAGCACCAGTTACAACTCGACGAACATGCCATATTTGACTTCGCTGGCGAATACTTACGGTCTCGGCACGAAGTATTACTCAGACACGCATCCCTCGATCGGCAATTATCTTAACTTGGCGACCGGGCACATCATTACCGACGATGATAGTGATACGCCAAAAACTCTGCCGCTTTCCGACAACAATATCGCTCTCGAGGTGCAGAATGCCGGCATGACCTGGAAGGACTATGTTGAAGACCTGCCCGCGGTCAAAGGCTGCGGTGGTTTGAAAAGCGGCACATATTATGTCCGTCACGATCCTCTCCAATACATGACCACGGTCAATACCGAGACCGAGAACTTTGTCTGCTTTAGCCAGTTCGCAAGCGACGTCGCGAACAAGAATCTCCCGAATTTCTCCTGGCTGGTGCCGAATGGTTGCGACGACGCGCACGATTGCAGTATTAAGACCTTCGATACCTGGCTGAACACGGAAATCCCGCAATTACTTTCGAGTTCGTACTTCAAGACCGGAGGCGACGGACTGCTCATCATCGTTTTTGATGAGAACAACACCACTGGCACTCCCGATTGCCAAACCACGGTTTCAGGCCAGGGCTGCGGCGGAAAAGTAGAACTCGTGGTGGTCAGCCCGCAAGGCAAGAAGGCTTATAAATCGAAGACTGGCGACCCCAACAACTACGACAGCTCCTACGAGGAAGGAAATATTTTGCGCACGATAGCGCAGGGCCTCGGATTATCCACTTCGAACCTGGGTGCGGCGACCGACGATATTCCCATGACGGATTTTTTCTGATGAGCGTGCCTCGGATCGTAGCGTTCTAATAGCCGACTGCCGCCCTGGCACGTTTTCTGTGAATCGGACGTATGATTGACCATTACACGCCGGCATGACAACCGCACTCACAACCGAGCCTCTCCTCGATGCCGAAGCGCGCCTCGAAGGCTTCGACAACCTGATGCCCTTCAAGGTCCAGAACATCCTTCTGGTCTCGAGCCTCTACGACTCTTTCATCCTTCGCGAAGACGGACGCCTCAACGAACTCCTGATCGATGAATCGCTCGAACTGAACCTGCAGCAGATCCCCGGCATCACCCATGTTGCAAGCTGTGCCGAAGCACTCGATCTGGCGCGCTCGCAACCGCGTTTCAACTTAATAGTCACGAACCTCGCCGTCGGCGACATGACCGCCGCAGAACTTGCGCGCGAGGTCAAAAGTTCCGGCCTCGACGTGCCAGTAGTAGTGCTCGCCTACGACTACCGCGCTATTAAGAATTTCATCGAGAGCAATCCGGTCACAGATATCGAACGGATTTTCCTCTGGCAGGGCAACGCGCGAATTCTCATCGCCATCGTCAAATACATCGAAGACAAGCGCAATGTCCTGCACGACACGCGCGCCATGGGCGTGCCCGTGTTGCTCGTGGTGGAAGACAACATCCGGTACTACTCATCGTTCCTGCCGGTGATTTATACCGAGCTGATCAAGCAGTCGCGGCGCGTCATTCAAGAGGGCATCAACGTTGCCCACAAGCTGGTGCGGATGCAGGCGCGGCCCAAGATTTTGCTCGCGTCAAACTTCGAAGATGCAGCGCGGTTAGTGGAGGAATATCGCGACTACCTGATCGGGCTGGTCTCGGACTTGGAGTTTCCAAGAGATGACAAGCTCAGCCCTGAGGCTGGCTTTGAGCTGGCTCGCCTGATGAAGGCCCTGGTGCCGGATGTGCCGGTCGTCTTGCAGACGAGCCGCACCGAATTCCGTCCACGAGCCCAGGCCGAAGGATATTCGTTTCTGCGAAAGCGTTCGCCCACGCTGCTGAAAGATTTGCGACGCATTCTCACCGAGCACTTTGGCTTTGGCGATTTCGTATTTCGCCTGCCAGATTCGAAAGAAGTAGGCCGCGCGAAAGACCTGAATGAACTCGAAGAGCAACTGCAAACAGTTCCACCCGAAAGCCTCACCTATCACGCCCAGAGCAACCATTTTTCTCATTGGCTGATGGCGCGTACTGAATTTGCTCTCGCCGCCAAGCTGCGTCCGCGCAAGGTCTCAGACTTCACTGGTCCGGAGCATCTGCGCAGCGACTTGATCGACTCCATCAACGACTACCGTCGCGAACAGAGCGAACTGCTGATCGGCGATTTCAACGCCGAGACATTCAAGCCCTCAGAGACAGGTTTCCTGCGCATCGGCGCCGGCTCGCTCGGAGGCAAAGCGCGCGGCTTAGCCTTCGTCCGTCATCTCTTGCGCAAGAACCGCATCACGCGCCGCTTTCCCGGCATTCGCATCGCGGTCCCTCCCGCTCTCGTCCTGGCCACCGACGCGTTCGATCAATTCATGACAGAAAACAACCTGCTCGATTTCGCCTTGCAATGCGACGACGATGCCGAAATTCTGCAGAAGTTCCTCGCCGCTCCGCTCTCGCTAGAGTTGCAGGAGAACTTAAAAGTATTTCTCGCGGAGGTCACCTATCCTCTCGCCGTGCGTTCTTCCAGCCTGCTGGAAGATTCGCAATACCAGCCATTTACGGGCGTATACGAAACCGTCATGCTGGGCAATCAGCAGCCTGACCTCGAAGTTCGCGTCACGGAACTGATCGACGCCATCAAGCGCGTCTACGCTTCCACCTTCAGCCGCCACGCCAAAGCCTATGTGCGCGCCACGCCCTATCGTTTGGAAGAAGAAAAGATGGCAGTGATCGTGCAGCAACTTGTCGGCACGGTCCACGGTCAACGTTTCTATCCTGATTTCTCGGGCGTAGTGCGCTCGCACAATTTTTACCCCGTCCCGCCCATGACGTTCGCCGACGGCATCGCCGCAGTCGCCTTGGGACTCGGCCGCGCCGTCGTCGACGGTGGAAAGTGCCTGATGTTCTGCCCGCGATATCCGCAAAGTCTGGTGCAGTTTTCTTCAGTGGATGACATTCTCGCGAACTCGCAAACAGAGTTCTGGGCGCTCGCGCTAAACGGCGTCCCGCAGGGCCGCCCCGGCCATCTGCACGAAATGCGCTTCGGCCTCGATGTCGCCGAGGCCGATGGCACTCTGCCCGCGGTCGGTTCCACTTACTCAATCGACAACCAGGCCGTCTACGACGGCGTGAACCGTCCCGGAGTGCGCATCGTCAGCTTCGCACCCATGCTCAAACAAGGATTGTTTCCGCTGGCAACCATCCTCGAAACTCTCGCAAGAGCCGGCGAAGACGCTCTCGGCATTCCCGTCGAAATCGAATTTGCAGTTCGCCTGCCGCAACAACTCGATGAAGCCGCCGAGTTCGGCTTCGTGCAAGTTCGTCCGCTAACTCTCTCGCGCGATTCTCACGACTCATCACTCGCCAACGTCGATCCGCATCAGTTGCTCTGTCAAAGCAACAAAGTTCTGGGCAACGGTCGCATCGAGAATCTGTTCGATGTAGTCGTCGTCGATTCGCAGCGCTTCGAGCGCAGCCGCAGCCAGCAAGTCGCGAAAGCCGTCGCTCATTTCAATGGATTGCTCGCCGCAGAAAATCGCCCGTACGTGCTGATCGGCGTAGGTCGCTGGGGATCGAACGATCCCTGGCTCGGCATTCCCGTCGAGTGGGATGAAATCGCAGGCGCGCGCGTCATCGTCGAGGCCGGCTTCCGCGACTTTCGCGTCATGCCTTCGCAAGGCAGTCACTTCTTCCAGAATCTCACCGCATTCCAGATCGGCTATTTCACGGTGAACCCCGACGCCGGCGAAGGCTCAGTCGATTGGCAATGGCTCAGCGAGCAAACCTCCGTCGCGGAAGATGGATGCGTCCGCCACTTACGATTCGATGCGCCGCTCCGCGTAGTAATGAACAGCAGGCAAAGCCAGGGAATTATTTTCAAGCCGGACGCGGCCGCAGGCGCCTAAAGACCACCCGAATCAACTCAAGGTTTCGCGCTGCCAGCCGCGCTCGCATCACCATCGTGCTTGTGATTCATCTTACGGTGAACATCCGGCCAGAATTCTTTAATGACAATCGTTATCGTGTCGTACAAAACCTGCGTGCCCCAAACACTGGCAGTATTGGAAAGTGTTCGCGACGACGCATTGAATTGATAAACCACCATATTCGTGGTCGGATCCCAACGTTTCGTGATGAAAGATCGCGGATGGTAGGTGTTAGTCGAAATCGCGGCCGACACGGCGCTGCCAAGAATCTCAGAATAGTTGAATTGCGCATGACCGGAGTCGGTGCGCGTAACAAAGATTCGGCTCACTGCATATCCAGCCCGGTGCGCAAACCCACCTTCGCTCGATTGAAAAAATCGCGGATCCTGATGCAGTATCGAAGGAAAAACCGCGCTCGTCATGAAGTTTTCGATCGTCCCATCCGCAAACGCCGATCCATACCGCTTGGCATAACCCTCCCAACCTTGCCCGTAACCCGGTTCGCTATTCTCCACCTGGCTGATGCCCGAAAGAATGCCATACCAAGGAAACTCGATCTTGTCGAACGAACCTCGAGCCACCACTTTGAATTTCTGCTTCGCGGTGAGCGGCGGAACTTTGCCGGAATTCTCCAGCGTGAGGAAATTAGGCAGCGCCAGAAAAAGTCGGTCATTCGACGTGCCCGCATTTTTCCCCTGGTCGCTCGCACCTTGCCCGTTCTTATCCTTATCTTTGTCTTTGTCTTTGTCTTGGTTCTGGCTCGAAGAAGATTGCGGCGCAGTGGAAGCTGTAGGATTTGCTGCGGGCGAAGTCTGCTGCGCGACGCAAGGATAGGAAATACAAACAGCCAGTACAACAGCAAACAAAAGCTGGGCAACGAACTTTATCGACAAGCATTTCTCCCTGCAAACGGAGTCCAACGAGAACAGAATCCCGATATGATTATTCTATCAGCCAAACTCGCATGATCTCTCGATAGCGGCGGTTTTACATTCGTTTACAAACGCGGACCAACGAATCCCTTCCAGCCCCCAAAAACAATTCCGCTAGAAATGAAACCCGATCTCCGCCGTAAGCGACCGCGGCGTCACATAGTGCGTGCCGCTAAACGTCGAAAGAAAGTTATAGAGCTCGTAATTATTCGCCAGGTTGACCGCAGTCAGTTGCGCGCTGACCTTATATTTGTCGCCATGGAATAAATTGTCGTGGCCAATCGACACGTCGAACAGATTCCTCGACGCGATGCGCGGCGGATTATGATCATCGTTCTCCGTTCCAGCCGTCGGCACCTTAATAAGACTCGACCCGAACGCCGATGCGGGACAATTGAAAGGCAGAGGCGTCGTAGGCGTCGCCCGCACGCCATTGCAATTGAACCCAGCTTCAAACTCCTGATCAGCCGAAAGCGGCACTCCGCCCACGTTCGCGGCGATCATGCTCACATTCGGCACCCCGCCGATCACAACCGATCCGGGGCAATTGTTGTACGGAGTGTTGAGTCCAAAGCATGGCGACGCGCCAGCCACAAGTCCGCTGTCATACCGCCAGTTGAACCCAACCCACGGACCGCGCTTCCAGAACTGATATTGCAAGTGCGTCGTCTGGTTAAACTTTTCGTCATGGTCAATGCGGAAGGGAAGTCCGGCACCAGTTGCAACCGTCGCGCCTGCTCCGCCGATCTGCGGCTGAAAGAATCGCGCCGCCACGCTCGAAAACACCATCAGCGCCGAGAACCCATGAATCTCCGGCACGCTCACGCGCCCCGCATATCCCGGAATCTTCGAGTTGTGCCATTCAATCGGAAACGTAATCGGAGTGTTTCCCAGCACGCTGAAATCGTAGCCATTGTGCGTGTACTTAGTAATCCACTCGCCGGAAAATACCAGATACTTTCCGAAAGCCTGCTCCAGGCCCGCATGAAATTCATTGCGAAATCCGGGATTCAACTCTCCACTAGCGCCCGCTGTGCACAGCAGAAGCGGCGCCAACACGGCATTACTGCAACCGGTGCTCGAAAGGATCAGGTTTTCGTTGAAAGGAGACTCCAGGGTGCGCGCGTAAGAAGCCCGGATAATCGTGCTGGTCTTCTTAATATTGTAAGCCGCCCCAACCCGAGGCTCAGCCTGCCTCGCGACGGTGAGACCGTTGTACAAATCCCCGCGCAGACCGACGTTCAAGGACCAGTTTCCTTTCGTGATCACATCTCGAATATAAAGAGCGAGTTCCTTCACATCCGTGTGGCCATTAAACGTGTAGTAGCTCCCGCCGCGCGTCAAATCGTAAGGTGCCAGAGTCGGATTGAAATTCGGATAGAGCGCCGCATTCGCGTAAGGATCAATCGAGGCCGGAGAACCCGGCGAGTTAACATTAGAAACAGTATTCGGCTGGTAGAGACCAGTGCATCCCGCGGGATTCGTAATTCCCGCAGCAGGCGCCGCAACCCATTGCTGCTGGTCGTTCGAAAAAGTTATGCAGGGCGCATTATAAGTTGGATCGACAATACCAAGAGCATCGTTTTCATTCAGGAATGTCTGCTCGTAGGCCACGCCCGCCTTGAGGTTGTGGATGCCCTTCGCATAAGAGAGATCGGACCGAATCCCCGTATTGGTAAGCGTCCGGTTCTGCCCAACAGACTGCCGCTGCAAACTCGGCGGTCCCAAGTCCGCGAACGGATCGCTGCTCGGATAGTAGTTATAATCGTCATGGCGCACGAACGCGCCCAAAGTAAAAACGGAAGTTGAATTCAGCAGACGCGTCCACGAAGGAGCAATATTGAATGTCCCAATCTTCGAGCGCTGATCCGTCGCGCCAACGACCTCGCCATTCGGAGCCACGTCTCCGTGGTTGTTAACATCCTGCGCGTCCACTCCGTTCAATCCACTCCATGCCGTCGCGTTCTGTGCATCGGAAGAGTTCGGAGTCTGGAACCAACTCCGGCTGTAGCCAATGTTCAAATGGATCGAGTCTCCGGGGGTAATCTGATAGTCAACGCGGTCGAACAGATTTTCTTCGTTTCCTTTGTCGTGAAGCACTGTAAATTCCGGAGGATCCAAAAACCGCCCGCTATCCAATCCGCCCACTGAAATAAAATTTCCCCAGTTCTTGCCACCATAAGCCAACTCGGCCGCCAGCGTCGACGTTCCAAACGATCCATAAGAAGTGGTCACGCTCCCATGAGGCGGGTTCACGCCCTGGCCCGAGCGCGTAGTTGCCACAATCACAACGCTCGTCTTCCCGCCGTAATCGGCTGGCGGCGCTCCCGAGATCACTTCCAGCGACTGCACCGAAGCAAGCGGAATCTGGTTCGAGAACACTTTGCTCTGCTGGTCGGTAATCGCTTGGCCATCGACAACGAATTGATTCTCCGCGTGATCGCCCAGCCCATGAAATAACCCATTCGAATCGGCTGCGATTCCCGGCGTCGATTGCGTAACCAACGCGCTCACCCCAGAGGTTGCACTCTCTAATGGAATTTTTTCAAACGAGTTCCGATCGATATCAGAATGAAAGGTCGAATCGTTCTCCACCAGATCGCCCGCATCCGTAACCGTCACCGAGGTCGTCGACCCCAACACTTGCAGGCTAATGTTGATGGTGACCGGCACGTTAGACCGAACCGCCACATCTTTCGCCGTCGGCGCGAATCCCTCCGCTTTCACAGTCATGTGATAAGGATTGAAAGGCACATTCGGAATGCTGAAGTTTCCGGTTTGATCGGTAGTCGCGGATCGATCAAAGTGGCTTACCGGATCTTGAATTTCAACAGTCGCGTTCGGCACCACAGCGCCAGTCGGATCGGCAACGGTGCCGTTAATCGACCCCGAACTCCCGCCCGATTGCGCGTTGACGAAGCTGCCAGCCAGAAAGAAAGATACGGCAGCAACAGCAAAGATAAGCCGCTTGTATGAAAGAAGCATGACTCCTCCTGGACGAAAGAATGAAGAATTGGGATTCGACCGGCGCGCATGCCGGAGCTTCGATGTTTGGGAATCCCTAGACGGCAGGAGGGCCACGAATGCCCAGGTCGAAAACGCTAAGCCGGGCCTTCGCGATAACTGCTTTTTCCTGAAGCAGCCCGATCGCCTCAAAAATCGGCCGGGCATGGCAGCAACTGGCTGTGGGCGCAGTGCTGTGAGCCACCACGCAGACGGAGCAGGAACCGGAGTCGGCCTGGTTGAGATGGTTGTGGATAGATTCTGCCACCGCCGCCCACAACATCAGGGACAGACAGAGCCACGCCAACAATCGAATCGCAAGCCGCATACGTTCCTGCATTGGGCCAACTCTTTTTAGCTTATACCGGTTCTCTCGCGCAAGGCAATGCCGGGCAAGTTATGATGGAGAGTGTCATAGTAGCGCCGCCGTCCCGGCGGCTGTCGTGGGGGCGTCTTCGCCCTCACCGCCGCGCGGGCAAGATGCGCGTGTAAATTTCGCAAAGCGAGGCAACGAATGTCAGAACCGTCATACGAAGAACTTAAAGCTCGTTTATCTCAGTTGGAAAAAGAAGTCGAAACCAAAAAACGCAGCGGCGAGATGACCTTCAAGGTCGGCGAAAAAGGCGGCGTCAGCGTCTACGGATTAGGCCGCTTCCCAGTCACACTCTATTACGAGCAATGGAATCGCCTGCTAGGCGCAGCAGATGACATCAAAAAATTCCTGGAAGAAAACAAGTCGCGCCTGAAGCTCAAAGAACAAGGCTGACAGGAAAGTTCTCAGTTCCCAGTTCTCAGCAAAAACCGGGATAACCAACTGGGAACCGAGAACTGAGAACTGGTTGCAGAACTGAGAACTGTTTTCAGCTATAATAAAAACACTGTGCCCAAGTACTCCATCGTCGTCCCGCTCCACAACGAGCAGGAAAACGTTACCGATCTCTACGACCGCCTCAAAGCGGTGATGGAGGCTGCCGGCGAGACGTTCGAAATCGTGCTGGTCGATGACGGCTCGAAAGATCACACCTTCGCCATGTTGCGCGAAATCGCCGCCGTAGACAGCCGCGTCACCGTCGTAAAGCTTCGCCGCAACTTCGGACAAACCGCGGGACTAGCCGCAGGTTTCGATCACGCTCGCGGCGAATACATCATCGCCATGGATGGCGATCTCCAGCACGATCCCGCCGACATCCCAGTCTTCCTCGAAAAAATTGCCGCCGGTTACGACATCGTCAGCGGCTGGCGCAAAGTCCGCGTCGATAATTTCTGGATGCGCCGCATCCCCTCCCGCATGGCGAACTGGCTCATGGCCAAGCTCAGCGGCGTCGACATTCACGACTTCGGCACAACTTTCAAAGCCTATCGCCGCGAGATCCTCGAGCAGGTGCCGCTCTACGGAGAACTGCATCGCTTCATCCCGGCGCTCGCGTCCTGGTATGGCGCATCGATTTGCGAAGTGCCCATCCGCAACATCAATCGCGAACGCGGCATTTCGCACTACGGCATCTCGCGTACCTTCCGCGTCTTCTTCGACCTCATCACAATCCGGTTTCTGCTCCGCTATCTTTCGCGTCCGCTGCACTTCTTCGGAACCTTCGGCCTCCTCAGCTTGTTGAGTGGCAGCGCCGTAGTAGCCTGGCTCGGAGTAGAAAAATTCCTGCGCAACGTTCCAGTAATGGCTTCTCACGGCCCGCTGATGATGCTGGCTCTGGGCCTGCTTCTAGGTGGATTGAACCTTCTAGCCATCGGCTTGCTAGGAGAAATGCAAGTCCGCCACTACCACGAACCCCGCCACCGCGCCCCATACTCCGTCGACCGCGTTCTTCGTTCGCAAAACGAAGAACACAGCGTCTCGGAATAAATACTGCATCGTCACATCGCAGCACCCTGCATTCAGCAAGCCGTATGCTGCCCTCTGCTGCCCCGCGCCCGTGGCTAGCCAACCGTCCAGCACCACAAGCTCAGGCCGCACCGCCAAACTCTATTTTTTCCCCGTCATCAGCCACCAGGCCTCTCGATACTTCTCAAACATCGCTCCCTTCTTGCTCCCATCCGGATAGAACCACAAATTCTTCCTCGGAACAATCGCCTTCACCGGAACCACATACCAGATGTCCCGCGACACAATGTAAGCCACAATGAAGTCGCAATCTTTCTCCGTCAGCCCAACTATCTTCCTTCCCACATAAACCGACGCATGCACCGCATATCCGCGCGCCCCAAACCGAGTCTCCGTCGACCGCACCTGCACCTTCCACAACCTCCCGGTATCGCAAATAAAATCGTACCGGTAGCTGTCTCCCCAGGGCTTCGAAACAATCATCCCCATCCCCATGGTCTTCCGCAAAAAATCCAGCTCCGAAAGCTCCCCCATCCGCTTAGGAGGCAGCCACTTCTCCTTCCTCAAAAACTCCGGCCGCAAAGATTCTCGCTGCTGCGCCTCCCATCGCCTTGTCATTCCGAACTGGGCCGAAGGCCCGGTGAGGAACCTGCTTTCGTCGTCGCCACGCGATCGCTCGCGTCCGGACTTATCGTCCACTCCGCGTGTCTCCTTTTTCTTCTTCCCCACGCCACGCTTCCCGCGCTTCTTCTTCCGCCCACCCGCCCCAACCCCATCATCCGCCACAGCCATCAAATCCCCAATAAACACACTCATCCCAAATCACCCGTGTCCTCTCCGATTAGCCTTTGTCATTCCGAACCGGGCGAAAGCCCGGTGAGGAACCTGCTGTTCTGCCGTCGCCAGATTGCCCGCAGAGTCCCCCTTATCCACATTCGCCTTTCCCAAAACCGGAAGCAAGGTCATCCTGAACATCAAAACAAATAAATCTGTGGAAATCTTCGGGGGTCCAGGATTGCCCGTGTGGGTCGGACACTCCTGCTTGCCCCGAGCGCTGTCGAGGGGTCCGACGCCTTTGACCTTGATCTTGATTTTGCGGAAGGACGACCAGGACGTGTGCAGCAACGTGGAAGAGCGGCGCTTCAGCGCCGCGATGATTGCGTAGGGTGGAGCAGGCCTTCAGGCCTGCCTGAAAGATGCACTTCAGGGATGAAGCCGGCTTCAGCCGCTGGGGCTAAAAAAAGGGAGTAGCACATCAGTCACCTGCGCCGAACCCGGCACAACGCGGTAGAATAGACACCATGGCGACTGCAAACCGCAAAAAGGTGTCGGCGGCGCCTACCTCTATAAAGCGCAAATCTGCGATGGATACGCTTCTCGGCACTATGCGAGACATCATCGAAGACGGCGCAAGGGAAATGACTCCGAAAGAGCAGCAGGAGTCTGAAAAAAAATTCAACGCCGCCCTAGACCGCGCTGTTGCCTCTCGGAAACGACGGCGCGAAACTGCGTAATCACATCCTTTAATTCACTCGCTTTTGTTTTCGGTTTTGCCGCCTTCACCGCCACAATAAATTCCGGCTCGTCTTCGGGCACCCCTTCCTCAAAGAATCTACGCACACGCGCAATCATTCTTTCGGCTCGCTCGGTATCCTCATCCGAGTAAGTACGGCCTGGATCGCGTCGAGTTCGAGTCCACTTGCCCATTGCGCGTAGCAGAAATGACAGCGCGGCCGGTTAAGAGAAACTCACGTGGGGACAGCCGCCCCCGGCTGTCCGGCGGCCCAGGTTCATCGGGCCGCGAGATGCCCGCGTGAGCCGGACGCTCCCGCCAGCCCTGAGCGCCGCCGAAGGGTCCGACGTCTTTGACGTTGATCTTGATTTTGCGGAGGACGGACAGGACTCGCGCACAACCGTGGAAGAGCGGCGCTTCAGCGCCGCGTAAGCGCATCAAAACAGGAACCCGGCATCAGCCGCGCAGATGCGCCTTTTGGATTTGGGTGGCGCAGCGCTTCAGCGCTGCGATGGGCCGCGCCATACCGTGGAAGGGCGGCGCTTCCGCGCCGTGTATAGAGCCTTAAAACAGGAACGCGGTTTCAGCCACTGAGGGCACGATGTAGGGTGCGGCGACGCCTTTGACCTCGCACGGCAGCGCCACTGAAACGTGGTCGGAGCGCACCGCCAACCCTCATACCCGCCCTCAGCATCGAGTCCCACCTTTCGAAACCACGAGCGGTGGAGCAGCCAGTTTACCCTGGCGTTAGGCGACCCGGAAAAGCAAGGGCGGGACCGCCCCCAAAGGGGCAGTAGGCAAATCATTCTGCGGGAATTTCCAGACCCTTCAGCCTTCCAAATAGAGCAAGTCCCCATCCAAGCCCGTACAAGACATAGCTCGCAATCGTGAGGGTGGCGAGCCGCTCTTCGTTAGAATGTTGTTGAGCGTCAGCCTGTCGAACTAGGCTGTCGCCAGCGTCCATCAACAATTTCGCGACAGAACTCGATTTTGCTCCGAGCTCTATGATCCGACTCCGAAACTCTTCGGGGACATTGTTCTTACTTTCAGACGAGTACTGCGACACAACCGCTGAGATGCTCGCTTCGTCGTCACGCATCTGACGTAGCCCGCTTTCCGCGGTTTCCATTTTTTCTATGACGTCGAGAGAGACGTGGGCGATCTTGTCCTGGAGTCGGCGGCAATTGTCTAGCCCTGAATTTATGCTAGCAATTTGCGATCGAATAAGAATAACGGCTTCGTCCAGCGCCGAGCTTTCTACGGGGCGCTTTCCCCCGGCAGATTCTACAGCGATTTGTTTTATTTTCCGTTGAATCACCCGGTCCTGAATCTCTAACGAGTACGAAACAAAGCCAGCGCCTCCACGAACCAGAAAAACACTCTCAGCGCTGGACAATGTGTCTCGCACATCTTTAGCGCGCTCCTGGAAGCCTTCGTGTACAGCAAATGTAAAGAAAACAACGAAGGCGCCGGCAATTGTCAGGGTCGTGGACTGCCGTCTTGCTCGTAGGTTGTTTGTCCTATCCATCTTTAGGCTCGACTCGGCGCCCGCAATTGTACGATGAATTTGGCCTCGGCTCGGAGAATTTTGTAGGAGGGGCTGAAAGGACCTAGCCGGCCGGTACGGCCTAGTTTTCCACCATCGAATTTTCTGTTTCGCTGGGTACTTTTAGGTCCGCAAAGCCGGCTCCTGCGCGCAGTTGCGGCCTTGCTGGCAGGAAGATATAGTGGTGGCTCACTCCCGAAGGTTTGAATGCTCAGCCGCACGCCGTCAGCCCAACGCTTCTTGTAAGAACTCTTTCACGACTTCCGATCTGATGGCAATCATGAGATTGCTTGGCTCGTGCCAGCTCGTCTCGACTCCGGCCAGCACTGGACGGGCCACCCAAAATTCTGAGCCTCCGCTGCGCTGATACCACACCCCGCTGCCGCTATATCCATACGGCTGTGCACCCTCCGCGGGGGATCATACTTAAGCAGGAAAGTGCCGGCTTGGCTCAAACGAGGAAGGGAAGAACCGTGGTGGCCGGGAGACTACTACGGCCCAGCATCCCATAGGTTGAAGGGCGAGGATGACGCGTCGCATCCGCCCACTCTCGACCGCTTCCGCCACCGGCACAATTTGATCGCTGGGGCAGCCACTGATCAAGGTACCGCTGCCCCCAGCAGGGGCGGTGCCGAAGTCGGCCGGCAGCTCAATGAACTCAACTCTGCCGTCCAGATCGTTCTTACCCAAAACTATACACGCGAGATCTTCGGAAGGGCTCCGGATGATGTCTTGCACATCCAGCGTCACGGTTTTGGCAGCCGCAGACCGAGACGGGCGCGTCGCCCAGTCAACGCGGCCGCTCGGTCGGAGAAAGAACCGAACGTCGGAGGGGCCAGCCGCCTCCAGTACGTGCTTGGCCGTCAGCACGATCTCCTTGCCATTCCAGCGACACGCCGATCCAGCACCAACGCCCTCTGACCAAATGGTCCCTCCGGCCGGGCTTACGGCTGGCACATGGACGCCGTCAATGACAAAAACTGTATGCCACGCCACTCGTTCTGCGAACGCGTGATGCAGCTCCGAGCTCATCTTCAGAGGATGTTCAGTCGGCGACACGGATTTCACCTTCTCTCTGCTATGCCAAAAGGCCCCACTCTCCCGAGCAGGGCCTTTGACTTTTACTCGTAGCTCCAAGCTCGAAGCTCGCAGCTAACTTAGTACATGCCTTCCATGCCGCCGCCGCCGTGTCCGCCGCCGCCCATGGGAGCTTCCTTCTTTTCAGGAATCTCCGCGATCAGGGCTTCGGTGGTCAGCATCAACGAGGCGATCGAGCCGGCGTTGGTGAGTGCGGTGCGCACTACCTTCGTGGGATCGAGCACGCCCGCCTTCACCAGGTCTTCGTACTCGTCGGTCAGGGCGTTGAATCCGTAATTGGTGTCCTTGGATTCGAGCACCTTGCCCAGCACAACCGCGCCTTCCTGGCCGGCGTTTTCGACGATCTGACGCATCGGCTCTTGCAGGGCGCGCTTCACGATGTTGACACCGATCTGCTCATCCCCTTCGAGCTTCAGCTTGTCGAGAGCCGCAACGCAACGGGCCAGTGCCACTCCGCCGCCCGGGACAATTCCTTCTTCCACGGCTGCGCGAGTTGCATGCATGGCGTCTTCGACGCGGGCTTTCTTCTCTTTCATTTCGGTTTCGGTTGCGGCGCCGACTTTGATTACGGCTACGCCACCGACCAGCTTGGCCAACCGCTCCTGCAACTTCTCGCGGTCGTAGTCGCTGGTGGTCTTGTCGATCTGGCTGCGAATTTCTTTTACGCGGCCTTCGATCTCGCTGTGCTTGCCCTTGCCTTCGACGAGGGTGGTGTTGTCCTTGTCGATGGTGAGCTTCTTGACCTGGCCGAGATCGCTGATCTGCACGTTCTCGAGCTTGATGCCGAGATCTTCCGTGATGGCCTTGCCACCGGTGAGGATCGCGATATCCTGCAACATGGCTTTGCGGCGATCGCCGAAGCCGGGAGCCTTGACGGCCGCGACTTGCAGCGTTCCACGCAGCTTGTTGACTACCAGAGTTGCGAGCGCTTCACCTTCGACGTCTTCTGCGATGATGAGGAGCGGCTTGCCGCCCTTGGCAATCTGCTCGAGCAGCGGGAGAAGATCTTTCATGGAGCTGATCTTCTTCTCGTTGATCAGGATGTAGCAGTTCTCGAGCGAAACTTCCATGCGCTCGGGATCGGTGACGAAGTACGGAGAGAGATAGCCGCGGTCGAACTGCATGCCTTCGACCACTTCGAGCTGGGTCTCAAGCGTCTTCGACTCTTCGACGGTGATGACGCCATCCTTGCCGACTTTCTTCATAGCTTCGGCAATAATGTGTCCAATGGTCTCATCGTTGTTCGCCGAAATGGTGCCGACTTGGGCGATCATTTCGCCGGAGACGGGCTTGGAGAACTTGTCGAGTTCGCCTTTGGCGCGTTCGCCGGTTTTCTTGTCGAAGGCTCCGCAGACGAGGGAGACGGCTTTCTCGATGCCGCGCTTCATGGCCATTGGATTGGCGCCGGCGGCCACGGTCTTTACGCCTTCGCGATAAATCGCTTGGGCCAGGACTGTTGCCGTGGTAGTGCCGTCGCCGGCTACGTCGGAGGTCTTGCTGGCTACTTCGCGAACCATTTGGGCGCCCATGTTCTCGAGGCCGTCCTTCAGTTCGATTTCTTTGGCTACGGTTACGCCGTCTTTGGTGATGGTCGGCGAGCCGAATTTCTTTTCGATGACTACGTTGCGGCCTTTGGGGCCGAGTGTGACTTTTACTGCGTCGGCAAGAAGGTTGACGCCGCGCAGGATTGCCTGGCGGGACTCTTCGCCGTGAACGATTTGCTTTGCCATTTTCTTTTCTCCTTGATTCTGTTGCGGGGCTGGGCCCGCGATTTCTTTGAGTGCTATCAGCTATTGGCTTTCAGCTTCTTGTCTCAGCTTCTAGCTGCTAGCTTCTAGCTAAACCTTTAGTGCCGATGAGATTGAGATCCTTCGCTCCGCCTGAAGAACGGCTGCGCTCAGGATGACAACGCCATCCGAGAAGATGTTTAGCGGCGTGCGCCTACGGTTTCTTTCTTGTTCGAGGTTGTGCTGTTTGAGGCTCCGGTTAGGATGCCGAGGACTTCTTCTTCTTTCATGATGATGAAGTCTTCGCCGTCGATCTTGATTTCGGTGCCGGAATACTTGCCGAACAGGACGCGGTCGCCTTCTTTAACGGCTAGAGGGAAGGTCTTGCCTTCGTCGTTGGTGCGGCCTTTGCCGGT
>Ga0302320_10005694_pt1 | contig 27878 bp, 19 predicted proteins | sample Bog_T0_3_FD_202130 | JGI IMG/M metagenome (GOLD analysis project Ga0302320, IMG submission 202130) | Peat permafrost microbial communities from Stordalen Mire near Abisko, Sweden - Bog_T0_3 | ecosystem: Environmental > Terrestrial > Soil > Wetlands > Peat | place: Sweden: Abisko, Stordalen Mire...
GCCGATTACGCGAGGAAGCTGATTTGGCAAACGGCGGAAGGTCTCGCTGTAAAACCCTACTACCGCGCAGAAGACATTGCCACGCTGGACTTGCCTGAAGCGGACCCGAATGCCGCGCCGCACGTTGCAGACCCGCTCGCTGCCGATGGCTGGCGCATTCGCGAAGAGATTGCCGCAGTTGAACTGGGAAAAGCAAATCAAGAAGCGCTCGAAGCTGTCGCCGCAGGCGCTGAGGAGATTACGTTTCTCAATGCCGCCGCAGGAAATGCATCGGACTTGAGATTGCTTCTGGCGAACCTTCAGACGATTCCGGTGCATTTTGAAGATGCCGGCGAACCGGTGCTTGCTCTTTTGAGTGAATGGCTCAGAGAACGCGATACGCTGAGGATTTCGACTGGATGGAATCCGCTGGAGAACTTGAATTTTGCAGCCGAGCTGCTGCGGGACGCTCCACCGGCGCTGGTTCCATTCACTCTGGACGGCGCGGATTTTGGCGAGCGCGGCGCGAATGCCGTGGAGGAAGCCGGATTCACGCTTGCCGCGGGAATCGAGTTCCTGAAAGAGATGGAAGCGCGCGGAGTGGCGATTGAACGCGCGGCGAAATCCCTTTCGTTTTCGTTTTCGATTGGTGGCAGCTACTTCTTTGAGATTGCGAAGTTCCGCGCCTTCAGGATGCTGTGGGCAAGAGCCGTGGAGAGTTTTGGCGGCGATGCCTCATGGCCGCGCGCTCACATCCATGCGCGCACCTCGCGCTGGAACGAGACCATCTACGATCCGCATGTGAACGTATTGCGCGCAACGACTGAAGCCATGTCGGCGGTGCTGGGCGGAGCGGACTCGCTTTCGGTTGCGCCGTTCGACGAGTGTTATGAAACGCCGGACGGAGCCGCACGTAGACTGGCGCGCAACACGCAGATTATTTTGAAGCGCGAAGCGATGCTTGCACAGGTTGCCGATCCGGCCGCCGGCTCCTACTGCATTGAGACGATCACCGACTTTATTGCGCACAAGGCCTGGACGCTGATGCAGAAGATTGAGCAAGAGGGCGGCTACAGGAAAGCCGCCGCCGATGGAATGCTTGAGCGGGCTCTGGTGCAGTCGCAGGCAGCAAAAGACAAGGCCGTGGCATCGCGGCGGCGCGTGTTGACCGGAACCAATCAATACGCCAACCCTGGAGAGAAGGCACTGGACCGGATTCAGACCTCGCACGCGTCGGACGTTCGCCGCGGCGCTCGCGAGTATGAGCGGCTTCGCCTGCGCACCGAGCGCAGCGCTGCAGCAACCGGACATCTGCCGCAGATTTTGCTGGCCGAGTTTGGAGACGCCAAGATGCGCACTGCGCGCTCTGGTTTTGCGGCTAATTTTTATGCGTGCGCGGGATTTGCAATTGCGACCGAGCGCTTTGAAACCGCAGACAAGATTGCGGCCGGGAACGCGGACTTAATTGTGCTTTGCAGCTCCGACCAGGAGTATCTGCAGCTCGCCAAAGATGTAATTGAAAAGCTGAAGGCACGAGGGAGCAGAACGCCGGTGATTGTGGCGGGAAGCCCGGAGTGCACAGAACAGCTCCGCGCGGCGGGAGTAGCGGATTTTATTCACGTGCGCAGCAATCCTATTGATGTGCTCACAGCGTGGCAGCAACGGTTGGGGATCAAGGCATAATTATGCGGCCAGATTTTACGAAGATCGATTACAAAGCAACGGCTGTGCGCGCGCCGCGCAACAACGCCGAGTGGCTTTCGCCGGAACATATCGCCATCAAGGGGCACTATACGCGCGAGGACCTGATGGGACTCGAACACCTTGAGTATGCCGCCGGCATTGCGCCGTTTCTGCGCGGGCCGTACAGCAGCATGTATGTGATGAAGCCGTGGACCGTACGGCAGTACGCGGGCTTCTCCACCGCCGAAGAATCGAATGCGTTTTATCGCCGTAATCTTGCGGCCGGGCAGCGCGGCCTCTCGGTTGCGTTTGATCTGGCCACGCATCGAGGGTATGACTCAGATCATGAGCGCGTGATGGGAGACGTGGGCAAGGCGGGCGTTGCAATCGATTCCGTACTCGACATGAAGATCCTGTTCGACCAGATTCCGCTCGATCGGATGTCGGTGTCGATGACGATGAACGGCGCGGTGCTTCCTGTAATGGCTTTTTATATTGTGGCCGCGGAAGAGCAGGGCGTGGCGACGGAGAAGCTGAGCGGGACCATCCAGAACGATATTCTGAAAGAGTTCATGGTCCGCAATACCTACATCTATCCGCCGGAAGGATCGATGCGGATTGTCGGCGACATTTTCCGCTACTGCTCGGCGCACATGCCCAAATTCAACTGCATCAGCGTGAGCGGCTACCACATGCAAGAGGCGGGAGCGACCACGGATATTGAGCTGGCATATACGCTGGCCGACGGGCTTGAGTATCTGCGGACCGGCGTGAAGGCCGGGCTCGACGTGGATAACTTTGCGCCACGGATTTCGTTCTTCTGGGGCATCGGCATGAACCATTTTATGGAGATTGCCAAGATGCGTGCGGCGCGCGTGCTGTGGGCCAAGCTGGTGAAGACCTTCAACCCGAAGAATCCCAAATCGCTCGCACTGCGTACCCATTCGCAGACTTCGGGATGGAGCCTGACGGCTCAAGACCCGTACAACAACATTGTGCGCACATGCGTTGAGGCTCTCGCCGCGGCATTCGGGCACACGCAGTCACTGCATACCAATGCGCTCGATGAGGCGCTTGCTCTGCCCACGGATTTCTCGGCTCGCATTGCGCGCAACACGCAGATCTACCTGCAGGAAGAGACCGACATCACGCGCGTTGTCGACCCATGGGCCGGCTCCTACTATGTCGAACGGCTGACGCATGAATTGATGCGCTCGGCCTGGTCTCTGATTGAAGAGGTCGAGCGGCTGGGCGGCATGGCAAAGGCCATTGAAACAGGCGTGCCCAAGATGCGCATTGAAGAGGCGTCGGCGCGCAGACAGGCCCGCATCGATGCCGGCGACGACATCATCGTCGGCGTCAATGCCTATCCGCCCGCGGAGGAAACGCTGATTCCGGTTCTGGATATCGACAACAACGCGGTGCGGGAGTCACAGCTCAAACGGCTGGCGCAGCTCAAGCGCGAGCGTAACGAGAACGCGGTGCGGCGCTCGCTCGAGCAGCTTGAGAAGTGTGCCGCAAGCGGCGAAGGAAATCTGCTGGAGATGGCCGTGGACGCGGCGCGCAAGAGAGCCACGCTCGGCGAGATTTCCAGTGCTCTTGAAAAAGTCTGGGGACGCTACCAGGCGGTCACGCGCACCATCGCCGGTGTTTACTCGGCTGCCAGCGGACATGCCGCGGAATTTAAAAAAGCCGTGGAGATGGTCGACGAATTCGAAAAGAAGGAAGGCCGTCGACCGCGCATCCTGATGGCAAAGATGGGCCAGGATGGCCACGACCGCGGCGCAAAGGTGATTGCCACCGCGTTCGCCGATATCGGTTTCGACGTGGATATGGGCCCGCTGTTCCAGACTCCGCGCGAAGTGGCGCGGCACGCGGCAGAGAACGATGTGCATCTGGTGGGGGTTTCCTCTCTGGCTGCCGGACACAAGACTCTGGTTCCGCAGTTGATCGACGAGCTGCGCGCGATTGGCCGGAGCGACATTCTTGTGGTTGTGGGCGGCGTCATTCCGCCGCAGGACTACGAGTTCCTTTACAACGCGGGAGTGGTGGGCATCTTCGGGCCGGGAACTGTGATTCCGGTGGCGGCACAGAATATTGTTCAGACACTGAGCGGCGCACTGGTGGGAGAAAATTCCTGATTGACTGACGCAGAGCACAGCGCGTTGCACGTCATCCCCGGCTGCGCGACGCCTGAGCCGAAGCCCCCACATGTGCGCGCCGCACGCCAGCGTCTGCTTTCGCCGGAACAATATATGGATGGCATTCTGCGCGGCGACCGCACCGTGCTTGCGCAGGCCATCACGCTCGTCGAGAGTTCGCGCGACGCCGATCGCGCACTGGCCGAGCAGATTGTTGAAAGCAGCCTGCCCCACAGCGGCAACTCCATTCGCGTTGGCATTACGGGAATACCCGGCGCAGGCAAAAGCAGCGTGATCGACGTGCTGGGAATGTACTTGATCGAACACCAGCGGCAAAATGTCGCGGTTCTGGCCATTGACCCAAGCAGCCAGATCTCCGGCGGCAGCATTCTGGGCGACAAGACGCGCATGAAGCTGCTGGCGGCGAGCGACATGGCCTTCATCCGGCCTTCGCCGTCGCGCGGTTCGCTGGGCGGAGTGGCGCAGCGAACACGCGAGACGATGCTGCTGTGCGAAGCGGCTGGATTTGAGAACATCCTGGTGGAAACGGTGGGCGTGGGCCAGTCAGAAACTGCGGTTGGCGACATGGTGGATTTTTTTCTGCTCATCATGGTCGCCGGAGCGGGCGACGAGCTGCAGGGCATCAAGCGCGGCGTGATGGAGATGGCCGATCTGGTTGCGATCAACAAAGCCGACGGAAGCAATGAGTTGGCCGCGCAGCGGGCGCGGAGCGAAGCACAGAACGCCCTCCACTTTCTGCCCGGCTCCCCGTCGGGATGGACTCCGCGCGCGGTTACTTGCTCGGCTCTATCGGGCAAAGGCATCGCAGAGCTTTGGAGTTCCGCGCAGGAGTACGCGGCCCTGACAAAAGCCAACGGATGGTTCGAGCGGAAACGCCGGAATCAGACACAAAAATGGATGCAAGACATGATTCGAGAGGGACTGCGGCAGCGGTTCGAAGCCCATCCTGAGATCAAGAAGCGCAGAGAGGCGCTGGAGCAAGGGGTACTGGAGGGGCGCATCACCTCGTTTCGAGCAGCGCGCGAGCTGCTGGAGACCTACGTTGGATCCAAAGCGCCGGACGGATTCTGAGAGAACCAGGGCGCGCAGGAACGGAGCCGCTGTACGCAGTTTCTTCGGCACAGAGAAAGGCGGGGCAGCCTTTGGAGTTCGGTGCGACTTTGTGCTATATTTTCAATGGTGCGGGCAAAAGTTTTGCCTGCTAAACCGCCCGCAAATTCCCACGCAGTGCGGTTTTCCTTCATTAGTTTGGACGCGTAGCTCAACTGGCAGAGCATTCGGCTCTTAACCGACAGGTTGTAGGTTCGATTCCTACCGCGTCCACCATAACATCAATAAAATAAGTACTTTACAAGCCGCCCCAAAAGGCGGTTTTCTTTTTCTCACGCGAATGGCTGTTTTGATGGCTGTTCTGAAAAATATTTATATTTTTGCGGAGAAACGCACTGGACCAGCCTCCAATCGGCACCCGACTCTCGCGAACCTTCGTGATCCCCCTTTGGGTATCCAGCCGACCAAATCTGCGCGTGGGCTATTGCCTCTACGATTCCGGCAGGGCTTGGCACTGAGCCGGGGTCGCGGTATTTCGCGCTACGGCGAGCATCCTGGTACGCCCAAAAGCGTAATGACGATTGAGGACTGCATCGATTCGGCGTGCGTATTCCGCTGGCTCGACCGTCGCGGACAAGGCGTTGAACCAGGCGGGCAACACGTTCTCCCAGTCGAAGCCCATCTGGCACGACCCGCCTTCGTCGGCGAACGAGACCACATCGTCGTGGCACTCATCAATATGATCGAGCAAGCCGAAAACGATCTCAAAGACCGGGCCGAAGCCGAAGGCGTCAGCGCCATCGTCGTTTGTGTCCTCGATGAGTTCTTTTCGCGCCTCAAGAAGAGCAAGGCTCCGCGTGAGGAACTGCGGTTAGAGCTTCGCGCGCACAGAGGATTTCCACCGAAACTAGATTTCCTAAAACGGGTATCTCAGGTCTCAGATTCTTCGAGGTCCGGGATACCCGCATGGGGTTAGGCGGTTCAGCGAGCCGCGTCGACGCCAAAACAATAAAGCTTGAGGTCTCCGGCACTGAAACTGGCACAGTACTCGCCCGGAATTAGTGGCTCCGCCGGCTTCATCGTATAGGCCCTATCTCCGATCTGAGTTGTGACAACGTCGAATTGTCCTGGGTCGGGATCGCGTTGCGCTGCTCGTCTCCGAGGGGCGATCTCCGCCTCTCGGGCACCCTGTACTGATTCCCACCTTTCGAATACGACGTCGGACACAGCACAAGTATTTTCAGCAAAATCATTGGCAAATGACTTCTTGCAGAGCTTAAACGCAATTGTCACATCGCCACTAGAAAGCCGCAGCGGAGATTTCGCGCCAAATATGCGCAAAAGCGTCCTTCTGGCATGGCTGGTTTGCTCCGTTCCACCACCAACGATTGAATAGCGTTCAGCTCTCAGCGGAATCAGCCTGCCATCTGAGTTGACATAGTAAACAACCTCCTCTTCGGGCGGGATCGGAACTGGTAGCTTGGCTGTGGGTGCGCTGTTCTGTGCCTGAACAGAAGGGGTGGAAGGAGCGGCCGGCGTTGCCGCAGAAGATGCCGAGCCTGAGTAAGACTGCATAGCTGAGATAACCGAGTCGGGAACCTTCTTCTGTTTCAAAGCAATCAGGCCATCAATGGATAAATCAAAAGCGTGATCACTTGCTTGGCGGATTGAAGACGAGACTACTTCGGGAGAAAGGCCGGCGGAAATCAACTTAATCACGTCGGCATTGGTCATTGCTTGAGCGCCTGACGAATGAGACTGCACCTGGGGTTGATCCTGTGCCTGAGCCTGCGCTGATGTCGTTCGTGCGGCGCCGCTTGCCGCATCAACGCCAAAGCACGAGACATTGCCACTAATGCCTTTAATTAAAAGGCAGTATTCTCCCGCAGATAAGTGTGTCCATGGGGTAAATAGATAAGAACTTTTCCCAACATGTGCTGTGTTTATACCAATCGTCTTTCCCGTTGTTAAGATTATTTTGTTACCTGTCTTCTGCGCAATGACCACTCGTTGCCCTTGAGTCCCCACATATTGCTGAAGTTGAGCGCCAGAATTTGCGGGCAACCGTACAAGAAATTTAAAATCGGTATAGTCGGGAAAACGAACAGCCGAGTGTTCCCCTTGAACTGAAAATGTCATGGTTGCCGCATCAGTTTTTCCAACAACACTTTCCAACGGATGTTGCGTTCCATCTGTACTGACCATATAAAACACATTTTCTGTTGTCGGCTCGTCAATGGTGTTTGCGGTTTGAGCTTTGGTGACCGTCGCGGCGATAGCGATGGCCAAAGCAATAACACCGACGATCACGATTTGTAGACGTTTCGGCTCGAAACTGAGTTCACTCTGCATAGTCATCCTTGCCCTCGCTAAAGCTGTCATGAAAAGTTTTCGTTGTGCGGAATCTCGGCCTGTGAGTGCTCCGCCATTCCCCTCTGAATACCGATTGGGATACCAGGCTGAACAGACCATCATCCTGAGATGTGGCGAAGCAACCAAGCCATGAACTGGAAACGGTAAAGGACAAATCAAGGATACCGCGAGACCTCTAACTGAAAATCGTGACAGTCGTCACATGCAAATCTCCGAGGAGAGTTGGCGACGGGAATGGCTGTTGTATTGCGTCGGGTTACCAGTATCCAAACGTATTCTCCTTCCACTAAAGAAATGCGCAAAACATTATGAAAAGCCGTCATGGCACACCGCGATTTTTGAAAGCGGTATAACATCATCTAAATCAGTAATTAAGGCCGTAGACCGTCGGGTGGGCCAAACCAAGTCTGGCGCGAAGCGACAGCACATCACAGGGTGAAAAGACGGGCAAAAAAAACGGCGCCTGCGCCGGCAGACCCCGTTTTGAATGCCTGGGATGTTGAAGGTTACGCGGCTTTGGCCTTCTTGGCCACCGTGGGCCGCGCCGCTGGTTTTGCCTGGGCCTTAGCGGCCGTCTTCTTGGCGGCTTGCGCCTTCTCTTTCGCGGCAAACTCCGCTTTTACCTTCTGGGCTATGGCGTCGGTGTCCACTTTGTAGTGCTGGGCGGCTTCTTTGAGCGCGTTGCCGGTCTCCGATTGTGTCCGGGCTGCGTGGAGAAGGACGGTCTCGACAAGAAGCTGTCCGAGTTCGCCTTTCTAGCGTCCTCGATCGGACGTTTGCCTTCTCTTAAATCGCGGAGCCTGGAATGCGGGCACTTCGAGGGCTTCGCCTGGGACATCATTGACGGCAAGCTTGGCTGGAGATCGGACTTCGACAGGTTCCTCTGGAGCGTGCTCTTCGATTTCCCCGGGTTCACGTTCGACCGAATGGGTCTTTGAAGACGAAAGCTCGTCGGTTTCGGCACGGGGTTTGTGCACTACACGCGTGCCGGTTCGGGCGACATCACCGGCATCAACGCGCCGCAGGCCCAGTTTGCCGCCGTTCCGCAGATCAAGCCGACCGCGGCCAGCAAGTGCGCCACCGTTCCAGCGCAGATCATCGCAGTTGGAGCCACAGCGCCAAGCTGCTATGTAACCGCCGACCAGGGTTTCCCAACAGGATTGGTGACCACCTTCAATCCGGCTACGGACAACATCACCTGGGTTCCCAAAAACAATCCTGACAGCTATGTTGAAAGCTGGTTCCTGAGCGTGCAAAGGCAACTGGCAAAGAACACGCTGCTCGACGTGGCCTACGTTGGCAATCACGGAGTGCATCTGCAGGGCTTTTTGAACGCCAATCAGCGCGTTGTCTCCACGCTCGGCACCAGCAACGTGCAAAGGCAATACGCCAACTGGCCCAGCGACATTACCGAGGCCGCCAACGAGTTCTGGTCCAACTTCAACGCGCTGCAGGTTCGCTACGAACAGCGCTTTGTAGGCGGACTTACTCTGTTGAACTCCTTTACATGGGAGCACTCGCTGGACAATGCTTCGGCCTCGCTCGAAGGCAACACGCCTTCACCTCAAAACGGGCTGAACCTTGCTGCGGACTACGCGCAGTCGGACTACAACCTTCCGCTTGCGAACGTAACCAGCCTGGTTTATGAGCTTCCCTTTGGCCACTCCCGCCAGTTCCTGTCTGGCGTAAGCGGCCCCATGAACGCCATCGTCGGCGGCTGGCAGATCAGCGCAATCAACACGTCGCAGTCGGGAACGCCGTTCAACCTGACCTACTCGCCTAACTCGACGCAGCAGGTTTCGCCGCAGATTTCGGCCACTTATCGGGGAGCCAACGAATACCGGCCCGATCTCGTCTCTGGCAAGGCAATCACGCAGGGCAAGTCCAGTCGCGCAGCCAACACCGGCTACGTGAATTACATCAACCTGTCGGCCTTTGTGATTCCACCGGCGAAAGACGCTGCTGGAAATTATCTCAGCCCGTTTGGCAATGCGCCGCGCAATCCGGGGCGCACTCCTGCATTCAACGAAACCGATCTCGATGTGAACAAGCGGTTCGATACTCCGCTTGAAAACATGAAGGTTGAGTTCCGCGCAGAAGCGTACAACGTCTTTAACCACACCAACCTCTACCTGCCCGGCAACATCAGCGGTTCGCAGGGCACAACCACGGCAGTTGTTGGAACGGGAGGCTCCGTCCCAGCGTCCGCCATTACCGGCAATCCAACCGGCGGCGGCCAAATCACTTCCACCTTCGAGCCACGCATTCTGCAATTGGCGCTGAAGATCATTTACTAGCTCTCGACCATCCGAGATGCGCCGGCTGCCAGGTGCGGCCGGCGCTTTTTTTGTGTTGGCGCGAACGTTGATCAATGCGAAGCGGGATTTCGCCGCGCAATTGACTTGCCCATGCGCGCTGATTGAGACTGAGTGCGGCTAGAGTTGCATCCTGTTCGGGAAAAGGTGCGCGGTGTTTGAAGACAACAGAGACAAGGGGGCCGGTGATGCGCACCCCGGCGAAATCAGGCGCTTGCCCCGGCAGCCATCCATCAAGGACATTGCGCGCATAGCCCGGGTTTCGCACCCCACCGTCTCCCGCGCGCTGCAGAACAGCCCGCTGGTCAACGTAAAAACTGCGGAGAAGATCCGCAGGATCGCCAAGGAGTCTGGCTACCGGGCCAGTGCGATTGCGCGCGGACTGGTGACAAAACGCACCCGGACAATCGGGCTCGCCGTCACAACGGTCGCCGATCCATTTACCAGCGAAGTTGCCTCGGGCATTGAGCAGGCCGCCAACGATCACGGCTACAGCGTGTACCTGGCCGACTCCAACGCCGACCCCGAGCGCGAAAAGAAGATCGTGCAGACCTTTGCCGAGCAGCGCGTGGATGGCATCATCGTGACTTCGTCGCGCGTTGGCTCGCTATACATTCCCATGCTGTCGGAGTTGATGGTGCCCATTGTCATCGTCAACGACCAGCACCCCGGAGCGTTTGCGCACTCCGTAATGATCTGCAATGAGGAAGGCAGCCGCGCCGTGGCGGAGCACATGCTTGGCCTTGGCCACAAGCGGGTCGCATTTATCGGCGACCGCGGCGGCTATCAATCCGATGCGGAGCGGTTCGAGGGCTACAAGCAGGCGATGGATGCGGCTGGAGTTCCCATTCTCTCCGAGCTCGTGGTTCGCGGAGACGGCAAGCCTGAAGGCGGCTTGCGCGCAATGGATAGGCTGCTCGCGTTGAGCAATCCACCAACCGCCGTTTGCTGCTACAACGACATGACCGCGCTGGGTGCGATGCGCTCGATTCGCATGCACGGGCTGCGCGTGCCGGAAGATGTTTCCGTAGCAGGCTTCGACGATTTGTTTGTCGCTTCGTATACCCAGCCCACGCTGACCACGGTGCGGCAGCCCATGCGGCGCATGGGGCGGCTGGCCATGGAGAGCTTGATCAAGTTGATGACAGGGCAGGAATCCCCGGTGCGGGTCAAGGTGAAAGGGCAGTTGATCGTGAGAGAATCGACTTCCAAGCCTGGCAGACGCAAGGCGCGCCGCACCCGCAAGTAGCCGCACATGCGCTGGCCGGCTTCATCCTTGAGGGAAAACAAACATGACGGAATGCTTGCTGAATTACATTGACGGCGCATGGCGTCCGTCAGGCGCGGCAGAGTCTTTGAACGTGGTGAACCCCGCATCGGCAAAGGTTCTTGCGCAGGTTCCGCTCTCCCGCGCTTCTGAAGTGATCCACGCAGTAGAGGGCGCGGCGCGTGCCTTTACAACCTGGCGCAGAACGCCTGTGGGCGATCGCATCCTGCCGCTGTTCAAGCTCCGCGAGCTGCTGGTAGCCAATCGCGAAGATCTGGCGCGGACCATCACCGATGAGTGCGGCAAAACTCTGGCCGAGAGCCGGGCTGAGATGCAGCGCGGAATCGAGAATGTTGAAACAGCATGCGGAATGCCGCTGATGATTCAAGGCTCGAACTGCGAAGACGTTGCGCCGGGGATTGACGAGCACATGATGCGCCAGCCGCTGGGAGTGGTGGCTGCGATTACCCCGTTCAACTTTCCTGGGATGATTCCCTTCTGGTTCTTGCCTTATGCAGTGGCGGCGGGAAACTGCTTTCTGCTCAAGCCCTCTGAGCGTGTGCCGATGACCGCGCAGAGGCTCTTCGGTTTATGCGAGGCCGCGGGGTTTCCACCGGGAGTGCTGCAACTGGTGAATGGCGGCCGCGAGACGGTGAACGCGATTCTCGATCATCCGCTGATTCGCGCTGTCAGCTTTGTTGGATCGACGGCAACGGCGAAGTATGTCTACAGTCGCGCAACGGCAAACGGCAAGCGCGCCCAGTGCCAGGGCGGCGCAAAGAATCCCGTCGTGGTGATGCCCGATGCGGACATGGAGATGACGGCGCGGATTCTGGCCGACTCCGCGTTTGGATGCGCCGGCCAGCGCTGTTTGGCGGCATCTGTTGCGATTACCGTTGGCGATGCGCGGCCAGGATTTACCGAGCGGATGGTTGCCGCGGCACGCAGCCGCAAGACAGGCTATGGCGCAGCCGATGGCATTGAGATGGGGCCGGTAATCTCCGCCGAGAGCAAGTCGCGCGTTGAGAGCCTGATCGCCAAAGGCGAGCACGAGGGAGCGCGCGTTCTTGTGGATGGCCGCAACCGCAAGGTGGAGGGGTACGAAGATGGATACTTTGTGCTGCCTACGATTCTTGACGATGTGCCTGCCGATGCGGAGACGGCGCGCACTGAGATTTTTGGCCCCGTGCTCAGCCTGATGCATGCCAAAAACATTGAAGAAGCAATTGCGCTGGCCAATGGCCGCAGCTATGGCAACATGGCCTGCATCTTCACATCTGACGGCGCATACGCGCGGCGGTTTCGCTACGAAGTGAATGCGGGCAACGTGGGCGTGAATGTCGGCGTCGCCGCGCCCATGTCTTCGTTCCCTTTCAGTGGCTGGGGAGAAAGTTTTTTTGGCGATCTGCACGGCCAGGCGATGCATGCGGTCGAGTTCTTTACGCAAACCAAGGTGATCGTCGAACGGTGGCCGCGAGACTGGAGCCGAAAGTTCTGATTGAGCCGATTGCATGCAAAATAAAAGGGCGTCGCTGATTCAAAACTTCAGCGACGCCCTTGTTGTTTAGCGGTTCGTTATTCCGGCAGGTCGATCTGGCCAGTGACCTGGAAGTGTCCGCTCACCACAGCCGCTCCCGTATCTGGCTGACCTCCTCCGATGCTCACGGTGTAGTCGCCTGGAGCGATGATCGGTTGGCCAAGCTCGGTTACCATCACCAGGTCGCGGTCCTTCAGGTCGAAGTGAACCTTCTGGCTTGCGCCCGCTTCCAGATGAATGCGCTTGAATGAGCGCAGAGCAATGCGCGGCGCGCCGGCAACCGGAGGAAACTTGAGGTAAACCTCGACAACTTCGTCTCCCGCCAGCTTGCCTGTGTTGGTCACGGTCACGTCTGCGCCCACCGGGTCGCCAGCATTTACTGGCTGCTGCGGAACGCTCAGATCGCTATAGCTGAAGGTTGTGTAGCTCAGTCCATAGCCAAACGGATACAGCGGCTTGCCGGTAAAGTAACGGTAGGTGCGGCCTTCCATTGAGTAGTTCTCAAAGTTGGGCAGTTGGCTCACGTCTTTGTAGAAGGTGAGTGGCAGCCGGCCGGCGGGATTGTTTTTACCGCTCAGCGTATCGGCGACTGCCGTGCCGCCTTCTTCGCCGGAGTACCACGCTTCAAGAACCGCGTTGGCATGATCGTTGATCCAGTTCACGGCCAGCGGGCTGCCGTTCATGAGCACAACCACTACCGGCTTGCCGGTCGCGACCATGCCTTCAACGAGTGCTTCCTCGGGCGCGGGCAGATCGATGCTGGTGCGGTCGCCGCCCAGGAATCCAGGCTCGCTCACCGGCATCTCTTCGCCCTCAAGCTGGCTGGTGATGCCCACGGCAGCAATCACGACATCGGCAGTCTTTGCGGCAGCAAGGGCTTCAGGTGAGGGCTGATTGGTGAGCTTTGCCCAAACCAACTGCGCCTGCGCGGGCGGAGCTTGCGCTTGCCCACCTTGATTGCCAAAGCCCGTCACATTGCCGTAGGTGACGGTCAACTCGGCCTTCTGACCCTTCTCCAGATGTACGCGTCCCAGGCTTCCCGAGCCTCCGCGCGCTCTGAAGGCCATTGACACCTGCTTGCCGTCAATTGAAACTCTGGCAAAGCCATCGCAGTGCGCGCCAATCAGGTAGTCGCCAGAATCGGGCGCGGTGATGTAGCCCGTCCAAGTCACGTTGAAGGTTTGGCCTGCCGCAACTTCCGCGGGCAGGTTGCTGGCAGTCAGGGCAATGTTCTTTTCAACACGCGTGGCAAGCGGCGTCACCGCGGGTCCTGAACCGGAACCGGGCAGCATCGGTCTCATGCCGCCGCCTTTGGAATACACAGCCTTGAGGCCGGGCTTTCCGTCGGGAGTGGTCAGCGCGCTGTCGGGCACCGGCTCTCCTCCGTCGCTTCTCAGGTACGGGGTTCCGGGAACAAACGTGACGGTTGCATTCGGGAATTCGGCCTTGATGCCGTCAAGCACGGAGACGATCTTTGCCGGCCGGCCGTTGTAGTTGCCAAGCAACACACTGGTTTGGTCGGCGAGAGGCCCAACCACAAGAATCTTCTTGACCGAGGGCTTGAGCGGAAGCGTGCCGTCGTTCTTCAACAGCACCATGGACTCATCCCCAATCTTGCGGGCCAGCTCGCGGTGTTCGGGGCTGCTCAGCTCTTTTTCGTCGATCTTCGAGTAGGGGTCCAGCTCCGGAGGATCGAACATGCCCAGCTTGATGCGCGCCGTAAACAGGCGGATAAGAGCGGTGTCCATCTGATCTTCAGTCAGAAAGCCCTGCTGAACGGCGTCAATGTACGGTTTGTACTCCACATCCTCGTGGCCATTGGGGTTTCCGGTGGCGCACTCGTTGTCCATGCCGCGGATGAGCGAGATGGCCGATGCCTGAGCCTGCGTGGGCTCGTAGTGGTGGCCGTTGAAGATGTCCTTGACCGCGCCGCAGTCAGAGACGACGTAGCCCTGGAATCCCCACTTGTTGCGCAGCTGATCCTGCAGCAGGTATTCGCTGGCGCATGCCGGCTCGCCGTTGATGGCGTTGTAAGCGCACATGATCGATCCGGCTTTGCCTTCGGTGATGGCGGCGCGGAAGGCCGGCTCGTATGTATCCACCTCGTCATGTTTGCTTATGTCCACGTCGGCCATGTGCCGTGTGGGCTCGGGGCCGCTATGCACGGCGTAGTGCTTGGGCGTTGCAATCACGCGATAGTGGTTGGGATCGTCGCCCTGCATGCCGGTGACATAGGCCACGCCCATGCGGCCGGTAAGGTAGGGATCCTCGCCGTAAGTCTCCTGCCCGCGGCCCCAGCGGGGATCGCGGAAGATGTTCAGGTTCGGCGCCCAGAAATCCAGGCCGGCCATCATCATGGCGCCACGTCCGGCGCGCACTGCCTGAATGTGCGTTACGCGGCCTTCGGTGCCGATGGCGACGCCCATCTCATGGATGCGGGGAGAGTCGAAGGTGGAGGCCAGGCCTACCGGCTCTGGAAACTCCGTGACTCCCTCGGTGGCCACTCCGTGCAGCGCTTCGCTCCACCAGTTGTAGGCGGGAATCTTCAGCCTGGGAATGGCGTCCGCCACATTCACCAGCTGCGACGCCTTCTCTTGCAGCGTCATGCGATGCACCAGATCGGCCGCGCGCTGCTCGGCAGGCAAGTTCGTGTTCAGGTAGGGCGGGTTTGCCGCGTCCTGCGCCAATGCACCAGGCAGTACAGCACCGCAAATGGCCATCCCCGCAGTAGAGGCAATGCCAACCACAATTCGCAACAATTTTTTTCTCATACTCATAGATCCCTTCCAGGTTGAGGGCGCAGGCCCAATGCTCACCAATTTAGAGATTGCTGGGAACGCACGAATGCGATCCGCCCGCAATTGTACAAGCCAGCCACTGTCTTCGACCAATCATGGCCTTTATCCGGCTCGATCGCCGTCTGCGCAGCGCATACCATGCCGGGTTTCTCCAAAACGATCGCCGCTCCCGCCACGCCTTGCTCGGCCCTTGATGATTTGAAGTACCTTTGCGCACATAAAAGAACAATCCGGTCCAAAATCGAACATCGGCAGGCGTAGAATCCCTGCAACACTCAGATCGATTGCGAAAGTAACTTAACCGTGGGACAGAAATCCGCCCGCGGTAAGATTCGGCTTTCGCCGGATGCAGGACGGGCCACATGAGAACCCTCAAGCGTTTGAACGAAATATTCGAGGACTTTCTATCGTCTGAGCGCAGAAAGGCCGAGCGGAGGCCGGTACCCGACTTTGTCGCCTATTACCCTTTGGACTCCGAATTAAGGGTAGCGAATATCAAGGACATTAGCTCCACTGGCGCGTATCTGATTACCGAAGACCGCTGGGAGCCTGGCACCATCCTCCCGCTCACTCTGCAAAAGCGGGGACCGCTGGAACAGGATCCAGAGCGCCGCGTCACCTTGACCGCAAGAACAGTTCGATGGGGCGGCGACGGCGTTGGCATGGCCTTTGATTTACCCAAAGAGCTGAACTTCGACCTATGGCTGAGTGTGGCCAGGAGCGCTCAGAGCCATGCAAAACCCATCGATATTCTCGCTCCGTTCCGCATGGCGCAGGCGCTGGCCTTCCTAAGCCGCATTTGCCCGACGAAAGCCGAGGAGCTGCGGCAACTGGTGCGCACCGGACTGGGCAACCTGAGAATCACCAACGCCGTAGACATTGCACTGGAAGCCGATCAGATTCTGTGGACAAGGCCCGACTACGAGACAGTGCAAGCCGATCCCAAGACAATTATTCTCTTGATTGAAGATGGCTCATGGGCCGATGAAGACTCGGTCAAGCGGCTTTGGGGCGGCCTGTTGGCGTCCTATTGCTCCACTGAAGATAAAAAGGACACGGATGTGGACCCGATCGAACGGTTCAGCCAGCTCGCCCCGGTTCACGTTTCGATGCTGCAGTTCGCCTGTCTTCAATCCACAAAAACCTGCACCGAAACTGGCTCACTCATCGCGCAGCCACTGAACGTCGATATCCGGTACATTCAGAGGATCACTGGCTCGCAGAGCCCGGAGATGGCCGAACGCGATATTCAGCACCTCTCTCATCTGGGATTATTCGAGCCAAGCCTGCGCTCGCGCTCGCTGCTGCCTGCCAAAGAGGTTGACATGACCCCCAGCGCGCTGGGGCTTATGCTCTACGCACGATGCAACGGGCACTTCGGTTCTCTGGCGGATTATTATGGCACCGCTGATGAGGTGGACCCGCAGGACTGAGCGACCATCACTCCCTTCTGGCTAAGATCGGCAACTGCAGGGACAGGGGCGCACAATCACGCCCGCCGGCGCCGCAATCCGATGCGCCACCCGGTCCGGATGCGGCTTTTGTGGCATAAATCAAATGTTCGTAGGCGATTGCGCGAATCCTGTGTAAACCCGCCCTCGCCTTTTATCGTCTATCTCAAACGTGGAAACAGCTGAAAACAGATTCCGCTGTCCCTGCTGCGGATTCAGAACGCTGCAGGCGCCAGACACCATGGGCTTGTGCCCGGTTTGCTGGTGGGAAGACGATGGCCAGGAAGACGCCGACGCGACGGAAGTCCGCCTGACCGTGAACGGGCAGTTGAGCCTGAAACAGGCACGCTTCTATTTTGAACAGTGCGGAGCCGCCCACCCCCGCTTTTTGCCCTACGTACGCAAGCCGGAGTTGACTGAACGGTAACGTGTCGTTCGCGGTCCGTGCGCACTTCCGGCGCCGCCCGCCAGTTTGACCCTGCCAGCAATCCCTCTTACCATGAAGAGAGCTATTCCCAGGGGCAACGTCACCCGCTGCAGTTGCGAGCGGCAGCCCAATGCGGCAGCAAGAAATCCAGCGCCGCCAGCCGCGGTACTTGGGCACTTTATTTGCGGTTTGCACCTTGCGGAAATGGCAGTTCGATCGGCGCCTGGCGCGCCTGGAAGGCATAACTTTGAGTTCTACTGAAACCCTCGAAGGCGGCGTTCAACCCGTTGCGGATGAAGCTGCTGCAGGTCACAACCACGCCACACACGACCACGATCACGAAGGTCACGACCACAACCATGACCACGACCATGAAGGCCACAATCACGGCCCGGTCCTGAATCCCGAGTGCACGCGCGAATTGGAGCTCGACATACCTGCCGATGAGGTCACCAAGACCTTCCGCACCGTCGCGGCGAACTATAAGAAGTACGCAAAAATCCCCGGATTTCGTCCCGGCAAGGTGCCTGAGAGCGTCATTCGCCGCCGTTTTGCAGAAGAAATCCGCAAAGAAGTCATTGATTCCCTGCTGCCCGAGCGCTTCAACAACGCTGTTCGCGAGCTGGGCGTGACTCCCGTGGGTCAGCCTCATGTAACCGAGCTGAAAGCAGAGGACGGAGAGCCGCTGCACGTTAAGGCGGTCTTCGAGTACCTTCCAGACTTCCCCATAGAGGGTTACCAATCCGTAACTGTACCCAAGCCTTCTACGGCAGCCACTGAAGAGGAGTTCCAGCAGGAACTCGACCGCTTGCGCGACTCGCGCGCCACCATTGAGCCGGTAGAAGAAGACCGAGCCCTGGTCGACGGCGACTGGGCGCAGATCAGCTATAAAGGCCAGATTGATGGCGAAACCGACGCCGAGCCGATCGCCGGCCAGGACTCTCTTGTCGAAATTGGCGGAAAAGATACAGTCGAGGCCTTCTCCAGCGCCTTGCGCGGCGCAAAAGCCGGCCAGGAGCTGAAGGCCGAGGTCATTTACCCGGCCGATTACTCCGAACCCAAGCTGGCCGGCAAGACCGTCTCCTACGAAGTGGAAGTGCAGGCGATTAAAAAGCGCATCCTTCCCGAATTGAACGACGAGTTCGCAAAGGAACTCGGCTCCTACGAAACATTCGCCGACCTTGAAACCCGGGTGCGCGACTATGTGAGCAATCGCAAGCGCCTCAGCGTGGAAGGCGAAACCAAGGACCGGCTTTTTGCGGCTCTGGTGGAGCATTTCACCTTCCCGGTTCCGGAATCGATGGTGCAGGAGCAGATCGACGCCCGTTTGGAGCGCGGACTGCGCGCCCTTGCCTCCCAGGGCATGAGCCCCGACCAGATGCGCAAGCTGGACTTTTCACGCCTGCGCACGGCCCAACGCGATAGCGCCGTCGCCGAGGTCAAAACCTCCATCTTGCTCGACAGAATCGCCACCGCCGAGAATATTTCGGTCAGCGACGAAGAAGTGGACCACGAGTTGCAAATGCTTGCATTGCAGTCCGGTGAGCCGATGGATGCCCTGAAAGTGCGATTGACGCAGGATGGCGGAATCGCTAGAATCCGGGAACAAATAAAACGAGAAAAAACAGCTTCGGCTTTGTACGAAAGGCTACCCGAATAGGGAGCTGGTCTGGCAGAAAGCGTCGGCGGCGGACCGCAACATTGGGGGTCGTGCGGCTAACATAGAACCAGGGGAGATTCAGCCCCAAAACGAGAGAGCGGGAAAATACTCAATGGCATTGGTTCCCATGGTGGTTGAGCAGACGAGCCGAGGCGAGCGCGCCTACGACATCTACTCCCGTCTGCTGCGCGACAACATTATCTTTCTTGGCACGCCGATTGACGACCAGGTGGCCAACCTCATCGTCGCCCAAATGCTCTTCCTGCAGGGCGAGGATCCGGAAAAGGACGTTTCCCTTTACATCAATTCGCCCGGCGGCTCCATTACTGCCGGACTGGCCATTTACGACACCATGCAGTTCATCAAGAACAACGTGGTCACCTACTGCATAGGCCAGGCGGCCAGCATGGGTGCGTTTCTGCTGCTTGCCGGCACCAAAGGCAAGCGGTTCGCACTGCCCAACTCCCGCATCCTCATCCATCAGCCGTCGATGGGCGGACTCAGCGGCCAGGCAACTGACATCGATATTCACGCGCGCGAGATTCTGCGCATCCGCGAGATCACCAACACCCTTATGGCGCACCATACAGGTCAGCCGCTCGACCGCATCGAGCGCGACGTGGAGCGCGACTTTATCATGAACGCGGAACAGGCCAAGGAATACGGGATCGTTGACGAGATCATTGACCGGCCGCGTACGTAGACGTACCAAACCGCAAATGGAATGAGATCGACGAGCAAGACGAGAGGGAGTTTAAAACCATGAAACCGCGCACGGGACCCGAAGAAGCATTACGCTGCTCGTTCTGCCATAAGTCGCAGGACGCCGTTGCCAAGTTGATCTCGTCGCCCAGCGACTACCCTCGCGCTTACATCTGCGATGAGTGCGTCGCGGTTTGCAACTCGATCCTCGAGGACGACCGAAGCGAAGCCACTCCTGCCACTGCCGCCGGCCATCTACCCAAGCCGCAGGAAGTGAAAGGCTTCCTCGACGACTTTGTCATCGGCCAGGACCAGACCAAGAAGAAGCTCGCCGTCGCCGTTTACAACCATTACAAGCGCATCCAGATGAACCGGCTGCGCAACAATGAGGTCGAGCTGGCCAAGAGCAATATCCTGCTCATCGGCCCCACCGGCTCCGGCAAAACTCTGCTGGCGCATACGCTGGCCAAAATGCTCGACGTGCCCTTCGCGATTGTGGACGCAACCACACTCACCGAGGCCGGTTACGTGGGCGAGGATGTCGAGAACATCATTCTCAAGCTGCTGCAGGCCGCAGACGGCGACGTCACCCGCGCCCAGCAGGGCATCATCTACATCGACGAAATCGACAAGATCGGCCGCAAGGACGAGAACCCCTCCATCACGCGCGATGTCTCCGGCGAGGGCGTGCAGCAGGCGTTGCTCAAGATTCTTGAAGGCACGGTGGCCAACGTTCCTCCGCAGGGCGGCCGCAAGCACCCGCACCAGGAGTTCACCGCTGTCGACACCACCAACATTCTCTTCATCTGCGGCGGCGCATTTGTAGGCCTAGAACGTGTCGTCGGTCGCCGCATCGGCAAAAAAGCTCTCGGCTTCAAGGCCGTTGAGACGGATGCCGAAGCGTCCCCTACCCGCTCGCACCGCGATACCGAACTGCTCCGTAAAACCGAGCCGCAAGACCTTATCAAGTACGGCTTGATCCCGGAGTTTGTCGGCCGCCTGCCTGTTATGGGCATCCTCGACGAGCTCGATGAGGCAGCGCTGATCGAGATCCTCACCAAGCCCAAGAACGCCATCCTTAAGCAGTACCAGCGGCTGTTCGAGTTCGAGAATGTCCGCCTGCACTTTACCCAGGACGCCGTTTGCGCCGTTGCCCGCGAAGCCCTGGCCCGCAAGGTGGGCGCTCGCGGCCTGCGCATGATCCTGGAAGAGCTGATGCTCGACCTGATGTATCACCTGCCCTCAAACAAGCGCGTCCGCGATCTGGAAATCACCAGCGATATGGTGGAGCGCCGCGACCTGTCGCCCTGCCTGCTTGAAAAAGCCGGTTAGCGCCAGCACAAAAGTTCAATGCAAAAAGCTACAGCCCCTTCCTCGGAAGGGGCTGTAGCTTTTTGCTTCATGTCTATCAGGCTTTCCGCTGTCCGGCTGCAATCTTGCGCAGTTCCGGAAGCACCTGGCCCAAGGCAACAGGCTTTGCGTCTCTGGTTCCCAGCGCAAAGTACACATCGCGATAAAGCTGATACAGCTTCTCGTAGACCGCCGCAGCCTTTGCATCCGGCTCCACGGTGCGCAGCGGCAGGCAAACGGCGGCCTGCGCTTCTTCAATCGTTTTGTATGCCCCGGCCGCCAGCAGCGCAAAGATGCCCGAGCCCAGGCTCGTCGGGATTCCCGCCGGCACCAGCACCGGCTTGTTCAGCACGTTGGCATACACGTGGTTCAGCACTTCGTTCTTCTGCGGAATGCCGCCCGCGTTGATTACGCGGTTGATCGGCACGCCGTGCTCGGCCATCCGCTCGAGGATGATGCGCGTATGGAACGCGGTTCCCTCGATAGCGGCAAACAGCTCGTCCTGCGCAGTGTGTACCAGATTCCAGCCCAGAGTCACTCCGCCCAGTTCGGGATTTACAAGCACCGTGCGATCGCCGTTGTCCCAGCTCAACCGGAGCAGCCCGGTCTGTCCGGGCTTGTAGGCATCCAGACCCTCTGAGAGAGCGGCCACGGTGGTTGCCGCGCGCCGCGCAATGCCTTCAAAAATGTCGCCGACCGCGGAAAGTCCCGCCTCAATGCCGGTGAACTGCGGATGCACGCTGCCCGGCACCACGCCGCACACGCCCGGCACCAGTTCCGTCTTCTTGGCCATGGCGATGATGCAAGTGGAAGTGCCCACGACGTTGACCACGTCGCCTTCCTTGCAGTTGCCGCCGATCGCGTCCCAGTGCGCGTCAAACGCGCCCACGGGAATCGGAATGCCGGCCTTCAGGCCCAGTTCCGCGGCCCACTTCGGCGAAAGGTGCCCGGCGATCTTGTCGCTGGTCAGGTACTCGCCGCCAATCTTCTCGCGAATGCCCTTCAACAGCGGATCGACCGCAACCAGGAAGCTCTCCGGCGGCAGCCCGCCCCACTTGGGATTCCACATCCACTTGTGGCCCATGGCGCAGATGCTGCGCTTCAGGTCCTCAGGGCGCGTAATGCCGCTCAAGGTCGCAGCAACCATGTCGCAATGCTCCAGCACCGTCACCATCTTGTCGCGCTTATCGGGATTGTGCCTGAGCCAATGCAGCAGCTTTGAGAAGCCCCACTCGTGCGAGTAAGTACCGCCGCACCACTGGATGCCCTCGAAGCCCAGCTTGTGCGCTTTTTCGGTAATCTCCTGCGCCTCGGCATGGGCGCGGTGATCGCACCAAAGGTAGTAATCGTCCAGGGGCTCCAGCCCCTCGCCCACCGGAATCACGCTCGATCCGGTTGTGTCCACGGCGATGGCCGCCACGTCTTCGCCCTTTACGCCGGTCGTTTTCAGCGCTTCGCGCATCGCGGTCACCAGCGCGGCCATCTGGTCAGCATGCGACTGCGTGGCAAAATCCGGATCCTCATGCTTGCGGTGCAGAGGGTACGAGGCCGATCCGGTTCCGATCGGGCCCTTCTTGCTATCGACGAGAGTTACACGAACGCTGAGCGTGCCATAGTCTACTCCGGCAACGATGGTCATAAAAAACGCACCTCAAGAAAACGATATCTTAATCCGCAAACCAGACTACACTATCGCTCCGCTTTGAGTACAAACCGCCGTCACATCGCCGTGCGCCGCGCGCAGGCCCTGCGCGCCTGTTTCATTGGAATTGCGGTTGCGGTATCGGCGTGCGCGTAACGGCCGGCTACTTCTTTTTCGCGGGGAACAAGCTCGTCAGTTTACTCATCAGCGCTGCGCCCGCCGCAGGCTTGGCCGCGGCAGTGGGAGCCTTCGCGCTCTCTGCGGAAGCCGCAGCCGGTTTGTCCGCGACTGCCGGGGCCTTTGTGCTCTGCGCGGGAGCCGCAGCCGGCGGGCTTGCCTGCTTACCGCCGCCTTGCACGGCCTGCTGGGTCTTCGCGCCTGCGCCGCCATCCACAACCGCCGCGTTGTGAATCACCGGCGCGGTTCCGTCCGGAGCATTCTTCACCAGAATCGAAATCCTCCGGTTCGATGGATCGTACGGATTATTCTTCACGCGCAGAAACTGGTCGGCATATCCGCGCACCTGCGTCACCTGATCCTGCCGAACGCCATGCTGCTGCATCAATCGGCGCGCCGCATTTGCACGGTCAGCAGAAAGCTCCCAGTTGCTGTAGCTCGCGTCTGTCGAGTACTGCGTGGCATCGGTATGTCCTTCGATCAGCAGAGAATTCGGTAGCGTCTTTAACTCCGCCGCCAGCAGCGAGAGTAGCTCCTGCCCACTCTCGCTCAACTGTGCGCTGCCGCTCTGGTAGAAGGTGCCGTTCTTGTCTTCGATCAGCTCGATGCGCAACCCCTCCGGAGAAATCGTTATCTCAATCTGCTTTGACAGTTTTTCCAGTTCTTTCTTGGCCTTGATCTCCTGCTCCAGCTTCTCCTTCAGGTTTTGCAGGTTCTGGGCGTTCGCGGCAGAGATCGTCTCGCCGGTGCCGGTCATCGTGGTTCCCATCAGGCTGCCGGTGCCCTTGGGGTCGTTGAAGTATCCTGCCACCGCCTTCTTTACTTTTTCGCTGGACCCCATCAGCCACAACACGATGAACAGCGACATCATCGCGGTCACAAAGTCCGCGTAGGCCACCTTCCACGCGCCGCCATGATGGCCGCCGTGCCCGACGACTTTCTTAATGACAATGATCGGTTGGGTCTTTGCCGCTGCGCTGCGTTTGTCCACGATTGCCTTCTCCGCCTAGGCCGCAACCGCCGCCGCTTCAACGGTGTCGAGCTTGCCCTTGCAGTTCTTCTCCATCTCGTCAAAACTCGGCCGCACATGCGCGGGAATCGCGCGGCGGCCCATCTCGATCGCAATCATTGGCGCCGAGCCTTTCAGAAACGACAACAGCAGCACTCGCAGCACATGCAGATACTCGTTGTGCTCGTCCGCGGTCTTGCGCATGTTCGCGCTCACCGGACCAACCACGCCGTAGCAAAGCAGGATGCCCAGAAACGTGCCCACCAGCGCCGCAGCCACCTTCTCGCCAATCGCTTCCGGCGGTCCGCCCAGCGCGCCCATGGTGATGACCACGCCGAGCACCGCTGCCACAATGCCCAGACCGGGCAGCGCGTCGGCCACCGTCGACAGCGCGTCGATCGGCTGCATCGCCGCGTGATGATGAACCTCCATGTCCAGCTCCATCATCTGGTCCATGTCGAACGGTTCAACGCCGCCGGTGATGGCCGTGCGCAGCGTGTCGCACAGAAAATCCATCGAGTGATGGTCCTTGAGAAAATCCGGGTAGTTCTTAAACAGCGCGCTTTCCGCCGGCTTCTCCACGTCCATCTCCACTGAGAGCAGCCCCTCTTTGCGCACCTTGTTCAGGAACTGGTACATCATCTTCAGCGTGTTCAAGTAGCGCTGCTTGGTAAATGCCGATCCCTTCAAGACGCCGGAAAGTCCAGCGAGCACGCCTTTGATGATGTAGATAGGATTGGCCACCAGCAGCGTGCCGGATGACGCTCCGGCAATGATCAGCAGCTCGGCCGGCTGCAACAGGACAGCCAAATGCCCCTTCTCCATGAGAAAGCCGCCGATCACCGCGCAAAAGACCAGCAGAATTCCAACGATGGCCAGCATTAACGACCTCCTGTGGCTGGCGTGATGCGGTTGCCCCCCACCCGGGTACTGGCTTCCATCGCTTCCTGGGCGCGCTCCAGCAGTTGCGCCAAGCCTTCATCCACTTCGCGGGAGGCCTGCGCGGCACCGATGCTCACCGTGATCGAGATCCGGTCGCCCCACCACCTGAAGTCCGCCGTCCGCGCCAGGCCAGCGAGCACCTGCGCGTGCGCGGCCAGCATCTCCGGTGTGTGCTCGTGCGAGACAACAAGAAACTCGTCATCGCCCCAGCGGCCAAACAGCTCCGTCGATCGGATGCCCTGCGCCATAGCGCGCTGCACCTTTTCGATCATGTCCTCGCATGCGCCCACTCCGCGCGTCTTGCGCAGCTCAGCGGCCTGATCCACAACGATCCACAGCACTCCGAACGGAGCACCTCCGCCGGCAAAGTCCTCGAACTCGGCTTGCAGATGCTCCTGCAACTCTGCCTGGCTTAAGCCCACGGCCTCGTCGCCGCCGGTTGCGCCGTGCGGCAGCGCGTCCACCGATGCGGCCGGATGAAACACCGCCGCCATACCGATGCGGCCACCCAGCCCGTCGCGCAGCACCAATGCGCGGGTGATGGTGCGCATCTGGTGGCCAAGCTTGTGGCGCGCATTGATGAGCACACCGCGCCCGGCCTGCGCTTCCTCGATCGACTTGTACCTGCTCTCCGGCGCAAGCGGCTCCAGACCATGCGGAACCGGCCGGCCCACGACATCCGAGCCCGCGTAGCCGGTGATCATCTCGGCGGCATGGTTCCAGAAAACCACTTCTCCCTCATCGTCAAACAACGCTATCCCCTCTGGAAGACTGTCCAGCGCGGAATCAAGCAACTCTGCGCGATTCATCATGGATACTCCTCAAGAGCCAAGCCTGCTCCCGCTCGCTCGCCGCCCGAATGCACCACCGTTCCGGGCATAGGTAAAACAAACCCCTACACGGCGTTCATCGGCGTGGAAGAGCGCAACTTGATTGCGGTTTTCCGCAATAAGGAAATTTCAATGAGTTTTTGTGGGAGAGATCGAAACAAAAACAAAAATGGCATCCGCGCGGCACAGGCCGCGCGGATGCCATGGCGCTGCGAGCTACTGGAAGCTGCGGACCCACTCCACAATGGAGCGCATGGCGATGCCGCTGGGGCCCTTGGCGATGTAGGGCTGCGCAGTCTCAACCCAGGCTACGCCGGCAATGTCGAGGTGAATCCACGGCGTGTCTTCGGCGAAGGTGTGCAGAAACTCGGCCGCCGTGCTTGCGCCGCCCCAGCGTCCGCCGGTGTTCTTGATGTCGCCGATGTCGCTCTTGATCATCTCGGCGTACTCGTCGCCGAGCGGCAGACGCCAGAACTTTTCGCCGGAAACCTCAAGCCCCGCGGCAAACTTCGCGTAGGTCTCTTCATCGTTTGAGAAGACGCCTGCGTTGACCATGCCGAGCGCCACCACACATGCGCCGGTGAGCGTGGCCGCATCGATCAGGTGCGTGGCTCCCAACTGCTTGGCGTAGGCCAGGCCATCGGCCAGCACCAGGCGGCCCTCGGCGTCGGTGTTGATAATCTCAATGGTCTTGCCGGACATGGCCGTTTGCACGTCGCCGGGCTTCTGCGCTTTGCCGTCGGGCATGTTTTCAGCGGCGCACACAATGCCGATGACGCGCACCTTGGGCTTGAGCAGCGCGATGGTCCGCATGGCGCCGATCATGGTTGCGCCGCCGGCCATGTCGTACTTCATCTTCTCCATATCCGCGGAGGGCTTGATGGAGATGCCACCGGTATCGAAGGTGATTCCCTTGCCCACCAGGCCGAGCACAGGCCCATCCGCAACGCCGGCAGGCTCATAGCGCAGCACGATGAGCGCAGGCGGCTCCGCGGAGCCTTGCGAGACGCTCCAGAATGCGCCCATCTTCAGCTCGTGGAGCTTCTCAGTGGAGTAGACGTTACATTCGAGACCCACTTCTTTGGCCATGGCCGCGGCGCGCTCACCCAGAACGGTTGGCGTGAGCTTGTTGCCCGGCTCATTGACCATGGAGCGCACAAAGTTCTGGCTCTCGCCGACGATTACGCCCTCGTCAAAAGCGGCTTGCAGGCTTTGCTTGTCTGCTGCTGCCGGAGCCGCGACGGTGAAGCTGGCCAGGCTCTGGTCTTTGCGGTCGCTGCGGTAGGTGTCGGGATCGAAGTCGCCGACAAACGCGCCCTCGACGGCGGCGCGCGCGCAGGCTGCCGCAGGCAACGGGTCGGCTTCAGGCAGAGCAAAGGCCAGATCCTTCAACCCGCGCGGCTTGGCAAAGCGTACAGCGGTTCCCGCCGCGTTACGCACGCTGCTTACTTTGATTTTTGCCAGCTTGCCGAGGCCGACGATGAGCAGACGCTTGGCCGCAAGCCCTGCAGGCGCATGCAGCAGCAGGGTCTCGTTTGCGCCGGCTTTAAACTCGCCACCAGCCAGAACGGCGGCAGCGGCCGCGATTATGGCAGCGTCGGAGGTCAGGAGCTGCGGCTCGGCCTTGGCGTCAGGCCCTTTGGCGGTCTGGTTGTCGGCGGCCAACACGGCCAGCAGTTCGGTCTTGATTCCAGAGAGCCTTGCTTGAGTGAGTTCAGTGCGCATATTGCTTATTGTTGATGCCCGCGGCGGCTTGTGGCAAATAGATGGCGCGTATGGCACGTGCTAAGGCGCGCAAACGATGGGCTGAACGAGGCGCAGAGGCGATTTGCGCGCAAAAGCAGCGTGCTGTCCCCGGTCCCCAAAAGCGAGGGACAGGTGGCACCCTCTTCATGGCGTGGAAAGTTCGTCGAGACCGGGGTTACCCGGCGACAGGGGGCTACGCCAAGTTGCGATGAATCGGGCGCGCTGCACTCGGAACGGCAGGAACGTTCTTGGATTCAGCCCGGCTTGCTTAGCGGCCCATGCGGTGTTTGCTGGCGTTGATGGCGGCGCGGGCTTCGCGGTCGGCTTCGTGGCGGCGCTCGGTCTCGCGCTTGTCCCAGTCCTGCTTGCCCTTGGCCACGGCCAACTCGCACTTAACGCGGCCATTACGGAAGTAGAGCCGAGTGGGGATGAGCGTATGGCCCTTGATCTGCGTCTTGGAGAGTAGCTTGCTAACCTCGGCCCGATGCAGCAGCAGCTTGCGCGTGCGAGTTTCGTCGTGGTTGGCAATATTGCCGTGGGAGTACGGCCCAACATGCATATTGAGCAGAAACGCTTCGCCATCCTTGACGAGGCCGTAGGCGTCTCTCAGGTTGGCCTGGCCCTCGCGGATGGACTTGACCTCAGTTCCGCGCAGGGCGATGCCGGCCTCGAATCTGTCGAGGAGAAAGTAGTTATGGGCGGCGATGCGGTTGTGGGCGGCGTCGCGCTCACCGGCGGCGACGGGGTCGCGCGGCTTTTGCGGCTTTTGGGCCGCAGC
>Ga0302320_10005695_pt1 | contig 27877 bp, 27 predicted proteins | sample Bog_T0_3_FD_202130 | JGI IMG/M metagenome (GOLD analysis project Ga0302320, IMG submission 202130) | Peat permafrost microbial communities from Stordalen Mire near Abisko, Sweden - Bog_T0_3 | ecosystem: Environmental > Terrestrial > Soil > Wetlands > Peat | place: Sweden: Abisko, Stordalen Mire...
GACGGCCACAATCGGAACCCCAAGCCCTTCATCTGGACTGCCAAAGCTACAGATATCCTCGAAAAGGTCACACGCGCTCGGGCGGCGTTGAATAAATGACCATCTGTGTGGCGGACTACACTAGAAACGCTTCGCAAGCGCTTTGGCGAACTACATAAAATAAAAGGGAGCGATTCGCTCTTCATAATCGGCGAAGACGCAGCGCGAATCTATATTCGCTACTCGAAGGTGCATCCCCACGGCCGCACTTTCTTCGGACTCCGTGAAGTAGACTTGCGGCAGTTAGAAGGGCACAATGCATTTCTCTGCTTTGTACTCGACGATGGGTCGGGGCCTTTGTTTGTGCCATACGAAGACTTTGAAGAGATTTTTCGAAATGCGCAAACGGCAAGCGATGGCCAGTATAAGGTGCAACTACTTTCACGGGACGATGGGCAGGAACTCTATATAGCTCGCCAAGGACGCTTCAATGTCGAGGGTTACGTGGGATTGGAACCCATCGAACGCAGCCTCAACTCCGCATTACTGCATGAGGCCCATAATCTAACCCACCCACAAGTGCAGACGCTGCTGGCGGGTATTGGGCATCACAAGAAATATGGAGTGTACGTACCCGAACGTGACGCCAGCAAGTTAGACTGGTCGTTGACTGAGAAATTCGCCTTGAGAGGCAGCATCCCCTCTGGGTTTGACCAGGTTAAAGGAATATTGTCAGAGATTGACGTGATTTGGATGGCGCGGGGAGGAGAGGCAATTGAAGGCCTCTTTGAAGTGGAACACTCGACTACAGTGTACTCGGGGCTCCTACGCTTTAACGACGTACTTTTGACAGACCCAAAGGTATCCCGGTTTTCCATTGTTTCAAACGAGAGGAGACGCACCCTTTTCTCGCGACAACTCTTTCGGCCTACATTCAGGAAGAGTGGTCTTGCCGAGCTTACGAGTTTTCTTGAGTACTCCAATGTTCTTGACTGGCATATGCGCGTGGCCAAGGGCAATATGCGTGAATAGAATGGGGGCAACCATGAAAGTGTATACGGTAGTCGACGTTCAGTGCGGTGTGGCTGTTGAGGCCAAGTGCTTTCGTCACATTAAGGAGGCAACGGCCTATCAGAGAAAGCTTCGTAGAGGACGCAACCTCGATGAAGATGACGTTCAACTCTTCGAAGGCATTTTGGATGACGTTTCACAGCAGCAGAGCACTCATGACGAGGTAGCCTGTTAATAGAAAACTTGGCGTTGAGGTTCAGTTTGGCAAGTATGCTTTCATGGTTTACAACGTATGCGCCAAGATGACGATCTTTCACAATCTCGGGCACATCAATCACGGTATCGAGATTGTGCCAGTCAAGGCATTTGCCAATGAAATGTCAACTGGCGTTTCTTACTTTGAGCAGTTTGTCTGGGACTTGGATCGCCGTGGAGTGTCTAATATCGACATTCCGGTGATGATACTTGGTATCGATGCTTAGGAAGGTGGACCACCCTTGACTTTTCACCCATGAGGGCGCTGCAACCGTCGATTCCTTCTATCGAAGGGCGGGAAACCGGGCGGTAGGCCGGGGATTCATCCCCGGGCAACACGGCAGCCTTTCGGGAACGGGGAGTTAACCCCTGGGGTTAACTCCCAGCGAGACCTTGTCCACCCAATCTTGTAAGGGATAATCGAGATGCGGGCACCCGCGTTCGCGCTGAGTGACTCGTACATTTCCAAATGATCGAGGAGGTTGATTGTGAATAAAGATTGGGTTATCAGCAAGATGTACGAAGAGGGCCTGGTCGGATTGGAGTGGGCGGCAGACTACATGGCAAAGGCGGCCGAAGCCTGCCGATCGTCAGCACAGATACCGGATGGGCTGGAAGAGGGGGTGAGCTATGCAATTCGGCAGTACAAGAAGTACACCATGCATCTTGGCGCCGACACGATCAGGGAAATCCTCTTCAAATCGATCGATGATTCAGCTTGCCTGATCGATGGAGTTCCCGAGTCTGCTCAGAATATTCCGATGCCGAAGCCGCCCTTGCAGACCGACTCGGCACTGGAGGCGAGCAAGCTTTTTGACCTGCTCACGCACCAGCACAGCAAGGATCTGGAAGAACTTGCCGGAGCGCGCAGCTTGGCAAACCGCAAGGCTGGAAAAAAATTGGCGCAGGCCGCTCTGAGCTTGAAAGGCTGGTTCCACTGGATGCCTGCCGGACCGGAAGAGGAAGGCGTACACCGCTTTGCCCCAAAGGAGAAAGGCGGCGAAAAAGACACCACCAATGCATTCGCCGTGTGGCTTAATCGAGGCGGCCCGCCACCGAACAAAGATTCGTACATGAATTGTTGGGAAGCTGTCTTTTTCAGTGCGTACACGGCCGGTCTCGTGGCTCTGGAAGGGCTCCGGTTCATGCACTCCAAAGCGACCCAGTCTGCCCGGCAGGTCAATTCCTCCCTAGAATATTTCGACAAGCTGATGCTTGCGCTCGGATTCGCGGAGTCTGTTCCGATGGTGGAGCAGATCGGCCTGATTCCAAAGGCCGGCGACATCGTCTTCGTGGCCAGCGATCACCACGTCGCCGTGTGCGCGGGCCGGTCCCAGGGAACTGGGCTGGCCGCCGTTCAAGTGATGAGTCTTTGGAAGCATCCGGAGGACGGTTTTTTGAATATTTCCATCAAGGAGTTTCCTCCCGTCTTGCTGAAGGAGGTGCGCTTCGCCCCTTGCCCGTTCGCATAAGTTAGAGGAGATTGGCTACTGGAGACGCACCGCAGTCGGTAGTGTCCAGTATCTTTCGCACTTTCGATCTTCGGCGGTGAATACATGGATGATAGCCGAGCGGGAGCGGTAGGCCGGGGATTCATCCCAGGCAATAAAGCAGCCTTTCGGGAACGCGGTCTCAACCCCTATGGGATCTATTCTATTAAAGTGTTGAAAAAGCTTGATGCAGGCTCTAGCGAAGGAGGTCGCCAGCGATGTGCCGGAATATCAAAATGCTCTTCAATTTCGATCCCCCCGTGACTGCCGAAGAGATTCGAGCCGCCTCGCTCCAATACGTGAGAAAAGTCAGCGGCTTCAACAAGCCGTCGAAGGCAAACGAAGCAGCCTTTCTGGAAGCGGTGGATCAAGTTGCCAACATCTCGGCGCGCCTCCTCGACTCTCTGGAAACGAATGCGCCGGCCAGAAACCGTGAAGAAGAGGCGGCAAAAGCAAGGGCGCGCCGCATATCCCATCTTGAGCCCAGCCGCAAATAAGCGGGAGTTCGCCGGGTCGGTAGGCCGGGGATTCATCCCCGGCAACACAGCAACCTTTCAGGACCGGGGTTTTAACCCCTGAGGTATGCTTTTCGTTCCTACATTCAAATTGGCGGGGGTCGCACCTTAAGTTTTTCAGAATTTAAACATTCCCTCAATGGTGGGTGCCCCATCCTTCGTTTTTTTCTAACGAAGGGTGGGATACCGCGAACCTCGACCGTCCTTTTCCCGTTCCCGCAGCTGCCACCGATCCACGGAGATTCACATGCCGGCGCGGGCCATATTCGTTGACATGTGTACACATTTGTGTTCATAATAATCTGTGATCGATGACGGAAGACGAGCTTGAGTTCGAGTGGGACGAGGCCAAGGCCAGGGACAACCTCAAGAAGCACGGTGTTTCATTCCTGACCGCCGCCGCGATCTTTTCGAACGAGATTGGAGCGCATCGACGATCGGGAGGATTACGGCGAGCTTCGCTGGATCGCTCTGGGCCGGGTTGGCATCGAGGTGTTCCGAGTCGTCTTCACCGGACGCGGCGAAGAGCTCATTCGCATTGTCAGCGCCCAGAAAGCGAGCAAAGAGGAACATGAGATCTACTACCGTGAAACATTCTCTTAGTGAGATTCAGGCCATGCGCGAGCGCGGCCTCGACAAAACCCGTCCCGACGCCCCCCCCGCGCAATCCCTCGGCGAGGAGTTTTGGAAGTCCGCGCGCGTGGTCTTTCCGCCCGGAAAGACCTCCGTGCATCTGCGTCTCGACAGCGACGTGGTCGAGTGGTTCAAGTTGCGCGGCAAAGGCCACCTCACCCGCATGAATGCGGTCCTCCGCGCCTACGTCGACGCGCAAGATCGTTGCGCCTGAGCGCCCTGCCACTCCCCGCCTCAACCCTTTTGCAGAGAATTATCCCTTTCCGGCGCAAGATTAAAGATAGCGGAGATAGACACAGCATGGGCAGTTCCCCATTGCCGCTGGACCCGCCTCGTACGACGAAAGGAAAAACTCAATATGACCCTGTCCGCTTTAGGCCTGCTCAACTCTGGCTCCGCCTCCGGTGAGGAGCTCACAAACCCCGTCATCGCGCGATGCTGCGAAGCTTGGCGCAACCGTTACAAGGTCGAAAAATCAAAAGGCAAAAACGATCTCCTCGTCGTGCAATACGCCGGCATATCGTACCGCAATGCCATGCCCCATCTCCTTGACTATGAAAGCATCCGCGATTTCATCGCCTGCACCGCGCATGGCATGCTCATCGGCGCCATCCCGCACCAGAACGGCACACGCCTCCTCTACGCTGCGCAGGTCGCCCTCGCCACTCTCCAGTGCCAGCCGCGGGAGACCAGGCCGCCCGGAAGGCCAAAATGTTTACCAGATAATTAATACCCCCCTCTCTATTTATTTTCAAAATCTTGCAGATAATTTCCACCATGTACTCCGCTAATGCCCCAATCTCTTATGGGGCTGTCAGATAGGTGCCGCCTGCCAGTCGATACGCCTTAAAAGAGTTTCCGCCAGTCCCCCTGCGTTTTTGTCCAAAGCACGACAGAGTCGAGAATCTCGTCCCGCTGGGCGATAACCGCGGGACCAGGACAGTGTTTGTGGCCGGTAATGAACATCGCATGATACCCGATACCCATGTCTCCCGTCATATCGCACTTTTTGAGGGGCAGATTGAAAGTAGCGCTCAGCCAGGCGTAGAGCCGGGCAACGGCTCCGATCTGGGCGCCGGTGAGCGCGTCGCCTGGGCTAGCACAACACTCGATGCTGAAGTAAGACGGACCCTCTTCGGCCAGGCTCCGATTGCTCGTATCGAGGAACTGACCGATGCGCCCGCTCCTCTCCACCCCGAAGTGCGATGGAAACGGATTATCGGGCGGCAAACCTCCACAGCCATCGAAGTTGCAAAGTAGCCCTCCCAGGGTGTTTCCGCGCGAGTTGGAGATGTGAAGCACAAGCCCCTTGGGCGTGCCTCGGAACGGTTTCAGGCGAGACGGATCTTTGACCGGCATCCATACAGCGGCAGGGTACTTCATAAAGGACGATCCCCCTTAACTGGAAATCTCCTATTTCAGCCCTCATTCGCCCGAATTCTACCACTGACAGCAGTTTTTGCGAGAGAAAAACTTCTTTCTGCGGCTGAAAAGATGCGCGATTCGCCGAGCTTCTCAGGTCTCGTCCGCCGCGGCGGACGAGACCTGGGAAACCCATTTCGCTCTCCGGAAAGCCATCACTGCATGGGCGGAAAGGCCCCAACGCACTGCCCCAACTTGGACTTAGGGTCGATCGCGATCAGCGAAGCGCCGGGCGTCTTATCCATCGCCGGAAGCGCCGGAGCTGCGCTCACCACAACCGCCGTCCCCTTCAGATCGAAGTTCACATGGGCCACGGCTGCATTTGTATATTGCGAATGCACCTGCTCCGATTTGATGCCTTGGATGGTGACCGTATCGAGCGTAATCTCCGTCGTGTGCGCGGCGTCCTTGCCGGCGATCAGCACATCGCCCGGCGTGAGCGAAACGATGTTGCGCAGCGTGATCGCTTTATAGTCCGGAATGGTGTCGCCCACAACGCCGGGGTCCACAAATCCCTCCACCGTGCCGTTGTTATAGAACGGGCTGATGGCGATCGGTATCGCAACGTTTTTCATGCAGATGTTCTCATAGGTCAGGTCATGCACCGGACCTCCGCGCGCCGCATTGCTCTTGATGCGGATGCCGCTTGTAGTGCCGTCCTCCGTCAACCCGGCCACCAGAAGGAAGCTGTCGCCGCTGAAGGTTTCGCTGCCAATCGACATTCCGTGCCCATCGTAAAAATGATTATTGAGCACGCTCATGTGAGTCACGCCGGTCTTGATCGCGATGTTATCGTCGCCATTGTCAATCCAACTGTTGGCGATGGTAATGTTGGTCGAGCTTCCCGGATCGATGCCGTCGGTATTGCGCGCGTCAGCGCCTCGCACGGTCGGCGTCAGCAGATGCACGCCCCACGCCGTAAAGCCGTCTGTGTTGCCCACCGTCACGTGGTAGTTCGGCGAATTGTGGAGCGTGATGCGATACAGCGTAAAACCGTCCGCGTGGTTGGCCGTGATCAGCTTGGTGCTGAAATAGCGCAACTGCTTTGGTTCGGCCGCGCGCGCCATCTGCCACCAGGTGTAGTCGTGCCCCATCACCTGCGCGCCGCCGCGTCCGTCAATCACCCCATCGCCCATGATGGCGGCGTTCTTCACATTCACGCTGATGAGTGACTTGCAGGGCCGGCCCCGCGGCATTGCCGGAACCGTAGGGCGCTTGGCCGCATCCCCTTGGCTGGCCGCACCCCCGGCTGTGATGTAGGGATTCCCCACATCGCTCATCGTCCCGCAAAGCAACTGCCCCTCCCCAGACGGATTCGGATCGTAGTCCTTGGGCTCGCGTGAGCCATAGAGGGTAACGCCCTTGTCGATCAGCAGCGTGACACCATCCCTCATGTCCAGCGAACCCGACAGAAACGCATTCCCCTTACCCCCCGGAGACAGCTCCACAGCCATCCCCGGCTTGCACGCATCCAGAGCCGCCTGGATCCGTGCCGTGTCGGTCGTCTTCTCAAAGACTTCCGCGAGCTTCTCGACGTCTCCCGACTTTTCTGCAAGCAGGGTCGTACACGCCGGTGGAATGACAGGTTCGGTCACAGTGCGCGTATCCTGCGCCAATCCGGAAAGCGTCGCCACAAACACCATCGTGATACTTGGCATCCAAATGCCATACATCCTTCTCATTGCCATCCTCTTCTTCTACCTTTTGAACTGTTAGGAATTATAGCCCGCGATAATCTTAGTCGTTCCGCGGAGCCAGTGTCTCTTGCCCGGCTCTTCGTTGCTCATCCATCGGATGGCAAATTCACTCGGTGCATAACCCTTTGAAAAGATCCAGTCATGTCCTCCTCATACTTGACGGCGCTTCTGCGGCTTCGGGAATCACTGAACCGCCGTTCAGAATGAGGGCCGCACGCTCCTCGTCGAAGGCGCTCTCCCACTTGGCGACGACAATGGTTGCAACGCCGTTGCCGATAATGTTGGTGACGGCGCGCGCCGCGTTGGTGAACTGCTCTACGCCAAGCAGAAGTACGAGGCCCGCAGCCGGGATCTGATGCATCGTCGCCAGAGTACCAGCGAGAGTCACAAAGCCCGCTCCTGCAACCCCAGCCGATCCTTTCGACGTGAGCATCAGCACCATAAGAACTACGATCTGGTCTCCCAGGCTCAGGTGCGTATTAGTGGCCTGGGCAATGAAGATTGCGCCCATTGCAAGGTAGATGGCGGTTCCACCGGCGTTGAAGGTGTAACACGCCGGCATGACCATGCCCACGATAGACCGCTCGCAGCCGAGTTGTTCGAGCTTGAGAATCAATGGTGCCATGACGGCTTCTGACGAGGATGTGCCAAGCGTGATGAGAATCTCTTCGCGGAAGTAACACAGCAATTTAAACAGGCTGAACCCGGCCGCGCGCGCGATGATGCCAAGAACAACAACGACGAAAACAAGGGACACGATCCACACGTCGGCGGTGAAGAGCGCCAGTGGCTTGAGGCTGCGCAGGCCATACTGGCCGATGGTGTAGGCCATGGCACCGAATGCGCCGATAGGCGCGAGGCGCATGACAAAACGCACAATACCGAACATGCCGCGGAGAAAGAGATCGAGCATATTTACAAGCGGGCGCGCGGTCTCGCGGAACTGGGAGAGAGCCAATCCAAAGAGCACGCTGAAGAGAATGATCTGAAGAATATTGCCGCTTACAAAAGCATCGCCAATGCTGGATGGAATGATGTTGAGCAGAAAGCTGACAAGAGTCAGATGCTGCGCTGTCGCGGTGTAACTGGCAATGGATTGCGCATCGAGTTTGGCCGGATCGATGTTCATTCCTTGACCGGGGTGCAGCAGGTTCACCGCAATCAATCCCATGAACAAAGAAACCGTCGAGACTATTTCGAAGTAAACCAGAGCTTTGGCTCCAACGCGACCGACTTCCTTAAGGTCGCCCATCCTGGCAATGCCAATGACGACACTGGCAAAGATGATTGGAGCAAGCGTCATGCGGATCAGGCGGACAAATCCATCGCCAAGCGGCTTGAGCGCAACCGCCTGGCTCGGAAAGAACACGCCCATAAGAACGCCAAGCGCGATGGCCACGAGAACCTGCAGCCACAACGGCCCCAGCAGGGAGCGGCGAGAGACCGGAGTTGCGGCGGCGACAACTTCTTCTGGCATCGGGTGGTTACTCCGCCAGCGCGCGCATGACGCGGATCAAATCGGCTTTGCCCTCGAAACCGATGCCGGGCAGATCCGGCATGGTGATGTAGCCCGCCTCGACGCGGACACCGTCCGGAAATCCGCCATAGGGTTGGAAGAGGTCGGGATAGCTTTCATTGCCGCCGAGTCCGAGCCCGGCTGCAATGTTCAGAGACATCTGGTGCCCACCGTGCGGAATGCAGCGGCGCGGCGACCAGCCCGCGGTCTTCAGCACCTCAAGGGTTCGCAGATACTCACACAGACCGTAGGACAAAGCGCAATCGAACTGAAGCCAGTCGCGATCGGGTCGCATGCCGCCATAGCGCAGCAGATTGCGCGCATCCTGATGGCTGAAGAGATTCTCTCCGGTGGCCATGGAGCCGGGATAAAACTCCGCCAACGCCGCCTGCAGCGCGTAGTCGAGAGGATCGCCAACCTCCTCACACCAGAAGAGTGGATACTCGCGAAGCATCTTTGCATAGGCAATCGCGGTTTCCAGATTGAAGCGGCCATTCGCATCCACGGCCAGTTGAGCCTCACTGCCAATCTCATCGAGAACTGCTTCAATGCGCTCCCGATCTTCGGCGATGGCAGCACCGCCAATCTTCATCTTCACCACGGTGTATCCGCGATCGAGATAGCTGCGCATCTCCTTGCGCAAGGCAGCCAGGTCCTTGCCGGGATAGTAGTAGCCTCCAGCCGCATAAACGAAGACGCGCGGGTCGGCCTGCGCATTGTGACGCTCCGCAAGCAACCGGAAAAGCGGCTTGCCTGCGATCTTCGCCACGGCATCCCATACCGCCATGTCGATGGTGCCCACCGCAACGCTGCGCTCGCCGTGCCCGCCGGGCTTCTCGTTGCGCATGAGCGCGGCCCAAATGCGGTCTGGGTCCAGGTTGTCTCCTGCGTCGTTGAGCAAGCTGGTTGGCGCGGCCTCAAGAAGGCGGCGCGCAAAACGCTCGCGGATCAGTCCGCCCTGGCCATAGCGACCATTGGAGTTGAATCCATAGCCGACGACAGGCTTGCCCTCGCGAATCACGTCCGTGACGACAGCGACCAATGAGCAGGTCATCCGTGAAAAATCGATATATGCGTTGGAAATCGGACTTGAGATCGGCGCTGTGATTTCACGCAGGTCGACGATTCGCATCAATTCTCCTTGTTTACGGGCAATTGAATTCAAGTTTAGTGTACCGAGGGCAGGTCCACAGCAGACGAAAACTTGGTGTCTCCGGCAGCCCGGCGAAATCCGTCTCCCCCTACCCAAAAATGCAATAAAATTGTTGTATGCCGTTGATCGCCGAACCGCGCTTGAATACCTGCGCAGCCGCATCTGGGACGCTCATCGTTCGCTCTATTGGGCTATGAGAGGGGAGGACGGTCCGATAGTGTTGATATCTCTATTTTCGATCTGGGAACCACGAGAGATGGATGGTTGAATCGTTGGCGAAGTCAGCGGCAACTAACAAATCCCGCCAATCGGTCTTTGCGAGTCGAATCGCATCCTGAAATTTGCCGAAATCTCCATTCCCCAGCTTGAGCGCGGCAAATCGGAACCGGTCGTAATAAGCTGGGTCTCTTCCCTTCGGCAACAAAGGAAGATTGTCTCCGCATCCGTCCCGCAAGAGAATGCGTACCTGTTCCCGCTGGTCTTGAGGAAACAGCAGATCGATACGTTCTTCTGTTCCGGGACTCAACTGCACCATCCTGACCAGCCCATCTGAAACGCAAAAACCGCAAACTTCCTACTGCTCTCCCCAACTCAGCTTGCTGCGCAGCGCCTCAAAGAATCCGCTCTCGCTCAGCCGAACCAGATTGACGGTATGGTGCGAGCGCCGGCAGCGTACCTCGTCGCCAAGTTGCAGGGCAACAGCCTGCTGGCCGTCCAAAGTCAACAGCGCCAGATTCGGAATTCCCTCGATCCGAACGGTGAGCGAGGCATCGCCGCGCACCACGATGGGCCGCAGGGTAAGCAGATGCGGACAGATCGGCGTCACCACCAGCGCGTCTACATCCGGGGTGAGGATAGGGCCGTTCGCTGCCAGCGTGTACGCAGTGGAACCAGTCGGTGTGGAGACAATCACTCCGTCGGCGCGGAATCGTGCGACTTTCTTGCCCTCAAGCTCCACCGTGAAGTCGCCCATGCGGGCGATATCGCCCTTTGAGACCACCACCTCATTCAGTGCCCGAAAGGTTGCCAGCGCCCCGCCCGCCCGCCACAACTCCGCATGCAGCATGATGCGCGCATCGAGGACATGGCAATCATTGCACCAACCCTCCAAAGTCGAATAGAGGTCTGCAAGCCGAACTTCAGTCAAAAAGCCGAGGTAGCCCAGATTCACGCTGAGAATGGGTGTGCCAGTAGCGGCAAAGATGCGGGCAACCGAAAGCAGCGTGCCGTCGCCGCCCAGCACGATCACCAGTCCGGGCTTCTCGGCGGGCATCTGAGCGCGGTCCACAGCTGGCGCATCTGCGGTGTAGCAGCCGCCTTCCAGATCCAGCAGCGGCTCAAACCCGCGCTTGCGCAGCCAGCCGATCAACTCCGGCAGCAGCCGGGTCAGCTCTTCCTTATGCGGCTTGCAAACGATCGCGACACGTACCATGCGGTCTCAGTGTAACGGATTACGCCGGGAAGTATCCTGCTCCGCATCCAAAGCAGAAAGGGTGGATTCTCCCCTTTCCACCCTTGATTTGCTTAGGACTTGCGCCTGCACTCCGATTTAGCTCTTAGGCTGAAACCAGAACCGGTTCCTCAGCCAAGGCCGGCTCGGTCTCGGCAGCCGGGTTCACGGTCAAGCTCAACAGCGATTCCACCACATCCGCGGCGCTATAGGATGTGCGCCCCGGAGCAAGGAATTGCGCTACGGTGTTCAGGTCGTCGCCCACGGTAACCAGCGCCGGCTCCTCAGCTTCGTCCTTGCGCGTCTGCGCATGGCCAATATTGGCCATCAACGCATTGCACAAGCACTTTCTTCCCACCGTATCCTCAATCTTGCCGCCTTTGGACACATAGATATCAATGGGTTCAGCTGAGCAGCGGTAGCCAATGTTGCCGCTTGGATTGGTGTAGGGCTCCCGCAGGTAACCCAGATCGCAGACCCGCTTGCGCGCCGCAGCCACGTCCGCATCGGAATACGAGCCTTCCAGTTGTGCCACCTTGAACGGAAATCCCGTTGGCGAAGCCAGAGGGTCGGTAAACACCTCACCCGAGCCGGTGACAGCCTTGGCCAAAAGCCTGTTCTTAAGGTCGGGCCGCAATCCAGACTCCTGGCTGAAAGCAAACGCAGTTCCCACCTGGATGCCGGCCGCGCCCTGCTCAAGCGCCTCACGCAGCTTCTCCGCATTTCCATATCCGCCCGCCAGCCAGAATGGAACACCTAACGCGACTAAATCCTGAATGTTCACCCGATCCCGCTCGCCATAAACCGGCTCTCCCGCCTCATTGAGCTGGAGTTTGCCGCGCGGCGGAGCATTGTGCCCACCCGCCGTCGGGCTTTCGATCACCAATCCGTCCACCCGCCCGCTAGCCCGTCTCAGCATGGTGGTGGCCAGGGTGTTCGACGAGACGATGGCCAGGAACCGCGGCCGGTGGAGAAACGGAATAGGGCCCTCCGTGTACTCGGCCGGATCCAGGCGCATCTGCGTATCCTGCCCCGGCAAAGCCCCCGTCACCGCCAACTTGTATTCCGCCGGATGGTGCATGGCAAACGCGTCGAGCACGCCCGGAATATGCAGCGGAATGCCCGCGCCCATCAGCACATAGCCCACGCCGGCCAGCATCGCGCCGTAAATCGAGGACAGGTGCGGCATCTGCACCTTCTCAAGAAAATTAATTCCTACCGGATTTTTGTGGCCTTCCCGAGCCAGAAAAACCTCGACAAAGTTGCTCACCATGCACAGCTCAATCAACTTGCGCGTATCCTTGCGCTGGTGCATGGGTACCGCTGGATAAGGCGCTTCGCTGGGCTTGCCGCCGGGAACGAAGTACTCCTGCCAGATGCGCCTGGCCATCTCCGGAAAGGGAAACGCATCCAGCCCGCGGCGCATGTCGCCATCCTTGTCGCCATCGGCGAGCCTGCGCACAAAAAGCTGATCGAGTGCAGTGCCGGAAACCACACCGAGCTGACCGAGTTTTGAGACCGCCTGAGCCAAACGCCAATTCGAGACGCCCACGCCCATGCCGCCCTGAATGATCTTGGGAAACTGCATCATCTCTGGATTCTTTCACAAATCCGGAAATTTCCGGAGATTTTCTCAAAGAATAGGTGCACCTTTGGTGTAATAATGAGCAATTTTGCTCACTGAAAGCTATTTTTGGGGTTCGTTTCAGCAGCTTGCGGGCGCCGATCACGACGTTCTGGGCAGTGAGCGCCTGCGGATTTACAATTTTTCACGAAGGAAGCTGATCACGTGGTCGGCCTGTACCACCCCCACCATCCGCCCCTGCAGGTCCACCACCGGCAGCGCGTGCAGGTTGTACTTGTCAAACATCTCAGCCAGTTCGTCCTGATGCAGATCGGCGGGGCACGAGAGTACGCGGGGCTCGGCCAGCACCGCCAGCCGCGTCTCCGGCAGCGCCATCACCAGCCGCGCCAGGGCGATAGCGCCGCGCAGTGCCCGCCTTTCGTCCAGCAGGTAGATTTCGGTCACACTCTCCGGGTCGCCATCGAAGCCGCGCAGAGCCTGCACCGCCTGAGCCACGGTGGCGTCCATACCCAAATGGATGAAGTCGGTGGTCATGCATCCGGCGGCCGAGTCCTCGTCGAACTCAAGCAGGTCTTCCACCTCCTGCCGCTCTTCCGGTTCCATCTCCTCCAGAATTGCGTCGGATTGCTCCTCTGAAAGTTCGGCCAGTAGATCGGCAGCTGCTCCGGGGTCCATCTCCTCGACGATATCGGCGATCCGCTCCTCACCCAGCTTCTCAAGCAGGGCCTTTTGCATCTTGGGATCGACCTCTTCGAGAGCCTCCGCTGCCACCTCTTCATCCAGCGAGGTAAACACAGCCTCCCGCTCGGCCGGGGCAAGGTCTTCCAGAATCTCGGCCAAGTCGGACGGGTGCATCTCGGCCAGCCGTTCATACTCAATGCGCAATTTGACTCGCCGTGCAGGATCGACCTCAATCACATCCACAAACTGCCAGGGAATACCGCTGGACCCAAATTTGCGCGAAAGCGCATCCAGAGTAGCGCGTGGCAAAAGCCCTTTGAAGACCCTGCGAAAGGCTCCTCGCAGACCCACCTCAACCTCAGCCACGCGCAGCAGGTGCGCCGCACCCCGGCCCAGCCATTCCAAGTCCACATCGTTCACGCGGACCACCTTGCGGCCATGAATATCGATGATCTGCCGGTCCACCAGGTCCTGCTGCAGATAGAGGTAGTTGCCCTCGTCCTTCAGCGGCACTAAGGCTCCCGAGGAGCGCAGCTCCAGCGTGCCGGCCGGCGTCTCCATCACGTCCTGCGAGGGCACAATGCACAATCCGGCGCGGGTCTTCAGCACCAGCCCGGCAACCTTGCCCGCATCCGGGCCCGTGGCCACGGCAATGTCCTTGAGCCGCCCGCGCAGATGCCCCTGCGCATCGGTCACTGGAGTGCCGAGCAGCGCGGTCAGACTCACGCGGGCTGTGGTGCGAGGCTGCATGCAGTGAGTGTATCCCTCTGGCGGCATTTTACGCCGCAGGGCCCGTTGGGCCGGTACATGGATGATTCACAGGGATTCGTTTGGGAGCCACTCTGCGAGTCAACTCACCCCGGCCGTCGGCGATTGGACGGCAACCGCGTTGCGGCCATGTTCTTTGGCCTCATACATCGCCGCGTCGGCGCGTTGCAGCATTTCTTCCCAGCCGCCATGCGCCGGGTCAAGCTGAGCCACGCCCGCGCTGACTGTAAACTTGATGGGCCCGGTCCCGAAGGGTACTTCGAGGGCCTCAATAGCCTGTCTCACCCGCTCCGCAGTGAGGATGCCGGCGGACGCAGGCGAATCCGGCAGTAGGATGGTGAACTCCTCGCCTCCCATGCGCGCAAAGAAATCCTGGGTGCGCAGCATGGATTTCACCAGACACACCAATTCCTGCAGGGCGCGGTCGCCCGCGGCATGTCCTCGCGCGTCATTCAGGCCCTTGAAGTAATCGATGTCAATCACGATCGCGCAGAGTGGGTGACCATGCCGAATGCTTCGCGCCGTCTCACGCAGGGCCGCTTCCTCCATCGCTCTGCGATTCATTGCTCCGGTGAGGGGATCCGTGCGTGCCTGCTCGGCCAGTTCTCTCTGCAACTCCGTCACCAGAAACCACAAATCGCACATCACCATGAATGTGGCAAGAAAGGCCATGGCCGCCAGCGAGAACAGCCATCGCGGGTCGGTCTGGGCATGGACAGTCTCCCATGGCCGCGTGTAGCTCAGGTTGGTCAAAACTGCACGGTAACCCGCGACGCTCATCTCGGCGAGCAGAACTACCGCAGACACGCGAGACACCGCGGCAAATGGCCCCTTGCCATACTTGAGCAGAATCCACGCGGATGCGCCGCACACCCCTACAAAGGGAATATTGATGACATTGCCAATGTAGGGAATTCTCAAGAGATATAAGGCGGTATATACCGCCAGAACAAACCCAATTGCAATCAGGGGCCACCGGCTACGCATCGGCCGGCGCACCACAAACCAGCGCAGGCCCATCAACTGCATCGTGAAGGAAACGAGGTATAGCTCATTGGCCGACATGCTGCTGAGTACCGGAGGAACCCGCCCTTCCAGCCCCTGCAAAATCAATTTGGCCAGGCCCACAATCAGCCCGCCCGCAAACCAGCTGATTCCCGGCACGCGGCGGTTGTGCCACGCAAGCAGACTGATGCACACGGTAAACGCGGTTACTGAGGCGATGTTCGCGAAGAAAAATGTTCCGTAATCCATAGGCCCAATACAAAAAAATCAGCTTTCGGGACATGTCGCCGAGCTGCCCGTTTCGCTGAGACCTGCTCCAGCCATTGTCCAGCGCACCCTGCATAGTACCACCTGCACCCTCCCCACGCGGTGCATTTGCACACATTCCAAGGCCCCAGACCCGGCCGTTCCCGGCTATCTTTTGCGGAACCAAAATGGCACGATATGCCCCCTCGCGCACCGATTCTGCGGGCACCCACCCTTAGCCTCCTCCGTGCCTCCGCAGTGAACCACGGCCCTCTTCAGAACGAGTGGCTCGATGGGCAGCAAGGGAGAATTCAATACAGCAAAGCGGATTCGGTAGAGCGCGCCGCTTGACACACTTCCGCGCCAGCCATGAAACTTCCAGCTAGATTGCTGTGGCGCGGAGGGGCGCATCTGCCCCGGTCCGTTCCGGAAGAGGCGGATTCGAAACCCGGTGAGCGAACCCAAGACAGGCCGGCTGAGTTTTTCGCTGGCTTCCACCATGGAGAGCGTCGACGAGGTGGAAGCGGCTGCGGAAAAACTGGCCGTCGAGGCTGGCCTGGACGAGGATGAGCGCTTCCGAATCTCCATGGCGGTGCGCGAAGCCGCGGTAAACGCTGTCCTCCATGGCAATGAGTACAACCCCGCCAAGCGCGTCGATGTGAGTTTGGAGAACACCGGCGCGGCGCTGGTGTTCACCATTGCCGACCAGGGCAGGGGCCTCGACCCTGAGACGCTTCCTGACCCCCTGGCGCCGGAAAACCTGTTGCGCGGTAGCGGCCGCGGCATCTTCCTCATCCGTTCCTTCATGGATGAGGTACACTTTCGACAACTGCATCCAGGAACCGAGTTGACGCTGGTCAAGCATCTGGCGCCAGCCGGCGAAACCACTTAACCACTTCACATCTAAATCATTGGCGGTGGATAGTAGCAAGTACCCAACCGCCTGGAACTGCAAAGGTACTATAATCGTTCTACCAACAAGGAGGAATTTCCGTGGCACTTATCATCGCTTCCCGTGAAGTGGACGGCATCACCGTTCTGGACCTCAGCGGGCGGATCACCTTGGGTGAGGGCAGCGTGCAAGTTCGCGATGCCATTCGCAACCTGATTGGCAAAGGCCAGAAGCACATCCTGCTCAACCTCGAAGACGTGAACTACATCGATAGCTCAGGCCTGGGCGAGCTCGTGAGCGCCTATACCAGCGCCAGAAACCAGGGCGCCGCGCTCAAGCTGCTGAAGCTGACCAAAAAGGTCCACGACCTCCTCCAGTTGACCAAGCTCTACACCGTCTTCGACATCTACGACGACGAGGCAACTGCGATCGCGTCCTTTAGTAAGTAGACCGCGCCGCGGCCAAACTTGCGCCGCGAGCCGCCCATCGTTGAAAAGGCCACCCCACTCGCTGGGATGGCCTTTTCTGTCTAGAACCCGCTTGATCCGGCTCGATCGATAACTCTAGAACTTCACAGAAGGCACCGTCCGCGCACTCTCGCTGGCCGCGAAATAGGCTGAGTTCTCCTTGAATCCGGCCATTCCCGCCCAAATGTTATTGGGAAATTGAAGAATGAACGTGTTGTACTCCTGAATCGCGTCGTTATAGCGTTTCCGGGCTACCCCGATCCGGTTCTCGGTCCCCGACAATTCATCCTGCAAGCGCATGTACTCCTCGTTTGAACGCAGTTGCGGATAGTTTTCGGCGAGCACTAGGAATTTGCTCAGTGCTCCATCCAACTGACCGTTCGCCGCCATTTTCGCCTGCGGATCGCCGGCATTGAGAAGGCCTTTGCGCGCCTCGGCAATCTCGCTGAAGACGCTATTCTCTTCCTTGGTAAAGCCCTTCACCGTCTCCACCAGGTTGGGAATCAGGTCGGCCCGCCGCTCCAGTTGCACATCGACTTCCGACCACTTGGCCTTCACATTCTGATCCTGAGCCACCATCTGATTCCTGGCGCTCACATAGCTGCCGAACGCCATCAGCAGCACCAAAACCAGCAAGCCCACAACTCCAAGTCCAATCCAGAATCCCTTACTCATAAAGCTCTCTTCTCCTCCGGCCTCCACTCAAGGATGCCCCAGTTTCTGAAAACTTGAAAGACCTACCAGCTTCCCCCGGCGCCGCCGCCGCCGAAACCGCCCCCGCCGAAGCCGCCAAAACCACCACCGCCCGAATCTCCGCCCCCGCCACTAAACCCACCGCCGCCGAAGCCGCCCCCTCCTCCCATCCAGGGGCCGCGTCCCCAGCCGCCAAAGAGGCCAAGAGTCAGCAGAAAACGAATCAGGGAAAAACCGCCAAAAAAGATCAGAAGGACGATCACAAGAATAATTTTGCCCACATTGATATGGGGCCTCGCCGGTTGCTGCGCTACCACCGGCTCCTCGTCCAGCGTCACCTTGGCATCGGCGGCAATCACCTGCGCCACCTCACCTACAGCCCCAGTTATGGCGCTGTCATAGTCGCTGGCCCGCAGATACGGAACCATCTCGCGGCCAATATCGCCAACTTTGCCGTCGGGCAAAATCCCTTCCAACCCGTAGCCCGGCTCAATCCGGTACTTGTGGTCGTCCACGGCCAGAAACACCAGCAAGCCACGGTCCGTCCCCTTCCGGCCCATCTTCCACTTGTCTTCTAGCTCGTTAGCATACTCTGCCGCATCGGCACCATCCAGGGTGTGGATAGTCACCACAGCCACCTGCGCATTGGCCGCGGAGTGGTCGAGTTGTGCGCAGATGCGATCCAGCCGTGCGATCGCCTCGGGCGAAAGCACGTGGGCGTAATCGCTCACATAATCGGTGGGTTGGGGCAGGTCCTCGACCCGCTCGGCCAGTGCAGCCGTTGAGGCAAGCCCCACGGCAGCCGCCACCAGCAGCCGGAAAACGATCAGTTTTAAACGGCGAAAGCCCTTCATCGCTCTCTATTCTACGCGGACGGCTGGTGAAAGGTTCCTTCTTCGGTCCTTCCGGAGCCTCCAGCTAGAAGCTGCCTTTGCACTACACTGGAAGCAAATGACTCCGAGCCCGCTTCCGCCCGCCCCCATCGCCCGCAAGCAGCATACTGAGACCCCGTTGCACGGCGTTGTCCTCACCGACGACTACGCGTGGCTGCGCGACAAGGAAAACCCCGAGGTCACCGCCTACCTCGAAGCCGAAAACGCCTACGCCGAAGCCTTCATGGCTCCGCTCACCGGCCTTCGCGAAGACCTCTACCAGGAAATGCTTTCGCACGTAAAACAGACCGATGTCTCGGTTCCCTTCCTCGATCGCGGCTGGTGGTACTACGCCCGCACCGAAGAAGGCCTCCAATACTCTATCCAATGCCGCAAGCGGGAGACGCTGGACGCGCCGGAGGAAGTGTTTCTCGACGGCAACCAACTAGCCGAGGGCCACGCATTCTTCTCCATCGGCGCAACCTCCATCACCGACGACGGCCGCTGGCTGGCCTACTCTACTGACACCACCGGCTTCCGCCAGTACACACTGCACATCAAGGATCTGGCCAGCGGCGAAACCCTGCCCTATGAAGTCGAACGCACCGGCTCTGTCGTCTGGGCTGCGGACAATCGCACGCTCTTCTACACCGTCGAAGACGAAGAACAGAAGCGCCAGTTCCAGCTATGGCGTCACGTCCTGGACACGCCCCAATCTGCCGATGCGCTTGTCTACCAGGACGACGATGAGCGCTTCAACCTGGGTGCTGGCCGCACCCGCGACGGCAAATTCCTGGTTCTCGAATCAGCCAGCCACATTACCTCCGAATCCCGAGTGCTGGCTGCGGACGATCCACTCGGCGCTTTCACCCTCATCAGCCCACGCCAGGACGAGCACGAGTACTCCATCGACCACCGCAACGGCCTGTGGTTCATCCGCACCAACGACAAAGGGCGCAACCTCCGCCTGGTCACAGCCACCGTCGCCACACCGGGCCGCGAACACTGGACCGAACTCATTCCCCACCGCCACAACGTAATGCTAGAAGAAGTGGACCTCTTCGCCGGCTTCTTCCTGGCTTGCGAACGCGAAGACGGCCTGCCTCGGCTTCGCCTCTGGCGCTTCGCCGGTGACGGCCCCGAAGCCACACCCGCCGGCGAAATCGCCTTTCCCGAGCCGGCTTACAGCGCCCATCCCCACGTCAACCGTGCCTTTGACACGAGTACCTTCCGTTACGCCTACCAGTCGCTGGTTTCACCCGCCTCTGTCTACGAGTACGACCTGGCCACTGGCGCGTCCACGCTCCTCAAGCAGCTTGAGATTCCCGGCGGCTTCGACCGCACCCTCTACGCCAGCGAGCGCGTCCATGCCACCGCCCCTGACGGCGCGCTGGTTCCCATCTCCCTGGTTTATCGCAAAGACAAACATAAAAAGGGAAGCAATCCCCTCTACGTCTACGGCTATGGCTCCTATGGCTACGCGCTGCCCATTGCATTCAGCGGGAACCGCCTCAGTCTGCTCGATCGTGGCGTGGTCATGGCCTATGCCCATATCCGCGGCGGCGGCGACCTGGGCAAGCCCTGGCACGACTCCGGCAAAATGCTCTTCAAGCGCAACACCTTCTCAGACTTCATCGCCGCCGTCGAGTACCTCACCGCCTCTGGCTATGGTGACCCGGCTCTCGTAGCCATCGAAGGTGGGTCAGCAGGCGGCCTGCTCATGGGCGCGGTCTCGAATGCACGCCCCGATCTCTTCCGCGCTGTCATCTCCCACGTGCCTTTTGTCGACGTAATGAACACCATGCTCGATGCCACGCTCCCGCTCACCGTACCCGAGTACGAGGAGTGGGGCAATCCTAACGACGAGCCTTACTTCCGCTACATGCTGAGTTATTCGCCCTATGACAATCTCAAGGCTGTGAGTTACCCGGCGATGTTAGTCAAGACATCGCTCCACGACAGCCAGGTCATGTACTGGGAACCGGCCAAGTATGTTGCCAAACTACGCACCCTCAAGACCGATAACAACCCGCTGCTGCTGGTAACCAACATGCAAGCAGGCCACGGCGGCGCAAGCGGTCGCTACGACTACCTCAAAGAGATAGCCTTCGACTATGCCTTCCTGCTGCGGGAGCTAGGGCTGGTTTGATCGAGTGATCATGCGGATTCAAAGGAGAACTCATGCGGAAGTTATGGATAATCGCGTCATTCGTTCTATTGGTCACAGGCATTTCTGGCGGGCAGCAAACAAGTTCTTCTATGTCAGATCCATGGTTGGATGCGCAATCTGCGCCTGTAAAAGTGTATGCCGTAGGTCCAGACGTGACGGACCCCGAGCTTCTTCCGCTCGACCTGTCACCATTGCATACTGAAAAGTGCAGGAAGAAAGTAGACGGCAAGGTCGTACTTTCTCTTCTCGTGGACACAGCAGGGAAGCCGCGCGACATTATGTTTATACAGCCGCTCTATACAGACCTTGACAAGCTCGCGCTGCAATTTGTTGCCGCGGATAGGTTCAACCCAGGAACCCACGATAGCGTCCCAGTCGTCGTATCGCAGTCAGTGGAAGTAGCCTTGCAAGGCTGCGTTGAGGAGACAAAAAACGATGCGGGCAAGAAGACCTATCAGGTGCGGCTGAGGTCCCAGCCGGTGCAGAAGTTCGGAACCATCCCTCAACCGCCTGAGGAATCTGCCTCTCTTTTGGGGGCAGAATCGTTGAAGAGTTCAGGCGACAACACGCCCGGTATCTATCGAGATCGAGTCGGAAGCGTAGTCAAAGCTCCCGTTCCTATTTCTACTGCGGCCCCAGAGTTCTCAGATGAGGCGCGACGCGAGAAATATAGTGGGATTTGCATGATCACTCTGATTGTCGATGCACAAGGCGTGCCACAGAATGTGAGGGTGCTCCGAGCCCTGGGCAAGGGGTTGGACGAGAAGGCCATGGAGGCGGTCCGTCGATATCGCTTCAAGCCGGCCATGAACGATGGCAAGCCCGTCCCGGTCATGATCACCGTTGAAGTGAACTTCAGGCTCTACTAAGGAATCTATTCTGAGCGGTACTGAGAAGACAGCGCGCGAGCAGCCCCCCGAACTCCCGGCCGTAGCAGAACCGCGCGTCTACAGCGGCTCTTCCCACGCCTGGCGCGCCCTGCGGCATCGCAACTTCCGCCTCTTCTTCGGCGGTCAGACCATCTCGCTCATCGGCACCTGGATGACGCGCATCGCCACCAGTTGGCTGGTCTACCGGCTCACAGGCTCGGCGCTTCTGCTGGGCACCATCAGCTTCGCCGGGCAGATTCCGACCTTCCTCTTTGCACCCATCGCCGGCGTCCTGGTGGACCGTATGGACCGCCGCAAGGTACTCGTCTGGACACAAGTATTGTCGATGGTCCAATCGCTGGCGCTGGCTGCCCTCGCGCTTTCTGGCTACATCACCATTCCCTGGCTGCTGATTCTCAGCGTGACCCAGGGCATCGTCAACGCCTTCGATATGCCCGGCCGCCAGGCCTTCATGGTAAAAATGGTCGACGACCGCAACGACCTCTCGAACGCCATCGCCATCAACTCGTCCATGGTCAACATGGCGCGCCTCGTCGGCCCTTCGCTGGCCGGCATGTTGATCGCGGTCTCAAGCGAAGGCTGGTGCTTTCTCATCGACGGCATCAGCTACATCGCCGTTATCGCCTCGCTGCTCATGATGCGCGTTGAAGCGCCAGCAGCCACGCGCGTGCCCACCTCCGCGCTCTCCGAGTTAAAGGCCGGATGGACCTATGTTTCGGAGTTCCATCCCATCCGCACCATCCTGCTCTTGTTTGCCGTGATCAGCTTCATGGGCATGCCCTTTGTGGTGCTCATGCCCATCTTCGCGGCCAAGGTTCTGCACGGCGGTCCGCATACTTTGGGATTCCTGATGGGCGCAATGGGAGTTGGCGCGCTGGTCTCGGCTCTCTCACTGGCGGCGCGCAGGAGCGTGCGCGGCCTGGTGCGCATGATTCCCATCTCCGCCGTCGTCTTTGGCCTGGGGCTCATCGGCTTCGGCCTGTCGCGCTGGTTCTGGCCCTCCATGGTCATGGTCTTTGTAGCGGGCATGGGCATGATGCAGGGCATGGCCGGCAGCAACACCGTCATCCAAACCCTTGTCCCCGAAGACAAGCGCGGGCGCGTGATGAGCTACTATACGATGGCATTCATGGGTATGGCGCCCTTTGGCAGCCTGCTGGCAGGCACCATGGCAACTAAATTCGGCGCGCCACGGACTGTAATCTTGAATGGAGCTGCGTGCCTGCTGGGCGCGGCATGGTTCATGACGCGGTTGCCGGCGTTACGCCGCGAGATCCGGCCAATCTATCAAGAAATGGGAATTGTGCCGGCAGAGGAAGGAATACAGCAATGAGCGATCTCACACTCGATCTCAAACTCGACCCGCTTCACACCGCCATCGTAGTCATCGACCTGCAGAAAGGCATCGCGGGAGTGCCCGGTGGCGCGCCGCATCCGAAGCCCGTCGTCATCGCCAACAGCGCGCGCATCTTGGCCGCCGCCCGCGCAGCCGGGGCGCAGCCCATCCTTGTGCATGTAGGCTTCGCGGCCGATGGTGCTGATAGGGTGCAAACCAAAGTCGATCAACAGATGCGAGCCGCTGGAGCCATGCCGCCTGACTGGATGGAATTCGTGCCCGAGCTCGACCGCCAGCCTAGCGATCTTGTCGTTCTCAAACGCCAGTGGGGTGCTTTCTACGGCACCGATCTTGACCTGCAACTGCGCCGCCGCGGCTTGACTGCGATTGTCCTCTGCGGCATCGCCACTGAGATCGGCGTTGAAAGCACCGCGCGCGACGCCTATGAACGCGGCTACGAGCTGGTCTTCGCCGCCGATGCCATGACCGGCACGAACGCGGAAAGCCACACCAACTCCCTCGAACGCATCTTTCCCCGCATGGGCCGCGTACGCTCAACGGAGCAGATCATCGCCGCGTTGCAAGGCTGACGACGCGTTGCAATCAGTCCGTCTGTGAAATGCCGCACAGATGTACGGCGATGCCCAGTTTCGCAAGCATAGCGGCCTTGGTCGCAAGTGCTTTATCGGCCATCTCCACCGAAGGCGCATAGGCGATATTCACATGGTTGGCGCGATGGCGCGCCATGAACTGATTCTGGCTAACCCCATGGATCAGTGTATGCACGATCGGCCATTGCGACGTTGTCTCGCGCCAGCGGCGCTCCGTCTCCGCCGCGGGCAAGCTAACCACCGTACCCCGGCCCAGATCCGCATGAAGCGCACCGCCCTCAACAAATACGCGGCTCCAGACGATCTCACCCGGCTTGCCAATGCCCTTCAGCGATCCGCCACCAAGTGGGAAGTACATAGCCGGCTGACGCTCGCTGCTGGCCCCCGCATAGCCACCGGCAAAATGATTCGCAGGAGCTGCGCCTGAAATTTGCAGCAGCCACACAAACGCATCAATTCCCTGCCCCGTGTAATACTCACCCCAGCGCACATCGTGCAGCGTCGTCGAGGGGTCAAGGCCCAGCGCGCTCCAGCAACGATTTGTAATCAGCGCATCCACGCCTGCGCATTCATCCACCTCGTTGAAATGCACCAGAGGTTCGCCAGGATAAAGCTCCTCATGCGTTCCTTCCGCATACACCGGCGGACGATCCGCATTGTTCAGCATCCCCTCGGCCAGATCGGATGCGGCGGTCAGGTCTTTCAATCCCTGTTGATACTGGATTCCAATAGCATCGCAGCCGAATTCTTTCGCAATACGGACTGCCGCAATATACATCTTGCATTGCTCGATCACCTGCTCCAGAGTCAGTTCTGTTGCGGCGTCCTTGCCCAACTCGAACTTCACGCCCTTGGCAACCAGCCACTCATAAACCGACTTCGCCTCCGCCTGCTGCACCGTCCGCATCTTCGCGAATAGCGCGGACTGGCTTAGTCGTTCCTTGTAGATGCCGGTCGGGTTGAGCAGCTCGTCGTCAATGATGGCGTTGTACATGCCCATGCAGCCTTCATCGAAGACACCCATGATCGCCTTGCGATATCTGAGATTGCTGGCGAGTGTAGCTCCGAGTGCACCACTTTCGGCAGGCAGTTTGTCCGCATCCAGCGGTTGCACATGCGAGCTATCGTGGGTAATTCTTCCCTCACGCAGCCACTCCGCAAGCCCCGCCAGAAAGTAATCGTCTGTAAACTCCTTGCTCCAAATGGTGGAGAATTTCTTGCCGGCCTTCACTAACGAACCATTCAGATTAAGCAGGCCAACCAATCCGGGCCATTGTCCTGACCAGTTTGCGACCGTCAATATCGGCCCCCGATGGCTGCGCAACCCCGGCAGCACATGATGACTGTACTGCCAGGCCGCCGTGGCAAACACCAGTTTCGCCTCCGGATGGATCTTCATGAAGACATCCATTCCCATGCGCTGCGATGAGATGAACCCGTGCCCCTCCGCCTCGTTACAAGCGTGGGCGCGGATCAGTTTGAACCCCTGCGCGGCGAAGGCCGCGGTCAACTTCTCTTCCATCTCTCTCTGCGCGGGCCAGCACGCCCGGTTGGCCGTTTGCCGCAGGTCACCGCTCGTAATGAGCAATACTTCATCCGCTGCCGGCCTTGCCATCTGACTTCCCAAAACTGCCATCTCGATCATCTCCTTGCAACTGTCTTGTCTGCTGTCAGGAAGAATATACACCCTCTGCCCACAGGCTGACGCTGTCGTCAAAACCCATCCCCCGGTACAATAGAAATGTGACCACATCCTCCGCACCCACGGCCCCTTCCGTGGGCTTTATCTCTCTCGGCTGCCCAAAGAACCTTGTTGACTCCGAGGTCATGATGGGCCTGCTTGACCGTGCCGGCGCGCGCCTCACCTCCCATCCTGAAGAAGCCGAAATCCTCATCGTCAACACGTGCAGCTTTATTGACACCGCCAAGCAGGAGTCCGTCGATACCATCCTGGAAATGGCCCGCTTCAAGACCTCAGGTTCGGCCAAGCGTCTTATCGTCGCCGGCTGCTTGGTCGAGCGCTACCGCGACGAGATCCAGAAGAGTATCCCTGAAGTGGACGCGGTGGTCGGCACCGGCGAACTGGAATCCATCCTCGAAGCCGCAGGCCTGGCCCGCCCGCAAGCCATCGCAGTTCCCGGTCTCTTCAACATTCTCAGCAGCGGTCAAGCCGAGAGCCGGCCGGGCAAAGAGTCGCAAGCTGGAACGCATAAGACGCCTTCCCCAAAGCCGGTCCAAAACGAAGACAGCCCGAAGGGCCGTCCCGAAGGCGATCTTCGCGAGCAGCAGGGCCGCTTCAGCCGCAACGATTGGCAGGGCGCGGCGCACATGCTGCCCACCTATCTCTACGACGAATCCACCCCTCGCTTCCTGACAACTCCAAAATCCTCGGCCTACATCAAAATCGCCGAGGGCTGCGACCATCCCTGCACCTTCTGCGTCATCCCCAACCTGCGCGGCAAATTCCGCTCGCGGCGTTTCGAATCGGTGGTCACTGAAGCACGGCAATTGGTTGCCCGTGGCGTTCAAGAGATTACCCTCATCGGCCAGGACACCACCTGTTACGGCGAAGATCTCGGCCTCAAAGACGGCCTCGCCACGCTGCTCGACGCTCTCGCCTCCATCGAAGGGCTGCGCTGGCTCCGCTTCCTCTACGCCTACCCCAACCGCATCACTGGCCGCCTCCTCGACACCATCGCGCGCCACGACAACATCTGCAAATATCTCGACGTGCCCCTCCAGCACGCCTCGCCCGCTGTGCTGAAAACCATGAAGCGCGGCGCAGGGGCAGATATCTTTCTCAAGACTCTTGAGAAAGTCCGCGCCGCAGTTCCCGGCATCGCCCTGCGCACCTCTTTCATAGTCGGCTTCCCCGGCGAATCGCTCCACGACTTTGAACTTTTGCAAGAGTTCATTCAGGAGGCGAGATTCGACTGGCTCGGCGTCTTCAGTTATTCCAACGAAGAAGGCTCCGGCGCATTTTCGCTCGACGCAAAGGTTCCTAAACGCACCATCGAAGCCCGCAAGCGCCGCCTCATGAAACTTCAGCAGGCCATTAGCAAGCGCGCCAAGCAGCAGTGGGTGGGCCGCGAGTTAGTCGTGTTAGCCGAGGGCGAAAGCGAAGAGACCCCACTCCTGTGGGAGGGTCGCACCCAGTTCCACGCTCCCGAAATCGACGGCAAGGTCTACATCAACGACTTCGCAGAACTCGGCCCAAGCGTCGCCACCCTCGAACCCGGCCGCTTTTACAAAGCTCAGATCACCGAAGCGCACGAGTATGACGTAGTCGCCCGCGTCCTCTCCGGCCCGATTTAGACGGTAACTGGCCTCTTGCCGCGACCGGCGTCTTGTGGGCATTCGCTTCCTTGACATGAGCAGCCGCAAGCGGGAGCAGCTCGAGCAGCTCATCGAGGAAATCGACGAATTACAAGGAAAGCCGAACCTCGTAAAGCCAGGCGAAGTGCCCGTTGAAGGCTAAGAGCCTGAGGCATCTCTCAGGCCCTGCTTGCCTCAGAGAGCACTTCGCCGCCCAGCTATGAGGTTGAAGACCAGAACAATCACTGCGATGACGAGCAGGATGTGGATCAAGCCGCCGGCGATATGGAGGCTGAAGCCCAGGAGCCACAGAACCAAAAGAATGACCATCACTGTCCAGAGCATAACTTCTCCTTTGTGCCGCGGGCGCACGGAATCGACGTATGGATTCCGTGCGCCCGCGAGGTTTCACAAGCGATGACTAGTTGGAGGCAATCGCCTGGGCCTTTGCATCCCTGACTGCATCGAGGAACGCGTTAGCCGCGGCCGGAACGGCAATCTCGCCTTCGAGAATCCGGCGTGTGGGGATTTCATGCCCGTAAATGGCTTCTGTGGAGTCTTCGTCGCGGCGAATGGCAGCGCCGGTCAGCGTGAGTCCGGCAAATAGGCCCTTGGCGCGCGAGTAAGTCAAAACCTCGGTATCGAGCTTCCAATCGGTATCGGCGGAAGCGTGGCGTCCTACCGGACCGGCTGCCGCTGAGGCGTCTCCGCCCAGTTCAAAGTTGGCGTTAATCAAGTGCCGCATGCCCCGGTCGTTCTGGATGATCATGACCAGATCGACGCCTTCAATGCCAATCTGCAATCCCCAGCTTCCGCCGGTGATGGTAAAGAACGCGGGAGCGCTCCAGCCGTTTGCGGTGCGGCAGGTGGCAACGCCTCTGCCATTCTCCGCGCCGAAGACAAAGCCGCCCTTGAGCATATGCGGCACGACTGCCACGCACTTGGCATGTTCCAGAACTTCTTCCGGAATGCCTCTGTCTGGCGCCGACATGATCTCGTGCAGCACTGCGCCTGCATGATCCAGCCGGTCCGCTGTTGATTCGCGATCAGATCTCGCCCAGCCGATGCTCGTCAAGCTGAGTACTGCCACCAACGTCACAAGTTTCTTCATGAATTTCACCTTTTTCTACCCAGGCGCAGCGTCACTTGCTCTTTGCGCACTGAGGCGCACCAGGTAGCTTTCACGTTAGGGCCATCCCGCCGCACAGTCTGAGCAATAAGGCTC
>Ga0302320_10005696_pt1 | contig 27872 bp, 21 predicted proteins | sample Bog_T0_3_FD_202130 | JGI IMG/M metagenome (GOLD analysis project Ga0302320, IMG submission 202130) | Peat permafrost microbial communities from Stordalen Mire near Abisko, Sweden - Bog_T0_3 | ecosystem: Environmental > Terrestrial > Soil > Wetlands > Peat | place: Sweden: Abisko, Stordalen Mire...
TGGGCCGAGGGCTTCTGCTGGTTCTGGGAGCGGTGCCGAGTTTTGTGGGAGCTGCGAGAGGCCGTCGCGGACAAGCCTCGCCCCTTCGCCTTGGCCGCATGAGCTTGCGAGGCGCCGACTGAGGCCGCCAGAAGCGCGGCCAGCAACAGAACGATGATGGGGATTCGGCGCATGGGAAGCGCGCGAAGAATCCAGAGCAACTTCAGTGTAAGCCCATTTGCGCCGGCTGCCGAGTACCCGCGAAGGTGCGGCTTTGTCTGATAATTGGCGGATGGACTACCTGCCGCGATCCGGCTTGGCCTGCGCGACCACGACAAGATGGTCCAGCAGCGGCTCCGCGTCTGGGTCGGGCGCAACAAGCAAATCGGCGGTAATCACGTCGCCCGGATGCAGCCCACCCAGTTGGCTCGCGTCCTTCAGCTTGTACGGCATGGTCATCGCCTCCATGAAGCCGGGAATGGGCTCATGGTTCAGCGTCACCTCGCCCGTGGCGGCATCGGTTGAGACCACCTTGCCGCGCAGATGATAGACCTTGTACTGCGTGGCGGCGCTAGAGAGCGTGGGCGGCTTTTGGCCGGAGCGGCAGCCGGCCAGCACGATCAGGGCAAGCAGCGAAGAAGCAAGCAATCGGCGCATCATAGAACCCTATATTACAGTGTGCGCTTGAACAATGGCGTGGCGATGAGCAGCGTGCCGAAGCCAAAGACAAAAAGGAAGAGCAGGTCGTATTGAATGGAGACGAAACCACCGTCTTTGAGCAGGATGGATTTAAAGCCGTCCACGCAATAGGTGAAAGGATCGATGACCGAAATCGCGCGCAGCCATGGGGGAAAGGCGGCGATGGGATACATGGCGCCGGATGGATAGAAGAGCAGCAGATTGAGGACGCCGAACATGGCGCGGGGAGTGAGCGGATCATCGACGCGGACCATCAGCAGAAACATCATGCCGTTGAAGGCGATGGCGGTGACAATGATAAGGGCGAGCAGCTCCAGGTCGGCCATGGGATGAAAGATGATGCCCAAACCGGCGATCAGCGAGCCGATCACCGTAAGGCAGATGCCGGCCAGCACCGCCTTGATGGCCGCGGCCATATTCAAACCGAAGACCAGCTCCAGCTTGGTGATGGGAGTTACCAGATAGCCTTCGTGAACGCCGCGCGCCTTGTCGTCGATGTATAACATTCCGCCGCCGATCATCACCGAGATATACATGGCCATGGCGCAGCAGGCGGGGAGCAGGAACTTCAAGTAGTTAACATAGGGATATAGCTCGACGATCTCCAGGGCGATCTGATTGGCCATGCGGGGCTGGATGGCGGGCGTGGTCAGCGCGCTGACGACCGACTGCATCTCTGCCTCGATGGAGCCGGAGCTGAACTGATCGGTATCGTCAACCACCAGGCCGATGACAGGCTTTTCTTGCGCGTAGACGCGGCGGGAGTACTCCTTGGGAATGATCACCGCGGCGTTGATCTTGCCGGTGCGCACGTCCTCGCGCGCCTGCACCTCATTGGTGTACTCGATGGTGGTGAAGGTCTTGATGTTGACGGCGATGGAGTCAAAGGCCTCGCGCAGCCTGACCGCCTGCGGGCCGTGATCGTAGTCAACCACGGCGACGCGCTCACCGGTGATCTTGCCGCCGAAGGCGTTGCCCATGATGAGCAATTGCATAATCGGCATCATCAGCGACATGATCATCAGCATGGGCGAACGGAAGAACTTGCGCATCTCGCGCTCGACGATGGCGAACATTCTAATCATGGCTGCATTCCTGGCCGCGGCGGCAGAGTGAAGACCGGCGGCTTGACCTGCTCATCGCGCAGTTGGCGGCCGGTGTAGTGGACGAAGACGTCGTCGAGCGTGGTGTTCTGTACGCTGAGAGATGTGAGTGTTTCGCCCAACGAAGCGGCCAGCTCGACTAACTGCATGGTGGTTTTGGAGCCGGAGGAAGTAAGTACGCGATAAAAGCCCTCGCTCTCGGCCTGCACGCTGGTAACTCCGTCGAGCTGCTCAAGCCTGCCCTGCCATTGCGGCGTTTCGCGGTCAAAGTGGACCTCGACAACATTGGCTCCGGGGACGCTGTGCTTCAACTCCAGGGGCGTTCCCAGTGCCACCAGAGTACCGTGATCGACAATGGCGATGCGGTCGCAGAGCTTGTCGGCCTCGTCCATGTAATGCGTGGTAATCAGAATAGTCAGGTTGCGCCGGGCGCGCAGTTTGCTCAGCATCTCCCAGACGGCGATGCGCGAGACCGGGTCGAGGCCGGTGGTCGGCTCGTCGAGAAAGAAGATGCTTGGATTGTGAACCAGGCCGCGGGCAATCTCCACGCGGCGCCTCATTCCGCCGGAGAGCGTCTTCACCTGCGCGCCGCGCCATTTGGTAAGATCGACGGCCTCCAGCACTTCGGCGATATTTCTCAACCGCTCGGCGCGGGGAACGCTATAGAGCTTGGCGTAGATGCTGAGATTCTCTTCCACCGTGAGGTCGGGATCGCTGGTCAGCGCCTGGGGAATGACGCCGATCATGTGGCGCACCGCGTCGGCTTCCTTGGCCACGTTGTGGCCTGCCACCACAGCCTTGCCGCTGGTGAGCGGAATCAACGTGGTCATCATGCGGATGAGCGTGCTTTTGCCCGCGCCGTTGGGCCCGAGCAGGCCGAAGATCTCGCCCTCGGCGACCGAGAAGCTCACGCCCTTGACGGCTTCAAAGTCGCCGTAACGCTTGACGATATTCTCGACTTCAATCGCAATGGCTGTCATTGCTTCACCAGCTTGCTCTTGGGTATACGGCTGTGGGCCGTTTTACGTTGCTTCAGTGTGGTAATGAAAGTGATCATTCTTTCACCAGCTTGCTCTTCGGGATATAGACCTCGGCGATCATGCCGGGAACGTAGCGTTCGCCGGGATTGTCGATGAGCAGCTTGATCTGAACGGTTTTGATGTCGCGCTTGCGCGAGCTTACGTCGCGCTGCGTGGCGAAATCGGCCTGGGCGGATTTGTTTATGACCTTGCCTTGCAGGGTCGCGCCCGATGGCATCACGACGCGCAATGAATCGCCCAATTGCACCGCGTCGGACTGGGTTTCAGGCAGCGGCGCGTAAATCCATGTCTCGGTCAGGTCCATGATGGTGACAATGGCCGCGCCTGCGGCGACCACCTCGCCCTGGCGCGCGGCGCGCACATTTACCTTGCCGCTGACCGGGGCAAAGACCTGCGCGTAACCCAGCTCGACGCTGGCCTGCTCGGCCAGGGCGCGGGCATTGGCTGCCTGGTCTCGCGTTTCATCCACAGTGCGGGCGGCAACGGTGGTGAGCAACTCATGGGCGTGGGCCTGGCGCAGGGAGGCCTCGGCGGCGGAGACGTTTTCGCGCGCCGAATCAACGGCGGCCTTGGAGGCCTGAAGGCTGGTAGCGGCGTCGTCCTTGGCCTGCTGGCTCATAATGCCCTGTTGCGCCAGGGCGACGGTGCGGCTGGTGTCGGCCAGTTGGTGGTCGTAGTTGGCCTGCGCCTGGGCGAGCGTGGCGCGGGCGGCCTTGACCAGAGCCTCGGCGTTGAGGACGGCGCTGCCGGTTTCGCCGCGGGTCTGCGCTTCGGTCTCTACAGTCTCGCCCAGCTTCCACTTCTGCCCGGCGGCGGTGGCCTCGGCGGCCTTGTGCGCGGCTGCCAGGTCATTGCTCTCGATGATGGCGATCAACTGGCCGGCCTTCACCACAGAGCCTTCGTCAACGGTCAGCGTCTGGATGCGCCCTGGAATCTTGGCGCTCACCACTACCTCGTTGGCGTCCACCGTGCCGATCAGTTGCAGATCGGGGGTGGGGCGCACCGTGACGAAGTACCAGATCAGCGAGCCAACCGTCAGCAGGCCCAGGATGAGAAAAACTCGGTTGCGTGCGTTCATTGTGCCTCGCTTCGTCAAAACTGTTTTTGGACTTCTATGCAAACAAGAATCAGTGATGGATCGGTTCACCACTCAGTGGCATGGGCGTTGCGGCCAGCACGCGCGCGGCCACGCGGGCGCCGTGCGCGCGATCGACGAAGATCGCCTGGCCCAGAAACTCGACGGCCACTCTGCGGCGTCGTTCCAACTGGCTGTGCTCCAGCGGATCAATTCCGAAGGCCAGCCGCACGAGCGGCGCGGAGAGAAAGTAGAAGACATTTCCGCCCAGCGCGGCGTAGCGGATTTGCTGCGGATCGACCCGGACCAGTTCGCCCGCCGCGATTCCCTCTTCCAGCAATTGCTGCACCTTGACCCACATCGGGCGAAAAAAACGGTCAGCCATCAGCCCCATCCGGTTCTCCTCGCCCTGGTGCAACCGTACCATCTCCTGCTGCATCAGAGTCCTCATCGACCGGTGGGAAAACGAGCGGTCAAAGTGGTTCAAAACCATCTGCATGAATCGTTCCCCGGCGGTCGCATCCGCCTCCAGCACGGCGATGCTGTCTGCCCGCGCCTCGTCGAAGACCGACTCCAGCGCGGCGGCGTAGAGGCTCTCCTTGTTCTTGAAGTAGTAGTAGAGCAACGCCTTGTTGACGCCGGCGGCCTCGGCAATCTGTTCGGTGCGCGCGCCAGCCAGGCCATTTTCGCTGAACTGCTGGACGGCGGCTTCGAGGATGCGGGCGCGGGTTTGGTCGGCGCGATCGGCATGGGTGCGTGTTGGGTGAGGGGCGCTCATTGCTTGACTAACTAGTTAGTAAACTAGCAGGAACGCCAGAATAATGCAAATATCGCTGGGATACCGGCTCGTCTTATTGCACTCCGCCTGTGCCTACGTCGAGAACGATGAAGTCGTGGCCGGTGCTGCCGCCGGGGTCTTCGGTGCTGAGCAGGGTAATATGCAACTGGTGCGTGCCGCTGGCCAGAGTGTTCATCAGGCGCGTGGTGGTGCGATCACCGCCCCAGGTCTGGTCGAACCAGCCATCGAGATCGCTGTAGTAGGGTATGCCGTCCACGGTCACACTGACTTCGCCCATCGGCGCGCTCAGCGTTGAGCCGCCGTAGACCCAGTAACCGATCAATATCTCCTTGCCGGTTACGGTGAAGTCGAGCGTACTGCCCGGCGTGGAACTGAATAACCCCGAAGGCGGCCAGTAGAGACTGGCCATGCTGTACGCCGTTTCGTCCGTCCAGCCGCTGTTGGCTGAGGGAGCGAGCGCGGGGCCTTCGTCGCCGATGCCGTCTTCGAGCGAAGTAAACTCGAAGTCCGCGGAATAGAGGGGCGCGGCGGTGGCGGGAATATCTTCGAGGGCCGTGCCGGCGGGGAAGTTATCCATGGCGTTCTGGATATTCTGTGCGATAAACTGCGCCGCGTAGGCATGGCCCAGATTCGAGGGATGGATATCGTCGGCGGTGATCTCGTTCAGCGTGATGTTGCCGTTGGTCAGCTCCGGCCCAATGGCGTCAAAGAAACTCACCATGGGCACGTTATAGTTCGCGCCGATGGGCGATTGCCACGACTGCGCGGTCATATTGCTTTCGACCACCGGCAGCCCGTAGGTCATCATGAAGAGCAGAATGACGGCCGGATGCGAAGGCGCGTCGAGAACCTGGCGCACCACGCCTTCGTAGGTATCGCTGAGACCGGCCTGATTGCCGAGATCGTTCACGGCAAACTCGATGATCACCAGGTCTGGATTCTTGCTGAGCACGTCGCGCCGCGCGCGCAGGCTTCCATAATCGGAGCCGGTGCCGCCGATGCCCGCGTTGATCAAGGTACTGGCGCTATTGGGGAAGGTCGTATTCCACCACGCCTGAACCAGGCTGGCGTAGCACTGTGAGGTCGTTGTCGCGCCCGTGCCCTGGGTGATTGACCCGCCAATCGCCGCCAGCGTGACCGGGCTTCCGGCGCGGCCTTTTTCAATCAGACGCTGCAAACGGGCCTGATCGCCCACCGCCAGCTGCGAGTTCGTGAGCATGGTATCCAACTGGGAGACGATAGATAAATTGATCGAAGCTGTTCCGCCGCCCGGCGCGGGATTGGTAATCACGATTGCTTCCGATCCCGTGGCGGCCTGATCGGCGGCGCTCAGCGAGAGCGTAATCGTAGTTGTGTTCACAAATATGAGGTCGTGAGCCGCCCCATTGTATGTTGCGGTCGTCGTGGTGAGGAAGTTCGCGCCGGTCAGCGTCACGGTCTGCGCCACAGATTCCACTTCAATGGAGGTGGGCGAGATGCCGGCGATAGAGGGCGCGGGATTGGAAGTTGCCGCATTCACCGTAAAGCTCTGCGAGACCGGCGTAGCGGCCTGGAAAAGTGTGTCGCCCGCCTGCGTGGCCTGAATGGTGCAGGTGCCCGCGGCCATCATGCTGGCCATAGCGCCGTTCACGGTGCAGACCCCGGCGGTGGTGGAGGCAAAGCTGACCGTGAGACCGGAGCTGGTCGTGGCGGAGAGCGCCAGCGCGGACCCGACCGTCTGACTGGCAATCGTGCTGAAGGTGATGGTCTGGCTTTGCAGCGTCGACGGAATGGTTTGCGTACCGCTGCCGCCGCATCCAGCGGCGACCAATGCCAGACCGCCGGCAATCCCGCCCAGCATCAGCCGCGCGCGCACAAAGCTCGTTTTCATGACCATCTCTTTCTTGTCTATCACCGGAAATGCGTATTTCAATCCAGCGATGACGATACCAAGCGATCGGAAGGAGAGTCAACTCGATGATCAGGAAAAGACAGGGCAATCGCATTACAAAAAAGGGTCAAAAGCCTGTTGAGGCAAGTGGCGGGCGTCCCTTGAAGTGGAATTGTTAAAAGATTGGCTGCGGATTAAAGAACGTCACCGCTTGCTCCGATACTGTAGGTAGTGTTTTGCAGTTGCGGCGATTCCAAGATTGACATCATTCCGGCCGAGTTGCTTTGTAGGCATTTTTGGGCAATAGACTTCCTGCCTATTGTGTGATGCCGCAATGCATTCAGTCTCAAACCACTCTGTCGATTGAAATTACACAATGGGGAAGTGGCTCGAACCGGTTGGTGAAAAATGGCATCTCGCAAGCAGCGGTTCCTGATTACCCTGGCGGCGACGATTAGCGCAGCTCTATGCGGAACCTTGGCTGGCTATCAGTTGGCCACCGCCATCGCTGTCCGGTATGCCGAAGGTCGGCTGGATCGCTACGCGACTGGCCTCGTGGAGGACGGCGAGGCCTCTTCCGCCGAATTGCGGACTGTTTTGGCCGCCGTTGCTGTCTCGCGTTATCACACCTGTTCGGCTGACGATATCAGTTACCTACGCGCCTTGATCTTCGAGTCGGAATTCCTGATGGACGCGGGCCGTATGCGCGACGGCAATATCGAGTGTTCGGCGGCCCTGGGAAAACTGACACCTCCCAAAGGGCAATTCCAGGCAGATTTCACCCAGCAGGACGGTACGGTCATTTACAAGGACCTTGCTCCCTACCGAAAGTCCGGCCTGACAGTTCTCGCGATGCAATTGGGCGACTCTTATGTCGTCTACACTCCGTTCACGCGCATGCATCTGGAACCGTTGCCCATGCACTCGATCGAGACGGTGACCGACGCTCCCAGTCAGAAGACTGGCCGCTTGCTGGGCGAGTCTCTCCAGGCCAATCCGGAAATTCTCAGCAGAGAAGGCCAGTATCGGCAGGGAGAGACACTCTTAGCTACCCGATGTTCTATCCGCTTCTTCAGTTGCGTTACAACCTTCACCTCAATCTCCGAGATCCTCAATGCCAATCGCGCCAGGTTTAACGGATGTGTTCTCCTGTGCGGATTGCTGGGCGCCTTGTTTGGTCTTGTCTCGCCCCTTCTTTACCGGCGCAACAAGAGCATCGAGCAGCAGTTACGCCGCGCCATACGCAATGACAAGCTCAAAATCGTCTATCAACCCGTGGTTGACCTGCGAAGCAAGCGCATTGTGGGCGCCGAAGCGCTGGCGCGTTGGACCAATGAAGAGGGCGTCGCGGTTGGCCCCGACATCTTTGTCCGCATCGCCGAACAATGCGGCATTGTTGGCGAAATCACCAAACTGGTGCTCCGCCACGTACTGCACGATTGCGGAGCCATGCTCCGCAAGCGCCCGGAGATTCGCGTAAGCATCAACGTGGCCGCCTCCGATATCGAGGATCCCGGCTTTCTGTTCATGCTCGATCAAAATCTTTATCGGGCGGGTGTCTCTTCGCAGAGCATTGCCATTGAATTGACCGAAGGCTCAACCGCCAAGCACGAAATCGCCATCGAGACGATCAGCAGCCTCCGCAAACGGGGACACAGCGTCCACATCGACGACTTTGGCACTGGCTATTCCAGCCTCTCTTATCTTCATGAACTGTCTGTTGATGCCATCAAGATCGACAAAGCATTTACCCAGGCTATCGGCACTGAATCAGTCGTAGTGTCGATTCTGCCGCAAATCATTGCCATGGCCGAAGCATTGGGGCTGGAGATCATTGTGGAGGGCATCGAAACCCTTATGCAGGCCAGCTATTTTGACACATCCTCAAGGAATTTTCTCGCCCAGGGATGGCTCTTCGGAAGACCTGTCTCTGCCGATGAGTTCATTCGCCGGTTGTCCGAAAACGATATCAAGGAGCTTCGGGCCGCAGAAGCGGCCTAGCCACCGCCAATCCGGCTCGCTGCTTACTGCTTCACGAACTCGAAGGTGCAGGGACGGCCTTCGATGCCCAGGCCTTCGTCGCGGGTTCCTGTGCCCTCTGTCTCTTTGAACTGTGCCTTGATGTTGTAGCTGTAATCGGCGCCCCCATGAGCGAAGACTCCGCGAGCATATTTTCTGGAAGTGACAATGCCTGAAGCGGCGAGCTTGGCTTTGCCATCGTCCGCTATTGGGCCTTCGATCAGCAGGTAGCCGGGCTGATCCGCTGTGCCGTGCTCTGCGCGGAAGTTGCCGGCAGTGACCACGCCGGCAAACTTCCAGGTGTAGCCCTCGGTCTTGCCTTTTGCAGGGCAGGTGAGAGTCGTGAGCCATTTGCCGTCGAAGCGCTCACCTGCAAACGAAAGCGCGGGTAAGAACACCAGGGCGCTAACCACCAGTAGCCGAACCACTTTCCGCATCGTTTTTCCTCCGCCGACCATCCTAGCACGGCTTTTGCGCATCGGTCCACAGCCAAAGAGAGAGAGCTGCACGAGGGAACAGGTCTTAGGTCTCTGACCGGATGAAAAGGTGCTATGAGAAGTGCGGGCGCGGGCTGGGAAGCCCGCGCTACAGCCGACCGGGATGCCGGCGCTACACTTTTTACTGGTACATAACTGGATGGTCAAAGAACTAGTTCACCGTGAGCGAGAAAGTGGCGGCATTCAGCAGAGTTCCCGCGGTGGCGTTCACCGTGACCGTCGCCGTGACGGGAGTGACAGTTGTTGAAGATCCGCTCGAACTGCCGCAGCCATTCAAGAGGCTCAGACCGAGCAGGCCCACGGCCAGCAGCAGCATCGTCCGCAGGAGACGCCGCTTTCTCAGGCCCAGGCAACAGAGACCGGCCGCCAGCATCGCCGTCGGGAACAACGGAAAAGAGTTGGGGCGGAGGGCGCTGACAGAAGAAGACACTGAAACCGTCAGCGTCGTGGTGGCCGTGGCGCCTGCCGGTGTCACGGTTGACGGAGAGAAGCTGCACAATGCGTTCACCGGCAATCCGGTGCAGTAGAAGGAGACGGCGGAGTTGAAGCCATTCTGCGGCGTGATTGATACCTGCACCGTCCCGCTTTGTCCAGAAGCGACAGTCAAGGAAGAAGGAGCGACGGAGACAGAGAAGTTCGCCTGGGGCTGAACCGCCGCTGCTACTTCCACGTTGTAGTTGGGAGAGGCGGCGGCGGCGAAGTTCGTATCCCCGGCATACGACGCGTTGAGGGTGTAGGCGCCTGCCTGGGCGAATGTGACGGAGGCCGTCGCCCCCGCGCTGCCCGCCGCATACGCTGTTACCAGCGCTGTTGCCGCGGAGGCCGACGCCAACTGCTGCGGCGAGCCGCCACTCTGCGTGGCGGAGATGGACACATTGCCGGTTGGCGTTCCCACTCCATTGCTCAGCAAAAAAGTTTGGACGTTGATTGCAGCGCCGGCATTGATTGTGGCCGGCAGATTGAGAATCAGCGCGCTGGTGGGCGTGGCGGGCGCGGTGCTGGCGGAGTACTCATAGGCGCCTATGTCTACCTTGCCGCTGGTGGTGCGTGGATTGCCGGCCAGATCCTGGGCGGCGACTCCATAGACAGTGGTGCCCGCGCCGATTGCGGGGCTGGTGGATCGCAGAGTGAAATCGCCGCTCAAGTAATTCACAAACTGCGGATCGACGCCCTGTAGATTGCCGTTCGCCGCCGTGAAGGTTGCCGAGGTGTTGGTGCTATAGAAGGATTGCTGCCCTGCAATGCCATCAAATGCCAGGTTGTTATCCCACGTCTCGTCGGTGTTCGATTGCGCATAGCTGTACGCTATATCTTCCAATCCGTAACTCAGAGTCGATGCCGCAGAGTTCTCGACGCCGATATTGTTGACGACAATATTATTATGAGAGGTTACAGAGCCTCCGATGGCGATGTCGCCGTGCCCTGTGGAGGGATTTTGCGCGTCAATATAGTTGCTGAAGGCGGTGTTGTTGCGGACGGTGACATAACTGGCTCCGGAACCGCCCGTTACAATTCCGCCGCCGCCGTTGTCGAAGGAGAGGTTGCTATCGACGAGCGTTTGCTGCGTATAACCAACGTAGCCGGTGACGGCATTGTAAGTGTCGAGGGTGATGCCGTTGCCGTCATAGTGCGGGTTGGCGCCGATGTTGACTTCCGCATTGTTGTAGGCGACGTTGTAGCGGATGATGGTATGGTATTGCACACTCGCGCTGTCCATGGTGCTGCTGCTCCATGTGCCGGAATCCAGCGCTACAGGCTCCCACGTGTTGATCGCGGAGACTCCCCAAGTGGAGGTGTTTGAGGTGTTATAGGCAACATTGCCCTCCTCGTCATAGTAGTCCTCCCGTTGCACGCCTATGCCTGATCCGCCCCAGCCATAAACGATATTGTTGTAGATCCTGATGTGGTGGGATGTGCATTGCGTGGGGCTGGTCCCTGCCAAGTTGATGCCTGATGCTTCAACATTCGGCGGGGTATCGCTTCCACTCAGCACAAAACCATCGATCACAATGTAGCTTTCCCCTGAAAAGTAGATGCCATTGGTGTAATTCGTCGAGTTGGCGGGGAGTTGGATGGTGGCGCCGTGGGGGGTGGTGGAGCGCAGGACAAGGTAGCCGGTGGGGGTGTCGGAGCTGCCGCTGAGCGCGTTTCCGTAGACCGCTTCGGTGTAGGTTCCGGGGCCGACATTGACGCAGACGCCGCCGAAGGTCGTGCCCGACGGTTGCCCGCTGAGGTAGTTCATGGCCGCGCTGATGGTATTCCACGGATTCGCGCTCGATCCCGTTCCCGAGCTGCTCCCCGCCGCCGAGACGTAATAGTTGGTTACGCAGGTGTAAAAAGGCGGAATATGAGGCGCGGAGGGAATGGTAATCGCGGGCCAGGTCGTCGCCATTGCCGCCGGCGAGGGCGCAGAGACCGCGCCCGCGGCGGTATAGGCCACGACGGTGTAGGTGTAGACGGTGCTGGGAGTGAGATCGACATCAGAGAACGCTGTGGCGGTTCCGGTTGCGGTTCCCCAATCCGTGCCGGTGGGCGTACCCACCTGAACGCCGTTGCGGTATACATAGTATCCGGCGACGTTGCCGGTGCTGGCGCCCCAGCTGAGATTGACCTGGACGCCGGAGACGGCGGTCGCGGTGAGCTGTGCGGGAGCCGAGGGCGTCTGTCCCATGGCTGCCTGGTGAAAAAGAACCTCGGCAAAGACTACAAGGCTGCATAGAAGCGTACGAGCCGAAATCTTCATTTTGAAAAAGCTCCCTATTGAAAATTGATTCACGGCAATTTTACTCTTGTTGGCGCATACTGCAATACCAGCGAAGCAGACTCAAGGAATCGGTTTGGCGGGCGCCTCGCCCTTGACCATGACCTCAAGCTCATAGATGCTGTACGTTACGCCCTGCTGCAGCGATTCGCCAACCTTCTTGTAACTCGGATTCAGGTTCTTGAGATAGACGAGATCGCTGGCGGCGAGCACAACGGTGGGAATCTCGCCTCGCTGCAACATTCCCTCGATGCCGCCATTTTGTTCGCGCGAACGCGCGGCCTCGTGGAAGTTGGGATCGACGACCAGCGCGGGCGCGCCGTTTTCGGCGGAGATCCAGGGAAGTGCGAAGGCTTCATCGGTGGAGAAGATGGGCTTCTTCATGGTTGACAGGCGCGCGCGCAGGGCCGCGGCATCGGCGTATTCGGCCGGCGTGGCAATGGTCACCCGATCCCGCTTGCCGGCGGCATGATAGCCGATGGCGGAGCCTGCAATCTGCAACGCGGGCTGGATGCAGCCGAGCAGAACGAGAGATGTTACCAGCCTTCCCGGCACGGTGAAGACGAGCAGTTGCAGCAGAGTGGAGCCGGCGGCGAAGGCCTCGAAGAGATAGTTGGAGGTGGCTCCGACTTTGCCCATGCCGGCCAGCCCGCAGACGAGCGCAACGGCAAAGACTGTGAGGAGCATACGGACTCTGCTCTCTGCCGGACGCTGGGCGGTAGAGGCGCGCGCCAGCAGGATGGGCGCGGCGATCCAGTAAATGTTCACGGCCACGGCGGCTGCTCCGGCGCTGAGCGAGCGCAGAAGCCAGGGAAGGCCGAAGGAGAAGCTCTTGACTATCTGAGGCGCGGCCAGAATGTTGAAACGATATTCCGGGGAGCCGATCAGGAGAGTTGCCGCGACGAGCACCGCGAAGACGGCGATCAGGACGGAAAGCCGCCGCCATTTTTTATTCAGAAGAAGCCAGAGGCAGACGCCCGCGAAGGCAAGAACCGCCGACTGCTTGAAGGCCCATGCGAGATAGAAGAGCAGACCCGCAGAAGCGAAGGCAAAGCGTGGTTGCACGACGAGGACAGTGAGGGCAATCATCACCAGCGCGGCGGCAGCCATGTCTGGCCGGAGGCAGAGCGCCCAGTATTTGACGAGCGAGGTGGTTAGCCAGAGGCCGAGAGCGAGAGCGAGCGAGAGATAGCTGCGCGCTCTGCGCAGATGGAGAAGCGAACGCACCAGCCACCATTGCGCCAAAGCGCCGGCGAGGGCAAAGAGCAGCGTGAACTGACGTCCCCAGGTCATGATGGCTGCGTCCCGCGCGCCGATAAGCCGGAGCAAGGCGGCATACGAATTGTAAAAAAGGTAGTTATAGAGCGAGAGATGAAAGGGATACTGGAGTGGCCACTCGTAGACGGGCAGGTGATGGATGCATCTCCAGATGGAGTCGATCATGGGCGCTTCGACGGCGGTGGGGAAGAAGAGATCGCCGAAGCGCCAGACGCTGAGGATGCGGACGAGATAGACGGCGAGGCTGAGAGCAGCAAAGGCCAGCACGGCGGCGATGCGAGGGCGCGTGAGGAGGGCGGAATCATTCTTCATGCTGCGTGCGGCTCCAATCATTACAGTAGCAGGGGCGAAAGGGAGCTTCGGCCATGGGTGTGAACTAAAATGGCAGCATGACTCCAATCTTGTCCACACGCCGCCGTACGAAGACGCCACCACCGGGGGAAACCGGCCAGGAGGCGCTCTATCTGCGTTCGCTCAGCGAGCGCCAGGTGAATATTGAGGTGAAACTGCGCGACGGTGAAACGGTGCGCGGCTGGATTGAGTACTTTGACGACGGAATGTTGCGGCTGACGCGCGAGGGCAAGCCGAACCTTTTCATCTACAAACACCAGATCCGCACCATTACAGAAGTGAGCAAGCGCACACCGCGCCGCGCAAAGGCCGCTGAGGCAGATTCGGCAGCAAGCGAGGCAGGCTTATGAGCGGGCAGTGTGATCCATCCCAGGTCCCCAATTGCGAGGGACCTCCACCCCACGGACAAAGACCTGTCCGCAGGGATCCCGGACCTGGGGCACCCACTCTGGAGCCGGGGTGGGAGTGGGTTCCAGCGGCCTCGGCGATTGCGCGCGAGGCTGGAGCGCGTCTGCGCGAATATTACGCGCAGGGCGTGACCGCCGAGTACAAGGGCGATGTGGACCTAGTGACAGTGGCCGACCGCAGCTCAGAGAAGCTGATCCGCGAGCGGCTGGGCGCGGCCTTCCCGGAGCATGGAATCTTTGGCGAAGAGGGTACGCGCGAGCGGCTTGAGGGCGAGTTTCGCTGGTATGTTGACCCGCTGGACGGGACCACCAACTTTGCCCATGGCTTTCCGCAGTTCTGCGTTTCGCTGGGGCTGGAACGACGCCCGGCAGGGCTGCAAGCGGGCGAGGATGGGGAGCTGGTGGCGGCGGTGATCTACGATCCGCTGCGGGATGAGCTATTTGCCGCCGAGCGGGGACGCGGCGCGCGGCTGAACGGCAGGCCGATGCGGGTTTCGCGGACGGCGGAGCTGTGTGAGTCGCTGGTGGCCACCGGCTTTCCCTGCCACAAACGACAAATGAGTCCGAATATTCATTTTTATCATGAGTTTACGTTGCGCTCGCACGGGGTGCGGCGGGCCGGCTCGGCGGCGCTGGACCTGGCTTACGTGGCGGCGGGAAGGCTGGAAGCCTTCTGGGAGTTCAACCTCAATCCCTGGGACACGGCAGCGGGGATTCTGCTGGTGGAGGAGTCGGGCGGGCGCGTGACCGAGTTTTCCGGCAAGCCATTTCGCCTTGCGAGCCGCGAGACGCTGGCCTCGAACGGACTGATAGCCAGCGAGTTGCAGGGGCTTTTTGCGGATATGTTCGCGGGGCGCAATCTGGCGCCGATTCCCACGCCACAGGAGTTCGCTGCGCGGCGCGCGGCGCGGGCAGCGGGCGGGGATGTAAACGCTGGAGGCTGAAGGCTGCGATGCTGTATGTTGGTTTTTTTGATTAGCTTAGCTAATTCATGCTAGACTCGATTCATGGAAGTGAATATCCATCACGCCAAAACCAACCTGTCGCGGCTCATCCTCCAGGCCGAGGCTGGGGATGAGGTGATTATTGCCCGCGCCGGCAAGCCCGCGGTCAAACTCGTTCCCGTGGATGCATCCGCCCGCCGGATGTACAAGCCGGGCGCGCTCAAGGGCCGCTTGCAGCTTCCCGCCGATTTCTTCGATCCCAACCCGACGCTGGAAAAGGAGATGGAGCAGCTATTCTACGCCAGCCCTATTCTCTCGCCTGATCCCCACACAGTTGCAGCAGAAGCCCAGGAGAGTAAGGCGCGGTGAAGATTCTCGCCGATACACACGCCATTCTCTGGTGGCTTCTGGGGGACAAGCGGCTCTCTGCGTTTGCCGAGCGAATTCTGGCCGATCCCGCCAACCGGCGTTACGTGAGTATTGCTTCTCTTTGGGAGATGGCGATCAAAATGAGTTCCGGGCGACCGATGGCCGAAGGAGCCACGCTGCGCGGGATTGCCGGGCAGTTGAAAGAGCAGGAATTCATCCTGCTTCCGATCCGGGTAGAGGATTTGCTACGTCTCGAAGAATTGCCCTGGATTCATCGCGATCCTTTCGACCGGCTGCTGATAGCCCAAGCCATTGAGGAAGGCATCGCTCTGCTCACTACGGACGGAATGATGCAGCAATATCCGGTGCAGACAATCTGGTAGGCGGCTTCCGACTGAAAATCGCCTGGGGCCTGATGATTATCTCTCGGCTTCAACCGCCCGCAAATGCTTCGCCAGCGACCACTTCAGCTCGTCGATGCCCTGGCCGGTGACGGCGGAGATCGAGTGAAATTCCAGCTTCTTGCGCTTGACGTGCGCGGCCAGCTTCTTGAGCTTGTCGGGATTGGCGGAGTCGATCTTGGTGGCCACGACGATCATGGGTTTGTTGGCCAGGGGATGCTCAGGCTTGGACTCTTCTTCGGCGTCGTCGGCGAAGGCGTCGAACTCCTTAGGGAGGTTTTTGCTGGTGAAGCTGGCCAGTTCCTTATTGATGACCTTGAAGTCCGCGACGGGGTCGGGGCGTCCGCTGGCGTCGGAGACATCGACCAGGTGAACGAGCAGGCGGGTGCGCTCGATGTGGCGCAGAAACTGGGTGCCGAGGCCGGAGCCGAGGTGAGCGCCTTCAATGAGGCCGGGCATATCGGCGACGACGAAGGACTCCTGCTCCGGTTCTTCGCCGACGGTGACGACGCCGAGGTTAGGCTCAAGCGTGGTGAAGGGGTAGTCGGCGATCTTGGGCCTTGCGGCGGAGATGCGCGAGATGAGCGTGGATTTGCCGGCGTTGGGGTAGCCGACGAGGCCGACGTCTGCCAGCAGCTTGAGTTCGAGGCGAAAATGCCGCTCCTCGCCGGCGCGGCCCAGCTCGTGCTCGCGAGGCGCCTGATGCGTTGGGGTGGCAAAGTGCTGGTTGCCGCGCCCGCCGCGCCCGCCCTTGGCGATGATGAGCTGCTCGTCGGGCGACTCGAAGTCGTGGATCAGCTCGCCGGTGGTCTGGTCATATAACGAGGTGCCGACGGGGACTTGCAGGTAGATGGAGCGCCCGTCCAAACCCGAACAATTGGAACCCATGCCGTGTTCGCCGCGCTGCGCCTTGTGTTCGGGGTTGTAGCGGAAGTGAATGAGCGTGTTGTGGCGCTGGCTGCTGACCATGATAACGTCGCCGCCACGGCCGCCGTCGCCGCCTGAAGGCCCGCCGCGGGGAACGAACTTCTCGCGCCGGAAGGCCATGCAGCCGTTGCCGCCGTCGCCGGCCTTGACACGAATTTTTGCTTCATCGATGAACATGGACGACCAGGGAAGAGGGAATAGGGAACAGGGATTAGCTCGCCAAACGCATTGACAACGACAAATCCGAGCGGCCCTCTTTTCAGTTTACCTTGAGAGGGCATAGAATCGTTTGCAATGCACCTTTTGGGGTAATTTGAGCAGCCAAATGCGGAGGATCAGTTCCGAAATGGCCAATCGGCTCTGCCCCAGCCGGATCTGACGCAAGAACAGGCCGGAGCTGCAGGCGGTTTTTCCCAGGGTCTGCCGCGAGCGGGAGTCTCGATGGCAGGGGTAGGGCGCAGTTGGACGATGGCGCTGGCGATAGCTGTGCTCCTCGCGGACGCGAGGCTGGTTTATTGTGCCCAATCGGAGGCAGACGCATCGGCCCAGACGCTCCCGGCCCCATCTCAGTCTGGCTCGCTGAGCGGCAAACTGACCGGCCTCTACTCGAACCCGCTGGAAGGCGTCGAAGTGGTGGCGCGCAATCAGGCCACCGGCGCGGAAGCGCGCACAACTACCGCAAAAAATGGAGCTTTCCTCTTCCCCGCGCTGGAGTCGGGCGTGTACACGCTGGAGGCTGTGAGCGCGCGACTGGGGCGCGGCTATCTGGAAGAGATCGTGGTTGCCGCCGGCCACGAGGCGCGGGTGCAGGCGGCGATGAGCTTCGAGCCGCTGCCGCCCAGCCCCTTCATTAAGGCAGCGCGGCATCCGAAGCCGCTCGATCTGGAGACGGCTTCGCCTGCGACAATTGCTGAGTTGGAAGAAGAGCCGCTGTTGCGTCAGAGCGTGAGCCGATGGGCGCCTTTTGTGGTGGGTGAGCGGCTGGTGACGACGACGCCTGAGCAGCTTACCGAACTGGAAGAAGAGCCGCTGCTGCGCCTGAGTGTGAGCCGATGGGCGCCGTTTGTGGTGGGCGAGCGGTTGGAGACGACGACGCCCGCGACCATGGCCGAGTTGGAGTATGAGCCGTTGCTGCGGCAGAGTGTGAGTTGGGATCTGCCGCAACAGGCGGTTGCGGCGACCGCGACGCCACAGGCTCCGCCGCCAAGCAAACCGGTTCTGGCGACCTTCCCGCAGGGCGCTCCGGAGGCGTCTGGCACAACGATGACCGCCGCCGAGTTACAGGCGCTGCCGGTGAGCGGTCGGCGCTGGCAGGATTTTGTGCTGGACAATGCGCCCAGTTCGGTGACGCCGGCGGGCGGCGAAGCGGAGACCGCACTGCGGGGCGCGAGTGAGCCGACCGAGATTGCGGTGGATGGAGTGAACCGGGGGCTGGCTTTTGGCTCAACCACCGGGCCGGAGCAGGCTTCGGCTGGGCAGGGAGCGTTGGGGCAGGGCGGAGATCCGGCTGGGATGGCGCAGATTGGCTCCGGCGGCCATGGAATTGCCGTGGCCGAGGCGGCGATTCGCGCGGTGGAGACGGCGGCGGGCAACGTGGAGGCCGAGGCAGCCAGATCCGCCGGCGGACGCGTTAACGAGCTAACTGAGAGCGGCGGCAACGAGCTGCACGGGCAGGGATTTACCCTTGACCGCGGAAATCTGTGGGGCGCGCAGAACCCCTTTACGCAGTGGGTGAAGGAGAGCGCACCGGCTACCGGGAGCGCCATTCCGGTCTTCACGCCTGTCGCCTACACGCCGCCGGACCGCGAAACGGTTTGGGGCATCGGCGTGGGCAGCCGCATCCGTCGCGACAAGCTCTTCTGGTTTGCGGCGCTGGACAGCTATAGCCGCAACGATCCGGGGCTTGCGACGGTGAAACACCCCTCGCTTTGCGCCAGTTACAACGCCGGCGGCCAATGCACTGGAGAGACCGGATTCTTCGCCCAGCCATCGAATGACCAGATGCAGGTGTTAAGCGCGCGGCTGGGGCTGAGCAGCAATAACCCGGTGGCCGAGGGAGTGGCGGCCTACTCGTCGATGCTGGAGACGCTCGCCGGCCTGCTCGGCCCCGCTCAGCGCACCGCACGGCAGTGGACCGGCTTTGGGCGGCTCGACTGGCAGGCGGCCGAGCGCCATCGCTTTACGCTGGAGGGAGTTGGCGCTGACTGGAATGCTCCAGGCGGCGGACTGACCAGAGTGTCTGAAACATTTGGGAACCACAGCTTCGGCTCCTCGGAGGCAAGCGAGGAGTGGCTGCTGGGCCGCTGGGAGGCCTTTGTGACGCCGAATCTGCTGGCCGTGACGCAGGCCTCGGCGGGAGGCGCCAACCAGCAAGCGCGGCCTTCGACTCCCTCGGCCTATGAGCAGACACTCCTCAGCGGAAATGTGTGGGGCCAGTTGCCGCAAATCGTTGTAGACAATCGCTACGGATTTACCATCGGCAACCCCGCGCGCTTCGGCCAGGGCAGCTACCCGGATGAGCATCTCTACCATGGGCAGGAGTCGCTGGACTGGATTCGCGGCAAGCTGCTGGTGAAGGCCGGCTTCGAAGTGAACCACAACAGCGACACGACCGGTCTGCTGCGCAACCAGACGGGGACATATACCTACTCCAGCGTGGAGAACTTCGTCTCCGACGCGCTGGTCTTCTCAACATTCGGAATGAGCGACGCGCTAAACCCCAACAACCAGCACAATTGCGACCAAACGGGCAAGGTCTGGCGCGACTCGGCGAATCAATTGCGCGGGCTGGGTTATCTGCCCTGCTACTCCTACTACTCGCAGACCATCGGCCCCGCGGACTGGCACTTGACCACCAACGACTGGGCCGGCTACGCGACCGCCCAGTGGGAAACAAACAAGCTGGTGGTCTTTTCAGCGGGATTGCGCTGGGAGCGGGAACAGTTGCCGCCGCCCATCGCGGGGCTGCAGAATCAGGAGCTGCCGCTGACCGAGAAGCTGCCCAGCCTGGGCAATAATTGGGGTCCGCGCATCGGCGTGGCTGTGGGCAACGGCGAGAAGCACTGGCCGGTGCTGCGGCTGGGCTATGGAATGTATTTTGCGCGCACACCAAACTCGACCATCGAGAGCGCGCTGACCCAGACCGGCTCGCTCAACGGAGACCTGAGCTTTTTCATGCGGCCCACTGACAACCTGAACGCCGGCGGCGCTCCGCCCTTCCCTGCTGTGCTGGCCGGCGAGCCGGCGAACGTGGTCAAGCCGGGAGCCGTCGAGTTCGCGCCCAAATTCCTCAATCCGGAGATTCATCAGGCTGAGGTTGCCGTGGAAGAGACGCTGCCCGGCCACGTTGAGGTGACGGCCAGCGCTGTGGCGAGCCTGGGCCGGCGGCTGCCTGTTTCTATCGACGCGAACTTCGACCCCTCCGTCAATCCGGGCAGCATCACCTACGCAGTGGTGGACGCAACCGGCGCCGGGCCGATCAAGGCACAGCAGATTACCGTCCCTTTTTACGCTTCCTGGCCCTCGGCGACCTCGCCGGCGGGCTTCGCCAGCCGGCTCAACCCGGATTACCAGCAAATATCGGAGATCTTCAGCCGCGCCAACTCGACCTACGAGGCGGCCATCCTCAGGGTTGACCGTTATGGCCGCCGAGGGCTGAGCCTGCATCTTCATTACACCTACGCGCACGCCATGGATTGGAATCCCAACGAGAGCGCGCAAGCGGCCGGCAATGACGTTCTCGATCCCGCCGACTTCCGCCTGGAGTACGGAACCAGCGACCTGGATGTGCGCCACTCGGCCGGCGCGACGGTAATTTGGGAGACGCCGTGGAAGCTGCGTGGCACGGCGGGAAGGCTTGGCAACGGCTGGATGGCGTCGGGCATAGGCAGGTTTCGCAGCGGATTGCCTTACACCATGCACACTACAGGCTCGCTGGCCGAGAAGTTCACCAGCGGCGGCGCGGCGATTGTCGCGCTGGGGCCGGGCATGAATGGATCGGGCGGCGACAATCGCGTCTACGGGATGGGAAGCGACAATGTTTTCTATAATATAGGGCGCAATACCTACCGCTATCCGGCTACCTGGAAGATCGATCTGCGGCTGGCGAAGAGCATTGATTTGGGAGGGTTGCGCAAGCTGGAAGTGCTGGCCGAGAGCTTCAACCTCTTCAACCACCAGAACGTAACCGAGCTGGAAACGACCGGCTATTATCTGGAGCCGGGCAGCTCCGAGGGCACACTGCCTACGCTGACCTTCCTCACCGGCCCCGTGACCAACTCTACGACGGGCAATGTAACCAAGGCCAACACCACGGCCTTTGGCCAGCCGCTGAACATCAACGCGACCAACTTTTACCGCGAAAGGCAGCTTCAGTTTGGCTTGCGGATGAGGTTTTAAAGCGGAAAAACGCCTTAGCCCGTTCATGCCCCCCGGCCCATTGGCCGATGAACCGGAACAGGAGACCCGCGCGTTGCCTGAGAGCGGTCTGGGGAGATGGACGGAGGGCCCCGGTCCAGCGTTGCGGATCGAAGCCAGGAAAGCGATATTGGCCATGAGTGAACTCGAACAAGCGAGAAGCAGGGATGAGCGTTATCGGGACCGCCGTGCGGACGAACGCTTTGAGATCAACACTCCTGGGGGTAACATTCACTACAAAGGGTCCAAATACCCTTGCAAGATCATTGACATCAGCCTGAGCGGCTGCTGTGTTCGCACTGAAACCCCTTTTCTTCCCGGCAGTCTGGCGAATGTCGAGGTGGTGCTACCCATTCATGGGATGTTCTTGCGCATGGTAGGCACAACCCAATGGGTAACTCGCGAAAACCTGATCGGTATTCGTTTTATGCACACTAGTCCCCGGTCTAAGAATCAGCTTGCCGGCCTGCTCACATGCCTGGTGGATACCAGTGCCGCCGACGCCGTCAGGGAAGTGATCGCGGTCGCCGTCGCCGCCCAAAATGCCGGCAGGGGATTGGTCCTGGAGATTCCTGATGCATTGCTGCAAAGTCTGCGGCGGCCTCGGATTCCGCTGAGGGAGAGAGTGGAGCAGGCGCCTTCGGCTCCGCAATCCCCTTCGGCCCTGCGGGCGCCTGCGGAAAAGCCCGCCCAGAGCCATCTGCGCGCAGTACGCTTTGCCGCAGAAGAGGCCTCCTCCGCTGTCCTTCGATTCCTGAAAAGTGATTCTCGCTTGACAGGCGTCATTGTTGGCCTGAGTAAAGAGGGCTGCAGCTTTCAAACCGGCGAACGGTTCCCTGCGGGAATTTACGTTCGCGTGGAAGTGGAGTTTCAGATGCGCGGTTTGCATTTCCGGCTCATTGGCGTCACGGAGAATCTCCGCGATCAGCGCACTGCCGACATTCGCTTCCTCGACATGAGCCTCCGCAAGCGGGGAGAACTGGCAGAACTGATCGGCGAGCTTCAGGAAGCGAACAAGGCGCAATGCTGAGCGCCTGAATCTAGAGCGGTTCTCCAATACCGATGCCCTTACTAACTCTGTCGAAGGTGGCTTTTTCTTGGGGAAAAAGCCACTCGGCGGTGTGCTTTCGGTGTACAGCAATTGGAGAACCGCTATAGTCGCCGATGGAGCTGAGCCGCAGTCAGGGAAGCGGCGGCTGATTATCCAATTGCATGGGCTTATTGAAAGCTGTTTCCACCCACTTGCCAAACTCAGGTATACTGTGCGGGAGTTCGGAGGAGGCATGGTTATGAGCGCTTTTCTCGGTGGGTTCTTTCGCTTCCCAATTCTTCGCTTCGCCGCCGTCCTGCTGGCGGCGCTGGCCTGGAGCAGCTTCGGCCTCTGTGCCCCTATTCATGATGCGGCCGAGCAAGGCGATCTGGCGAAGGTCAGGGAGTTGCTTGGACACAGTCCCCGCATCGTTTCCAGCAAAGACAACAACGGCGAAACGCCTCTGCACATCGCCGCGCGCCTGGGCCATAAAGATGTGGCGGAGTTGCTGCTGGACCGCGGCGCTGACGTCACCAGCAAGGACAACGATGGCGATACGCCTTTGCACATGGCGGCGCGCATAGGACAGAAGGAGGTTGTGGAGTTGCTGCTGGAGCACGGAGCTGAGGTCAATGCACGAGACAGCATCGGCTATACGCCTTTACATCTGGCGGCGGTGGACGGCCAGGCGGATGTGACAGAGTTGCTGCTCGACCACAAGGCCGAGGTCAATGCCAAGACCAAAAACGGCGATACGCCTTTGCACCTGGCTGCGCGCATGGGCCAAACGGACGTTGCCAAGCTGCTGATCAGCCACAAGGCCGACCTCAATGCCAGAAACAGCGACGGAAATATCCCCTTGCAGTTGGCGGCGTCGGAAGATCAAATTGATGTGGTGACGCTGCTGTTGACCGGCAAGGTAGATGTCAATTCCAGAAACAACAGCGGCAATACGGCTTTATTCAACGCGAAGCTCAAGGGCCATGACGATGTGGTGGATTTGCTGCGCGAGCACGGCGGGCACTAGGAGCGGTTTGGTTCCGCTCCGGCGCCGGTTCCGATTGCGCCTGGGTTGGTTTGCGGCCAGCGTCTTCATTTCTTCGCACACGGCTTCGTTATAGAATCGTTCTATGTGCGGAATCGTCGGTTATGTTGGTGCCAAGAAGGTAGTCCCTGTCATCATCGAAGGGCTGCGGCGGCTGGAATATCGCGGCTACGACTCAGCGGGCATCGCCGTGGGCAGTCCCTCCAGTTCCACTCTTGAGGTGCGCCGCGCCTCGGGCAAGCTGTGCAATCTGGAAGAGGTGCTGCGCGAGCATCCCATCGAGGGCACTTTTGGCATCGGACACACCCGCTGGGCCACCCACGGACGCCCCACCGAAGAGAACGCCCACCCGCATCGCGATTGCACGGGCCGCATCGTCGTCGTCCACAACGGCATTGTCGAAAACTACCTTGACCTGAAGCGCGAACTCATCGCTCAGGGCCACAAATTCGTCACCGAAACCGACACCGAGATCATCGCCCACCTTATCGAGCAGGTGCAGCAGGAGGCCGACGCCGCCGGCCAGCCCATTTCGCTTGAAGTGGCCGTGCGGCGCGCCGTCAAGCGGCTCACCGGGGCCTTTGCGCTGGGTGTGCTCTCAGCCCTCGAACCGGACAAGATTGTGGTGGCGCGCTTTGGCCCGCCGGTGATTATCGGCGTGGGCGAGGGCGAGTACTTTGTCGCATCCGACGTGCCCGGCGTGCTGCACCACACACGCAACATTTACTTTTTGGCCGACGGCGACATGGCTATTCTCACGCTGGCTGGCGTGGAGCTGACCGATTTTGACGGCAACCCCATCCAGCGCGCCATCACGCGCATCCAGTGGGACCCCATCCAGGCCGAAAAAGGCGGTTACAAGCATTTCATGCTCAAGGAGATATGGGAGCAGCCGCGGGCCATCACCGACACCACGCTGGGCCGCGTTTCGCTGGACTCCGGCTCGGTCTTTTTGGGCGAGATGAAGATCGCCGACGAAGAACTGGCTTTGGCCTCCACCATCAACATTGCCGCTTGCGGGACGAGTTGGCACTCGGCGCTGGCCGGAAAATACATGATCGAGAGGCTGGCGCGGCTGCCCGTGGATGTGGACTACGCCAGCGAGTATCGTTATCGCAATCCGATTCCCGATCGCAATGCGCTGGGCCTGCTGATCACGCAGTCGGGCGAGACTGCCGACACGCTGGCCGCGCAGCGCGAGATGAAGGCTCTCGGCTCAAAGACCGTGGCTATCTGCAATGTAGTGGATGCGATGGTTGCCCGCGAGGCCCACGGCGCCATCTACACGCACGCCGGGCCGGAGATTGGCGTCGCCTCCACCAAGGCCTTCACCGCGCAGCTCACCGCGCTGTTTCTGCTGGCGCTCAAGCTGGGCCAGTTGCGCGGACGGATCGATGCCGCGCAGTCGGTGGTGCTGATCGAGGAGTTGAGCCGCATCCCGGTCAAAATCGAGGAGGTGCTGCGCTCCCGCTCGGCGCAGTGCGAGCAACTGGCCAAGGAGTTTTCCACGGCGCGCGACTTTCTCTATCTCGGCCGCGGCATTCATTTTCCCATCGCTCTGGAAGGCGCGCTCAAGCTCAAGGAGATCTCTTACATCCACGCCGAGGGCTATCCGGCGGGCGAGATGAAGCACGGCCCCAATGCGCTGATCGATGAGACTTTGCCCGTCGTGGTGCTGGCCACGCGGGACGAATCCGACCCCGCGTCCAAGCTGCGCTACGAAAAGACGCTCTCTAATATCCAGGAGGTGACGGCGCGCTCGGGCCGCGTGATCGCCGTGGCTACTGAGGGCGACACGATCATCGGCGGATTAGTGGAGCACGTTCTCTACATTCCGCCGGCCATCGAGCTGCTTTCGCCGCTGATTGAGATTGTGCCCTTGCAGTTGCTGGCCTACTACATTGCCGTTCGTCGCGGCTGCGACGTGGACCAGCCGAGAAACCTGGCCAAGTCGGTCACTGTGGAGTAGTTCTTTCCGGGCGGTTTGCGTTGATATTGTTCACAGCGCATCTTCTTGATCAAAGTTTAACTAGAGCCTGTTCACACTACATCGGACTGACCGCGCGCGAGATCAGCAACCTGTACTGGTTCTCGCGTTCGGCACTCGACAGATCGCACTTGTTTTGCGCGCAATATCCCAGGCTGGTCAGGTAGTCGTAGATAAGCGAGGGAATGTTGTAGTGATGGATGGTCTTGTGCCGCACAACCTTGCCGTCCTCTACCACCACGATTCGGTTCAAGTGAATGCTATCGTCGATGTTATCCAGGTAATGAAAATCCTGATAGCTCTTCACGCCCTCGTCCAGCGGCGGCACATGGTCGGATACCAGGATGATCAGGCTGCTGGGATCGAGCTTGATCAGGCCGCGGATATAGCTGGCGATTGCCTGCGTTCGGTACCAATACTGGTTGGCGGCCCGCAGCAACTGCTGGTCGTCATGCGGCGCTTTCATCGACAGAACCAGCGGCCGCTGATCGGTGTCAATATCGTGGGGCTCATGGCCGTACATTGTGAGCACGTAGTTGAAGATCGGCTGCGCAGGATGCTCCCGCAGCGTTCGCGCGATAAAGGCGAGATTCTGATTGAATAGATCCCCATCGAACAAATACGTCTCTGTATCTGTTGCTTTGCTCACCGACAGGTAGGTCTCGCGATCACGCGAGTACTCAATTGGATAGTAAAGTTTTTCGAAGCCGATTCCGGTATAGGCCTTGGTGCTGTTGAAGTAGTCCGGCTGATAAACGTTGCTGACGTAGGTTGCGTAACCTGCCTGACGCAGGATGCCGGGCATGCAGCCCGCAGGATGCCCGGTAAAAACATCAAACTCGATCTCGGAAAGCTCATGCAAAGCAGGCACGCCGCAGAGTGCCTCGAACTCCGCCTGGGCGGTTCCGCCGCCGAAGACAGGTGAAATGGAGAAGCCTTGCTCCTCTCCAACCAACTGCGTGAAATCGGGGTGCTGCGGATCCCTTGAAAAGGTGACCCAGCGAAAGAGCGTCGGATCTACCCAGCTCTCAAGCACGACCAGATACACGTTGTGGTGATTCCCGTTGTTGCGAATGAAATCCGCGGTGGCGCGAACCTCCTGGTCATACTCGCCATTCTTGCGATAAGCGTCGGTCTGCTTGATCGCGACCCTCCGCGAGGCCTCAAAATACAGCACCATGGTGAGACGGCCGTTGTCATTCACGCTCTGCGCATCGGAATAAACCGCAATGTCTATACGCGCCAGCTCAAGCCCAGAGAGAATCGCATCCGGGAAGAACTCCACCGCCGCGGCTCCCAGCAGCGCCAGCCCTGCTATGGTCAGCGCGCGCCAGTATCTTCGATAGTTGACGAAAGCAAGCAGCAGAGCAAGCGGCAGGCCCAGAGCCAGCATCAAACCCGCCTTCTTGACGAAAGGCAGCACATTGAGAAGCTCGGGCAGGTTTTGGAGGTCGATGATGCGCAGGACGTCTCCGTACGCAACGAAGAAGACATCGCAGGCTACATAGGCCACCACGAATGGCAGCGCGGCGACGAATGCCGACAGCTTTCCCGGACGGAGCGGGAAGTTGAACGCCCAATATAGCGCCAGCAGAAGAGGAGCTTCTATGAGGAGATGAAAACGGAGCGGGTATAATCCGCTCTGCCTGCCTAGAACTTCAGAGAGCGCTCCCATGAAGATCAGGAAGACAGAATAACGAATAATTCCCAGGCGGCGAATCTTCTCCCCGGTCCAGGAAATGCATCGCCACAAAGGAGAACGATAGATTGCGTCCTTCCAAGGCGCGGGTACAACGCCGTTCGGTCTGCTCATCTTCAACGGACGCCTCACTGGGAACTGCCTTCTACCGATCAATCCATCCTAAAGGAGAGTCCTCTGATAGAGAAAGGAGCCTGTCAGAGATTAGCCGAATACACGCATCCTCGAAACATCGTCGAGGCTAATGGCGGAAACGGAAGCGGGGGGAAAGACTTTTTGATAAATCGTTGATTATATGCAAGATATAAAAAGGCAATCATCACCACATCTGTAATTAACGCACTGATTGTCAATAGTTTATGGTGGCGGCGGGAGTCGAACCCGACATCAGTATTGAAAACACTCAACTTACTGATTCCGGGAATGCCAGCTTTGCAGAGAATGCCACGATTTCCAAATCTTCCGTACAAATCGCGTACAAAGAATTCCCAGAACTCCAGAACTTCCAAGCCCCTCCTGCGCTCGCCCAACACGCCGAAGTGCTCTTCTATATTTATACATCGGTCGTGTACCGAAAAATGGTTGCGTCGTTTAACTTATTCGTCGCGAACCGCACAACATCCCTTCAGCTCTACTACGTTTCCACCAAGCGCGATCCGTCCGGGCATAGAATGGGCGAATAAACTCAAAGAGAAGAGTCGGCAACAGTGGGAAGTGTCGGAGGAGGAAATCGAAGGGCGACTATCATCTCGACGGCGCTGGATCAGGAGTCTGACGAATCCCTGAGCAGTTCAGCTAGTGTGTGGCGAAGTAGATCTTCCGCTTCCAGGCGGGTGATGGCTTGAGCCGAGCTATGGAGCGCGGCATTTCTGAGTTGGTGCAGTTGCCTCTCTCTCTGGTAAACGCCCTCTCCATTATTAGCCAATTCACCTAAAGCGTCCCAAGCCCTCTTCTTCAATTTCTGCCCCTCTAGGCTGGGACCGCCCATATTTGCCAGCCGAATCTCCTGTACAATCGCGAGGTTTGCGATCACTGGATTGAAATATAATGTGAGTTTTCGGCAAACGTGCGTGACGCTGTTTAGCTGACCTTGTTACGTTCAAACAGCCGCCAAGGACGGCTGGTAATGAGGCACAAGACTGGATCTCCGCTTCCCGAACCAATCGCGCAATTGCA
>Ga0302320_10005698_pt1 | contig 27869 bp, 23 predicted proteins | sample Bog_T0_3_FD_202130 | JGI IMG/M metagenome (GOLD analysis project Ga0302320, IMG submission 202130) | Peat permafrost microbial communities from Stordalen Mire near Abisko, Sweden - Bog_T0_3 | ecosystem: Environmental > Terrestrial > Soil > Wetlands > Peat | place: Sweden: Abisko, Stordalen Mire...
ATGGAATCCCTCATAGAACAAATTCAGGAATTGCCCTCGTACGCAGTGGATGTCATCCGGCTGTGCATCTGGCTCTTCCTGCTCATGCTCCTTTTTGCGCCGCTGGAGAGACTCTTCGCCGTTCGTCCGCACAAGATCTTCCGCAAGTCCTTCTTCGTCGATCTCGGTTACTACTTTCTCAACGGCCTTCTGACCAAGGTGCTCCTCGTATTTCCCGTGGCGGGTATTGCCTGGACGATGCACCGGGTGGTTCCCGGCGCTGTTCAGGAATGGTCGGCGAGCCTGCCGCTGGCCGCGCGGTTGGTTGCCTCGCTTGTGGTTGGAGAGTTTGGGTTTTACTGGGGGCACCGCTGGATGCACGAGGTTCCGCTGCTGTGGCGCTTCCATTCCATTCATCACAGCGCCGAGGAGATGGACTGGATCGTCGGTACCCGCGCCCACCCGGTGGATTTGGTATTTACCCGCCTTTGTGGATTTGTACCCCTGTACGCACTGGGCCTGGCCCAACCGGCGGCAGGAGGGCAGTTGGACACTGTAACTTTGGTAGTCCTGCTCGTCGGCACTACTTGGGGCTACTTCATCCACGCCAACGTGCGCTGGAGGTTTGGCTGGCTCAGCGCGCTGATCTCAACGCCCGCATTCCACCATTGGCACCACACCAACGACGAGCATGTGGACAAGAACTACGCCTCCATGCTGCCCATCTGGGATATTCTTTTTGGTTCTTGGTATATGCCAAGAAAGCTATGGCCGCCAAAGTATGGCATCAGCACTCCGATGGCGCCGGATCTGGTCGGGGAATTGATCCAACCCTTCATGCCGCAGCGGGAGAATGCACAGTGAAAAGGCATCGAAGGGGCTTTATAAGTTGCCGAAAAAAACAGAGTAGCGCCAGGCTTTAGGGCACGACTCAAGTCTTTCCCTAAGTGGCCACTTTAGATTCCGGCTTTAGCCGCAGCGAAATTGCAAATAGCTGCGAACAAACACCGCTGGGCTAAATCCCGGCATCTTCTTTCTGTCTTCTCGGCACGACTAAACAGGCTGCAGAAAAAGGCAGAAACGCCAGCAATGTTGCGAGAATGAAACTAGGGCCTGTTCACACTACTGGCGCCATCCACACCAGTAGTGTGAACAGGCCCTAGCATGGGCTGAAGCCCGCATTGATAATAGACCACTTACGGCCCGGCTAAAGCCGTGCCCTTGTTACAGTGCTCGCCGGATTTGTGTGCAGTGGGAGTTTTTTTGCAGCTTGTAAACCCTGGTTGAATCTGCATGCCTTGTACGGGAGATGCAACGCCCCGCCTCCCTCCGTACCGAGTTCATCTTCAACCTGCTTACCCCGACGGCGTCACAGCCACCGGAACTGGCCTGGACGCCAGCGAGGGCCGCACCAGCTCCGCGGGCCAGATATAGATCGCCAGGCGGCGCGAGTAGTGCAGGACCGGCTCCATATTTGGCAGGGAAATCCCGATCGCCGAAGCCAGGTCGTTCCGCTCGATCTCCGCCTCCGCCTCTTCCAGCGGCCAGGGAACGTGGTGAATATTCGCACGGATCGGCTGCCCGGCTCGATTGCGGGTAAACAGGCAATAGCGCTCTGTGAGGAAATGCTCGAGGGTTCCGCTGCGGTTCTCAACCAGCTTGCGCGTCGGCCCGAGCCCCCGATATCGCGCCTTGAACACCACCGGCTGGCTCGAGAACCGCCTCCGGCTGTAGAACGAAAACTCCCGCTCCGACCTTTGCTCCAACCGCATCTCTGCCCAGTAGTACGGCAGGTTATAGAAGGCGCGCGCCGCCGCCACAGCCAGCAGGTTGCTGGCATCCAGCGAAAAGCAATACATGCCCCGCGTTCCGGAAAATCCGTCGCGGACATAGGTGCGCAAATTCAGATCGGGAAAGCTGCGCGCGCCGGGAATGGGAGGCACGCCACGAATCTTGATCCGGTCCAGCCAGAACGGCACGACCCCCAGCCATGCGGACCCCTGAAATGTGTCCACATGCAACCCTTCTGGCAACAACGCTTCGATTTGCGCCGCCGGAACCGGCCAATGTGCAAACAGCAGATCGTTCCAGCGCTGGGTCATCTCCCAGCGGCCTGAAGGTAAAGGCCGCGGCCTGTGCGACGTGCGTACCAGATACTCCTGCATCGCCAACTCCTGCTGACCCAATCGCGCCCCAATGACGTATTCTGTTCGCGAGCCCTCTAGAATGTCCAGTGAAAAGTTTCTCCCTCCCGGCGCCCGCAATCAAACCGAAGTTTTCGCTGTCCATGGCGCAGACCCCGAGGTCCTGGCCTACGCCATGGCCAAGTATTCTCGCTCCGCTCTCTCGATGCGCGAGTCCCTCACGGAGATCAGCGCCCAGCGCGCCGAGCAGTTCCTCAACACCTTCTATTTCCAGTATGGCCACCGCTCCATCGCCGACCTCGCGCACATAGCCTTCGCCGTCGAGCGGCTCAGCCTCATGGCCGCCATCGTCCTCGTCGATGAGCAGCGCTGGGACGGGCAGGAGCGCTCTACACGCTACCAGAACTTCCTCAAATCCGGCTGGTTCTTTCCTGATTTTGCGGAAGATTCAGCTTCCGGCCAGCTTTACGCCAAAACCGTAGAGAACCTCTTCGCAACCTACCAGCGAACGACTACTGCCGTCCTTGAAGCACTTCGCAGGCGTGTTCCCTGCCCCGCCGCCCTCAAGCTCGACGCCTACGAGCGCACCCTCAAAGCGCGCGCCTTCGACGTGGCCCGTTATCTGCTCCCGCTGGCCACCAACACCTCGCTGGGCCAAATCGTAAACGCGCGCACACTTGAAACCCAGGTTTCACGCCTGCTCTCCCACCCGGTCGCGGAAGTCCGCGATCTGGGCCTCAAGCTTCGCGATGCCGCCACCGGCCCCGCGTGGAACGTCAACGCTCAGGCGGCCGCCGCATTCGTCGAAAAGATCGCCGCAATTGATATAGACAGCAATCCAGCTCTCGCCACCGAAGCCGCACAGATCCTCACCCGCGAAGTCCGTACCGCCGCCACGCTCGTCAAATATGCGCAGCCAAGCGACTACGCCATTGAGACCCAGGCGGAACTCACCCAGGCGGCAGCCGAACTCCTAGCCAAGATTCCCATCGCCGACGCCCCATTGGTCGATCTCGTGGAGCGCACCGAGACTTTGGAAGTCGAGCTGGCCTCCACGCTTCTTTACTCCGTTAGCCACCACCCCTATCGCCAGATCCGCGACCTCGTCGCCGCGTTGCCCGCCGCCAAGATCACCGAAATCGTCGAAACGGGCCTGCGCCACCGTGGCCGCCACGACGAAGCGCTTCGCGCCTTCCACGCTGGCGCAGCCCTTCGCTTCGATATCCTCATGGACATCGGCGGCTTCCGGGACATGCATCGCCATCGCCGCTGCACGCAGATCATTCAGGGCTTCACGGCTTTGCATGGCTATGAAATCCCCACCTCTGGGGACCTCGGCTCCGAGGACAATGACGGCTACATAGATATCCTCATTGAGGCATACTGTCGCGCCGATTTCGTGTCCGCGATCGATGCCGCGCACGCCGCCAGCGCCAAAGTCGCCGCCAGCCGGGCCCTTGAAGCCGCCCAGTCCGCCCTCTATCTACTCCCACTCGCAACACGCATCCGCAGCTTGTTCAAGATGGACTTCGCCGAAGCCCAATACATCACCGAACTGCGCTCCGGCCCAGCTGGCCATTTCAGCTATCGCCGCGTCGCATGGGAGATGTTCCTGGCTCTTCAGCGCCAGCACCCAACCCTCGCCCGCCATATCCGTGTTACCGACTTCACAAAGCCCATCGACATTCTCCAGCGCTGACCGGGGGCGCTTGTTGCTAGCCTGCCGTCCTGCCCATGTTGATCGGGTGCGACCCTGACCGCGGCAGCAAGGAACCTGCGGTCTGTTTCGATCCCTAGACGTTATCTCGGTTCCATTCCATTCTGGCCGGATCAATATATTGAAATTCCATCTCGGAGCTATTGCATCCTGCACCGATCCACTTTAAGATGCGTCAATTGATGTCCATGACCCGCGCCGCTGCCATCACGAGCTATGCCGCTGTCGCGCCGCCCCCGCCAGCGCCAGGCCCGAGGCTGCGCGTGGGCAAGCTTTGCGTTGCCATTCAGGCAGGCTCGCCGGTCGAGCTGATCGAGCGGGCTGACGCCGCGCGCAAGGACTCCAAGTTTCTTGAGTTCCGTCTGGACTCTCTGCCCAAGCCAGCTTTGGCATTGCCCAAAGTGAAGGAGTTTCTGGCCCTGCATCGCGACCTGACGGTGATCGTCACCTGCCGCCGCTACCAGTTTGGCGGGCACTTTTCCGGGGCGCTGACTGCGGAGCTGGACATCCTGTTGAAGGCAGCCGAAGCCGGCTGCAAGATTGCCGATCTTGAAGTCGAATCGGCCGAGGAGGCGAAACCGGCGCAACTTGCCCAGTGGCGCGCCAAGCTGCGGAATGCCGGTGCTGCGCTTCTGGTGAGCTACCACGACTTTGCGCAGACCAAAGGTTTGGATCAGGCGGCCCGGCGCATCGAAGCCTTCCAGCCCGACTTCGTCAAGGTGGTCTCAACAGCCCGGTCTCTTGCCGACAATTTGGCCGTCCTGCGCCTGATCGAGGATCGTTCGCTGGCATCGCATTTTGTCGGCATTGCCATGGGAGAAGAGGGCATTGTCAGCCGCGTGCTGGGGCCTAGGGCCGGCGCGGCGTTCACCTTTGCTGCTTCGGGTGACGGAGTCGAGACGGCGCCGGGCCAGGTGACGGCGCGGACGCTGTGCGACCTTTACCGTGTGGAGCATCTCGACCAGGCGACGCGGGTCTTCGGCGTGGCCGGCAACCCCATCACCCACTCACTTTCGCCGCTGATGCAGAACACAGCCTTCCGCCGTGAAAACGTGAATGCTATCCTGCTGCCGCTCAAGGTCCGCGCGCTCAGCGACCTGCTTACCCTGGTGCGCGAGCTGCCGCTGGCCGGCGTGGCCGTCACCATGCCCCTCAAGCAGGAGGTGCTGGCCCACTTGGCAAACAGCGATCCTTTGACCGCGAGCATCGGCGCCTGCAACACCCTGCGCACCGGAGCCGACGGTAAGCTCTATGGCTTCAATACGGACGTGGCCGGTGTGGTGAGGCCGCTCGAGAAGCGCCTAAAGCTGAAGGACGCTCGTATCGCCGTCCTCGGCGCTGGAGGCGCGGCGCGGGCCGCGGTCTTCGGCCTGGTTGCCCAGGGCGCTCAGGTCTTCATCGTCAACCGCACCCACGAGACGGCCGTCGCCCTCGCCAAAGAGGCCAAGGCCAAGGCGCTCAAGCACGCGCAGTTCGCCAAGAGCCAGTTCGACGTGCTGATCAATACCACTCCCTGCGGCATGGCAGGGAACAAGCAGGCGCTGCCCATTGAAGAGGATGAGCTGAACGCCAGCCTGGTCTTCGACATGGTCTATAACCCGCTACAGACGCCGTTGCTCAAGCTGGCCAGCGAACGCGGCATTCCGACGGTGAACGGCCTCGAGATGTTCGTTCAGCAAGGCGCGCGGCAGTTTGAAATCTGGACCGGCAAGCCGGCGCCTGAGGCGGAGATGCTGCGTGTGGTTGAACTGGAGCTGCGCAAGCGGGGGTAAGAGGCGGCTGGAGGCATATCCTGTTATCGGACGTACACGCATCTTCGCGGGTACTCGGAATTACAACGAAACTGGCTTACACTGAAGTTGCTCTGGATTCTCCGCACGCTCCTTATGGTGCGGACCGCAACTATCGCTCTTGTGCTGGCTGCAATGTCACTGACTTCAGCCAACGGCTCGCCGGCTCGTTTGGCGAAGACGCACAGGAGTGCCCGGCCCGCTCCCGCCTTGCGCCACTCCCGGAAAAAGACTGAACCCGCAGCCGCCCACGAGTCGCGGAGCGCCATGGTCCGCGAGGCCCGCTACGCGGCTCTGCCCGAACCCGTGCTGGAGCCTGAACGCGAGACGAGTCGCCGAGGCGTCAGCAGACGCCGGGCGGTGTACCAACCCATCTCCCTGCGCATGACGCAGCCAGCTATGCCTTCGCCGCTGCGCGGGTCACTTGAGTCGCTGGAACGCCAAAACGACAAAACCGAAGCTGACAATCTGGAGCGGATCGAGGACGAAGACGATCTGGCGGACCGCATTGCCCGCAAGATGCTGGTTCCGGTGCCCGTCTCCGATGCGTTGAACGTCAACGCGAACCTGGTGGAGAGCCACCGCTATTGCCGGCCCTGGACAGCGCAGTTTCTCAGCGATATAGCGCGCGTCCACGGGGCCGAGTTTCACCGGCCGCTCGAGGTCAGTTCGGCGGTGCGCACCGTCGAGTACCAGAAGCAACTGATGGGCACCAATGGGAATGCCGCGCCGGCGGAGGGCGACATCGCCAGCCCCCACCTCACCGGAGCCACCATCGACCTCGCCAAGCTGGGAATGACCCGGCAGGAAATCGGCTGGATGCGCACCTGGCTGCTGCCATTGCAAGAAGCGGGCAAGATCGATGTGGAGGAGGAGTTCAAGCAGGCCTGCTTCCACATTACGGTCTATAAAAGCTACGTGCCACCCGCGCCGCCCGTGCCAGCCCGTGCTTCGATGCCCCAGAAGCCGGCGGGCAAGACAAAAAGCCGCAAGCCAATCCACGAGGCTGAGCCCCCGACGCCGAGCGACCGCGCCTCCCAGGGACTCTAATCCGCACGGCAACCCCTGGGGATTTTCGCTCCGACAGAAAATGATTTTCTCCAAGAGCCTTTCAAGGGTACAATCGCGGGCGGGCGCAATTCTTTTCTGAAATTGCCGGGAACCGGCCCGGCGGTCTGTTGCGTATGGTTCACCATGCGGAGCTATGCGCGGCGGCGGGCGTTGCAGGCGAAGGGATAGATGCGCATCGAGTTCCAAGCAGCTTTCGAGAGGCGGAATCATGAGCGATATGGAAGTGGTACCTGTGGCTGAGCCGGCCCCCGAGGGCGCCGGACTGAGCCAGTGGCAGCGCGTAAGCAATACGTTCACAGCGCCGTCGAAGACCTTTGAAGACATCAAGCGCGGCAACAAGAGCTGGTGGATGCCATTCATCATCTTCGCGCTGGTTGGCTACATGCTGTTTGCTGCTGTCGCGCTCAAGATTGGTATGGCGCAGGTAGTGGAAAACCAGATTCGCATGGACCCGAAGTCAGAAGAGCGCATGGCGAATGCAACGCCGGAGCAGCGAGAATTGGGGAACAAGATATCGCTGTATGTCACGGAAGGGATCTTCATCGGCATGCCGCTTATGGTTTTGGCGGGAGTTGCTTTGCTCTCGCTCGGGCTTTGGGGCACCATCAACTTTGTGTTTGGCGGGAAAGCCAAGTATGGGAGCATCTTCGCTGTATGGATGTTTGCGAGCTTGCCCGGCCTTGTTAAATCGCTGCTGGGGATTGTCGTGATCTTTGCCGGGGCTGCGCCTGAGTCGTTCAACATCAAGAATTTCGCGCCAACGAATGCAGCGGCCTTCCTGAACCCCCTGGAGACGAACAAATCTCTCTATGCGCTCTTGACGTCTCTGGATGCGGTGACCATCTGGACGCTTGTGCTGCTGGGGATGGGGACGGCGATTGTGGCGGGGGTGAAGCGTACCTCTGGCTACATCGCGGTATTCGGATGGTGGGCCATCTTTGTGCTATTTGGCGTAGGGATCGCCGCAGCCTTCAGCTAGTGCATTTTCGGTCCTGGTGTTTACGGTCTAAATGAACCGTTGTGCTATCCCACCCTTTCCGCAAAGAACGCGGAAAGGATGGGGCACCCAGAGTTTTGTTAACACTTGAGTTAAAAACGCTTTAAGATCGGTATTTGACGAAGCAAACAGCGCGAATCCCGATGGGGTTCGCGCTGTATTGTTTCTGCGGCAATGGGCGGAGCTATTCCGTCCAGCGGCGCATGATGAGAGTGGCGTTGATGCCGCCGAAGCCGAAGGAGTTGGAGAGAGCAACGTCAAAGCTGTGAGCGATGGCGTGGTTGGGCACGTAGTCCAGAACGCATTCGGGATCTACGTTTTCAAGATTGATGGTGGGCGGAAGCTGCTGGTTGATGAGCGCCAGCACCGAGATGCCGGCTTCAAGTCCGCCTGCGCCGCCCAGCAAATGGCCAGTCATGGATTTGGTACCGCTGACTTTGAGCTTCTTGCTGAGGGCGTGTTCGCCAAAGACCAGCTCGATGGCGCGCGATTCATTGCCGTCGCCTGCCGGCGTGGAGGTGGCGTGGGCGTTGACGTATCCCACCTCTTCCGGTGCAATGCCGGCGTCTTTGAGGGCCGCCCGCATGGCGCGTTGCGCGCCCATGCCTTCAGGAGCGATACCGGTCATGTGAAACGCGTCCGCGCTCATGCCGTAGCCGATCACCTCGGCCAGGATCTTTGCGCCGCGAGCCTTGGCAAACTCCAGCTCTTCAAGGATGAGGATGCCCGCACCCTCGCCGATGACGAAGCCATCGCGATCCTTGTCAAAGGGACGGCTGGCGCGGGTGGGCTCGTCGTTGCGAGTGGAAAGCGCGCGCATGGCGGCAAAACCGCCCACGGAGAGCTTGGTGACCGCTGCCTCGGCGCCGCCGGCAATCATCACGTCCGCATCGCCGTGCAGGATCATGCGCACCGAGTCTCCGATGGCATTGGCACTGGTGGCGCAGGCCGTAGCCGTGGCCGAGATCGGCCCCTGCGCGCCATAGCGGATGCTCAATTGGCCAGACGCCATGTTGACGATGGCAGCCGGGATGAAGAAGGGCGAGATCTTGCGCGGGCCGCCCTGAAGCAGGTTGGTGTGCTCGCGCTCGATGATCTCGAATCCGCCAATGCCGGAACCGATAAAGACGCCCACCCGGTCGGCTATCTCCGGCGTGATCAGGAGACCAGACTGGGCGATCGCCTCCTCGGTTGCAGCGAAGGCAAAATGGATGAAGCGCCCCATCTTGCGCGCTTCTTTTTTGTCCACGAAGTTTAGCGGGTCAAAGTTCTTGACCTCGGCGGCAAACGTGACGGGGAAGCCCGTGGTATCGAAGCCCTGAATGGGCCCCATGCCACTGGCCCCGGCCAGGAGTTGCCGCCAGACCTCGGGAGCGGTGTTACCCACACCGCACACCAGACCGAGTCCGGTGATGACGACTCTGCGGGACGGATTGGACAAGGGCTACTTGCTGCCTTTCGCGTTCTTCTCGATGTAATCGACAGCGTCCTTGACGGTTTTGATCTTCTCGGCATCTTCGTCTGGAATCTCCAGATCGAAGGCCTCTTCGAACTGCATCACCAGTTCAACCACGTCGAGCGAATCTGCGCCCAGATCCTCTTGGAAGCTGGCGCCGGGGGTCACTTCGGCTTCGTCCACTTGCAGTTGTTCAACGATGATCTGCTTGACTTTCTCTTCAACGGCCATGCGTAATTCTCCTCGTATTTTTGCGAACTTGAAAATCTGTCCGGGTTTGAAGTTCGTTCAGGTCCCGCTTGCATACGATACCGGCTCGCGGCATGGGAACACAACCACTACGCCAAAAAAATGCGCATGGCCCCGAAACTTCAAGTCTACCGGGCAGATGGGGGTGTGTAAAGGCTAGGGCCCTCCCAGACAACGCACAGAGCGACAACCGGTGCTTTGCCAGGCTGGGTTGCGTCGCGCGGCGGTGTTGGCGACCCGGTTGGGACTACCCCATGGCCGCCAGCACGGCGTCGGCGAACTGGCTGGTGCCGACCGTGCCGCCGACGTCGCGGGTGAGCGTCTTGCGCTCGCTGTAGACCGTCTCCAGGGCCTTCTGAACTTTGTCTGCCGCGGCTGCTTCGTCCAGGTGGCGCAGCATGAGGACCGCGGATTGGAGCAGGGCGGTGGGATTGGCCACATCCTTGCCCGCAATGTCCGGGGCAGAACCGTGAACCGCCTCGAAGATGGCGCATTCCAGGCCGAGATTAGCGCCGGGCACCAGGCCCAGGCCACCCACAAGCCCGGCGCAGAGGTCGCTGACGATGTCGCCGTAGAGGTTCTCAAGCAGTAGCGTGTCGTACTGGAAGGGGTTCATCACCAGTTGCATGCAGGTGTTGTCAATGAGGTGCTCGCCGTAGAAGATGTCGGGAAACCCCTCTGCCACCTTGCGGGCGCAGCGCAAAAACAACCCGTCCGACATCTTCATGATATTGGCTTTGTGGATGGAGTGGATCTTCTTGCGCCCATGCTTGCGGGCGTACTCGAAGGCGAATTTGGCGATGCGCGTGGAGCCCTTCTCGGTGATGACCTTGATGCTCTCGACTACGCCGGGGACCACCTCGTGCTCCAGGCCAACGTACTCGCCCTCGGTGTTTTCGCGCACGATGATCAGGTCAACGCCGGGCCAATGCGTGGCCAGGCCGGGCAGGTTCTTGACGGGACGGAAGTTGGCGAAGAGGTCAAACTTCTTGCGCAGGGTTACGTTGATGCTCTTGAAACCGCCGCCGATGGGCGTAGTGACCGGACCTTTCAGGGCAACGGTGGTGCGCTCGATCGATTCCGAGAGCGCGGCGGGAATGTATTCGCCGTAGATTTCAAAGGCCTCGGCTCCGGCGGCAAAGCGCTCCCACTCCCACTTGACGCCGGTGGCTTCGAGAATGCGAACGACAGCCTGAGTGACCTCGGGGCCGATGCCGTCGCCGGGGATCAGGGTTATTTTGTGCGTCTTTGTCTCTGCCAAAGGTTCTTCCTTTCAGGTTCCAGTTACTTCTTTGCCTTGCTCCCGCTGCGTCCGCCCAGCAGCCCTTCCAGCTCTTCCTTGAACTCCCGCACGTCCTTGAAATCCCGGTAGACCGAGGCGAAGCGGATGTATGCCACCGTATCCAGGCCCTTGAGATGGTTCATGATCAGTTCGCCGATTTCGCTGGTGGTGCGCTCGCGCTCCGGGGCATCGACGAGATAGGTCTCCGCGGCGTCGACGATTGCCTCCAGCTTGCTGGCCGGGACGGGGCGCTTCTCGCAGGCGCGGAGCAAACCGCTGAGCACCTTCTGGCGATCGAAACGCTCGCGGCGGCCATCCTTTTTGACCACCATGTAGGGTATTTCGTCAATGCGCTCGTAGGTCGTGAAGCGGCGATTGCAGCGCTCGCACTCCCTCCGGCGCCGAATCGAGTCGGCCTCTTTGCTCTCGCGCGAGTCAACCACGCGGTCTTGCCCGAAGTTGCAATATGGACACTTCATGCTGTGAATTCTAGCGGATTGCGACCGTCCCTGTTTCTCCGCGGTCCTATCGCGCAGGGCAATCGCAAGAACATGGCCAGTGGGGGAAAAGCAGTTCGCCGCGGCCCTACGGGACGCGAAAATGCGGTTGGGACGCAGTCCCCGGATTCCGCTTCGCTCCAGGCGGGGCTATTTTCGCTTCTTCCCTCCGGGAAGAGGGCAGGTGCTTCTCCGTTTCTTCAACGAAAGGGAGCTGGCTTCGACAGCAAAGGACCTCCATGCAATCGCCCTGCCCCATCGCGGGTAGCGATCCCTCCCGCTGCTTCGCATGGCCCGGCCGCCACAGTGGACCCTCGCCGTCTTCCATCGGGAAATGGAGAACCATCTTTTTCTTGCGAAAACAGTTTCCTTTTGCTTTCCGGCCGCATCTTACTTCTCTACCAGGCAAGAGTCCCCCGCTTGCGTCGTGCCGCCAAGCCAAAAAAGGACAATTCCGCGCGAACGCGTTAGGCAAGTAAGGCACGCCCCGAAAGAACGCATCGAAATTCCATCTGTACAAAGCCTCCCGATCGCGGCCATCCTCCCCCAGGCCCGCGGCCCGGGATTTTTCAACATTCAAGCACAATCAATTACCGCAGCCAGTCGGAACGAGGGCAAGCGGAGCGTCTTCCTGCTGCGCCGGTAAGAGGGAGCTTAGGAAATGGCTAGGAGAATAGCGGAACTGTTTGTGGAAGTTCTGGCAGACGCCGGTGTGGGTCGCATCTACGGAGTGGCAGGCGATTCTCTCAACGGCATTGGCGATGCGGCAAGGGTTCGCAATGGCATCCAATGGATTGGGGTGCGGGATGAAGAGACTGCGGCCTTTGCCGCTGGAGCCGACGCGGCGCTGACTGGCAAGCTCGCGGTATGCGCCGGGCGCTGCGGACCGGGCAATCTCCATCTCATCAACGGTCTCTACGATTGTCATCGCAGCCGTGTGCCGGTGGTGGCCATTGCGGCCCATATCCCGTCGCCGGAGATTGCCAGCGGTTACTTTCAAGAACCGCGTCCGGAGCGCTTATTCAAGGAGTGCAGTCACTACTGCGAACTCGTCTCGAATCCCTCGGAGATGCCGCGGGTTCTCGAGACAGCGATCCAGACGGCCATGTCGAGACGCGGCGTTGCCGTGGTGGTAATACCTGGCGATGTTGCGCTCTCCGAAATCGCGGATACTGGCAAGCGGATCATAAGCAGCTATGCGCGGCCCGAGGTTGTTCCCCACTGGGCGGAACTCGATGATCTGGCAGCGGAGCTGAACCGCGCGGAAAAGCCGACAATCCTTGCCGGGGCAGGCTGCGCGGGCGCTCATGACGAGTTGGTCTCATTGGCCTCCCGACTCCAGGCTCCCATTGTGCCCAGCCTGCGCGGGAAAGAGTTCGTTGAGTACGGCAATCCATATAACGTGGGCATGACGGGCTTGCTGGGACTTTCTTCCGGCTATTGCGCCATGATGGACTGCGACACACTGCTGATGCTGGGGACTGACTTTCCGTATCGGCAGTTTTATCCCCAAAAGGCGCGGATCGTGCAGGTCGATATCCGTGTGGAGCAACTGGGACGCCGCGTTTACATCGACCTGGGGATCGTGGGAGGCGTCGCGGAGACATTGCGGGCGTTGCTTCCGAGAATCGAACAGAAGCGGCGGCGGAGCCACCTGGACGCGTCGCTCGACCACTATCGCCAGGCGCGCAAGGAACTGGATGACTTGGCAATAGGGAACGGAGAGCGGCCGATCCGCCCGCAATATGTGGCCAGAATGCTCGATGAAGCGGCTGCCGACGATGCCGTTTTCACCGTGGATGTGGGAACTCCCGTGATTTGGGCGGCGCGGTACCTGACCATGAACGGCCACCGGCGTCTGCTGGGCTCGTTCAATCATGGATCGATTGCCAACGGCTTGCCTCAGGCCATTGGTGCGCAGATATCCCATCCCGGCCGCCAGGTGGTCACACTCTGTGGCGATGGTGGCGTCTCATTGCTGATGGGCGACCTGTTGTCGCTGCGGCATTTGAATCTTCCTGTGAAGATGGTCGTGTTCAACAACGGATCGCTTGGCGTTGTGGAGCCGGAGGTGAAGGCAGCGGGGATGCTTAGCTCTGCCGAGAATCTTGTCGATCTGGATTTTGCAAAGGTTGCGGAAGGGACAGGGATTTTCGGCTTGCGCGTCGAAGAACCGGGAGAGGTTCGGGATGCGCTGGAGCAGGCATTTGCGCACAAGGGGCCCGCATTGGTGGATATTGCGGTGAACCGGCAGGATCTGGCATTTCCTTTATCTCTGAAACTGGACCAGATCGTCGATTTCAATCTCTACAGGATCAAGGCAATCCTCAATGGGCGCGCAGGCGAGGTCGCCGAATATTCCCAGGCCAACCTGGTTCGTTAAGGCGAGAGACTCGCGTCAGGAGCAGGGATCGTCAGGGCACAGGGACCAGCAGCGTCTTGCTGGCAAGCGCGGTCAGGCCGTCGAGTGTGCCAAGGAAGGCGGATGCGACGGGCGGCGCGTCGGCTAGGCGCCAGAGCAGTTCGGCGTTGTTCCAGGCGGCTTCGCGCGCGGCGGCGATGCTCCATGCGGCGAGTGTGTCGTCGAGAGCGGAAACAGGCGGCAGCGCATCGCCGAGAAGGCGCACGCGCAGGGTCTGTTTGGCGGCGTCGATCAGGCTGTCGAGCGTGGCGTTCAGCGCCGTGTAGTCGTCGTATTGCGCAGCGCCGTGCTGCGGAGCAATGGAAGTATCCTGACAGGTGGCCACGATGGCTTGCGGCAGATCGTGGTTGATGTGGGCGTTCATGCCCGCAAATGCGAACTGGATGCGGGCGACTTGAGCCTGGTTGCGCCGGTCGAAAAGAGCTTGCCAGCATCCCGGAGCCTTTGCGCCCGAGAGAGAGGATTCGACCGCGGCGAAGTAGAAGCGGGCAAAGCGAACGTCGAGCGCGGCGATCCAGCTTGAGTCGGCAAAGCCGCCCGCAATCACCCGGACTTCAACGGCCTGGGTCACCTGGAGATAGAGCCAGTTGAACCACTTGAGACCGTCCGCGTCGGCGCAGGTTGCCTCGATGGCCTGAAGGATCCCAACCACATCGGAGATGGATTGCGGCGTGGACTGGACAGCAGCGAGGAGTGCCGGGTCGTAAGAGAACATGGTGGGCCATCATAACCCGTCTGGAAGGGAGTTGAAAAGCGGGACTGAAGTCTGCCTTGAGCGTTCGCCCTCCATCGAAGGCGCTGCCAGGCAGCTCAAATGTGGATCAGGCCACGGTGTAGCGCGGTTACAACGGCTTGTGTGCGGTCACTGGCGTCAAGGCGCATCAGGATCACGCTCACGTGGCATTTCACGGTCGCCTCGGCGATGCCCAGATCTTCGCCAATCTGGCGGTTCGTCTTGCCTTGCGCCAGCAGTTTCAGCACTTCAACCTCGCGCCTGCTCAGGCTCGCGTCGGGGGTGCGCGCGGCCAGTGCCTGCGACATGGGAGGAGGGAGATAGCGCCCGCCTCCGTGAACCCGCTTCACCGCATTGACCAGCATCTCCTGGGGCATGCCCTTCACCAGATAGCCGCCAGCGCCTGCTTCCATGGCTTGAAAGATGTCCTCGTCGCCATCGTAGGTGGTGAGCACAATAAACCGCGCTTTTGGCGCCTGGCCGCGGATGCGTCGAATGGTCTCAGCACCGCTGATGCCGGGCAGCCGCAAATCCATCAGCGTGATGTCCGGATGATGAAGCGCGTGCAATGTCAGCGCCTCTTCGCCGCTGCCCGCCTGAGCTACGGTCTCCATCTCCTTGCTCGAAGCGATCAGGGCGGCAATTCCCACCCGCATGATGGGGTGGTCATCGACAATGAGAATGCGGATCGGCGGCATTGGCTGGAATTATAGAACCTGGAGAGGGGCGTGGTCTGCCTTGCCTCGATGAGCCGGCCTGTTGACCATCAAGGCGCGATGGCGCTACGGGGAATCTCTACCAGTACACGGGTCCCATGGCTGGAGGCGCTCTCAATCTCAAATCGACCGTCGAACCGATGAATCCGCTCTCTCATCCCACGCAAACCGAAGTGCCCCTCCGAGAAGGCTTCCCCGGCATCGAATCCCCGCCCATTGTCCTTCACCATCAGTGAAAGCGAATCGCTGGCGTAGGAGATTTCCGCTTCGATCTGCTGCGCGTGCCCATGCAGGATGGCGTTGAATACCGCCTCGCGGGCTACCATCATTAATTCATGGGCAGCCGGCTGGCTTACCGGAAATGGCTTCCCCTGCACCCGATGGATCATCTCCACTCCATGTTCCTGGCGAATGCGCTCTGCCATGCGCCGGAGCGCCGTCTCCAGTTCAATTTGCGCGTGCTCCTCGCCGCGCAGATTCCATACCGCCTGCCGGGCCTCGTCCACGGTGGCGCGAATCTGGGTGGCGGCATATGCGATCATGTGCAGGCGCGATTCGTTGTCTGCAACCTCTTTGCTTGACGCGGCCTCAAGCAATGCCGAGACCCCGACGCATCCCTGGATGAGCGTGTCGTGCATCTCCCGCGCCAGCCGCGTACGCTCCGCCAGCACGGCTTTGAACCGGTCATGAATCTGCTTCATCCGCACTTGATACGCGAGAATGGAAATAAGCGCCAGGAGCATTGCGCAGAGAGCCATGAACCAGGGAGTCCGATAGAAGTAGGGTCTCTTCACGACGTCGATCGAGGCGCGGGTCACACGTTCCGGATGGTCGGTCTCCCAGGCTTCAACAAGAAATGTGTATGAGCCGGCGGGAAGGTTGGTGTAAGTCGCGATCCGCCGTTGCGGGCCTCCGTACGTCCAGTTCCGGTCGTATCCTTCGAGCTTGTAGCGGAAGCGCAGTCCCTCTTGCAGGCGCAAGAGCACTGGCTGATACGCAATCTCCAAGCGGTCGCTGGAGGGGTCCAGGCGCAGTCTTTCGGAGACGGCCGCCGGCCGTCCATCGACCCAGGCGGCATCGATGCGCAAGTGGGAGATGAACGGGTGCTCCAACTCATCCGGCCGGATGCTCCACAACCCCTTGCTGGTGGGAAACCATGCTTCGCCGGAGCTGTCGATCGCGCCGGACGGCTGTGTTCCCCCATAAAACTGCGCGGGCTGGCCGCTTTCGTTGGCCTGGAAGATTCGCAGGGAAAGGGGCTGATCTTTATTGCCGGCCTGCGCATCCAGCTCCCCGCGGTTGAGCAGCATCACGCCGGAGGGACCGCTGAACCAGAAATGGCCCTGCTTGTCTTCGAGAATGGAATAGATGCTGTCGCTGGCCAGTCCGTTCGCCGTGGTGTAGTGGGAGAGCTGGCCATTGCGGTAGCGATAGAGCCCGTGGGCGCGGGTGCCGACCCATAGGCCGCCATCTCCGTCCTCATGGAGCGCCCAAACCTTCTCGTCGCCGAGCGCGGAAGTCATAGCGTCGTGAACGAATTCTCCATGTTTATACTGGCTCAGGCCATGCTCGGTGCCGATCCAGACGGTTCCACCCCGATCTTCCAACAGCGAGCGAATGCTGTTGTAAGCCAATCCATTCTGTCCCGTGAAGTTGTGAAAACCTCCTCGATCCAGATGGCTGACCCCGTTGTCGGAACCGATCCAGACACTGCCGTCCCGGGCCTCGATCATGACGCGCACAAAGTCGTTCACCAGCCCTTCGCGGGTGGTGATGTGCCTGGCTCCCTGGCTGGAAAGATGGTAGACTCCGCTTCCGTCGGTTCCGATCCAGAGAGACCCGTCGTGGCCGCGCAAGACGTTGCGAACGCGGGCGTCGCCCAGCGCGGGAAATCGGAAGGGCGCGGCATGGCCGTCATGCACATGCACAAGCTGGTTTGAAGCAGCCCACAGAGAACCGTCCGTGTCCAGCGCGACGGTGCCGAAGTCCGAATCGGCAGCCGCGGGCAGGGCCAGCACCCGCACAGGGGTCCGGCTCAGGCGTGTCATCCCAGCCTGGGTGCCGATCCAAAGGTCATTGTCGGAATCAGCAAAGATGGAAAGGACAGTGTTGCTGACCAGCGGCGAGGGCGCTTTCAGCCGGGTCACCGTGTTGCCGCGAATCCTGAAGATGCCCTCTCCAATGGCGCCGGCCCAGAGTTCCCCGCTGGGTGTTTGGCGAAGGCAGCGAATGGTGCCGGTGACGCCGGGAACCGGTTCAAAGCGGTCTTGCCCGGGCCGCAACCGGTGAAGTCCGCCGACCGTTCCCACCCAGATGGTTCCGTCGGCTGTCTCCAGAAACGACTTCACCTTGTTGCGGCTATCGTTGCCTGGCAGAGAGAACTCGTGGACCTGGCCGTCCTTGAGCGAGTAGAGGCGCGAACCGCCCACCCAGATTCGGCCGCTGTGGTCTTCCAGCACGGCGTGAACGTTGAAAACGGGCAGGCCCAGCGGCTTGTCTGCCCGCTCCAGGCGTCCATCTTTAACCCAAAACAGGCCGTCGTCGGTGGCAACCCAGAGCAAGCCATTGTGGTCCTCCGCCAGCGCTCGCACAAAACCTGCCGACTGGGCAATCTCCGCGGGATAGGCCGTGAAGATGCCGTCCCGCAGCTCAATCAAGCCGCTGCCGTCGGTGCCGATCCAAAGGCGCCCATCGCGTGAGGCCAACAGGGAAAAAACGCTGTTCTCCCCAAAGGCAGGCGTATTCTCGTGGGCAAACAGGCGGAAGCGAGCCCCATCGAAGCGCAGCAGCCCGCCACTTGTTCCCACCCACAGGTAGCCGTCGGGAGTTTGCGCGAAGGCTTGCACCGTGTCCTCCGGCAAGCCGTCCTGCGATTGCCAGGAACGGATTGTGTAATTCCACTCCGCGCTGGGAGGCGGGTTCTTTGGCGCGGGCTGCTGGCACTTGCAGACGGTCAAGCATCCGAGCAAGAAGAAACACAATGGCGCCAGCGCGTGGCGACGAACGCCGCATACCGGTTTCATCGCAGGGTACACCTCGATCTTCTGGATGATAGTCAATTCTTGTCCATTCCAAGAAATAATTCATCCAACTCTCATCGGATCCGCCTTATACACAGGAGGGAATAGCGTTTCATGCTGGGGACGGTGGCTGGGAAAGCTGGGAGCGGAGAGAAAACGTCTACTCTGCCTGTGTCCTTCTCTTCTAGCTGCATGAAGAAAACTGCCAACCTAAACTGCATTTCTCACGGCGAGATCGACGCTCTGTAGCGCCGGCCTCCTGGTCGGCTGTACTGGCGGGGTTCTCTCCGCCAGCGAAAAGCCTCGCTCAACTATACCCTTCGCACACGCCGCGACGGAGCAAACGCTGTCCGGCGTGGGTCGGGAGACCCACACCACAGATGCCAGGAGGTCGGCGCTACAAATTCGCTGACGCGCCTTGCGAGAAATGCGGGCGAAGGATGGTTCTATGGAGTTTCAAGAGTCTGCCGCAGCCGCCGGTAGCTCACATCTCAACCCTGCCAGGCATGGGGCACATTCATTGGAGGGGACGTCAAGAGTAGAAGGAACTTAGGTTGGGACCCGCCCTACGCCGATGCTGCGATCCCGGCTGCTTTCCCCGCGCTGCTGCATTGGGACACGAAATGCCGCCAATTGAAGGACAAGGCCGCACCGCCAAAGAAACGCAGCATACCCGGGGCTTGTTCTCCGCTTGACATTCGCCGCCGCGCGCGCAGAGGCTGGTAGCCATGTGTAGATTGCTCAGGCTCAGTTGCATCGCGGCCGTTCTGGCCTTTTCGCTTGTTCCTTTTGCGCATTCCCTTGACAGACAGCCGGCCTCTGTGTATCACGCGCGGCGCGCGGCGATGGCCGCAAGGCTGCGCGGCGGCGTAGCTGTGTTCTTTGCCGCCGAGGAACCGCAACTCGACTTCATGCCCTACCGCCAGGATGCGGATTTCTACTACCTGACAGGCTGGAACGAGCCGGGGGCAGCGCTTTTGATTGTGGGCGACGCGCCGCAAGCTCCGACCCCGCGAGGGTACAAGGAGGTTTTGTTTTTGCCGACGCGCGATCTGCGCATGGAAACCTATACCGGGGCCAAGCTGGATGCCGCTTCGCCAAGCGTGATTGAGGCTACCGGCGTGGATGCGGCGCTGCCGATGACGGACCTGGCTACGGCGTTGAATCGGCTGATTGCCGGCGACCGGCGGCTGGCTCGGAATGTTTGGGCGCAGCCGGGATCACCGCAGGCCAAGGCGCTGCTGGGTTTTACATCGTTGACTCTGGGCCTTGAAGCAACTTCCGTTGCGCCTCACGACGCGACAGAGCTGACGCAGCAACTGCGGGTCGTGAAGGACGGCGGAGAGATTGCCCTGTTGCGGAAGGCATCGGACGCTTCGATCGCCGCGCAGCGGGTGATGATGCGGGCGGTGAAGCCGGGCGTGACCGAGCGGGCTTTGGCCGGCAAGATGACCGATGTTTGGATGGAGAACGGCTGCGAGCGGCCATCCTACGCGCCGATTGTGGGATCGGGAATCAACTCGACGATTTTGCATTACTCCGAGAACACGCGAACGCTGGAGGACGGGGACGTGTTGCTGGTGGATGCGGCCTGCGAGTACTCGATGTACGCCTCCGACATTACCCGCACGGTGCCGGTGAACGGCCACTTCACCGCACGTCAGCGGGAGATTTACAACATCGTGTTGGGGGCGCAGCAGGCGGCCATCGACGCCTTTGTGGCTGGCAAGTCGAAAATCAACGACCGCGACCGGCGCGACCCTGATTCGCTTGACAACGCGGCCTACAACTACATCAACACGCACGGGAAGAGTCTGAAGGGCGAGCCGCTGGGCAAGTACTGGCTGCATGGGCTGGGGCACATGGTAGGCATCGACGTTCACGATCCGGCCGACTACCCGGCGCTGCTCAAGCCGGGAGTGGTGTTTACCATCGAGCCAGGCATTTACATTCCCGAGGAGAATCTGGGCGTGCGCATCGAGTGTGTGTTTTTGGTGGGCGCGGATGGCAAACTGATTGACCTGGTGGCTGCGCTGCCGCATTCCGCCGAGGAAGTGGAAGCGGCGATGCAGGGGAAATGAACGAAGGCGCAATGAATCAAGGGGACAGAATTCAGCTTGAACAACTCGAAGCTCTCGATGCCGTCTTTCGCGCGATGTTGATTCCATGCCTGGAAGAGTGCGCTGGTGGCCGCTGGGGGCTTTTTGGCAGCAACGATCATGGGTGCGAGGCCACGCGCTACCGAGCTTGGCCAGAGGCGGATCGCGTGCGTGAACTGGCGGTCTCGGTGCAGGCCATTCTGGCTCAATCCGGCGAAATGAACGCCCTTTGCGAGGAGTTTCTTGACCTGTGTACAATTCACGGAGAAAACGACCCTGGCGAGCCGAAATTGGCGCGGGCGTTTCTGGCGCGGATCGAAAAGGGTGAAGTGGGAACCAAGCCGGCAGAGGAGAAACGACCTTGGTGATTCTTTATGCATTTCTTGCGCTGCTGGCTGGCTTTGCCACCATAGTTTTGGGTGTGATGGGATTTACGATGCTGCTGGCTCGCCTGGTGCCCAGTTGGGCCGGGATCGCAGGCCCGCCACGGCGCGGCTACATCTTGGTGGTACTCGGCTACACGTATCTGGCGAACGCGGCCGGAGGGTATATAACCGCATGGATTGCCGCGGCCCACCCCCTGGAACACGTGCTGGTGCTGGGGATTGTGATCCTGCTGCTGAGCGGGCTGAGCGCAATCCTCTCAAAGAGCCAGCAGCCCACCTTGTACCAACTGGCGCTGGTCGCGATTATGCCGTTGGGGGTGCTTGCCGGCGGAATTTTGAGGCTGAGGATATTGGGGATCTTGTAGGGCGCTGCCCGCGCTCAGACAGGCGTTGGCAGCCCCAGGTTCTTCCACAAACGCAGCGTCGGGGCGGCTTGGTTCACGGTGTAGAAGTGCAGGCCGGGCGCGCCGTTTTCGAGCAGGGTCTTGCAGAGGCGCGTGACCACCTCCAGGCCGAAATCGAGCAGCGCAGGCTTGTCGTCTTGCAGCTCATCGAGGCGCAGGCGCACCCAGCGCGGCAGGTCGGCGCCGCAGCCGTTGCAGAAGCGTAGCGTGTTGGCGAAGCCGGTGATGGGCATGATGCCCGGCACCACTGGAATCGTGATGCCAGCCTTGCCGCAGCGATCCATGAAGTCGAAATACGCGTCGGCGTTATAGAAGAGCTGGGTCAGGGCCGCGTCCGCGCCGGCCTCCACCTTGCGGCGGAAGTGCTCAAAGTCCGCGGCGGGTCCGGAGGCCTGCGGGTGCATCTCCGGGTAGGCGGCCACCTCGATCTTGAAGGCGTCTCCATGGGTCTCGCGGATAAAGCGGACCAGTTCATTGGCGTAGTGAAAGTCGCCCGGAGCCGAAGGGCTCATGGCCGTGGCGGGCAAGTCGCCGCGCAGGGCGACGATGCGCTTTGCTCCAGCTTGCCGATAGCGATCGAGCAGCGCGGCGATGTGGTCTCGCGTGGAACCTACGCAGGTGAGGTGCGGCGCAGCTTCAGCGCCGGTCTGCTTGACCACTGTCACCAGCGTCTCGTAGGTGCCGTCCTGCGTGGAACCGCCCGCGCCGTAGGTGATGGAGAAATAGTTGGGCCGCGCCGCGGCAAGCTGGCCGATGACGGCAGGCAGCTTCGCCACGCCTTCAGGCGTGCGCGGCGGGAAAAGCTCGAAGGAGTAACTCAACGGTGAGGCCATGCGTGCAACTCCCAAGGAAGAGCTGAAAAGCGAAGTTCGCAAATTCATCCTTGCCCTATTCTTTCGTATGCGATCCCAGAGTACCTACTCCGAGATCATCCCGATCGTCCCCAGCCAGGTCTCCACTAAGAGCGGCCATGCGGTCATCGGAAACTTCGTCCGTCGCAGCCCAAACGCGTGACCTCCCTGCGCATACAAATGCATCTCCACGGGAACCCCAGCGTCTTTCAGCGCAAGGTAGTAAACCAGCGAGTTGTTGACATTGTCTACGTCGTCATCCTCATCTTGCAGCAGGAACGTAGGCGGCGTCTGTCGGGTGATATGAGTATGAACATCCGGGTTCAACTCAAACTTCTGGTAGTCAATCCACAGATGCCCCGGATAAAGAGCCACCGCAAAATCCGGGCGGCAGCTTTCTTTGTCGGCCGCATCGACGGCCGGATACGAACGCTGTTCAAAATGCGTGCTCATTGCCGCCACTAAATGACCACCCGCCGAAAACCCCAGGACACCGATCTTGTGCGAATCGATATGCCACTCGGCGGCGTGAAAGCGCACCAGCCCCACCGTTCTTTGCGCGTCTTCCAATGCCATCGATGATTTTGGATATATCTCGCAATCACATTGCCGCTCCCAATACGGTCCTGAATGCGGCACGCGGTACTTCAATAACACACAGGTGATCCCCTTGGACGTCAGCCAGTCGCAAACTTCCGTGCCTTCGAGATCGATGGCCAGAATCTGATAGCCCCCACCAGGGAAGACGACCACCGCGGCGCCCGTATTCTTCCCCGTCGGCGAGAAGACCGTCATCGTAGGCCGCAAGACGTTGCTCACTGCAATCCAGGGCTTACCGGCAACAAGCGAGTCTTTTCCCGTCGTTTCAGCGGCCTCAGGCCCTGCGGCAGGCAGCGGATCGGGCGCTGCCCCCGGCCATATCGGCACCTGCGTATGCCCTGGCGATGGCTGCCAGGCGGGAACCTGCGCGTTCAACCCATCAAACGCAAACACAACACAGAGAGCACAGATCAAAGGTTTCATTGCAATCCCGCGATTTCGTTCCGCACCAACTATGTTGCGGCAAGAAGTCAGGCCTGCCGGACGTGGCGCATCAGGTCTCCTGTTTGAGACCTGATGCAACCAAAACTGACCACTGTTCACTAGTACCTGTAGTTCTCCGCCTTGTAGGGCCCTTCCACCGGCACGCCGAGATAGTCGGCCTGCTTCGGTGTCAGCGTGGTCAGCTTCACGCCGATCTTTTCCAGATGCAGCCGCGCCACTTCCTCGTCCAGCTTCTTGGGCAGCACGTAGACACCGATCTTGTACGTGTCCTTGTTGGCCCATAGGTCGAGTTGAGCCAGCGTCTGGTTGGCAAAGCTGTTGCTCATCACAAAGCTCGGATGGCCCGTGGCGCAGCCAAGGTTGACCAGCCGCCCCTCGGCAAGGATGAAGATGCCGTGGGCAGACTGGCCCGGACCGGCGGGGAAGGTATAGAAATCCACCTGCGGCTTGATGTTCAGCTTGGTAACTCCAGGCGCTGCGTTCAGCGGGTCCATCTGGATTTCGTTATCAAAGTGGCCGATGTTGCAGACGATGGCCTGGTCCTTCATCTTCTTCATGTGGTCCAGCGTGATGATGTCCACATTCCCCGTGGTGGTCACGTAGATGTCGCCGCGTCCCAGTGTTTCTTCCACTGTAGTCACTTCAAAGCCTTCCATGGCAGCCTGAAGCGCGTTGATGGGGTCGACCTCGGTAATAATGCACCGTGCGCCCATGCCGCGCAGCGAGTGCGAGCAGCCCTTGCCCACATCGCCGTAGCCGCAAATGACCGCAACCTTGCCCGCCACCATCACATCGGTTGCGCGCTTGATGCCGTCGGCCAGCGACTCGCGGCAGCCATACAGGTTGTCGAACTTCGACTTGGTCACCGAATCATTCACATTGATGGCAGGCACCAGCAGCTTGCCCTGCTCAAGCATCTTATAGAGCCTGTGGACGCCTGTCGTGGTCTCTTCCGAAACGCCGCGCCAGTCCTTCACAACCTTGTGCCAGTGCTGCGGATCTTCCGCGAACACGGCCTTCAGAAGATCCTTGATGACCTTCTCTTCGTGGCTGCCTGAGGGCGAATCGACCCACTTGTCGCCGTTCTCCAGCTCATAGCCCTTGTGGATCAGCAGAGTCACATCGCCGCCGTCGTCCACCACCAACTCCGGCCCCTTGCCGCCCTTGTGATTCAGCGCCTGGTAGGTGCACCACCAGTACTCCTCAAGCGATTCGCCCTTCCACGCAAACACCGGCACCCCGGTAGCCGCAATTGCCGCCGCCGCGTGGTCCTGCGTGGAGAAGATGTTGCAGCTTGCCCAGCGAACTTCCGCGCCCAGGCTCGCCAGCGTCTCAATCAGCACCGCTGTCTGAATGGTCATGTGCAGCGAACCCGTGACGCGCACGCCGGCCAGAGGCTTGGCCGCCGCATACTTGTTCCGGATCGACACCAATCCCGGCATCTCGTGCTCGGCGATTGTGATTTCCTTGCGGCCCCAGTCGGCCAGGGCCATGTCGGCCACTTTGTATCCCAAATCCGTGATTTCGAGGGTTGAGCTTGCCATTCAGATTCTCCTTGTATCGTCACATCGTGATATGTTGATATGTATCAGAAAGTCTCATATGCCGTCAATCGTAAAAATTCTCCGCGTTGTCGCCGACCCCAACCGCCTGCGCATTCTGCTGCTTCTGCGCAATGAGGAACTCTCTGTGGCCGAGATGCAGGAGATTCTGACCATGGGCCAGAGCACCATCTCCACGCACCTATCCCAGTTAAAGCAGGCCGGCCTGGTGGAAGACCGGCGCACTGGAAAGAGCAGCCTCTACCGCCTGACCACCTCCGGTGGGGGTGGCGTTTTGGAACAGTTGCTCGACCAGGCAAGACACGAAATCCCCGAAGCTGCCGGCGATCAAGCCGCGATGCGGAGCGTCCTAAAAAAGCGCCAGGACAAGATGCGCAGCTTCTTTGACAGCGTGGCCGGCCGGCTGGGCAAGGACTACGTTCCGGGGCAATCGTGGAAGAGCGTGGCCGAAGCCCTGCTGCGCCTCATGCCGCCCATGGTGATTGCCGATATGGGAGCGGGCGAGGGAACCTTTGCTCTGCTGCTGGCTCAGCGCGCAATGAAGGTCATTGCTGTCGATACCTCGGCAAAGATGATCGAGGTGGCACGCGAACAGGCTCTCCGCCATGGCGTCAAGAATATCGAATACCGCCTTGGCGACATGGAGGAAGTCCCCATCGAAGATGGAGCGGTCGATCTGGTCTTCTTTTCTCAATCTCTCCATCACGCGCTGCACCCCGAGCGCGCCCTCCAAGAAGCCTGGCGCATCCTGCTGCCCGGCGGCCGCATTGTCATCCTCGATCTGGTCAAGCACCGTTTTGAAGAAGCCCGGGAGCTATACGCCGATGAATGGCTGGGCTTCAGCGAGGCAGAGTTGGAAGCGATGCTGGAGAAGGCTGGATTTGCGCAGGTGCAAACTTCCGTGGTGCACAAAGAGCCGGAGACTCCGCAATTCCAGACGCTGCTAGCCGTCGGCGATAAGAGGGGCTAGCGCCCTTTCCTGGGTGCCCCGCCCTCTCGGCGTTTTTGCTTTTTTCCGCTAACGCGGAAGACCGGTGGTTGCCCCATCCATTCCGCTGCTTCACTGCGGAATGGGTGGGATGGCACAAAACCATTCGGTCAACGACCTAGGCTATTCCTCGTTCCGCGTCGAGCAATTGCTTCTTCCGCTCCACCCCCCAGCGATATCCGGTCAACGCCCCGCTTGCACCCACCACTCTATGGCAGGGGACAACCAGAGCCACTCGATTGGTAGCGCAGGCCCGAGCCACGGCGCGGGTCGCGTTGGGATTGCCCAACTCCCGCGCCAACTGGCTGTAACTCCGCGTTTCGCCGCGAGGAATGTCCCTGAGGGCCTGCCACACCCGCAGTTGAAAGGCCGTACCGCGCAGGTCCAACTCCGTTGTGGTCTGGTTTTGGAGTGACGCGGTGGAACCAATGACAGCCGCTACAGCCGCGTCCACCAGCCTCGCAAGCGAAGGATCGAGCCGCAGCGTAGCCAGAGGGAACTCCGACCGCAGGCTGGCCTCGGCCTCGGCAGACGTTGCGCCCAAAGCAAGCCAGCAAAGGCCGCGTTTCGTTGCTCCCACCACCATCCAGCCAAAAGGCGTTGGGCCAGCGGCCCAGCCGATCTGCTCGCCACGGCCTCCCTGCGCAAAGCGGCCCGGCGTCATTCCCAAAGCCGCGCCCTCATACGCCCGGCTCGACGATCCGAAGCCAGCTTCGTAGATTGCATCGGTCACGTTTCCTCCCTTTTTGAGCGCGTCGCGCAACTGCGCCGCCCGCAGCGCTCGCTGGTATTGCAGCGGACTCACGCCCAGTTCGCGCTTGAACAAACGCTGCACTGTGAACGGGCTTAATCCAACCACGCGGCCAAGTTCTTTGAGTGGCGCCGCGCGGTCGAGGTGGGCCTCGATGTATCGTCGAACCTCTTCCAAAGGGCTGCCACACGCAGTGCCGGGCTTACACCGTTTGCATGCGCGAAACCCCGCCGCTTGCGCCGCATCCGCGGTGCGAAAGAACTGCACGTTCTCGCGCAGCGGCCGGCGGCTCCTGCAGTTCGGGCGGCAGAAGACGCCGGTGGTCGTGACTGCGTAGAAGAACGAAGCGGCAGGATCGCGGGCAAGAAGCTGCTCCCACGCGATCTCTGGGGCAATTGCCGCTGCTGGGCCGACAGACTGCGCGCATTGGAGTTTGCCGGCCATGAGAATCATCCTCGCCGATAAGCGGGCTTGCGGGCTACCCGATTCTTGCTCACAATTTCGATTATGGTGTTTGGGAAGTTGAACGCCCGTGGGCGGCTCAAGGTTTTGTCGTGTGACTAAACGGGTGTATTCTTCGTTCCAAGATGCCCCCTAAACAGAAGAGACCGGATTTCATCACGCTCCTCGCCATTGTTCATCTGTGGATTGGCTGCATCGGAACCATCGTATTTCCTTTTGTTGCTTTATCGAGCGAATCATCAATGGCGTTCCAGCGTCTAGCCGCAACGGTGATTCATTCCGCATTTCTGCTCAGAATCAGTTCGTACGTATTCTTTTCACTATGGTTCCTGACATACGTGGCTTATGCCGCAATAGGGATTGGCCTATGGAAACTGCGAAACGCGGCACGTAAAGCGCTGTTAGTATTGACGGAGATTTTCGTGATTGTCTGCCTCGTTGCATTACCATTTTTTGCGAAACTCGGGGCTTTGGCCGTCGTGATCATCTTTGGTATTGTCGTTCCCTATGCTTGGATCATCTGGTATTTAAAGAGGCCCCGAGTGTGCTATGCCTTTGGAGCGGAGCCCCGGGTTCATGACGGGGTTCCGGAGGGTCCACCACCGGGCCTCTCCAAGACGGGGAAAGTCTTGGTTGCTTGCGCGATTGCGGCAACGTTTGCATTATTTTGTGGCTCGGTGATGGTCGCGGCCGAGGGCATGTTCCGCTCATCGGAAAGCTACAAAATGGCTTTGAAGGAAGCGCAGGATTCCCCCTGTGTAGCAACCAGGCTCGGTACCCCGCTGACTCCTGGGTGGACGTTGTCGGGGAACATGAAAGAAGGCAGCGATGACGGCTCTGCGAACTTGAGCATCCCTATTCATGGCCCGAGGGGCAAGGGAAGCCTTGAGCTGGAGGCAGAGAAGGATAGCGGCATCTGGAGAATCACATCCCTGGTTCTAGTGAGTGAAACAGGACGAATACAGATTGTGCCCCCTGTTCCAAATTCTAGTTGCAAATAGCGCCAGCCGCAATTGCTCCACCTGTGCTCGGGACGTGATTTATATCCTTGCAATCCCCCGTAGCATCGCCTCCGCCCTCACTAGATCAGCCTCGGTGTCCACACCGATGGTGTCCCCCGGAGCCTCGGCCACATACAGCGCGATCCCGTTTTCCAGCAGCCGCAGTTGCTCCAGCCGTTCCGTCCGTTCCAGCGGCGAAGGCTCCAGCGCCGCAAACCGCTCCAGCGCGGCCTTCCGGTACGCATAGA